>Ga0265313_10000862_pt1 | contig 30618 bp, 25 predicted proteins | sample 4123metaG_FD_203122 | JGI IMG/M metagenome (GOLD analysis project Ga0265313, IMG submission 203122) | Rhizosphere microbial communities from Carex aquatilis grown in University of Washington, Seatle, WA, United States - 4-1-23 metaG | ecosystem: Host-associated > Plants > Roots > Rhizosphere >...
CTACGAGTACCGCTTCACCGGGTTGACCAACGCCGAGCAGGCGCGGGTGTATGTCAGCACCCTCGATGTCCAAGCGGGGGGCATCCTGTCGATCGGCCTATCGCCGGAATCGACAGGGGGCGCAATTACGGAGGCCCATTACGGGCAGGTCTTCGCCGAGAACATCGTCACGACAGATGGCGAAATCGCCGGCGCACTGAAGGCCCACTTCATCCCCGGCTACTACAGCGCGAACTTCCATGCGACATACGACTCCGTCGTGAATAGTCCGGACGTTGAAGGTGGCGACGGTGCGCATTTCGCCGACGTTTACTCGAACACGCCGCTGATTCACGTTACGGCGACGTACGTAGGCGATCACGTCAACATCGTCGCGGATCGCGTGTCCTTCGAGGACGCCGCCGGCACTGGCAACCAGAAGTCCGTCGGCCATGCGATCGATCAGTTCTACACCGGACTCAGTGCGCCGCACTTTGAGACGACGGCAAATTACGGCGTTGGCGATACGCCGGAGAACTACACGCTCGGCGACATCATCGGTTCCATCTTCGCGCTCGATGGCACGCAGGCCTACGAGAACGAGATGGACGACCTGTCGGCCGAGCCTTATGCGCAGCAGCTCAACCAGGCGCTGAACTCGTTCGATGGCCTGCAGAATCTGCTGCTCGACCGCATCGGAAACGGCGGTGGCGGCGGTGCTCTGGGCTATGGCGAAGAGAAGATGGCGGCCAATTCGCCGGCGTCCAACGCCATCGCGACCACCGCATCGATCCCGGCGCAGCCGAAGGCCGAATTCTGGGCTCGCGGCTTCGGCGACTGGCAGTCACAGTCCGACTCCTCGTCGGCAGCACTCGCCTACACCGGTTCGCAGGCCGGCGGCTACTTCGGCGGAGACACCTACGTCGCGCCGAACCTGATCGTCGGTGCGGCGGGTGGTCTGACCAGCTCGTCAATGAGTTTCGACAACGGTGATCATATCAGCAGCACCGGCTTCCAGATCGCTGGCTACGGGCGCTGGGACGACAACGCCTGGTACGTCCGCGGCTTTGGCGGCTACGGCCAGCTGTCGAACGACAGCAAGCGGTATGTGCCGGTCATGGGCACCCCGGTCGAGATGGACGGGTCGTACAACACCAAGGTTGCCGGCGGCTACGCCGAACTCGGGTACAAGGGCCTTTCGGGCCGGATGGGTGGCATCACTCCATTCGCCGGCGTGTCGGCGACGTGGGCCTCCAACGACGCCTTCACCGAATCGGGCGGCGCTGCCAACCTGAACGTCGACGCCAGCAACGCAACCCGTGTCTCAACCAGCCTCGGCGCCCAGCTGTCGTGGAATACGGTCGTGGGTTCGGCGCCCTTCGAGGTGTTGCTGCGCGCAGCCTGGCAGCACGCCTGGACGGGCGGTGCCAGCAGCGTCAACGCCGCGTTCAACGCGGAGCCGACGGACGGCTTCACATCGACGAGCACAAGCGCAGCCGATCTGGCGGCGCTGACCGCGAGCGGCACCTGGAAGGTGGCGCCTCTGTCATCGCTCACGGTGCAGTACGACGGCAAGTTCGGCTCGGGCTTCGTCGACACCTCGGTGTCGGGCTCCTTCAAGCAGCAGTTCTAGCTAACGGCTGCAGCCAATACGAAAAAGGGGGCGGCTTGACCGCCCCCTTGCCTTTTCTGGGCCGTGGAAAGTCGGTGGTTTGGCCGTGCCTGACGCATGACGTCGGAGCGCGGGAATGGTATGCATGAGGCGGTAATCTTCCCGGCGGCGGCAGGAGTGTGCAGTGGCGTTAGGTGCGGGCAACAAACCTCTGGTCAGCGCGGAAGACATCGGCGCCGCGAATCGCGCCGCGGAAAAGGCGGCGGGGAGATTTGTATCGTTCGGTCAGGCTGTGAAAGTGGCCGGCGATCACTTCGGCGCCGGCCGGCTTGACCAGGCAGAGAAGATCGCGCGCCAGGTGATCGAGGCCAAGCCGGATAATTCCGACGCCCACAATATCCTGGGCGCCGTGCTGTTTCGCCGTGGCCAGACGGAAGAGGGCCTGGGCGAAGTGCGCGAGGCGATCCGGCTGAACGGCGGGATCGCTGTCTATCACGCCAACCGCGGCGAAATGGAGCGCAAGGCCGGCAACCTCGAAGCGGCTGAGCGCTCGCTGCAACGCGCCATCAAATTGCAGCCGCGCTCGGCGCAGGCTCTGAACAACCTCGGCATCGTCTACTTCGATCAGCGCAAGTACCAGGATGCGATCGACACCTACAACCGCGCCATTGATCTCACTGCCGGCGCCTATGCCGAGGCCCACAACAACGTCGGCAACGCGTATCGGGCGCTGGGCCGTTCCGCGGAAGCGATCGAGGCTTACGAGCGGGCCATCGAGCGCCGCGCCAATTATCCGGAAGCGTACAACAATCTCGGCTCGGCGTTGCGCGACCTGCGCAAGTTCGAGCAGGCCGAGATGTCCTACCAGCGGGCGATCGCGCTGCGTCCCGACTACTACGAAGCCGTCGACAACATGGCGTCGCTTCTTATCATGCAGGAGCGCTACGAAGACGCGCTGCGCCCGCTGAGCGAAATCCTGAAGGCGCAGCCGAACCGCGCTTCGTCCCTCCTGTTGGTCGCGCGTGCCCAGATGGGCCGGCATAGCATCCGTCAGGCGGAATCGGCGCTGAAGGCGTACCTCAAGCAGCGCCCCGATAGCGCCGAGGCGCTGATCATGATGGGGCAGATTTGCCATGAGCTCGATCGCTACGATGAAGCCGTGGCTTCGTACGAGGCCGCGCTGAAGGCTCGTCCCAACAACATCGAGGCGCTGAATTATCTCGGCGTTGCGCTGAAGTCCGTCGGCCGCATGGACGACGCGCGGGCCGCATTCATGCGCGCCATCGAGCTGCAGCCGAATGCGCCAGGCACCTATTCGAACATTGCCGACCTCGAGAAGTTCACGCCCGACCACCCGCTGCTGAAGTCGCTCGAGGAGTTTGCGGCGCGCGACAACGGCAAGTTTGCCGACCGGTTCATTTCCGTGCACTTCGCGCTCGGCAAGGCCTACGACGATATCGGCGACCATGTGAAGGCGTTCGACCATTACGCCCGCGGGGCTGCGCGCAAGCGTGCACAGCTCGAGTATAAGGAGACCGAGACGGCGGACTTCTTCGATTCGGTCGAGAAGGTCTTCAGCGCCGAGTACTTTGCCAATCGCCCGTACGAGGGAAATCCCAGCCAGGTACCGGTTTTCATCGTCGGCATGCCCCGGTCGGGCAGTACGCTGACCGAACAGATTCTGGCCTCGCATCCCGCCATCTACGGCGCCGGTGAAATCAAGACGCTGACCTATGTTCTCGGCGCCGTCCGTCAGCGCTATCCCAGCATCCCGAAATATCCTGAATCGGCTCTCTCCATGAAGCCGGGACAGTTTGCCGCCGTCGCGAAAATGTACCTCGACACGATAACCGAGCGCGCCGGCACCGCCGCCCGCATTACCGACAAGCTCCTTTCGAATTTCTACTTCGTCGGGCTCATCAACACCTTGTTTCCGAATGCGCGCATCATTCACACCCGGCGCAATCCCATCGACACCTGCCTCTCGACCTTTACCAAGCTGTTCAAGGACGAGATGGCCCACAGTTACGACCTCACGGATCTCGGCCGCTACTACCGCCGCTACGAGGCGCTCATGGCCCATTGGCGGCGCGTGTTGCCGGCCGGCGCGATGCTCGATGTGGTCTACGAGGATGTCGTCGCCAACACCGAGGCCAAGGCGCGCGAGATGATTGCGTTCTGCGGTTTGGAATGGGACGACCGCTGTCTGGCGTTCCACAAGACGGAGCGGCCCGTGAAGACCGCCAGCGTGTCGCAGGTGCGCAAGCCGCTGTATGGAACCTCGGTGGCGCGCTGGCGCAAGTACGGCGATCGACTGAAGCCGCTCCTCGATGCGCTGGGTCTCGATGAAGATGGCCAGCCCACGGCCGGCCTGTCGAAGAATTGAATTTATTCCAGATCGTGGCGACGATTTCAGGGAGATCAGAGACATGCGTTCAGTAACACCGGTCGCGCTCGCATTCGTGGCTGCACTCGTCGCCGCGGCACTGCCTTCCGGCGCGGCGTCTGCGTCGACCCGCGTCGAAAAGACATTCGGCAAGTGGGCGGTCACCTGTGTCGATGACGATTCCGGCAACCGCAATTGCAGCATGAATCAATCGATTCCGGCTGCGGCTCCGGCGCACGGAGCTGCGTTGATCGTGGTCATCCGCGGCACCAAGACCCAGCAGACCCTGACCCTGATCGTGCCCACCGGAGTTTCATTGAAGGACGGCGTTAGTCTGACCCTCGGCGACCCGCCGACAGCGCTTTCGTACAGCCAGTGCACTCCGCGCGTCTGCGTTGCCACGATGCCGATCGATTCGAAAATTCTGGGCGCATTCAAGGGAACCCAAAAGGTGATGGCGAACTATGTCCTGGGCAACAAGAAGCTCATCCAGGCGGCCATCGACCCCACCAGCTTCGGCGATGGTTACAACTACTTGACGTCGCAGCTGCAGTAGCCCGTCTCCGGCTCGTCCCCGGGGACGTGATGCCGGCACGGTTCCGCACGCCTTTTCGCGAGAGACGATGACCAACCGCCGCCGCGACTCAAACGGTTACGTCGAGCCTGGCCTGTCGCGATTCGACGAGCCTCTCGATCAGCGCGGGGAGCCCGACCGCCCCGGCAACATGCTGGTGGTGTTGCTCGCGGGCTTGATCGCCGTGCTGCTCGTCCTGTTGATCGGCGGCGGCGTCTGGCTCCTGATCGGGGGCGGCCGCGGCGCCGGCAGCCTCGGCGACGCAGCGCTGCGCCAAGGCTTGGGCGGACAGCGCACCGGGACGGCCGCTCCAGGAGATGTCACTCTCGATCTCGCTGCCATAAAGACTGCGGGCGGCAACACGGTCAGTCCCGGCAGCAACGGCAGCGTGATTGTTGCCTCGCGGGAACAGTCGCCAAGTCCCCTCGGAACAACGGGGGGCGCCTACATCAAGCTGGAGCCGGCCGTGAGCCAGGAGCTCAGCGGGCACACCGTCATCATCCGCATCACCGCTCGCGCTGCGTCGCAGGCTCCCACCAGCCGGTTTGCGGCAGCGCTGTCCGGTAATGGCCTCGGCGACACGGGATGGGTCACCTTTGTTCCGACCGACGATTTCCAGACATACGCCCTGCGGGTGAGCCTCCCGGCTGCCGTCGGCCCGACTGATCACATCGGAATCTGGGCCGACGTATTCGGGCTGGGCAAGGCCCTCGAAATATCCAAGATCGAAATCGTCGCCGGCTGATCAGCCAGGCTCACGCACTTCCAACGGGTTCCGGGAAGTCCGAGGCGGTCGCCTGCGATTCCCGCTTGTAGGCGGCCAGCACTGCCTGACGATCGACTTTGCCCATGTCATTGCGGGGGATTTCCGCGACGGCGAAGACCTTCAGATGCTTCTCTATGCGCGGCAGGCCGGTCATCTTCAGGATGGGGGCGGTGACGGCCTTGGTATCAAGCGGGCCATCGGCGACAACCGCGATCAGCAGCGTCATCGGGTCGCCGAGGCTGATGCCGCTGCACACGGCGGCATCGCGAACGCCAGGTATGCCGCGCACCGCGCTTTCGATCTGGCTGTAGGCAACCTTATTGCCGCTCGCGTTGTAGACCTCATCGTCGCGGCCAATCAGATAGAGCGCACCGTCCTTGACGTAACCTGAGTCCGGCAGGGTGTAGAATGGCTGCGTATCCGGAATGATCCGACCACTGGAGTAATAATTGCTGATGAACGAACGGTCGTTCACAATGACAATCGGTCCGGGATTGTCCGGCGTTCCCGCGCTGGCGAGCTTCACTCCGTAGCCGATCTCGCCCACGTATCCGGCGGCGAATTTCTCGGCCGTGATAACGCCGCGCGATACCCCGCCAACTTCACTCGAACCGTACGCTACGCTGATTTCCGCCGTGAACAGTCTCTCCATGCGAGCAATAAGGGAGGGGGGAAACAGACTGCCGGTAATCATGATGCTTTTCACCGACGGCAGTCGAATGCCGTCGCGCTCCATCAGGTCCATCATGCGCTCGAGCGCGATTGGAGTAGCGACCATCTTGTTCACGGCGTAACGCGCGATCAGCGCAATATCTTCTGCGATATTCGGAATCTTGCGTGCAATGGCGCCGCCCGCCGCGAGCAATTGGCACGAGATGCGAAAACCGTAATGGGTAATGTCGCCAATCGTAAACATCACCCGATCGCCGGTCTGGTATGGCGACGGCACCTGTTGCAAGGAGCGTTTGACGGCGTCGTAGGTCTGCACCAGCATCTTGCGCCGACCGGTGGTGCCCGTCGTGGTCGAGATGTACATGATCTCGTCGCCGGCCAGCTCGGGAAAGTCTCGAAGTGTTGCGTTCCCACCTGGGCCGTTCAGGAGCGCGGCGTCGATGGATAAGTCAGCGCGCACCTTTGGATGGTGGAGGTTCTGCGAGCCGATCACCAGGTCGTAATCCATGTCTTCCCGGAGATTGCCGAGATCCTGAACGAGGAAAGGAATCAGGCCGTAGTGGAGGCATCCGAGCAATGTGACCAGCCGTACGTTGGGCTCCGTCATGTTGAGGTAGACTTTTGCGCGCCGCGGAATGCGCCTGTCGGCAAACAGGTTGCTCACGCGCGCGATCTTGTTGAGAAGGTCGGGATACGTGAGATAGACGCGTTGCCCGATCAGCGCAGGCGCCATCCGGTCCTTTTCAGCATTATTCCTGATCGCCTCGATAAGATTGATCATCGCGATACCCCCACCGTTCCTTAAATCAATCGTCTGAAACGCCTTCTAGTCGCCGATGAAGGGGCGCAGCTTGTTCGCCAGGCTGTCCCTCGCCACGCGCCCCTCGGAAAAGTACCAGTCTTCCGTATATTGATCGAGGTAATGCTGGCCCGGTTCGGCCATGAAATAGGGCCGGACCGCGTCGTGCGAAACGTCGAGGCGAAATGTCGGATAGTGTGAAGCCTCGACCAGGACCGATTGGCCGCGTTGGCTGAGGTACCAGTTTGCGAAGACCAGGGCGCCGTGAAGGTGAGGCGCGTTCTTGGGAATATCCAACACGCCGCAGCCTCCCACCAGGCTGCCGGGCCCATCCTCAAGCGTGAGGGATTTTACCGCCGTGAACCCGTTCTGATTGATCGAGTCGATATAAGTCGAATCGATACCAAGCACGATCGGATAGAGGCCGCGTGACACCCAGTCTGCGAGCTGCTGTGAATCTCGCGATATCCCGACGTGCTGTTTTGAGATGAGATTGACAACGAAGTCCTCGCCAAACAGCTTGGACAGATAGGCCCCGGCAGCCTGACCCGCCCCGGGAATGGTTGGGTCGTAGACCGCGATCTTGCCGTCAAATTCCGGCTTCAGCAGGTCGCCCCACTTTTTGAGACTCTCGGCCGGAACGATGCCCGTGTTAACGACCGGGCGCGTCGAAACGTATTCCCCCGCCAGAGGCATGAATTTCTTTGTGTTGTCGACATAGTCAATGGCGCCGCCCTGCCATTTGTGTCCGTCGGCCACATCGGGCAGCAGCAGGTTGGCCGATATATCCTCGAGGTACCCCGCCCTGGCCAACTCGACATCGCTCACCCCGCCTAGGTGAAAATCGGTGGCAACACGGCCCGATTTCAACTCCATCCGGTACCGGGCAAGTTGATCCGTAATGCTGCCTGGCAGCAGGACGACGTCGATACCCGTATCGACCTTGAAGGCATGGACAATGGCGTCGGAGAACAGCGGGCACATCGCGCCCACAATCGGCCCCTCGGCCCTAGCCGCCGCCAGGAGCGCTCCCCACGACGAACCGCCGCCGGCGTCCCAACCCTCGGCGACTGCCGCGCCGACCCCACCGAACAAAAGCCCTGCGGCAAGGACCGCAACCTTACCCGCCGGCTTCACGACGACCTCCACACACACAATACCCGAACAACTTTAGCTCAGTCCGCCAGGCCGTCGGTCGCCGAAATGACCCGCACCGCCTCTGCATCCACAGAAAAAACGACCTGCTCTGCCATCTGCGGCCGCTGGGCCGCCGGGACTGTCGCCCTCAGCGTAAGTAGCCCGCGGGTAAGAAACACATCGAGACGGTCGCCGTAATACATGACGTTGCTGATCACGCCCGTGAATACATTGGCCTGGGCTCGCTCGCTGCCGCCGAGTCGTATCCGCTCGGGTCGTATGCCCAGCACCACTTCGCGATCGGCAACAGCCATCGCTCCGGCGGCCGAGATCTCGCCCCATTCCGTCGCAAAGAGGGTGTCGCCGCGCGGCGTCACCTTGCCGGTGGCCCTCCCTGGCACGAGGTTCATTGAACCGATGAAGCGCGCGACGGCCAATGTGGCGGGCCGCTCGTAGATTACGTCGGGTGGGCCGATCTGCAGAAGCCGTCCGCCGCCCATTACACCGACCGTGTCGGCGAGGGACAGGGCTTCGGCCTGATCGTGCGTGACGAAAATCGTCGTGATTCGATGTTCTTGCTGCAGCCGCTTCAATTCGATGCGCATCTGCTCGCGCAATTGGGCGTCGAGGTTGCTGAGCGGCTCGTCCAGCAACAACAGCTTCGGTCTGGAAACGAAAGCCCGGGCGAGCGCCAGCCGTTGCTGCTCGCCGCCGCTCAACGCTGTCGCCGGACGCGCCGCGTAGTCCGCCAGATGGACGGCGGCAAGCGCTTCGCGCGCGCTTTCCTCCACTGCCATTCCTCGCAAGCCGCGAACCCGGAGCGGAAACGCCGCGTTTTCGAGAACGGAAAGGTGCGGCCAAATCGCGTAAGACTGAAAGACCAGCGACAGGTCGCGCCGATTCGGCGGCAGGTTGATCCCTTCCGCCGCGGAGAACACTTCGGTGACTCCGACGCGTATGCTGCCGCTGTCGGGTATCTCAAGGCCGGCAATCATGCGCAGGAGCGTTGTCTTCCCGCAGCCGCTCGCACCGAGAACGCCGAACATCTCACCCTCCGGAACGTGGAAGGAAACGTGGTCGACCGCCGCAACCGGGCTTTGGCTGCGAAGGTCAAAAGCCTTGGCGAGATTGTTGACGGCCAGCCCGCCGCTGATCTCCTGTGTCAACGCGGCCCCGCAAGGACAAGACGCCGGCCGACCGCAAATGACAGTGCCGCCGCCGCAAGCGCGAACAGGACGCCAATCACTGCCGATGATTCGGCGTGACCCTCGTTGGCATAGTCGAACATCAGCATCGCAAGCGTTTCCGTGCCCGGTCCGGCGAGCAGCACAATCGTCCCGATTTCCTTGACCACCGCCGCGAAGACAATGATGAAGACGGATACCATTGTCGGCGACAGCATCGGTAGCGTGATGCGCTGGAACGTTGCGAGCGGCGAAGCTCCGGCGACTGCTGCGGCGTCTTCAAGTTCACGACCATGCTGCTCGACCGCCACCTTGAGCAGTTGAACGCCAACCGGCATCTCACGGATCAGCATTGTGAAGATGATCGGGACGGCAGTGCCGTACAACGGCGCCAGGATGTCGACCTTGAGAAGAAGGTCCAGGATCGCAAGCCCAAACGCAAATCCCGGGAGGGCCCACGGCAACCACAGGAGCGCTGCAGCGAGCGCGCCCAGCCGTGATCCGGCCGAGCGCGCCAGGATCCAGCCAAGCCGCAGGTAGAGAGGCATCGCCAGAACCGCCACCACTCCGCCAAAAACGAAGGAATTGCGGACGGCAACGAGAAAGCGCGCGTCGGCGAAAACTCTCAGCCAGTGCGCCATCGTCCACGGATCGCGCATCCCGAAGAATCCAAAGACTTTTGTGAACGAGGCGAGCAGCAAGGTCGCGAGTGGAAGATAAACCGCCACCAGAACGAAGCCGACGATCGCGACGGTGACCGCGAGCCGCGATCCTCGTCGCGCAGAGATTGTCCGGCGCGCATTTTGTCCGCGGGAAATAATGCCGACAGGATGCCGGCGGATGTAGGCCACCTGGACCGCGGCCAGCGCCACCACGATCACCAGGAAAAGCGAGCCCAGCGCCATCGCCTGGTTGTAGAGCGGCGGTATTTCGTGGGTGAAGTCGTAGATGCGGGTCGTGAAAACGAAAATACGGGCAGGGACGCCGATGATCTGCTCGACTTCGAACGATTCGAGGCTGCGGATGAAAGTCGCGAGCAGCCCGATGAGCAGTGCGGGTAAGAGTATCGGCAGGACGATGCGACGAACGGTCTGGAGCTGGTCGGCGCCGTTGACGCGCGCAGTCTCCTCGAATGCCGCATCCATCTGCCGGAACACCGGCGTGAAGATTATGGTCAGAAAAGGCGTCGTTGCGATCGTGCCGTAGACCCACATGATTCCGGCCAGCGAATGGATCGAAAAAAGATGCTTCGGCATGAATGGAACGAGGCCGAGCGCCGCGTTGATGAGGCCGTAGTCTTTGTGCAGCAGAAGGATCCAGGCCATCGCTATCGGAACGCTCGGCAGGAAGAAGGCGATCCAGAGCGAAACTTCGACGAAGCGTCGTGCGGGGATCTGCCATCGCACGAGCGACCAGCTGATCCCGAGCGCTGCAATAAACGCGAAGATGACCCGGGTGGACAGGATGAGCGTGTTGACGATGGCGCGGCCGGTGCCGGGAGCGGCAAGCACCTCAATCCAGTTGTGAAAGCCGAACCGGTACGGTGTGCCGATCTCGGAGATGTTGAAGCTCGAGAAAAGCAGGTAGACGACCGGAAGCAGCGCGACGAACAGCATCGACCAGAGCAGGGTCGCGCCGCCGAGGTGGCGCGGGACGGCGGACAGGCGAAAGCGCGGCCCCGCATGTCGCGGAGACGCGTCGGTAGCTCGCCGCTCCGCCGAAACAGACATGCTGCGCTAACCCGGTTGAAACGTCTGGAGAGCTCGTCCGCCGGGCTCGTTCGGATCCGGAAACGCCCGTTCGATCTGCGGCAGCCAGAAAGCAAATGCCAGCCGCGACACGGACGCCGACTATGCGTCAACTGAGGGTAGGGGAAAACCTGTAGCCCGGAGTTACACACAGCGACAAACCGCGCCCGGCCACGTCACCGTTTGGCGGGTAAACGGAAGCTTAACCGGGGTACAGATTGAATCGTCCCGGTCGCTGATTCGCCTGCCCGACGGCGGCCGGGCGAAACCACGGCGGTCGTCGGTGCCCTTGCCTCGGTTGGGTTTCCCGTTCGATGCAGCATCCCACTGGTCGTGCTGGAGTTTCCGGGGCGCCGCAGCGCCTGTCCGCAGTTCGGCGGGCGGGTTGGCGCGTCGCGGCGTCGGTTTTTCTTTTCAGCGGACTGATGAACCTGCTCACCCTGACCGGGCCGCTCTACATGCTGCAGGTCTACGATCGGGTCGTTCCCGCGCGCAGCCTTCCGACCCTGGTCGGTCTGACCGTGATTGCGGCGCTCATGTACGCGGGATTTGCGTTTCTCGATCAGGTCCGTAGCCGCATTCTCATCCGCACCGGCCTCTTCTTCGAGGCCGAAGTATATCAGGGCATATTTCGCGCGATCGTGTCGGCCCCTTTGCGCACGGTGCGTATCGGTGACGGACTTGAACCGCTGCGTGATCTCGATCAGGTGCGCGGCTTCCTGGTGAGTTCGGGGCCCGCCGCTTTTTTTGATCTGCCGTTTCTGCCGATCCAGATCGCGATCTGTTTTCTCGTCCACCCCTGGATCGGGTGGGCGACCGTCGCCGGCGCTGCGATAATCTTTGTCCTCGCCATCTCGACCGATGTCGCGGTACGCGACGCCACCCGCAGCGTGTCGGCCCTTGCCGGCCAGCGCCAGGCCACGATTGAGGCGGCGCGGCGGAATGCGGAAGTCGTGCGGGTTCTCGGGATGTCCGGTCGGCTCAGCGACCGCTGGTCCGCCGTAAACCGCATCTACGAGACCGCGCGGCTGACCGTGCAGGACCGCTCGGCTGCATTCTCCGGGCTCTCGCGCGTTTTCCGGATGATGTTTCAGACGGCGATGCTGGGATTGGGTGCCTGGCTGGTCATTCGCGGCGAAGCGGCGTTCGGCGTCATGATTGCAACCTCGATCCTGAGCGCGCGGGCCCTTCAGCCCGTCGAACAGATCGTCGCCAACTGGCGGGGCGTCGTGGCAAGCCGTCAGGCATGGCAGCGACTGGGCCCGCTGCTCGCCGCCACCGCGGCTGGCCCCGCGCCGATGGCCCTGCCGGCGCCCGCGTCAAGCCTCTCGGTCGAGGGGCTCGCGGTCGTCCCGCCGGGAGCAAACCGCGCGGCCGTGACCCAGGTGAACTTCGCGCTGGCCGCCGGCAGCGGGCTCGGCATCATTGGCCCGAGCGGAGCAGGAAAATCCTCGCTCGTACGTGCTCTCGTCGGCGCCTGGGCGCCGGCCGCTGGGCACGTCCGCCTCGATGGCGCCGATCTCGACCAGTGGGACCGGGATCTTCTCGGCCGCCATATCGGGTATCTGCCGCAGGACGTAGAGCTGTTTGCCGGTTCGGTTGCCGACAACATCGCCCGCTTCTCGGCTGGTGACGACTCGGCCACGGTCGTGGCCGCCGCTCAGGCCGCCGGCGTGCACGACACGATTTTGCGCCTGCCGGCAGGGTATGCCACCGAGATCGGCGAGGGTGGTGCGCAAATCTCCGCCGGCCAGCGGCAACGCATCGCGCTGGCACGCGCGCTGTATGGCGATCCGTTTCTGGTCGTCCTTGACGAACCGAATTCCAATCTGGACGCGGAGGGCGAAGCCGCGCTCGCCCGTGCCGTCGTCGGAATTCGCCGGCGCGGCGGTATCGTCATTCTCGTTGCTCATCGCCCGAGCGCGCTGGAAGGTGTCGATCATGTGCTGGCGCTGATTAACGGCGCCGTTTTTGGCTTTGGCAGCAAGGACGAGATATTCCGCCGCGTTTTGCCGCGCCCCGCCGCTTCAGGGCCGGTGGCGGTCAGACCTGGCGATCGCGACGAGGTGGGCTCATGAGCATCGCCGGCACCCCCGCTAGCGAGCTTTCAGCGACGGCCATACGCCGTTCGATCAACCGGCATGTGCTCGTCGGATTGGCCGGCGCGGTAGTCCTCCTCGCCGCGCTCGGCGCATCGGCCTCGCTCGTCGATCTGGCCGGCGCGATCGTCGCACCCGGTCGTCTTGTCGTTGCCTCGAGCGTCAAGCAGGTTCAGACGTCGGTCGCCGGCACGGTGCGGCGGATCAATGTCAGCGACGGCGACCGCGTCGCGGCCGGCGATCTGCTCGTCGGGCTCGACGCGACGACCGCCTCTGCCGACGTAGCCGCCGTCACGCATGCCATCGATGCCATCCGCGTGCAGCAGGCGCGCCTGCAGGCCGAGGCCACAGGCGCACCCAACGTGAAATTTCCGCCGGACATCATGGCGCGTTCCAGCGATGCCGATCTCTCCAGTCTGATGGCGGTAGCATCCGCGGAATTCGCATCGCGCCGCTCCGCGCGCGAAAGCCAGAAGAATCAGCTCGGCAAGAAAGTGGCCGAGCTTCAGCAGCAGCTTGCCGGCGTCGGCGCCCAGCAGGACGCCGTCAAACAGCAGCTTTCGCTGACGCAAAACGAGCTGGATTCTTACAAGACGCTGCAGTCGGAAGGGCTGATGGGCAATACCGAGGTGAGCAACGTCGAGCGCCTCGTTGCCCAGTACAGCGGACAAGTCGGAGAACTTGCCGGAGCCGCCGGACAGGTCGGCAGCGAGATTGCGGAAACCAATCTGCAGATCGAACAGGTTGACGCCGACATGCAAAGTCAGGTGGCCCACGATCTTAACGACGACGAGGCAAAGCTCGCTGAGCTCACGCAGCACGAAATTGCGGCGCGCGAGATGCTCGGCCAGTTCGAGATACGCGCCCCGCAGTCGGGCACGGTTTACCAGCTGACGATCCACACCATCGGCGGCGTTGTCGCGCCGGGCCAGACGCTTATGCTGATTGTTCCGTCGAACGATGTGCTCGAGGTCGAAGCACGCGTCGATCCCGGTCGCGTCGATCAGGTGAACCCCGGCAGCGAAGCCCGCCTTCGGTTTGTCACGCTGGGGGCGCGCACGACGCCAGAATTCGTCGCCAGGGTGGAGTCAGTTTCGCCCGATTCCATCGTCGACGAAAGAAGCGGCATCTCCTATTTTACCGCGCGCATCGGTCTGCCGCAGGAAGCGACGGCCGCGCTCGGCAAGGCGCTCGTCCCCGGATTGCCGGTCGAGGTCTACGTTTCGACCGGCGATCGCAGTGCGCTGTCCTATCTGGTGCGTCCGCTGACCGACCAGTTCGCCCGCATGTTTCGCGAGCGGTAGAGCAATTACAGGAAAAGTGGACACCACTTTTCCGTCCGGAATTGCGGCAAAGGAATCGCGATCAATTCGCGATTCGATAAAATCGTGAATTGATCTGGACGATCAGACGATGGCGAGTGCCGCGGTCTTCGACCCGTAGCCCAGCGCCGCAACGGCGGCGAAGTCGGCGCTGCTGACCTGTCCGTTCACGCCAGGGAACCCGAACGCGTCATAGGCGTCCTGGTACCCCGAAGTCAGTCCGAAGGTGTGGGACTGGCTGGTCGAGCTGACGGATGCCCAATCCGATATGTCGCCACCGTTGGTGTTGGCGTTATTGAAGGCGCCGAGATTGGTTGCGCCGTTGTCGATCGAGAAGTACCCGCCGTTGCCGGAGAGCGCCAACGTACCGGCGCTCGAAAAATCGAAGAGGTCGAATGGCGTGTAGGTCGCCTTGCCGTTCATCTTGGCGCCCTCCATGCCGATGCGGCCGAGTATCTCGCTGATCTCGTGGCTGGCGACGGATTCAAGGTCGAACTGTTTCGATCCGGTCCCGCTGTCCGTTGAGCCGACCTGTGCATGCAGATTCCAGGAGTAGCCGGTACCGCTGAGCGTGCTGAAGCCGATGTAGCCGTCGACCGAACTCGAGGTCGCGCCGACCAGGCCCATTGCCTTCGCCTCCGCGCTCGTCACGAAGAACTGGGCGCCGGTGGGCTCGTTCGAGGCCGTGAAGCTGTAGCCGGCCTTGGTCAGTGCGCCGGTCACGGTCGAGTAGTTCGTCAGGTACCCGTAGCTTTCGCTTTCGCCGAGCGCGCTCGCCGACATCGAAGAGCCCGCGATTTCCCCGTAGCCGACATCGATGTTGATCGTCACCTTGCCCTTGACGTCGGGAACGACTCCATATTCCGCGATCAATGTCTTGGCAGCGTCGATGATGGCGGTTGTGTAGCCGCTGGGCGCCGACCCCACGGACGAATCCCATACCAGATCGATTTGCAGGTTGCTGCCGCTGACCGAAACCAGCGTCGGCGACGGCGCCTTCGGGGCGCTCACCCTCGACTGCGTGCTCGATGACGAAGAATGCGAACTGCCGATCGTGCCATGGACGAGCGACAAACTGCCGTCGTCGCTCAGCAGGTATTCCTGTCCGAGCGATGTGGTGCCTTCATGGGGATCATGATTGCCCTGAAACAGCATTGGGATGACCTCTCATTCCAATCAGACTGCCGCAGTTGCCCGTGCGGTCACATCATACCCGGCGGATTGCCGTCGGGCTACGAGAAGCACCCGCGGCATGCGCCCGCAGACGCGCTTCGCGCATGTTGTACAGATGCCGCGCGAAAATGGCGGCAGAACCCTTCAATGGCGTTAAGAAATCGGCTCAATTTGAAAGCGGTAGGCCGTCCGCTTTGCCTTTAATCAACCGTCAATGGCCGCCGCCGGCCGCCGCCGGCCGTTCCGGCCGCCGCGCCAGTGGAATGAGCAGGACCACGGCGAAGAACACCACCGCCAGTATCAGGAACACGTCGGAAAAGGCCATGACCAGCGCCTGCTGCTGAACGATGTTGGAAAGCGTCTTCAGCGCGGCCTGCGAACTGTCCAGCCCCGGGGTAGCGTTGAAGCCCGCGGTTATGTTGGACAACTCCTCGACCGCGGTCTGCCGGCTCCAGGTCACCGCCTCGCGCAGTCGTTCGAGGTGGAGGTCATCGCGCTTGTTGAGGAACGTCGTGATGCCGGCCAGGCCAAAAGCGCCCCCGAGGTTGCGCATGAGGTTGAACAGACCCGACGCGTTCTTGACGCGATCCGGCGGCAGGGTGCCGAGCGCCAGGATGCTGACCGGCAGCATCGAAGTCATCAGCGCGATGCCGCGCAACGCTTGCGGCAGAAAGAGTTCGCCGAATGCCCAGTCCTTGGTGATCGGCACCAGTTCAAGGCACGATACCGCAAACAGCCCCATGCCGAAGGCCATCATCAGGCGGGGGTCGATTCTCTGCGCCAGCGTTCCGGCGATGGGCGCGGTGATCATCATGAAGATGCCGGTGACGAACATGGTGTTGCCGATCTGGAGCGAATCGTAGCCGCGCACGCGCGCCAGGAAAACCGGATAGAGGAACACCAGACCGTAAAGGCCGAGACCGAGCGCAAACGAAAACAGCGACCCCGTCGAAAAGTTGCGGTCGCGAAACGCGCGGATGTCGACCACTGGCTCCGCCGCAGTCAGCGCGCGATAGAAGAAACCGATTCCGGCAATCGCCGAAACGATCGCCGCGATCAGGATAGTGCTGTCCTGAAACCAGTCGTTGCCGGCGCCTTCCTCAAGCACGTACTCGAGCGTTCCGAGAAATATTGCGAGCGTGATCAGCCCCGGCCAGTCGAGGCGCCGGAGCAGCGAAAAATCGGGCTTGTCGAAGTCGACCAGCGCCAGCACCGCGATGGTCACCGCAAGGCCCGGCGCCACGTTGATCAGGAACAGCCAGTGCCAGGAGAATGCGTTGGTGAGGATGCCGCCGATGGTCGGGCCGATGGTCGGAGCCAGCGTCGCGATCAGGCCGACGATCGAGGCGACCATGGCCTGCTGCCGGCGTGGAAAGACCGTGAAGGCGGCGGAGAAGACGACCGGGATCATCGCCCCGCCGATGAAGCCCTGCGCCGCGCGCCACACGATCATCTGCGAGATCGAGGTCGCGGTGGCGCAAAGGATGCTCATGACCGTGAAGCCGCCGGCGGCGATCGCGAACAGATAGCGCGTCGACAACGCCCGGCCGAGATATCCCGTGAGCGGGATCATCACGATCTCGGCCACGAGGTAAGCCGTCTGCACCCATGCGATTTCCGAAGAACTCGCCGACAGGCCAGCCTGAATCTCGGAGAGCGACGACGCTACGATCTGGATGTCCAGGATAGCCATGAACATGCCGACCGACAGCGCCACGAACGCGGCGATCAACCGCGGCGTGACCACCGGCTCGGGAGGCGGTGCGGCCTGTTCGGTTGGCATAGCGCTTGTTCAGTTCGCCAGCGTTGCGACGTGGCCGGGCCCGGTCCGGGTGTCGACGGTCGCGACCACCGACATGCCGGGTCGAATGAGGCCCTTTTCCGCGACATCGCGCGGCAGGCGGATACGGACCGCCACTCGTTGCACGACCTTGGTGAAGTTGCCCGTCGCGTTTTCCGGCGGCAGCAGGCTGAACACCGCTCCCGAGGCCGGCGAGACGCTCTCAACTGTGCCGTCGATGGTCACATCCGGAAAGGCATCGACGCTGACGTGCGCGGTCTGTCCGACGACCAGTTCCTGAAGCTGCGTTTCCTTGAAGTTGGCGTCGACATAGACCTCGTCGAGCGGCACCAGCGCCAGGAGGCGTTGTCCGGGCGAGACGTATTCGCCGGGCTGTGCGGCGCCATTGCCGGTAACGCCGTCGAAGGGGGCGCGGATGACGGCGTGATCGAGATTGAGCTGCGCCTGGTTGAGCGCCACACGGTATTGGTCGAGCGCCCGCTCGGCCTCCGTCTTGGAAGCGGCCGCCACGCCGGCGTTGGCTTCCGCCGATGTGACGGCGGCGTTTGCCACGTCCACAGCGGCGGTCGCCTGCTGCATGGCGGTTCGCGCCGCGTCGAGGGCAGCATTGGAGGCAAACGAACTTGCGGCCAGCGCCTTCGTGCGGTCGAAAGACGCCTTGTCGTTATCGGCGGCGGCCTGCGCGGAGGCGACTTGCGCCTTCGCCGAATTCACAGCCGCGTTCGCGGCGATGATTTGCTGCGACAGGCGCTCGACCGTGGCCTCGCCGGTCGCGACCTGCGCCTGCGCCTGCGCGAGCGAATTGCGAAAATCGGCGTCGTCGAGGACGACGAGGGGATCGCCGGCCTTGACGCGGGTGTTGTCCTGCGCCGGCACCGACTGCACATAGCCCGCGACTTTTGCCGTGATCGTCGAGGTGTCGGCTGAGACGTAGGCATCGTCGGTCGATACCATGAAGCGCCCGACCGTCAGCCAGTGCACCCCATAATAGACAACGGCGACAGCCGCGATGATCCCGACCGCCAGCAACACAAGGCGCCGTATTGGCAGCTGCCGGGCCGGCTTCTCATCAGCAGGCGCGACGCGCGGTGTCGAAAGCTCGCTCTCGACCTTGTCCTTCGGCGTCGCGTCCGCAACCTTTCGGGGAGCGGCGCGCTCGATAACCGGCTCGGCAGTACCCGGACGGTAGGCCGGGGTGCTCTCGCCATCTGCAGTCTTAGCCATGCATCGTCCTCACGGCTTACACATAAATGACCGAACCGTTCGGTTCGATGATCGTTGACTTATGGCAGCCAACGGGACTATGTCAACATCGAACTGAACGGTTCAGTCAATTCTTGTTACGACCCGACGCCATGTGACGAAGCAAGCACCACGGCAGCGGCACGGCATTCATGTAACATCCTACGGTTAAGATTATGGCAGATGCGGTTGCGGCGAATCCGGGCGGCACCGAGACCGGCCGGCAGGCGGCAGGGCAGGACGGGCGCAAGCGGCGCCAGATACTGGACGGCGCGCGGCGCGTCTTTCTATCGCGCGGATTTGACGCTGCCAGCATGAGCGACATCGCCGAAGAGGCTCACGTCTCCAAGGGGACGCTGTACGTTTATTTCGACAGCAAGGAGCTGCTGTTTCGCGAGCTCGTCGCCGAGGAAAAGGCTGCGCAATTCCCCGCCATCTTCGACTTCGATCCTTCGCGCGAGGATGTCGGCGCCGAGCTTAGCCGCGTCGGTCGGGCACTCGTCCGCTTTCTCGTTCAGCCTCACGTCGTCACTGCCAAGCGAACGGTCGTAGCGATGGCCGAACGCATGCCGGTGTTGGCCTCAGAGTTCTTCGAACAGGGTCCGCGCCAATGCACACGGCGGGTCGCCGAATATCTCGACGGCCAGGTCGCCGCCGGCCGCCTTGCGATCGACGACACCTACCTCGCGGCGGCGCAATTCATCGACATGAGCCAGTCAACCCTGAGCACAGCGCTGATGTTCGGTGTTGAACAGAGCGTCGACGATGGCCGCATCGCCACGACTGTGGAGGCCGCGGTGCGGGTCTTTCTGGCAGCCTATTCGGCGGGTATTGCCAGCGGCGGCAGGTCCCGTACGCGCGGTTCGAACTGAAGCCGGTAGAAGCGCGCATATTGCCGGTTCGCCGCCAGCAACTCGTCGTGCCGGCCCTCTTCGACCACCTTGCCGTCCACCAGGACCGCGATCTTGTCGGCGTGAACCACCGTCGACAGGCGGTGCGCGATGACGATTGTCGTGCGGCCCTGCATCAGCCGGTCGAAGGCGATCTGCACCTGATGTTCGGATTCCGAATCGAGCGCCGACGTCGCCTCGTCGAGCAGCACGATCGGTGCGTCTCGCAGCATCGCGCGGGCGATGGCGAGCCGCTGCCGCTGCCCGCCGGATAGCTGCATGCCCTGGCCGCCAAGTTCTGTGTCGTAGCCGTGGGCGGTGCCGAGAATGAAGTCGTGCGCCATCGCCTGCCGCGCCGCCTGCTCCACCTCTGCATCGCTCGCATCAAGTCGCCCGAAGCGGATGTTCTCGCGAATGCTTGCACGGAACAGGTAGGTATCTTGCCCGACGAGGGCGACCTGATCGCGGAGCGAGGAAAGTCGCACCGCCGAGATCGTCTGGCCGTCGATCGAAATGGCGCCGCCCTGCACGTCGTAGAAGCGTTCGATCAGGGAAATGATGGTGCTCTTGCCGGAGCCCGACGGCCCCACCAGCGCTGTCGTCTTTCCGCCGCCTGCGGTGAAATTGAAACCGCGGAACAACGGCGCCTCCTTGCGGTAGGCAAAATCGACACCGTTGAATTTCACTTCGCCCGACGTCACCTGCAGCGCAGGGCCGTCCTCGTTCGCTGACATGGATGGCGGCGTGTCGAGCAGTTCGTACATCAGTTTGACGCCGACCAGGCCGGCCTCCAGGCTGATCTGCGTGCGCGCCAGTCGCTTGGCCGGTTCATAGGCAAGCGCGATGGCGGCGATGAACGACATCAAGGCGCCCGGCTGCACGCCGGCGTAAATCGTCTGGTAGCCCGCCCACAGCACGATGACCGCAATCGCCAGCCCGCCCAGGACTTCCATCTGCGGGCTTGAACGCGCCGTGATCTTCACGATCTTGTCGGCGCGGTCCCTGAGCTCGTCGATGGAGGCGCCCATGCGGTCACGCATCTGGCCTTCCAGGTTGAACGCCTTCACCACGCGGATGCCCTGCGCGGTGTCCTGCATGTCGGAGATCACCATCGTCTGCGAGGTGAATTGCTTGCGGGCGACGCCGCGGATTCGCTTGACCAGCCGGTTGACGCCATAGATCGCGATCGGTCCGACGACGAGCACGATCAGCGACATCAAGGGGCTCTGGATCACCATCACCACGACCAGCGAGATCAGCGACAGCGCATCGCGGCTTGTCGAGTTGATGATGAGATCGAGCACCTGCCGCGCGGCATTGGCGTTGTGCGACATGCGCGTGATGAGATCGCTTGACGGCGTGTGGTCGTAGAAGTCGATGCCGAGCGCCAGCATGTGGTCGAACAGGCGCTTTTGCGTGCGCGCCACGATCGCGTTACCGATTTTCCCGAGGATGAGCGACGAGGAATAGAGGCTGTACCCGCGCACGAAACCGTTGGCGATGACGACACCGGTAAGCACGAACAGCATCGTCGCCTGCCGGTCGAAAAAGACCTTGTTGATGAGGTCCTTGATGATCCAGGCGTTCAGGCCGGTCGTCCCGGCGATGATCAGGCCGAGAGCGATGACCACGGCATAGCGCGGGGCGAACTCGCGACCGGTTTGACTGACCAGCCGCCTGATCAAGGCGAGGGAGCCGTCGTCGGCGATCTTGATCTTGGGGAACGGGATTCGAAGCACCATGGGAAACTTCATGCCGGCATCGCTGTCTCGACCAGGCGCGCCCAGTAGGAGCTGCCGGCCGGAATGATATCGTCGTTAAAGTCATAGGTCGAAGTATGCAACCCGGCTGTATCTCCATTGCCGATGAAGATAAAGGCGCCCGGGCGCGCTTCCAGCATGTAGGAGAAATCCTCGCCGCCGAGCAGAGGATCGGCCTCCGCCTCAACCCGCGAATCGCCCGCCACCGAGCGCGCCACGCCGGCCGCGAAGGCCGTCTGCTTCACGTGATTGCTCGTCACCGGATAGTTTCGGTCATAGTCGATCTCGACCGTAGCGCCGTACGCAGCCGCCACCCCGGCCGCAATTTCACGCAGCCGCCGCTCGGCAAGATCGCGCTCCGCAGCGCGCAGCGTCCTTACCGTTCCGCCGAGTTCGGCCGTATCGGAGATGATGTTGCGGGCGCCGCCGGCATGGAATCGGGTGAGCGATACGACTGCCGAGGCCACCGGGTCGACCGAGCGCGACACGATCGTCTGCAGCGCCTGCCCGATGCCCATGCCAACGATGATCGGGTCGACGGACAGGTGCGGCTTGGCGGCATGTGCGCCCGCGCCGTGCACGATGATCGTGAACTCGTCCGTGGACGCCATGATCGGACCCGGACGAATATGAAAGTGCCCGGCGGGAATACCCGGCATGTTGTGCATGCCGTACACTTCCTGGATGTTCCAGCGCTCCATAAGGCCATCTTCGACCATTGCCTTGCCGCCGCCGCCGCCTTCTTCTGCCGGCTGGAAAATCACGACGGCGGTGCCGTCGAAGTTCCGTGTCTCGGCCAGGTAGCGCGCCGCGCCGAGCAGCATCGCCGTGTGGCCATCATGTCCGCAGGCGTGCATCAGACCGGCGACCTCGGACGCATACGGCTTGCCGGTCGTCTCGCCGAGCGGCAGGGCGTCCATGTCGGCGCGCAGCCCCACGACTTTGCCGCTCGTCGTGCGGCGTCCCCTGATGACGCCGACCACGCCGGTGCGGCCGATCCCGGTGGCGACCTCGTCCACGCCGAAGGCACGCAGCTTTTCTGCCACCGTCGCCGCGGTGCGATGGACCTCGTACAGAAGCTCCGGATGGCGGTGGATGTCGCGCCGCCAGGCCACGGTATCGGCCTGGAAATCGGCAAAGCGGTTAACGATGGGCATGTGGGACGAAACTCCAGAGGCGAAGCACTATATCGTGCCTGCGCCTGAAAGCGCGAGGCGGCTGTTTGGCACCCGCTCCCAACACCTTGATGACGCTTGATTAATCGGTCAAACCACCGGTGCGGGTGATGAACTCGACCACCGTATCGAGCCCTTCACGCGAGCGCATGTTGGTGAAGACGAAGGGCCGCTGCCCGCGCATTTTCCGGGCGTCGCGGTCCATCACCTCCAGCGAGGCGCCGACCATCGGCGCGAGGTCGATCTTGTTGATCACGAGCAGGTCCGAACGGGTTATGCCCGGCCCCCCCTTGCGCGGGATCTTGTCGCCGGCCGCCACGTCGATGACGTAGATCGTGAGATCGGCGAGTTCGGGCGAGAATGTTGCCGCGAGGTTGTCGCCTCCCGATTCGATCAGCACCACGTCAAGTTCCGGGAACCTGTCGCGCAGTTCCGCCACCGCGGCGAGATTGATCGAGGCGTCCTCGCGGATCGCGGTGTGTGGGCATCCGCCGGTCTCGACGCCGAGAATCCGCTCCGGGGCCAGCGCGCCCGAGCGCGTCAGGAATTCGGCATCCTCCTTGGTGTAGATGTCGTTGGTGATTGCCGCGATGTCGTAGGTGTCGCGCAGCCGCTTGCAGAGCGCATCCATGAGCGCTGTCTTTCCCGAGCCGACCGGTCCGCCGACCCCGATACGCAATGGACCGTTGGGTGAAATCATGAGCGGAACAGCCTTGTGTACTGGGTTTCGTGTTTCATCGACGCAATGTCGGCGCGCAGCGCCGCTCCCCCGAGTTCGTCGAGACCGAGCGTGAGTGCGGCCGCCGCGATCGCGGCCACCCGCGGCGCCAGCGCAGCAATCGTGCGCTGCCCGTCGCTCTGGCCGATGGGGATGGCGCGCACGCCGGCCGATACGATGTTGGCGACGAATGCCGACAGCATCGCGGTCAGCGCCGGCAACAAGGGCACCTCATGCGCCGCCGCCGCTGCCGCCACTGCAATCGCATACGGAACGTCGACGCCGGCAAGCGCGGCGCCGGCTGCCGCGAGTTTCGTGTTTGGCCATGCCCCGGTCACGGCAGTCAGAAAGGCCCGGCCCTGCGCCGTCGCTTCGAGGTGGCGTTCCCTCGACGGCTGCAATGCCGCTCCGAGTTCGGCGAGGTCGCGCAGCGCCGGTGCGTCGCCGCGATAGGCCGCGACGAACAGAATGGCGTCGTTGCGTCCGGCGCCGTGGGCGAGGATCTCCGCGATCCACGCGACCAGCGTCTCCGCATTGGTCACCGTGCCGTCCTCGATCGCCCACTCCAGCCCGTGGCTGTACGTGTAGGACCCCACGGGAAAAGCCGGCGAGAGCCATGTCAGCAGCTTCTGCAGCGCGGCCGCCGCCAGGGGTCCCTCGGGCGTCGCTCCGTCAGCCACGCTCGACACCTCGCACTTCGATGCGATCGTCGTGCTCGTGGTGCTCGGCATGGTCGTGATCGTGATGGCCCTCGTGGTCGTCGTGATGATGATGTCCACCACCGCTCTGGTAGGCACCGCCTTCCGGGTCGAATGGCGCCTCGACGTGGGCAACCTGGCCGCCGAGGCCAACCACCATCTCCTCGATCACGTGATCGCGCCGGATGCGGATGCGCCCGCCGCCGAGTTCCGCCGGCAGGTGCCGGTTGCCGATATGCCATGCCAGCCGAAGAAGCGCTTCCGGCGAGCCGGCGGTAACCTCGGCCAGAGGCTCCGGCGCGGCGGCGACCGCTATGATGCGGCCGTCCTCAAGCACCAGCCCATCGCCCCCTTTCAGCGGCACGGCTTCGTTGAGATCGAGCAGGAAGGAGACGCCCTCCTTGCCCTCCATCGCCATCCGCCTCCGGTGCCGTCCGTCGTGGTCGAGGATTACCGTGTCCACCGCCCTCGAGCGCCAGGTACCGGCCGGTAAAACGCGCGTCGCTCTCAGCATCTGCTCTCCAACCGCCACATTCGCCTCGGCCCCGGCTTCATATACCCTCCGGCGCCGGTTCGCGAAAATGCATCAACGGCGTTGCCTTGGCGCTGCCGCAGGCGCACCTCTGGGACATGCAGGGGATTCTGTTCGACAAGGACGGCACGCTTCTCGATTTCGAGGCGACATGGACGCCGGTGCTGACGCGTCTTGCGCTGCAGGCGGCCGATGGCGACCAGGCGCGCGCCGCCGCCCTGCTCGATGCCGGCGGGCTTGATCCCGCTACCGGACGCTTTCGTGCCGGCTCGGCCATTGGCGCCGGCACGACGCGCACCATTGCCGCCCTTTGGCATCCGGACCTCGCCCCCGATGCGCTGGCCGAGCGCGTGGCGGCGATGGATCGCGCCTTTCACGATCATGGCGCGGTGCGTTCCGTCCCATTGCCGGGCGTCGGCGAAACCCTCGGCGCTCTCGCCGCGGAGGGCTACGTCCTTGGCGTGGTCACCAACGATACGACCGCCGCGGCGCAGGTTGCGCTCGCCGGCACCGGCCTCCTTGCTCATATCGCCCGGGTGATCGGTTGTGACGCCGTTGTCCATCCCAAGCCGGCGCCGGACATGGTGCTTGCCTTTGCCGATGCCGAAAGGATTCCGCCATCCGAAATCGCCGTCGTCGGTGACAATCGCCACGACCTTGAAATGGCGCGCGCCGCCGCCGCCGGTCTGGTTATCGGCGTCACCTCGGGTAACAGCAGCGCGGCCGATCTCGCGCCCCTTGCCGACGTTGTCATCGGGTCGGTCGCCGAACTGCCGCCCTGGCTTCATCAGAACAGGAAGTAGCGCTGCGCCATCGGCAACACGGTCGCCGGCTCGCAGGTCAAGAGCTCCCCGTCCGCGCGCACCTCGTACGTCTCGGGGTCCACCTCGATCTTCGGCAGCGCCGAATTGTGGATCATCGATTCCTTCGTGACCGCCCGTGTGTTGTGCACGGGGAGCAGCGTCCGCTCGACGCCGAGCCGTTCCGCGATCCCCGCGTTCACCGATGCTTGGCTGACGAACGTCACCGACGACTGCGTCAGCGACTTGCCGAAGGCGCCGAACATCGGCCGGTAGTGCACCGGCTGCGGCGTCGGGATCGATGCGTTCGGGTCGCCCATCTGCGCCGCCGCGATCGTGCCGAGCTTGATCACCATGTCGGGCTTCACACCGAAGAACGCCGGCGACCACAGCACGAGGTCGGCGAGCTTGCCGTTCTCGATCGAGCCCACCCATTCGTCGAGCCCATGCGCGATCGCCGGGTTGATCGTCACCTTGGCGAGGTAGCGCTTGACGCGGAAATTGTCGTTCTCTCCGGTCTCTTCCGGCAGCCGACCGCGCTGCTGGCGCATCTTGTGCGCGGTCTGGAAGGTGCGGATGATCACCTCGCCGACGCGCCCCATCGCCTGGCTGTCCGAGGCGATCATCGAGAAGGCGCCGATGTCGTGGAGAATATCCTCCGCCGCGATGGTCTCCTTGCGGATGCGGCTTTCGGCGAAGGCCACGTCCTCGACAATGCCGGGGTCGAGATGGTGGCAGACCATCAGCATGTCGAGGTGCTCGTCCAGCGTGTTCAGCGTATAGGGCCGCGTCGGGTTGGTCGACGAGGGCAGCACGTTCGGCAGCCCGCATACCTTGATGATGTCCGGCGCGTGGCCCCCGCCAGCGCCTTCGGTATGGTAGGCGTGGATCGTGCGCCCCTTGAACGCGGCGATCGTGTCTTCCACGAAGCCAGATTCGTTCAGCGTGTCGGTGTGGATCGTCACCTGCACGTCGTAGCGGTCGGCGGCCGCGAGGCAGTTGTCGATTGCAGCAGGGGTGGTCCCCCAGTCCTCGTGCAGCTTCAGCGACGACGCGCCGCCGACGATCTGCTCTTCCAGCGCGGCGGGCAACGAGGCGTTGCCCTTGCCCGAGAACGACAGGTTCATCGGGAAGGCGTCCGCCGCCTGGATCATGCGGCCGAGGTGCCACGGGCCCGGAGAACAGGTGGTAGCGTTGGTGCCGGTTGCCGGACCTGTGCCGCCACCCAGCATCGTGGTGACGCCCGAGTAAAGCGCCTCGTCGATCTGCTGTGGTGCGATGAAGTGGATGTGGGTGTCGAGCGCACCCGCGGTCAGAATCTTGCCTTCGCCTGCGATCGCCTCGGTGCCCGGGCCGACGATGATGTTCACACCCGGTTGCACGTCCGGATTGCCCGCCTTGCCGATGCCGGCGATCTTGCCGTCCTTGATGCCGACGTCCGCCTTCACGATCCCCCAGTGGTCGATGATCAGCGCGTTGGTGATGACGGTGTCGACCGCGCCTTCGCTGCGCGCCCGCTGCGACTGGCCCATGCCGTCGCGGATGACCTTGCCGCCGCCGAATTTCACCTCGTCGCCGTAGACGGTGAAGTCCTTCTCCACCTCGACGATGAGGTCGGTATCGGCGAGGCGCACCTTGTCACCCGTCGTCGGGCCGAACATGTCGGCGTAGTGGGCGCGGCTCATCTTGTAGGGCATCGCGTCGTCTCTTCAGTTCGGGGAAGGCGTATCGGACCGGCGGGTCACAGTTTGCCCATGACCTTCTGGTTGAAGCCGTACACGGTCCGGCTGCCCTGGTAGGGCACCAGCGTCACCGTCCGCTTCTGGCCAGGCTCGAAGCGCACGGCCGTCCCGGCGGGAATGTCCAGCCGCATGCCACGCGTCTTTTCCCGTTCGAAGGCGAGGGCGCCGTTGGTCTCGAAGAAATGGTAGTGCGAACCGACCTGGATCGGTCGGTCGCCCGTGTTGGCGACCGTCACCGTCACTGTCGGCAGTCCGGCGTTGAGCTCGATCTCGCCAGCGGCAGGAAAAACCTCGCCGGGGATCATCCGGCGACTCCGAGCAGAAGACCAACGCCAACCAGGGCACAGGCCGCGCCCGCCAACCGCACTGCGGTCCGGAACCGGGTGCCAAACGTCAGTCCGGCCGCGATTCCTGCGAGATGCAGCGACGCGGTCGCCAGCGCGAAGCCCGCGGCGTACTCGATGCCGCCAGCAGTCTCGGGAATCTCGGTACCGTGCGCGTGCCCGTGAAGCAGCGCAAAGGTGCCGATGATCGCTGCGCCGACCGCGACCGGCAGGTCGGCAGCTGCGGCGACCAGCAGGCCGAGGGCAACCACCGACGCCAGAATTCCTTGCTCGACGAACGGTACCGGCACATGCGCCATGCCCAAGACGCCACCGACCAGCATGACGCCGACGAAAGCCAGCGGCCAGGCCCACAATGCCTTGCCGCCCTTGAGGGCCGCCCACAGGCCCACCGCGACCATCACTGTCAGATGATCGAGACCGGACAGCGGATGCATGAATCCCGCCGAAAATGAAGTCGTCGGGCCGACGCCGGTATGCGCAAGGGCAGGGACCGTCGCCGCCAGCATCACGACCGCGGCAGGAACAAAGTGTTTCAGTTTCATCGAAATTCTCCGTTTAGCGGATCGGATTGTGGACGGTCACCAGCTTGGTACCGTCCGGAAAGGTCGCTTCGACCTGGATGTCGTGGATCATCTCCGCGATCCCGTCCATCACCTGCGCGCGCGATATCACGTGAGCGCCCGCTTCCATCAGGTCGGCGACCGAGCGCCCGTCGCGCGCACCCTCGACGACAAAGTCGGAGATGAGCGCGATGGCTTCCGGGTAGTTGAGCTTCACTCCGCGCTCCAGCCGCCGCCGCGCGACCATGGCCGCGGTGGCGATCAAGAGCTTGTCCTTCTCCCGTGCGGTGAGGTTCATCCCGTCCCCTTCAGCCTCAGCAATTCCAGACGCGTGGTATGTTTGCCTGCCCGAGCGCGATGATCAAGCGGGTGAGATCGGCCCTCAGCATCTGCCCGTCCTCAGCGATCAGCCGCGCCGTCAGAATTCCGTTCCAGGCCGAAACGCCCATCTCGCCGCCGGCACCGGCCGCCACCGCTCGCGCCGGCTCGATCTGCGCTTCGGCATCGGGTGACACGAGAATGAGGGTAGCCATGGCTGCGGCACCCCTTCCGGTTGCGCCGCCCGCCAGCGTCACGGTCGTGTCGCCTTCCAGTTTCAACCCGTCGGCGAAGACCAGCCGCCCGCCGCGCGAGATGCGCCAGCTGTCACTGACGCTGACCGCGCGCGCGCTCTCGCCCATTGCCGCGCGGCCGAGCACGACGGCCTCCGCCGCGATCAGGCGCCCGTGAGGATGAACCTCCGCATTCAGCGTCCGCTGGAGAGCCGAACGGTCGAAGACGATCGTCTCCTGCGGCAGCCACGCCAGATCGGCGCCGTCGCCAACGCTGAGCGTCGTCTCGACCCGCGCTGCGCCACTGGACCGCTTGTAGATTCGTTCCGCGGCCTGGCTGCTGACCGTCGCGTGCGCGCCGTTCTCGGCGATGACCGTCCAGGTGATGTGATCGCCTCCGGTGAGGCCGCCGGCCGTGTTGATCAGCGTCGCCTCAAACGCCTCCCCGGTCTCGACGCGGGGAAATCGCGCCTTCGCCGCGCCCGCTTCATAAGCCCGGAAGGCGAACGTGCCGCGCGGACCGGTCTTCAGCGTCAGCTGGAGCCGTCCGCGCGCCCGCTGCATGACAGGGGCGGGAGCGGGAGAGGGGGGTGTAAGTTGTGCGAGTTGAGGAGACATCGATGGATTGCCGTTGCGATCTCTCTGGCATGCAAGGTTGGCGCCATTCCTGCCATTTCGGTCCGGGTGCGGCCGTCGCCCCAGGAAGCGTTGCCACAATTGTCGCCGCCTGCCGCGAAAATTGCCACAGGCCCGCTTCTGTCTTTGCCAACCGGCACGAACCCCGATAGTTACAGATACTCGCATGGATGAAAATTGTGGCCCCCGCCGCCACCGAACAGACGAGCCGAAAGCGCTGTGAACCGGCCTCTTGCCATTCTCGCTGGCAGCATCCTTTTTCTGGCCGGACCAGTGCGCGCCGCTGAGCCTCCCACTTACATCCTGGTGGATGAAGATTCGGGCCGCGTGCTGAAGGAAGAGAATTCCGCCGCGCTCTGGCATCCGGCCTCGTTGACCAAGCTGATGACCGCTTACCTCACGTTCGAGGCGTTGCGGGACGGCAAGCTGCGAATGACGTCCCCGGTGCGGGTGTCGGCACATGCGCTGGCGCAGGCGCCCGCCAAGATGGGTTTCAAGGTCGGCACAGTCATCAACGTCGACAACTCCCTGAAGATGATGCTGGTCAAGTCCGCCAACGACATCGCCATCGCCGTTGCCGAGACGGTGGGGGGAAGCGAGGAAAACTTCGTTGCCGAGATGAACGCGACCGCTGTCCGCCTCGGCATGGCGTCGACGCACTATGACAATGCCAACGGGCTCCCGGATGACGGCCAGATAACCACCGCCCGCGACCTGGCGGTGCTCGCCCGCGCCGTCCTGCACGATTTTCCCGAGTACCGCAGCTATTTCGGCATTCCGGCGATCAGGGCGGGAAAGCGCGTGCTGCGCTCGGAGAACGCCTTGCTCGAGCGCTACCGCGGCACCACCGGCATGAAGACCGGTTTCGTATGCGCATCGGGCTTCAACATCGTAGCGACCGCCCATCGCGGCACCCGCGACCTGATCGCGGTGGTTCTCGGCGCTCCCTCCGGGGCCGAGCGTACTGAGTTCACCGCGCACCTCCTCGATGATGGGTTCAATGTCTTCACGGCCGCATTGGCAGGCATGAAGCCCGAGCTCGCTTCGTTCGAGGCCGCCCCCACCCTGGGTTCACCTGCCGACCTCCACGACGAAATCTGCACCAGGCACCCGAATGTCGAAGAAGATGCCGGCGACGACAACAGCGCGGGAGACTCGGCGCAGAGCTCGGCGCTTGTTCCCCGCTTCGTGCTGATGGCGCCGGTCCCCGTTTTCACTGGCCATGCCGACCCGGCGCTTCCGGGCGCAGGCACCGCCGTTGCCGCCGCGCCGCCGCCGGCCGCTGACGCACCCCAGCCGGTACCGGTAAAGGGGTCCGCGCTCGGCATGCCGCTTCCGCGTCTGCGTCCTTTGCTGCCCGGCGACACCACGGCGCAGTGAGCGCCATGCCGCGCGGCCGCAAACCGCCCATTCCCCTGAGCCTGGTGGTCGGGCCCACCGGTGCCGGCAAGACGACGCTGATCAACCGCCTGCTGGCCGATCCGGCATTTGCGCACACGGCCGTGATCCTGAACGATTTTGGCACGACCGCCTTGACCGCTGCCGTGGTCGACAGGGCCGAGGATGACATTCTCGCGCTCGGTTCCGGATGTGTCTGCTGCTCCGTGCGCGGCGCGCTCACCGATGGGCTCGAACGCCTGCTGCGCGCCGTCGACAACGGCCGCATCCAGAAGATCGGCCGTGTCCTCATCGAGGCGGCCGAGGCTGCCGACCCC
>Ga0265313_10000864_pt1 | contig 30548 bp, 28 predicted proteins | sample 4123metaG_FD_203122 | JGI IMG/M metagenome (GOLD analysis project Ga0265313, IMG submission 203122) | Rhizosphere microbial communities from Carex aquatilis grown in University of Washington, Seatle, WA, United States - 4-1-23 metaG | ecosystem: Host-associated > Plants > Roots > Rhizosphere >...
CCTCGAGCGCCATTGCGTCGTCGCCAGAGAGGGAGACGGTTCCGTTGGGGCGGGGATCGCCCATCGACTTGGGCGTATCGGATCCCATGAGGGTATAGCCGCCGGCCGACTCGAGCTGCGAGTGCATCACGAGATCCTTTTCGGCCGGGTCCTGCGCCATGCCGCCGTCGCCGAAAGAGGTGACGGTGAGATTGCCACCGAAGACCGACTTGTAGAAATCCATCGCCTGGCGGGCGTTGGCCTTGAAGTTGAGGTAGGGGTTGAGGCGGCTTTGCATGAGGCTTCTCCTTGCAGGAGGCCAGACCCTAGCCGGCCGATGTGACCGCCCGAAGGCCGGCGCGGCAGGCAACAAAAAAGGCCCCGCGAGGGGGCCTTTCGATTCGGCGAGCGATGCTGCTTACATCGCCTTGAGATTGATCGCCGACTGGCGGCCGTCACGGCCGGTCTCGAGGTCGAACATGACCTTCTGACCCTCGTTGAGAGTGGTCATGCCCGAGCGCTCGACGGCGGAGATATGGACGAATGCGTCCTTGCCTCCGTTGGAGGGCTGGATGAAGCCGAAACCCTTGGTGGTGTTGAAAAATTTCACGGTGCCTTCGACCATTTGAGATCCTCTGAAAGGCGACTTCCGGTTGGCGACATGCCCGCCGGCGACGTTCGAAAACTTTCTCAGGAGATCATGGACCGGCGAACCGGGCCGTCTGACAGCGCGAGACGGTAGCGAAGCGTATGCGGCAGATATGCGGGAAATTGGCGCAAAATTCAAGATAGCAGCACCCAAGCTGATGTCGTGAACCATCCTCTGCGGAGACGGCTCCACGGCGAACGGCGGCAAGCATCTATGCTCTGGGCCCAACCAGGCCAAGCCGAGGTCGCGAAGAAGCCCGCGGAGCAGGGCGCGGACCACCCAAGGTTTGACCGCGAGCGACAAGCCGATGGACGCCCCTCGATCGCGGAACGAACGCGATGCACCCCGAGCGAGGTCCGGCGGCAGTCCTGAACCTGGGACGCCTTGCGCGACCCCATACAAGTCGATGGTACGCAGCAAGGCCTCCCATCGTCCGTCAGCGCAGCATCTGCAACGGAAGCGGCGCGGCGTCGACCGACACCGAATGAGCCGGCGAGACACACCGGCGCCTCTGAAGCAGCTCAAGCGCAGCTTCTAGGTGCCTCCGTCGTCGGGGCTCGCATCGCCCAGCACTGCAAGGATATGGCAGCGGCAAACCGATCCAAGCGATTCGCATAAGATATATTATGGAATATATTATGGAATATATTATGGAACTAAGTGAGATGAAGAAGGCTGAGCGATCGGTTGGATTTGACGAAGATCGCGACCTTTCGCGCCGTTCCATCCTAGAGACGAATGGCAGCGCTAGAGACGATTGGCAGCGCATCTGCCCACCAGAAGCGTCTGCTCTTGGCCGCGCACTCGGCTGTTGCCGCGCTCGCACGGCAGCGACGTGAGCCGCAACCGCTGTAAGCAAACTGAACTGGACGTGCTTTGCGAGAGCGAGCTGAGCGGCAGCGCCCAGCTCGCGTCGTCCGAACTCAGCCGAGACCGGACGATGCGCGGCCGCGGCTCGCGAGAGCGTCGATGGTCACCGCGATCACCAGCACGATGCCCGTCACGATGTATCGCGCGGCGGCTGAGATGCCCAATAGGCCCATGCCGTTGTCGATCGAGGCAATGACGAGGCCGCCGAGGATGGCGCTGATCGCCTTGCCCCGGCCGCCGAACAGGCTCGTGCCACCGATAACCGATGCAGCGATGGTATAGAGTACGAGCGTGCCGCCATCGAGGTTGGTCGACACCGACCGCAGTCGCGAGGCAAACACGATGCCGGCGACGCCGCCCATGAAGCCGGCGATGGTGAACACCGCAACCCGGATGCGGTTGACCGCGATACCAGCGCGCCGCGCCGCTTCGGAGTTTCCGCCGATCGCATAGACATAGGTACCAAAGCGCGTGCGGCTGAGGACGATCGTCCAGACTACTGCGAAGAAGAAGTCGATGAGCAGTACCACCGGCACGCCCTCGATCGTCGCCGCGCGGCCGCGGTTCACGTTGCAGAGCCACACCACCAGGATGCCCGCGATGCAGACGCCGACGATCTTGAGGATCGTCACGCTCATCGGCTCGGTTGCGTGCTTGCGCCGGCGCGCCGCGAAAACGCGATCGCCGACATAGATCACGAGAAGAACCGCTAGGGCGATCCAGCCCATCGTCGGGTCGAGCAGCCCATTGGCGATGTTGGAGATCATCTGGTCGTTGATCGGCACGGTGCCGCCATTGCCGAGGATCAGGAGCATCACGCCGTTCCACGCGAGCAGGCCGGCCAGCGTCACGATGAAGGACGGCAGTCCGATCGTCGTGATCACCATGCCGTTGATGAAGCCGATTCCGGCGCCGCAGATGAGCCCCGCGATCACGCCGACGTACCAGGGGTAGCCGCTGTCGCCGAAGACTAGCAGCGCCATGACGACGCCTGCGACACCGCCGATGAAGCCGATGGAGAGATCGATTTCGCCCAACAGCAGGATGAAGATCATCCCGAGGGCAAAGAGCATGTAAACCGACCCCTGCACCATCAGGTTCACGAGGTTGCCGGCGGTCAGGAAGTTGCCGTTCAACGCCTCAAAGATCACCGCGAGGATGATCAGGCCGGCGATGACAGGCAGCGCACCGGTGTCACCGGCGCGTATGCGCACGAACCAGTTGCGGAAATATTCTCCCATCGTGCTCGCGCCGCTGATACCGGCGACGACCGGGATTGGAGCGGGCGCGGGTGTGTCGGCCGGCTTGGTGTCGGTCATGTCGTTCCCCCTGCCCTAATGATGGATCGGCGCCGCGGCTTCCGCCTGGACCGGCGGGAAGCGCGTGCCGGAACTGCCGACGGTGATGAGTTCGACGAGCTCGCGGCTCGAGACCTCGTTCTTGTTCGGCTGCGCTACGAGAACGCCGAGCCGCAGCACGGCGATCGAGTCCGCCACCTTCAACACGTCCTCGAGATTGTGCGAGATGATGATGACGCCGAGGCCCTTGTCGGCCAGCCGGCGCACCAGCGCCAGCACCTGCGCGGTCTGCGCGACACCGAGCGCTGCCGTAGGCTCGTCGAGGACGACGAGCTTGGAATTCCACATCACCGATTTGGCGACGGCGACAGACTGGCGCTGGCCGCCCGAAAGGCTCGAGACCTGCTGCCGGATCGACCGGATGGTGGTGACGTTGAGGCCGGCCAGCGTTTCGCGCGCCAGATCCTCCATCGCCTCATCGTCGAGGAACAGCCCCCGGCGCCGCTCGCGCCCGAGGAACATGTTCTTGACGATGTCGAGGTTGTTGCAGAGCGCCAGGTCCTGGTACACGAACTCGATGCCGATGGCCGAGGCCGCCCGCGGATTGGGCACGTGGACCTCTTTGCCCTCCCAGACGATGTGGCCGCCGTCCGGCGCGTAGATCCCGGCGAGGCATTTGATCAGGGTCGACTTGCCAGCGCCATTGTCGCCAACCAGTGCGGTCACCTGTCCGGCCTTCACCGTCATGTTGACGCCGCGCAGAACCTGAACGGCAGCGAAATGCTTCCGCAGGTCGCGGAATTCCAGCAACGGTGTATCGGCCATGTCTCCCCCGAACCAACCGCGTTGTTGCGCGGTCTCCGTCCGGCCCGAGGGCCGGACGGATTAGCTTGGTTTATTCGTATTACTTAACGCCGGCGTCGGCGCAAGCCTTGGCGAAGTCGGCGGTGCAGACGGCCGTCACATCGACGAACTTGTCCTTGATCACCGTGTCTTCGATGTTGGCGGCGGTCACCGAAATCGGCGTCAGCAGCAGCGACGGGGTCTTGTGCGACTGCGCGTCGACCGAGCCGTTCAGCAGGCTCGCATCCGGGGTCTCGCCGGCACGGGCGAGAACGGCGAGGGCGGCGGCGCCCGCGACTTCCTCATAGATCGGCTTGTACACGGTCATGTACTGGTAGCCGGCGAGGATGTTCTGGATGCCCTGAAGGGTGGCGTCCTGACCGGTCATCGGCACGGTCTTGGGCGGAACCTTGTTGTTCTTCAGGATCGAGATGGCGGCCTGGGCGAGACCGTCATTAGCCGCCAGAACAGCGTTGATCGCCGAGTTGGCCTGCAGGCCCTGCTCGAACATCGTGCCGCCCTGCTGGTTGTCCCAGTTCGGAACGCGGATACGGCTCGCGAGCGTCGCGGTCTTGGCGTCGTAGAGCGGCTGCAGAACCGAGTCGTAGCCCTGCTCGAACAGCGTGCCGTTGTTATCGGTCGGCGAACCGCCGAGCTCAAAGATCACCGGGTTCTTGACGCCCCAATCCTTGATCGCCGCGACGAGGCCATCGCCCTGCAGCTTGCCGACGCCGACGTTGTCGAACGACACATAGTAGGAGGCGTCGCCCTTAAGGGTCAGGCGGTCGTAGTCGATCGACACGATGCCCTGGCTCTTGGCGTTGGCTTCGATGGCCGCGCCCGAACCGGAGTCGAGGTCGGCGATCACGATGACGCTGGCGCCCTGGGTGATGGCCTGCTCGGCCTGGGTCTGCTGGGTCTGCGGCGAGCCCTGAGCATTGTCGAGGATGATGTCGCTGTCCGGAACGCCCATGGCCTTGAACGCGGCCTTGAAGCCGGGAGCGTCGACGGTTTCCCAGCGCGCGCTGGACTGGGTGTCGGGCAGCAGAATGGCGATCTTGCCCTTGCCCTTGGCAGCGGCGTCCTTGAACGCGGCGAGCTTGGCGTAAACGGCATCAGCGCCGCCACCGGCGGCGAGATCAGCGGCAGACGGGCCGGCGGCAATCGCCAGCGAACCGGTGGCAAGCGCAAACGCGCCCGCCATCACGGCGATGGTTGCAACTTTTCCTGCGTAACGCATGTAGATGTGTCCTCCCACTTTGCGCTGGGAAGCGACGGCATGTCGACCCCACACAAAGTATGAGCGGCATTTATCGGGCCGTCCCACGGTGAGTCAACGCCGCCACAAACTTGTGTGACCAACGAGGTTACTGCCAAGGCGCTGAAAAGTATTATTTTTCCGGGCGCGGCTCGTCGGGCAAAATCCGCGCCGCCGTGACATCGACGCGCATCCCGTCAAAAGCCGGATGTACGTGCCTCGGCGTGACCGATTCCGTCAGCTCGTAGTCGAGGTCGATATGGAGGTTGGTCAGGGCCGCCTCGCGCGGCTTGAACGTCTCGATCGCGGCCAGCGCCTCGGGGAGGCTCAGATGGCTCGGATGCGGAGCCGGACGCAGCGCGTCGAGCACCCAGACACCGAGGCCGGAGACGGCCTCTTCGGATTCGGGCGGGATGCCGCTGAGATCGCACGAATAGGCAAAATTGCCGATACGGAAGCCGAGCGACGAGATGTCTCCGTGCTCCTGGCGGAACGGCAGCACGTCGATGTCCCCGCCGGGGCCCGTGACGGTCAGCCGCTGGCCGGCGACCATCAGGTTCTGGTTGAGGATGGGCGGATAGCCGCTGCCGGGCGGCGCCGTGAAGCAGTAGGAGAACGCCGAGACGATCCGCTGTCCGGCCTCGTGGCTGAAATAGACCTCGACCCGCTTCCGGTTGTTGAGTGCCAGGACCCGCAGATCGTCGATGCCGTGCGTATGGTCGGCGTGCTCGTGGGTGTAGAGCACCGCATCCACCCGATCGACATTGGCGCTGAGGAGCTGCTCACGGAGATCGCAGCCGGTGTCGACGACGATCCGCGTCGGTGGGCTGTCCCCCGTCCGCCCCTCGATCAACAGCGAACACCGCCGCCGGCGGTTGCGGGCGTTGGCGGGGTCACAGGCGCCCCACTCGCCCCCGATCCGGGGCACCCCGCCCGACGAGCCGCAGCCGAGGATCGTCGCCATGATGGAAGTTGCAGCGGCCATCAGGGCTTTGCCTTGGTGAAGAGCCGGTAGAAGTTCGCGGTCGTTGTCGCCGCGATCTCCTCGAACGAAACGCCGCGCAGCTCGGCGAGCTTCTCCGCTGTATGCCGGACGAAGCCCGGCTCGTTGGAGGCGCCCCGATGCGGCACCGGCGCGAGATACGGCGCGTCGGTCTCGACCAGGATGCGATCCGCCGGAGCGAATTCGGCGACCTCCTGGATCGTCGCCGCGTTCTTGAATGTCAGGATGCCCGAAAACGAGACGTAGCCGCCGAGCGCGAGCCCTCGCCGCGCAAGCTCGATGCCCGACGAGAAGCAGTGCAGCACGAACGGGAAGGCGCCCTTCTCGCTTTCGTCCTCGAGGATCGCCGCCATGTCGTCGTCGGCATCTCGCGCATGAATAACGAGCGGCAGCCCGGTCTCGCGCGACGCTGCGATGTGGCGGCGGAAGCCCGTGGCCTGGGCCGCGTAATCGCCCTCATAGTGGTAGTCGAGCCCGACCTCGCCGATGGCGACGCAGCGCGGGTGGGCGCTCAGTCGCACGAGATCGGCGGTCGTGATCTCGGGCTCCTCATGGGCATGATGCGGATGCGTGCCTACGGAGCACCAGACCTCAGCGTTCTCCTCCGCGATGGCCCGGACTTCATAGAAGCGGCGAACGCGGGTCGAGATCGTCACCATCCGGTCGACGCCAGCGGCTTTCGCGCGGGCAAGGACGCCGGCACGGTCTGCGGCGAGCTCGGGAAAATCGAGATGGCAATGGCTGTCGACCAGCACGCTCAACCGGCCTTGGCCGCCTCGAACTTCTTGAACACCGGCTCCGGTGCTGGCAGAGCCGTCCCTGCCGCGACCACCAGATCCGGATCGAGGGCATGTTGGAGCAGCCGCTGGTCTGATGGCACCGCGAGCAGATCGAGGATCCTCGCGGCGGAAGCCGGCACGAACGCCTGTGCGGCGATGGCGCAGCGCCGCACGACGTCGGCGGTTGTCGCGAGGATCGCGCCCATGCGGTCGAGATTGTCCTTCTTCCCCCACGGCGCCTGGTCCGCGAAGTAGAGGTTGGCGGCGCTCAGCGCCGCGATCAGTTCGGCCGCCGCCTCATGCAGCAGTTCGCCGGCCATCGAGCCTTCCATCCGCTCGATCGAGGTGATGGTCTCGGCGACGATCTTGCGGTCCTCGGCCGAGCCTTCGTCGAGCGCCGGCATTTTGCCCGCGAAGTTCTTTGCGATCATCGCCAGCGAGCGCTGCGCGAGATTGCCGAAATTGTTGGCGAGCTCCGAATTGTTGCGATTGATGAACTTCTCGCGGCCCCAGTCGCCATCCTGCCCCCACGAGATTTCGCGCAGGCAAAAAAAGCGCACCGGGTCGGCACCGAACTCGCCAACGACCTCGAACGGATCAACGACGTTGCCCAGCGACTTGCTCATCTTCTTGCCTTCCGACGTCAGAAAGCCGTGAGCGAAGACGCGGCGCGGCGGCTGCAGGCCGGCGCTGATCAGGAATGCCGGCCAGTAGACCGTGTGGAAGCGGATGATGTCCTTGCCGATGACGTGCAGGTCCGCCGGCCAGAACTTCTGGAACTGCGCGCCCTTGTCGTCGGGGAAGCCGACGCCGGTGATGTAGTTGGTGAGCGCGTCGATCCACACATACATCACGTGCCCAGGCGCATCGGGAACCGGGATGCCCCAGTCGAACGTCGTTCTCGAAATCGAAACGTCCTGCAGTCCGCGTTTGACGAACGAAACGATCTCGTTGCGCCGCTCCGGTGGAGCGATGAACTCCGGATTGTCCTCGTAGAGCTTCAGCAGGCGGTCCTGGTAGGCCGACAGACGGAAGAAATAGCTGTCTTCCTCAACCCACTTTGCTTCCGCGCCCGATGGCGCAAAACGCTTGCCGCCCTCGCCGACCGTCAGTTCGTCTTCGTCGAAATAGGCCTCATCGCGCACCGAGTACCAGCCCTTGTAGGTCGACTGGTAAATGTCGCCGGTCGCCACCATCCGCCGCCACAGCTCCTGGCTCGAGGCGTAGTGCCGGGGCTCTGTCGTGCGGATGAAGTCGCTGTTCGAAAGATTGAGCTTTGCCGCGAGCTCACGGAACCGAGCGGAGTTGCGGTCGGCCAGCGCCCGCGTCGTGAGCCCTTCCCGTTGCGCCGTCTGCACCATCTTGAGGCCGTGCTCGTCGGTGCCGGTGAGGAAGTATACGTCCCTGCCCTCGAGCCGCCGCCAGCGGGCGATCGCGTCGGTCGCGACCATCTCGTAGGCGTGCCCGATATGGGGATCGCCGTTCGGGTAGGCGATCGCGGTCGTGACGTAATAGGCGTTCCGGGTCATCGGGTCTCGGCGAGGGACAGGTGCGTCTGGGCGTGCCGCCTGATCGCGTCCATGACGGAGATCAGCGTCTGCCGGGCGTCGAGATTGTATTCCTCGGCGTCGGCGAACAGGGCGGTGGCCTTGTCCCATAGGGCCTGCGCCGAGGCAAGGCGCGCTCTAGCGCCTGCCGTTGCGGCGGATTTTCCTTCCTCAGCGATCCAGTCGCCCAGCAATTCGCGGCCGAAGGCATGGGCCGCCCCCGCTTTGTCCGCCGCCAGGGCCTCGGCGATGGAGAGAGTCGCCGCGGTCGCGGCCGTCGCCGGTGATGCGAGCCAGGCGCGCAGCGCCACGAGGCCGGCGTCCTCGCCGATCGTGAGGGCCTCGTAAGCCCGCCGCGGCCGTCCGCCGGCGAGCGAAACCGCGATCTCCGTCGCGTCCGCACCCAGAACCTCGCGGACCCCCGGATCGCTGATCGGTCGCAACGCGATCGACCGGCAGCGCGACCGGATGGTCGGCAACAGTCCGCCGGGCCGGTGCGAGATGAGGACGAACAGCGTGTCGCTCGGCGGTTCCTCGAGAATCTTGAGCAGTGCATTGGCCGAGGCGGGATTGCAGTCGTCGATGGCATCGACGATCACCAGCCGACAGCCGGTCCGCCCGCGCGTCAGCCGTGACTCCCCGATGAGGCTGCGCACCTCTTCGATCCGGATGGCGGTGTAGAATCCCTTTCCGGTATCTCGCGGGGCCTTGCGGAGCACACGCAGGTTTGGATGGCTCCCTGCCGCCACCTGTGCCGCGACCTGCGCCACGTCCTCATCGCCGGTCCGAACCAACAGGTCTCGTGCAAGGTCGAAGGCCAGCGTCGCCTTGCCGATGCCGCGCGGACCGTGCAGCAGGAAAGCGTGCGGAAGCCGGTCGGGGTCGATTACGGCCCGGGCGGCGGCGTGGCCGACGACCGCCTCGCGCTCTTCCGGCAGCGGCACGCCATCGAGCTGGTCGGCCTCGCGCTGCTCTGCGTCGCTCAAGCCGTCTGCTCGAGGCTAAGCTCGGGAAAGCGGCGGGCCAGCACGTCCCACACTTCCTGCTCAAGAGCATCCTCGGACTGGTTGGCCGAGATCACGACGCAGCGCTCGACATTGTTGCGGGCGATATCGAGGAACGCCTCGCGCAGCCGCCGGTGCCAGTCGAGATCTTCCTTCTCGAAGCGGTCGCCCGTCTCGACCAGCGCACTTTCGCGCTCGCGTTCGAGCACGCGGCGGAAGGCGGCCTCGGGGTCCATGTCGAGGATGATCGTGAGGTCCGGCTTGTGGCCATTGAGCGCCAACACCTCGAGGGCATCGATCAGCTTGCCGTCGACGCCGCCGGTCAGCCCCTGATAGGCGCGCGTCGAGTCACTGAAGCGGTCGGAGATCACCCAGTGTCCGGAGTCAAGATTGGGCGCGATCAGCTGATTGACGTGATCGAGCCGGGCAGACGCGAACAGCACGGCCTCGGCGCCCGGCCCCCAGCGCTCCGATCGGCCTTGCAGGATAAAGGCGCGGATCGCCTCGGCACGTGGCGTGCCGCCCGGCTCGCGGGTGCGCACGGCGTTGATCGAGTGCTGCTTGAGGCTCGCGACGAGCCGCTTGACCTGCGTCGACTTGCCGACCCCCTCCCCGCCCTCGAAGGTGATGAAGCGGGCCTGCACCGGAGGCTTATCCAGCATCAGGGAATCCATCCCAGCAGCAGGTGCTTGGCCGCATCCGTGGCGCGCCGCAGCAGGTCGCCCTGCTCGACGGATTCGGCCGCATAAAGCGGCGCCTGCTGCACCAGATTGCCGGCGCAGAACACGTTGAGCTGCGCCACCTGCTCGCCCTGCGTCACGGGTGGCCGCAGCGGTCCCTTGTAGGTCACCGTCGCGGTCGGACAATTGTCGGCTGCCTTGGGCAGCAGCAGGTCGATCTTGCCCTGGCCCACAAGGCCGACGCTCGAGGTCGCGCCACCGAACACATCGGCCCGCGCGATCACTTTGCCCGCCGCGAACATCGGCATCAGCTCGAAGCCATGCATGCCCCAGGTGAGAAGCTTGCGCGATTCTTCGGCGCGGTCCGCCATGGTGGAGAGCCCGTGCACGACGGCGATCAGGCGACGGCCGCCATTGGGCGCGGACACCACCTCGCCATATCCCGATTCCTGCGTGTGGCCGGTCTTGAGGCCATCGACCCCCAGGCCGAGCTCGAGCAGCGAGTTCCGGTTCATCTGGCGAATCTTGTTCCAGGTGAACTCCGACATCGAGAAGATCGAATAGAAATCCGGGAAATTCTTGATGATGTAGCGGGCGAGCGTCGCGATGTCGTGCGCGGTCGAATACTGGTCGGGGTCAGGCAGTCCCGTGGCGTTGACGAAGTTCGAGCCGGTCAACCCGATCTGCGCCGCCAGCTTGTTCTCGATCTTGGCGAAGGTGTTCTCGTCACCCCCGATCCCCTCTGCAAGCGCAATGGCGGCGTCGTTCCCCGATTGCACGATCACCGACTTGATCAGGTCCTCGACGCGAATCTTCGAGTTGAGCACCGCGAACATCGTCGAGCCGCCCGAGCTCGCGCCGCCATCCTTCCAGGCATGCTGCGAAATCACGAACTGGTCGTCGAGGCTGAGCTTCTTCTGCTGCAGGTAGGTGAACACCACCGCGAGCGTCATGAGCTTGGCCATGCTCGCCGGCTCCAGCCGCTCGTCTCCGGCCTTGTCGTAGAGGATCGAGCCGGTGTCGTAGTCCATCAGGACGGCGAACTTCGCCTTCGTCTGGAAATCGTCGCCGAACGCGGCGAGCGAGAGGCAGGCCGCCAAAGCGCCCGCCAGGAATGCCAAGCCGAAGCGAAACCGCATCATTGTCTACCGTCACGCCGAAGGCGGCGCCGTTCGACTAATAGAGAACTGCGCCGTTGAGGCCAAGTTGCTGTGCGAGCTTGACTACGTCCGCCCGCGAAACGCCGGGCTTAAGGTGGGTCAGTGTCAAACGTGTGGCCGCTTGGCCACCATCCTCGACGGTATCTTCGTCGACGGCGCCCAATAGCGCGAAGTCGGTCGCGACGGTCTCGGCCTTCCCCGAATCGGCGAATATCCCGAGCTGGAGCTGGATCTTGCGGGCATCGTCGTCGACCGAATCTTTCCAGTCGTCGAGCGCCGGCGCGCGGGTCGCCATCGCCGTCGCAGCCGCAACCGCGCCATTCACGTTTGCGTCGCGATCGGTGTAACCGATGAGGCTCGTGATCAGGCTGCCGATCGCACCGCCTTCGAACGGGTTGCGATTCTGCGGCCCCGACGACCGGGGCTGCCGCACGTCCGCCATCAGGATTTGCGGCGCGCTGCTCGGCACCGGCGACGTGGTGAGCGAAGCCATCAGCATTCGGCTGTCGTCGCCCTCGAGTGGCGCCGGTCCGACATAAGCGATCTTGATATGGGCCGTGCCCGCATCGGCGAAGCCCAGCACCGTGGCCGTCTCCATGCTGAGATCCGCCACCCGGCCCGACATGTACGGGCCACGATCGTTGACCCGCACCATCACCGATCGCCCGTTTTCGAGGTTGGTCACCCGCGCGTAGGAGGGGATTGGCAGCACCGGGCTCGCCGCGGTCAGGTAATAGGCGCCAAAGATCTCGCCGTTGGCCGTCAGCCGGCCGTGGAAATCCATCCCGTACCACGACGCCTCACCCGTCGCGACATAGCCCGGTCCGGCGACCGGCTGGTAGGTCACGCCATGGACGACATAGGCGGCGTTGGCCATGTAGACGCCGCCGCCATGCGGGGGATATTTCGCGGTGGTGACGCGCGGCGAGACGGCCACCCCATATTCGCTCGATGAGAAATAATTGCGGTGGCCGTGATTGTTCGCGCAGGCAGCGAGCAACGGTGCCGCGAGCAGCAGCGCGCCGATCCGCCATGTCCTTGTGCCCACCACGATGCGACCGCGCCCCAACCAACCCGAGGCGATAATTTAGCAACAGCCCAAAGGCTTTCGGGCGCGATCCCAAATCGTGGTTGGCATCGGGTTAATTTGCTTAAAATTGGAGCGAGGTTCCCGGAGCGTGGCCTCTGAGTGCTTCGACAATGTCATTCCCGCCTTCGCGGGAATGACGCTCCGGTGAGCATGAAATTCCAGCGAGGCGACATCGGCAAAAAACCGTGACTTGTCCAGCCTCTGGCAATCATATAAAGATATCTTTATATCCTGCTTCATAGTGTTTCAGCGCCGCTTCGGCCGCGCGAGGATGGTCGCATGAAGCCTCTCCTGCCCCGTAACGATGCCCGCGCCGCGCTGACTGCCGCGGCCGCCGAGCGCATCCTCGTGCTCGATGGAGCGATGGGCACGATGATCCAGCAGCTGAAGCTGGATGAGACCGGCTACCGCGGCGAGCGCTTCAAGGACTGGCCCAAGGACATCCGCGGCAACAACGACCTGCTCGTGCTGACGCGCCCCGACGCCATCCGTGACATCCACCTCCAGTACTTCCTTGCCGGTGCCGACATCGTCGAGACCAATACGTTCTCGTCGACCTCGATCGTCCAGGCCGACTACGGCATGGAGGCCCTCGCCTACGAGCTCAACGTCGCCGGCGCGAAGCTCGCCCGCGAGGCCGCGCAGCTGGCTAAGGACAAGGACGGCCGTCGCCGCTTCGTCGCCGGCGCGCTGGGGCCGCTCAACAAGACCGCGTCCATGTCGACCGACGTCAACAATCCGGGCGCCCGCAACGTCACCTTCGACCAGATCGCAGCCAGCTACACGGAGGCGATCAACGGGTTGATCGACGGAGGCGCGGACCTCCTGCTGTTCGAAACCATCACCGACACGCTCAACACCAAAGCCGGCATCTTCGCCGCGCAGCGCGTGTTCGAGGCGCGCGGCTTCGAGCTGCCCATCCTCATCTCTGGGACGATCACCGACCTGTCTGGCCGCACCCTGTCCGGCCAGACGCCGAGCGCGTTCTGGTATTCGGTTCGGCACGCGAAGCCCTTCACCATCGGACTCAACTGCGCGCTCGGCGCCAATGCCATGCGCCCGCACATCGCCGAGCTGAGCGATGTGGCGGACACGTTTATCATGGCCTACCCCAACGCCGGGCTCCCGAACGAGTTCGGCGGCTATGACGAGAGCCCAGAATTCATGGCCCGGCAGCTCGACGTGTTCGCGCGTGAGGGGCTCGTCAACATCATCGGCGGCTGCTGCGGCACGACGCCTGATCACACGCGGGCCTTCGCCGAAGTGGCCGCCCGTCACAAGCCGCGCAAGGTGCCAACGGTGCCGACGCAGCTCAGGCTGTCCGGCCTCGAGCCGTTCACGCTCACGCCGGAGATTCCGTTCGTCAACATCGGCGAGCGCACCAACGTCACCGGCTCCGCCCGCTTCCGCAAGCTGATCACCGCCGGCGACTACACCGCCGCGCTCGAGGTCGCTCGCGACCAGGTGCAGAACGGTGCGCAGGTCATCGACATCAACATGGACGAGGGCCTCATCGACAGCGAGAAGGTGATGGTCGAGTTCCTCAACCTGCTCGCGGCCGAGCCCGACATCGCGCGCGTGCCGGTGATGATCGACAGCTCAAAGTTCGCGGTGATCGAGGCCGGCCTCAAATGCGTGCAGGGCAAGCCCCTGGTCAATTCGATCTCGATGAAAGAGGGCGTCGACAAATTCCTCGAGACCGCCCGCAAGGTGCGCGCCTATGGCGCGGCCGTCGTCGTCATGGCCTTCGACGAGCAAGGCCAGGCCGACACCGAAGCCCGCAAGGTCGAAATCTGCGCGCGGGCCTATAAGCTGCTCACCGAAGAGGTCGGTTTTCCCGCCGAGGACATCGTCTTCGATCCCAACATCTTCGCGATCGCCACCGGCATCGAGGAGCACGTCAATTACGGCGTCGACTTCATCAACGCGACGCGGCGCATCAAGCAGACCCTGCCGCACGTCCACATATCGGGCGGCGTCTCCAACCTCAGCTTCTCATTCCGCGGCAACGAGCCGGTGCGCGAGGCGATGCACGCCGTGTTCCTCTACCACGCCATCACGGCGGGCATGGACATGGGCATCGTCAACGCTGGCCAGCTCGCGGTCTATGACAGCATCAATCCGGAGCTGCGCGAGGCCTGCGAGGACGTGATCCTTAACCGCCGCGCCGACGCCACGGAGCGGCTGCTGGACCTTGCCGAGCGCTACAAGGGTGGCGCAGCACAGGAGGCAAAGGCCAAGGACCTGACCTGGCGGACGAAGCCCGTCGCCGAGCGGATTTCGCACGCCCTGGTCAACGGCATCACCGAATTCATCGACGAGGACACCGAGGCCGCCCGACTTGAGGCAACACGCCCGCTGCATGTCATCGAGGGTCCGCTGATGAGCGGCATGAGCGTCGTCGGCGATCTCTTCGGCTCGGGCAAGATGTTCCTGCCGCAGGTGGTGAAATCCGCCCGCGTGATGAAGCAGGCTGTCGCCCATCTCCTCCCCTACATGGAGGCCGAGAAGGACGCGACCGGTCAGGCGCAGGGCGTGAAATCGGCCGGCAAGATCCTGATGGCGACCGTCAAGGGCGACGTCCACGACATCGGCAAGAACATCGTCGGCGTCGTGCTGAGCTGCAACAATTACGAGATCATCGACCTCGGCGTGATGGTGCCGACGCAGAAGATTCTCGACACCGCGCGGGCCGAGAAGGTCGACGTCATCGGTCTCAGCGGCCTCATCACGCCATCGCTCGACGAGATGGTGCACGTCGCCTCCGAGATGGAGCGCGAGGGTTTCGACATTCCCCTCCTCATCGGCGGGGCGACGACCAGCCGTGTCCACACGGCAGTGAAGATCCACCCGCAATATCTGAGCGGCCCGACTGTACACGTGCACGACGCCAGCCGCGCGGTGGGCGTCGTCTCGGCGCTGCTCAGCAAGGAGCAGCGGCCGGCCTATGTCGCCGACGTCAAGGCCGAATACGAGAAGGTCGCCGCCCGCCACGCGCAGGCCGAAGCCGAAAAGCAGCGGCTGCCGCTCAGCGCCGCCCGCGAAAACAGCTTCAAGACGAACTGGGCGAACACCGTTCCACCCCGGCCCACCTTCCTCGGCACGAAGGTCTTCGAGAGCTACGACCTCCACGAGCTCGCCAGATACATCGATTGGACGCCCTTCTTCCAGGCATGGGAGATGAAGGGCCGCTATCCGGCGCTGCTCGAGGACCAGGAACAGGGACCGGCCGCCCGCCAGCTCTGGGAAGATGCCCAGAAGATGCTGGCCGAGGTGCTGCAGAAGAACTGGTTCCGGCCCAAGGCAGTGATCGGCTTCTGGCCGGCCAATCGCGTCGAGGACGATATCGAGGTCTTCACCGACGAGAGCCGCACGGAGGAGCTCGCGCGCTTCTTCACCCTGCGCCAGCAACTGAGCAAGCAGAAGGACAGGCCCAACCTGGCGCTCGCCGACTTCGTCGCGCCCATCGGTGTGCCCGATTACATCGGTGCGTTCGTGGTGACCGCCGGGCTCGAGGAACAGCTCATTGCCGAGCGTTTCGAGCGCAAGAACGACGACTACTCCGCCATTGTCATCAAGGCCCTCGCCGACCGCTTCGCCGAAGCCTTCGCCGAGGCGCTGCACGAGCGCGTCCGCAAGGAGTTCTGGGGCTACGCGCCGGACGAGCACTCCTCGCCCGAAGAGTTGTTGCAGGAAAGATACCGCGGCATTCGCCCTGCCCCCGGTTACCCGGCCCAGCCCGACCACACCGAAAAGACCACGCTGTTTCGCCTGCTCAACGCCAAGCAGCGCATCGGGGTTGAGCTGACCGAGAGCTTCGCCATGTGGCCCGGCTCTTCCGTCTCGGGCCTCTATTTCAGCCATCCCGGCGCGCATTATTTCGGCGTGGCGAAAGTCGAGCGCGACCAGGTCGAGGACTACGCAACGCGCAAGGGCATCGCCGTGCGGGAAGTGGAACGCTGGCTCGGCCCGGTGCTCAACTACACGCCGGTTCCGGAAAAGGCATCGTCATGACCGATGCTCTTACGCGTGGCGCCACCCCCACCCTCGTTCCCTCCCCTCAAGAGGGAGGGAGGCGATCAGACCGAAGCCTTGCGGTCAGGCTCCCCTCGCCCCTGAGGGGAGGGGCCGGGGGTGGGGGTCGTGCAGTCAGCACCGGAGATCGTCCATGACCTCGCCGTTCGATCCCCTTCCCGCTTCGGTCCCCGTCACGATCGTGGCCCACGGCCCCGTGCCCTCCGATCCAGGTGCCCGCGTGCTCCATCTCGAACCCGCGCTGCACGCCCACCAGCCGGGCGACGAGTGCGTCGCCTGCGCCGCACGCGGTGACATCCGCGCCATCCTGTTCGACCTGATCCAGTCCTCGCGCGGCGACCTCCGGCCGCTGACGGCAGTGGTCGTCGACGCCACCGACCTCAAAGACGCGCAGCCCGTCATCGACCGCCTCGAACGCGGCAAGCTACCCGCCTTCGGCCTGCGCGACCACACCGTGGCGCGGAGCTTTCACCTGGCGCGGGTTATCTAGTGCCGATCGGAACGCGGACGCCCAAGCTCCGCGACGGAGATGTCGAGCGGGATGTCCTCATCTCGATCCACCCGCCGATTTATGTCGATGGACGCTGGTCCTGCGCCTACGAGATCGATTGGCCGACAAGACCGAGACGGTTTGCGGCCGCAGGCGCCGATGCCCTCCAGGCTGTCGCATCGCGTTCGAGATGGTTGGAACGGACATCTATACCAGTGACTACCACGCCACCGGCAAGCTGCGTTGGGGCGAGCCTGGGACCGGATATGGCTTCCCGGTCCCAGCAGTATTCGTGATCTGCTGATCGGCGACGACAAGAAGTTCTTCGGCTAGGGCGTCAAATCCTTCGGCGGCACCAGGCCATTGATGAGGCTCGCCGTCGTCACCGTGTTCGCCAGCAGGCAGGCGATCGTCATCGGGCCCACCCCGCCCGGCACCGGCGTGATCCAGCCGGCGACTGGCAGCGCGCTCGCGTAGTCGACATCGCCGACCAGCCGCGTCTTGCCCTCGCCCTTGTCCGGCGCCGGCACGCGGTTGATGCCGACGTCGATCACCGCGGCGCCCGGCTTGATCCAGTCGCCCTTGATCATCTGCGGCCGGCCGACGGCCGCGACCACGATATCGGCCTGCCGCACGATGCCGGGCAGGTCCGCGGTGCGGGAATGCGCGATCGTCACCGTGCAGTTCTCGCGCAGCAGCAGCTGCGCCATCGGCTTGCCGACAAGGTTCGAGCGCCCGACGATCACCGCGTGCTTGCCGCTGAGATTGCCGACGAAATCGCGCAGCAGCATGAGGCAGCCAAGCGGCGTGCAACTCACTGGCCCCGGCAGCCCGATCTGCAGTCGCCCGACGCTTTCGGGCGTGAAGCAATCCACATCCTTTGTCGGCGAGATGGTTAATAGAACCTTGTTCGGATCGACCTGCTTCGGCAACGGCAGCTGCACCAGGATGCCATGGATGTTCGGGTCGGCGTTGAGCCGGCGCACCAGGTCCAGCACCTCTTCTTCGGTCGCCGTCTCCGGCAGCTCGTGCTTTTCCGAATACATGCCGGCTTCGACGGTCTGCTTCGCCTTGTTGGCGACATAGACCTCACTCGCCGGATCGTGGCCGACGATCACCACGGCCAGCCCCGGCGTGATGCCGTGCTCCGCCTTCAGCCGCGAGACATGCCCGGCGATGCGCTGCCTCAAGCCCTCGGCATATGTCTTTCCGTCGATAATGATGGCAGCCATGGGCACCTCTCTTGGGGCGCCTATTTCACAGCGCGGCGCGAACCTCAACCCCCGCGCCGGCCAGCGCGCCGCGCACCGCCCGCGCCATCTCCACCGCGCCGGGCGTGTCGCCGTGAATGCAGAGCGAGCGCGCCTGCGTCGGGATGACGCTGCCGTCCACGGCGACGATCTCGCCCGCCTGCGCCAGCCGCAACGACCGCGTCACCACCGCCTCGATCAAGTCGAGCACGGCACCCGGCGCCTGCCGCGGCACGAGCAGGCCGTTCGCCAGATAGCCGCGGTCGGCATACGCCTCGCGGATCACCCGAAAGCCCAGCTGCTCGGCCACATCGGCCTGCGCCGAATTGTCGATCGCAAGGATCGCCATGTCGCGCACGAGGCCCTCGACCGCGGCGAAGCACACCGCCGCAATCGCCGGCTCCTCGGCCGCCATATTGGCGAGCGCCCCGTGCAGCTTCACATAGCGCACCGGCCAGCCCGCTCCCTCTGCGGTCTCGACCAATGCCCGGACTTGCGCGCGCACCGTCGCGTCTAGTTCGTCGGGCGGCAGCACCATTCGCGTGCGCCCGAAATTTTCGCGATCGGGAAAGCTGGGATGGGCACCGACCACTACGCCTCGAGCCTTCGCCGCCAGCACCGCGGCGCGCATGGTGCCCGCGTCACCGGCGTGGCCACCGCAGGCGATGGATGCCGACGAGACGATGTCCAGCATCGCCGCATCGTTGCCGACGCCCTCGCCGAGGTCGGCATTGAGGTCGATTGCGCTCATCGCGCGTGCTCGAGGGTGACCGGCCGGAATCGGACTTCGCTCCCCGGCCGCATCTGCGCAAACCGATCGAAGTCGGCGGTCACCACCGTGGCGATGCGCGGATAGCCGCCGGTGGTCTGGTGATCCCGCATCAGCACGGCCGGCGTGCCGTCGCCGAGAATCTGGATGTCGCCGGCGACGATCGCGTCGGAAACGAGGTTGAGCCGCTTCTGTTCGCGGAACACGCCGTCCCGGTCGATCAGCTTCACCCCCATGCGGTCGAGGTTCGTCGAAATCTCGAACGCTTCTTCGGCAAAGCGCCGCCGCACGGCAGGATGAAACATATCGGCATGAAGCCCCCAGATCACCCGGATCGGCCCGTCGCCCGGAGCCGGCCGTGTCACCCCGACCGCCGCGCCGCCCTCGCCCGCGAGCGCGATCTTGTCGCCGGCGCGAAGCGCCCTGCCCCTGAACCCGCCAAGCCCCACCGTGACATTGGTTGAGCGGCTGCCGAGCACCGGCGCGACCTCGAGCTCGCGCTCGAACCGCACATAGCCGTAATTGCCGGCGCCGGCGGGCCGGATCTCGACGAGATCGCCGGGCTCCAGCTCCACCCGCGTCGGCCAGCTGAGTGTCGTGCCATTGACCAGCAGGCGGAAGCCGCCACCGCCAACCCCGATCGCCAGCCCCTGCTCGGCGCGGAACCCCAGCCCGGCCCGGGTGAACTCGATCGCCGTCGTTCCCATGAGGCGCAGCTCTGCTGCCGCCTCCGCGAAGCCGCCGCGGTCCATCGGCCCCGATGCGCTGATGCCGTGCCGTAACATGCCGAACCGGCCAGCGTCCTGCAGCGTCGTCAGCGGCCCGACGCGCGTGATCGTCAGGAGGCTCACCGCGCCTCCTCGAAGCCGATGAGATCGCCCGCGTTGAGGCGTGTGGGCGGCACGGCAAGCGCGTCGAAATTCTGGAAAGTCGTTCGCCCGATGATATGCCACCCGCTGCGGATCGGCGTCGCGGCGATCGCCGTCTGCCCGGCCGCAAACAGCACCGTGCCGGCCTCCACCAGCGGCCGGACGTGCTCGCGCCGCGGCAGCGTCAGCTCGGCCTCGTGAAACCCGCAATAGACGAAACCCGGAGCAAACCCCGTGGCCAGAACGCGCAACAGCCGTGCGGTGTGAAGCGCGACGAACTCGTCCGGCGCCAGCCCGAGCCGGCCCGCGACCTCGGCGATGTCCTCTCCATCATAGCTGACCGCCAGCCGGTGCGTCGCGGCGGGTGGCGGCTCGGTCGTGCCCATCAGCAGCATGAGCTCACCGCTCAGCCGCCGCCGATCCGTCCCCTCCCTCAGCCGCAGCAGCACCGAAACCAGCCCCGGCGCCACCTCCTCGACCCCCTCCGGCGGCGCAGCCGCGAGCCGACTGGCCAAGGCCACCGCCGCCCGGTTGGCGTCGTCGGATACCACCTCAGAGAAGCGGAGCAGCAGGGCCGCATCGCCCATCGGGATCAGCGTTGCGGACTGCGTCAATCGCGCACCTCGTGACCGCCAAGCCTTGCCGGATATCGAAGGCGGTTTCCACCCCGCACATCGCCGGCCGCCCGGGAATAATGCCACGATTTTTAGGGTTGCCGGTGCCGGCCGATCAGCGTGCTATTTCCCCGAACTCTTATGATTCCGGGATCCAATTCGGCGAAAACGGCTTCTATACATCGAGTGTAGAAATATTTGCGTTGGCGTGACAAGTGCTCATTGACTGCCCCGACCTCGAAGTGCTGCTAACGAGTATATTGTGTGACATTCGCGTGCCGGCTGACGCCCCTGCAATCTTCGCCACCGTCAGTTGGGTGCGCTTCCTTCAGAAACAACTGGCGTCGCTCGCTGCCAGACGTGCCGGCAATCGACGTTTTGCAGACATTTCTGCACGGACACTGACCCACCGTTAGGATGCCGATGATCAGACGCTCACTTCGTAAGCTGCGCTCCATGCTCCGGCGGTTCCGCCTATGGTTAGGCGCCAATTTGAACCGCAGATCCCCTGCCGCCGATCAAGCGGCACCACAGCCGCCGAGTCCACCGGCGGAGCGAGACCGCTCAGTCCTGGAAGGGCAGCGAATTGCGATAATCGCTATCGTGAAGAACGAAGCGCCCTACCTGCTTGAATGGATAGCGTACCATCGTGTGATCGGTATCAATGACCTCTACATCAGCGACGACGGAAGTAATGACGGTACAGAGGAGCTTTTGCAGAAGCTCGCCGACTCCTCAATAATACGAAGGCTCCCGCCACCTCCTACCGAGGCAAACCGGCAACTGGCGGTTTATAAATCCGCTATGGACAGTCATCGTAACGAATTCGACTGGGTGGCGTTCACCGATGTCGACGAGTTTATTCTTCCCGACGCCCCAACGCTGAAGCAGGCCCTTTCCCCTCTCTTACTGTCTCGTGATGTGGGTGCCATCGGATTTAACTGGGCGACCTATGGTTCGTCTGGACTTGAGCTTGCAGGTCCGCAGCCCGTTATCGAGCGCTTTGGATCAAGGGGACCCGTCGACTGGAGCGTAAACCAACACATGAAAGTGCTGGTCAGAAGCGACGCCTTCAGGAGCGTCGGAAAGAATCCGCACTATTTTGAACTAAACAGCGGCTATGCCGCTGTGCATCCAGACGGAACGTCGATCAACTACGGGATCGTTCCCGGACTTAGCTCTGTCGTAATATGGGACCGGGTGAGGATAAACCACTACGTCATTAAATCCAGACGCGAGTTTATCGAGAAGAAAATGTATAGAGGGCGTGCTGATCGAGTCGAGGTCGCAAAGGATATGAGTTATTTTGACGGGCACGACAGAAATGATGAAAGTGATCCGATCCGTAGTGAGTTACTGAGTATGACTAAAGAAGAAGTTGCTCGCATCGAAAGTGCCATCGGATAGATTTTGGTCTAAGTGAAGATCGACGACGTGCCAGATCAAAGCGGCTATCCTGTAATCTTCGCTCATGTCTTTTACCAGGATGTCTGGGACGAAATCGTTCTCAGACTTGAAACTCTGCCAATCCCGTATCGGCTGGTCCTCACCGCGCCAATTGGGGTCCTGCCGGCGAGAGTGCCGTCCAATGTTATAGACATCGAGTCTTTCGTTTTCCCAAATCGCGGGCGCGACGTCCTTCCGTTTATCGAGGCTCTCCGCAAGACGAAGTTCTCTTTCGATCTCGGTCTCAAGATACACACGAAGAAGTCGGTTCACCGGGAAGACGGTAGCACGTGGGGACGCGAGATCATCGGCTCGTTGATCGGTAGCCCCGAGAACGTACAGCAAATTGTGGAGACAATGGCGCGGCGGCCCGATCTCGGAATGTGTGGTCCGGATGGTCACTATGTGAAGGTTCGGCAGTTCGAGGGCACGAACTCAACCAACCTGAAGGGCCTTCTCGCGGACCTCCACGTCGATAGACCGAACCCAAGGTCGGCGCGGTTTATCGCTGGATCGATGTTCTGGTTCAAACGCCAGGCTTTGATCGGTCTGTTGGAATCTGACTTAGCCAAATTTGACGAGGAGCGCGGTCAACTCGATGGTACGCTTGCGCATGCTTATGAGCGCGCGTTCTCGGTACTCGCAAAGAGTCGGGGTTTCGATTCTTCCACCGTCACCGAGATCTTGTCGCCTTTTGGAAGTTCGAGAGCGGCGCGGCGGCAAATCTCGGCTCACCTGCTCCCGCCGCCGTCCTGGGGAGGACGAGCGCCGTATATAGACCACGCCGTGACCGCGCTGACGAAGGTACCCCCGCTCCGGGCGGCGTTTAGGCGGCTCCCAAAAAGTGCGCAGAGCCAAATTCGGCTTATAGTGCTCGGACGCCGTTAGCCTTAGCAAAGCGCATTTCCACTCGGCCGTAGGTCACCACTCGCCAACGATCTTGCCGCGCTCCAACTGCAACCGCCGGTTGCAGTAACGGTCGATCAGTTCGGCGCTGTGGCTGGCAAGGATAACGATGCTGGTACGCGCGAAGAGGCTCTCGATCCGCTTCTGCGCCTTGTCCTGGAAGCTCGCATCCCCCGCGCCAATGCCCTCGTCCATCAGCAGGATATCATGCCGGGTTGCAGTCGAGATGCCGAACGCAAGCCGCGCTGCCATGCCAGCCGAATACGTCCGCATCGGCAGCGTGAGGAAATCGCCGAGGTCGGTGAATTCCGCAATGTCTGGGATCGCTGTTTCGATCTCGGCGCGCCGCATACCTAACAGATGGCCGCGTAGATAGATGTTCTCGATACCGGTCGCTTCGGGGTCCATCCCCGCCGACGGATCGAGGATCGCGCCCAGGCTACCTTCAATTGTGATGGTCCCCGCCGCAGGCTTGTAGATTCCCGCCAGCACACGCAGCAGTGTCGTCTTGCCCGAGCCGTTATGCCCCACGAGCCCGATCCGGTCACCGTCCTTGATCTCGAGGCTGATATCGTCGAGCGCCCGCACCGCCACCACGTCCCGCGCACCCGACATGATACGGCCGCCGGTCGCCTGCGCGATCACCCGGTTCTTGAGCGAACGGGAATTCGAGCCATAGATCGCGAATTCACACCTCAGCTTCTCGATCGAGATGCGCGCCACGGGCTCAGACCCAGTAGGCGATGCGTGGCTGCGCCCGCCGGTAGAGCCGTGCTGCCGCCAGACAACCAACAAGCGCAAGAACGATCGCTGAGAGCCAGCTCTCGAGCGGCGGTATCTGTCCGAGCAGCGGGTCGCGGGCAACCGTCAGCAGGTGGAATAGCGGATTGTACTCCACGTAAGCAGGCCGGTTCGGCATCGTCGCCGTGGACCAGAAGACCGGGGTCAGGAAGAACACCACCTGCAGCAGACTCGTGATCACCTGCGGAATATCGCGAAAGCGCGTGGAGAGAATCCCCGCGACCAGTCCCATCCAGGCTGCGTTGATCACGAACAGCGGCCCGCCGACGACGAACAGCAGCACCGCCCATCCCGGGTTCACGCCGAACACCACCAGCACCACGAGGTAGATCGCCATGTTGAACAGCCAGATGATCAGGTTGCGCATCAGCATCTGGTAGAGATGGACGCTCACCGGCAGTGGCACGTTGCGGATATAGCCTTCGCGCGAAATGAAGCAGTTCGCCCCTTCGGTGATCGCGCTGGTCAGGAACCCCCAGAAGATCACGCCGGTGGCGATGTAGGGCAGCGTCAGGTGGACGTCCTGCTTGAACAGCGTGGTCGAGATCAGCCCCAGCGCGCCCACAAACACGCCCATGCTGGCGGTGAGCCAGAAAGGACCCAGCAGCGACCGGCGAAACCTCTGGCGGATTTCGTGAAACGCGAACGTCGTCCACAGGTCGTATCGTTCGAGGCCAAGCAAGAGATCGGCCAGTGCCTGCTGCGGCACGTGATCTGCCCTGATCTCGCGAACTTCGGCGCGAGGAGCACCTTGCAACCTTGATGAGCGCGCCATGTCGCCGCTCTAGCATCGCTTCGGCCGCCGGTCCATTGACGCCGTTCCCGTCTATGGATCATCGCCGCTCACGCCTGCCTGCTGCGAGGGCGTCGAGGCAAAGCCCGATCTCATGCCAGCCCTGGAAAGAAGTCCGTCCGGATGTGCCAGGGATGCACGCCGAGGTCGCGAAGGGTCTGGCGCAGTGCGTTGACCATCGGCATCGGCCCCGACAGATAAAACGTCCGCTGCGCCAAGTCGGGGACCTGGGTCCGCACCACGTCCTCGTCGATCATGCCGATCGTCATGTCCGGTGAGGCGCCGTTTGGATTGAGGACAGCGACGTGGATGCGCGTCCCGAGTTGCTCCGCCGCCACCTCGAGCACACCGCGATACGCGACTTCGCTGGCGCTACCGCAGCCGTAGAGGACAACGATGTCACGGCGCTCGCCGCTGTCGATGAGCTGCTTGAGCATCGAGCGGAATGGCGTGATGCCGATGCCGCCGGCAATGAAGCAGAGCTTTCGCCCGGCGTTTCTCGGCAAGACGAAGCTGCCGGCCAGTTGCGAGGCGACGATCTGCTCGCCTGGCCGCAGATCGGCGAGCTCGCGCTTGAAGGCACTGCCATTGGGCGAAAACTTCACGCCCAGCCGAATCTCGCCCTCGCTCGGCGCCGATGCGATGGTGAAATAGCGCCGGTTACCGCGCCGGTCCGGTTGCTCGACCGGCAGCGTCCACTCGAGATACTGCCCCGCGGCGAACGACAACCGCCGGTCCGGCCGGAAGACGAAATCATAAGCGCCGGTGGCGGCTTTCTCGACCCGCTCGAGCGTCAGCAACACGCGTCCCGCCGGCGCGACGATGAGGGTCAGCAGGTTGCCGGCGAGCAACGCGACCTCCGGAGTGAAGTAGTAGCCGAAGATCGCGATGTTGGGCGCCGCCAGAGCCCCGACCAGCGCGCCATAAGCCACCCGCCAGAAGCCGTCCTGCGGGGCCGTCAGCGGCTCGGTCAGCATCACGAAGCCGAAGAACAGGAATGGCGAGTCGATGAGCGCGAGTTTGATCGAGCCCAGCGCGTCGCCGGGATTGCCGGTGAGCACCGTCACCACGAGGTTGGTCGCCGCGAAGGCGAGGAACAGGTCGACGCGACGGAGCTTGCGCAGCAGCATCACTCCGCCGACGAGGACCGGTGGGATGAGCCAGACCTGCCCCGACACCCACCAGGTTGCCGGGTGATCGAGCACAAGAGCGGGAAGCGCCACGCCCAGCGCCGCGGGATTGAAGACGTGCCGGCGTCGCACCGAGAGCAGGAATTTCGAGGCCATCGCCCAGACGGACGCGGCGACCACCGCGCCGACGGCGGCAAGGTCCGTCGCAGCGGCCGGGGGCATGATCAGGACGATGATCATGCCGGTGATGTAGACGCTCTCGACATTGGGGATCGCGCCGAAGACGCGCGCGAAGATCTCGTTGGCGAGATACCCGCTGGCCAGGACCAGCACGAGCGAAAGCAGCAGCTCGATCGGATTGATGGCGATGAGATGGACCGCACCCAGCGCCAGGGCGGCGCCGATCAGTGCGGCCAGATACCAGAACACGAGCCGATACATCGTGGTCCGGTCGATGAGACGGTCGAGGGCGGCGATCATGATGCGACCATCCGGTTGAAGCCCGAAGTCATGGTCGCGACGCCGCTGCGATCGATCGCATAACCCTCGAGACCATAGGTCTCTTCGATGAACCCGATACCGCCCTGCCCCATCGCGAAGGCCGCGGTGGCAAACCGGTCCGCTTCGTAGATGTCCGGCCCGACCACGGTGATGCTTGCGATCGCCTCTTGAGGCGCCGCGCCCAGCCGGGGATCGTAGATGTGCTGTCCGCGCACGTAATCCCCCGAGGTCGCAACACCGCAGTCGCCGGGCACGAGTACCTTGACGACCTGCGTGTCGTCGAACGGGCTGCGAATCCCGATCCGCCAGCGTCCGCCGGACTCGCTATGGCCGCGGCATTGGATATCACCGCCCGCCTCGACGTAGTAGTTCGCAATGCCCATTGCCTCGAGCCGCCGCGCGGCATTGCGGATGGCCCAGCCTTTGACCATTCCCGAGGGGTCGACCCGGCCGTCCGGTCGGCGAATGTCGAAGACACCCTTCGTTTGGTGCCGCGTCAGCTCCGAAAGCACCAGCACCTCGTGCATTTCGGCGCTGAGAGTGCTGCCGGCCAACTCGCCCCGGTTCATGGCCGACAATTCGCTGTCGGGCTTGTAGGGGCTGAACCGCTCGTCCACCGACACGAAATAGGCAAAGACCGCTTCGATCGCGCCTCTCGCGTCGCCAGCGTCGGCGACCTCCACCGTGATCGGCATGCCCATGATGATGCGGGTCTCACGCATTGCTGCCACCCGCCTTGCTCAATGCGTTGCCGAGCGAGCGGATATAGGCCTCGCTGGTGAGCGTCGCGCCCGAGACGCCATCGATCTGGTCGTTCTGGGCCTGGATGACCTCGCGCTGCAGCATCGGCAGCGCCTGGCCGTTGATGGCCCGCGACGTGCGCCGGTCACTGGGGTAGTCGAGCACCTTGACGCCGGTGATCTCGCCGTGGGCGACGACGACCTGCACCTGCACGCGTCCGTAGTAGGCATTCTCGTCGGTGCCGGTGTACGAGCCGTCGCGATAGCCGCTGGGCGACGTCGCCGCCGCGACCGACTGGGTCTGCTGCACAGAAGCCGTCGTGGGCCGTGGCAGCGGCATCGGGATCGGCTGAGGCGCCGGCGTTGCCGCGACGATGACCGGAGCAAGCTTGGGCAACGTAGCCGCCGGCGGCGCAGACGCCTCCGCTGAAGCCACGAGTTGCGGCAAATGTTGCACGGGCTTCGCCGGCGCAGAGGACTGCACGGTCGCGGCCTTCGATGGCAGCTCGGCCGCTCCGGTGAGCGAATCGGACTGTTCCTCGGCCCGGGCCTCGGGGGCGGTCAGGCCATCGAGAGCGTGGTTGGCATAGGCGACGTAAACGCCGGATGCCGTGAGGAAAGCGAGGGAGAGAAAGGTCTTGTTCATGGTCTGCAAAGGTCAATGGAGGTTGGGCGCAAGGGAGCGCGCCCAATCTGACGCAGGCCTGACAAATCAGTCCCATACTGGTGAAACCTCGTTCACTTTCGTAAGGTCTGCGTAATAAACGGCCCGTAGCGCCAGTCCTGCCGTATTTCGGCCTGGGGACCGCCACGAGCCCTCTCACCCAATGGCTCTTGCTGTGATCGACGAACATGCGTGTGCTGCTCATCGAAGATGATACGACGCTGGGAGGGGCGGTCCGCGATCACCTCGCGGCGCACGGCCACGCCGTCGACTGGACCCGCGATCTTCGCACCGCGGACGATGCCCGCGCCGCCGCGAGCTACGACGCAATCCTTCTCGATCTGAACCTGCCCGACGGTCGCGGCCTCGACTTCCTGAAGGCGCGTCGGCGCGCCGGCGACGAGACCCCGGTGATCATCGTGACCGCGATGGATCAGCTCACGATACGCATCGAGGGGCTTAATGCCGGAGCTGATGACTATCTCGTCAAGCCGTTCGATCTCGCGGAGCTCATTGCGCGGCTCGGGGCGGTCGCGCGCCGCTACGGCGGCAACCCCAACCCGCTGACACAGATCGGGCCGCTTACCATCGACCGCGGTGCTCACATCGCTCGTGTGGACGATCAACCGCTGGATCTTACAGCGCGCGAATGGGCTGTGCTCGACCGGCTGGCGCGCCGGCCGGGGGTGCTCGTCTCCAAAGCCCAGCTCGAGGACGCGCTCTTTGCATTCGGCTCGGAAGTCGAGAGCAACGCGGTCGAGGTCTATGTGAGCCGGCTGCGCAAGAAGCTTGGCGCCGATTTGATCCATACGTCGCGCGGTCTCGGTTACCGCCTCGGAACCGTCTGATGGCCGCGCCAAGTCTGACCCGCCGGCTCATCGTCACACTGACCTTCGCGGCCGCCGTTCTCTGGCTGCTCGCTGCGCTGCTCGCGGCCAACACGATGCGCAGCCGCCTGGACGCGGCGTTCGACGGCGGCCTCAGGGAGACGGCCGAGCGGCTGCTGGCGCTTGCGGTCGAAGACCTGCGCGACGATGGCGACGAGCCGGGGCACAGCCGTGAAATGCGCGAGGTTCCGCAGTCGGGCGACGCGGGCGTCGGCGAGTACATTGTCTATCAGGTGCGGCTGGCCGACGGCTCGCTCGTCCTGCGTTCGCACGATGCGCCCAACGCGCCATTCGCCTTGCCCCTGACGCAGGGCTTCGCGAATTCCGGGTCCTGGCGCGTTTACACCATCGGGACGCCGGACGGCGCTCTCTTCATCCAGGTTGCCGAGGCCATCGAGCACCGTTCGGATACCCTGTGGAGCAGTATTCTATCCCTGATCGTCCCGCTCGGGATACTGGTCCCCCTCTCGGCGCTTGGTATCTTCTTCGCGATCCGATCCGGGCTGAAGCCGGTCCGCGCCTTTTCCAGCGAGATCGGCGCGCTCCACGCCAGCAACCTCGCGCCGATCGGGGAAGCCGGCCTGCCGCGCGAGCTGCTACCGATCGCCGACGCCGTCGACGGGCTGATCGCCCGTGTCGCCGCCGCGATGGAGGCGGAGCGCGCCTTTGCCGCCAACAGCGCGCACGAGCTGAGGACACCGCTGGCAGGGAGCCTCGCACAAACTCAACGATTGATCGAGGAGCTGGACGGCTCGCCGACCGCCGACCGGGCGAGGCAGATCGAAGCCTCGCTGGTCCGGCTTCGCACCATGGCCGACAAGCTGCTTCAGCTGTCGCGCGCCGATGCGGGAATTGCGTCCGCCGGTCGCTCCGTCGACCTGCTTCCGGCGCTTCGCCTGCTCATCGAGGACGCGCGGCGGGCCAATCCCGGTCGGGAAATAACTCTGTCGATCGCGCCGGGCGCCGGCTTGGTCGCGCCGATCGATCTCGACGCCTTCGGCATCGTGATCCGCAATCTGCTCGAGAACGCTATTCTACACGGTCGCCCGCCGATCGAGGTCAGCACCGACGACACCGCCATCGAGATCGTCAATGGCGGTCCGGTGGTCACCCCGGAGGCATTGGCCCGTCTCAAGACCCGTTTCGTCCGCGGCCAGACGTCCTCGTCGGGGTCTGGCCTCGGCCTCGCGATCGCCGATACCATCGTCCGGCAAAGCGGCGGCACGCTCGATCTGATATCGCCCGCTCCGGGCCGCGAGGACGGATTTTGCGCGCGGATTGTGCTGCCGCCCAGCCGCGAGACGATCGGCCCAAAACGTCTCTAGCGTCGAAAGCTGCCGAAGCTGGCGGGCAGGGAGGGATTCGAACCCCCGGAACGCTTGCGCGTTCGCCGGTTTTCAAGACCGGAGCAATCGACCGCTCTGCCACCTGCCCGCGCGGCGCTTCTGGGTCAGCTGTTTGACCCGGATCGTGAAGCGCGACCGTCGCCGGCAAGGCACCGGCGACATCGGCGTCCTCTAGGTCCGCGCCACGCGCGGTGTCAACGACCCGACATTCGACCCCGGCGACCTGGGGCAGCCTCGCGCGACCGCCGTCGGTAGGCTCCGATCTCGAAAATTGAAGCTAAATGGCCGGTTCAGCGGCGGTTCAGGCGCCCTGCCCTACACCTGAGCCCATCGATAACGCCAACCCAAGGCCAACTGCCATGAAAAAGCTTCTCACCATCGCCGCCGCCGGTGCCCTCGCCATCGGCATCTCCGCCGCCGCTGCCACTCCGTCGCAGGCGTGGTGGCCCCCGGGTGGCCTGTTCGTCGCCGGCATGGCCGGCTTCGTCGCCGGTGCTGTCATCGCCAATGCGGCCCAGCAGCACAACTATGACAACTACGACGGCGAAAGCTGGTACGAGCACGTCGCCAACTGCAAGGCCGAGTACGGCTGGCACTATCAGGCCAGCACCAATCTGGTCCACGAGTACGGGCACGTCTGGGAGTGCCACGCCTAAGCCGCTCCCGCTCTCGCAGGCAATACGAGAAGGCCGCCTCCGGGCGGCCTTCGTCGTCAGATGTAGTGCAGCAGCACCAGGATCAGCACGACGATCAGGATGACGCCGATCACCCCCATGCCGCGGTGGCCGTAGCCATAGCCATAGCCGCGATAGCGACCGCTGAAGCCGCCCGCCAACGCGAGCACGATGACGATCAGGAGAATGATGCCGAGCATGGCGAGGGTTCCTCGTTTGGGCCTCAGGACTAGTCCTGTCTTCAGGGAATGAGAAGCGTCATCCCGGTGGTCTTCCGCGCTTCCAGTGCACGGTGCGCTTCGGCCGCCTTTTCGAGCGGAAAGCGCTGGTCGATCGACACGCGGATCTTGCCCTGCTGCAGCGCGGCGAACACCGTCGCCATCGCAGCGCGCAGGCTCTCGGGCGTACCCAGATAGTGCCGCGTGGTCGGACGGGTGACGTAGAGCGATCCCTTGTTCGCGAGCGCTCCGAGG
>Ga0265313_10000866_pt1 | contig 30544 bp, 25 predicted proteins | sample 4123metaG_FD_203122 | JGI IMG/M metagenome (GOLD analysis project Ga0265313, IMG submission 203122) | Rhizosphere microbial communities from Carex aquatilis grown in University of Washington, Seatle, WA, United States - 4-1-23 metaG | ecosystem: Host-associated > Plants > Roots > Rhizosphere >...
GTTTGCGGCCGTAGCGGCTGCTGGCACGGATCCACTATAGCGGCGGCGTGCCCGCGTGCTTGCAGAATTGAACAACACACTGCGGCCGCCTGAGGCACCTTCACAGGCCCAGCGGGCATCCCTATCGTGGGAGCATACAAGGGGGGGTGCTGTGCTGACGGGGGAGCTGCGCAATCGCATCGATGCGGTCTGGAATGCGTTCTGGGCGGGCGGCATCGCCAATCCGCTCGAGGTGATCGAGCAGATCACCTACCTGCTCTTCATCCGCGGCCTGGACGACGTTCAGCGCCGAGAGGAAAACAAGGCGTCGATGCTCAAGACGCCTGTCGAGCGCGTGATCTTCCCCGAAGGCAAGGACGGCATCGGCAAGGGCGGCGGCCGGCCGTATCACGATCTGCGCTGGAGCGTGTTCAAGGATCGCGAGCCCAAGGAAATGTTCGAGATCGTTTCCGAGCACGTGTTCCCGTTCTTGCGCAGCATGGCGGAGGAGGGGAACCTCGTCCTCTTCAAGCTGATCAGGTCGAAGACGAAGTTCTGGCAAATTCTCGGCCGCGGCACGCGCCTCTGCGAGGATCTGTTCGGGCCTGGCCTCGACAAGGAGTGCTTCTACGTCTTCGACTATTGCCAGAACCTCGAGTTCTTCGGCCAGAACCCGGCGTTAAAGGAGGCGCCAGCCGGCAAGGGCCTATCGGAGCGGCTGTTCGAAGCGCGGCTTGGCCTGGTGCATGAGCTAAACGAGTGGGCCAAACAGAAGCACCTCACCGGCATGGCGGAGGACGCTGATGCATTCATCGGAGAGAACGATGATCCGCAGGCGCCCGTTGATGATGACGCTCTGAAGGCGCAGACGCTCGCAGTTCTTCGCGACTACGTCGCCGGCATGAACCTCGATAACTTCGTTGTTCGGCCACACCGCCGAGCGGTCGAGCGCTTCAAGGACGAAGATGCTTGGGCCGATATCGGGGAAGATGCGCGCAATGAGCTTCTCGACGAGGTTGCTCCGCTACCGTCTGAGCGCTCGCTCGGCACCGAGCCCGCAAAGCGTTTCGACCTTCTGATGCTCAACCTGCAGCTCGCGCTCCTCAAGACCAGCAAGAGCTTCGACCGCTATCGCAAGCAACTGCTGCTGATCGCCGCGGCCCTCGAGGAACAATTCTCCATTCCGGTGGTGGCGAGGCAGCAGGAGCTCATCCTTGAGATCCAGACCGACCCTTGGTGGGATGGAGTCACCGCGCCGCTACTCGAACTGGTTCGGCTGCGGCTCCGTGACCTCGTCCAATACATAGACAAGACCAAGAAGCGGCTAGTCTACACTGACTTCGAGGATGAGTTGGGGGCCGGCACCCCAATCGAACTGCCTCAAATCGGCGCCGTCGACTTCAACCGCTTCAAGCGGAAAGCCCGACACTTCCTCCTCGAGCATCACGACAACCTCGCGCTCCAGAAGCTCCGGCGAGGTCGACCGCTAACCGCAATGGATCTCGAGCAGCTCGAACACCTTCTGCTCGAGGCTGGAGTAGCGGATCGGGCTCAGATCAGGCATGCGAGCGATGCCAGCCGGGGTCTGGGGCGTTTTATTCGGTCGCTGGTCGGCCTCGAGCGCTCAGCGGTGGTCGAGAGGTTCAGCGAATTCCTGGACAGTGGAGCGACACCCAAGCAGATCGAGTTTGTGGAGCTCGTCATCGAGCAACTGACAGACAAGGGGGCCATGGATCCGGGTCGCCTCTACGAGTCACCGTTCATAGATGTGTCTGCCGGGGGGCCTGAGAAGCTCTTTGACCTCGAGCGGGTTCAACGGCTTGTCACAGCCATAGAGGACGTCGATCGAAGCGCCGCGGTCTAGGTCAGTCGCGACCGTTGAGCTCGCTGCTACTTTTCGGCCGCCTTCGGCGTCCGGCGGCTTGGTTCTTCAGAAAGAGAGGCGGCGCTGAACAATGGTTGGTCAGTTCGCCTGCGGCTCACTTCCCTTTAGTATTCACTTAAAGCGAAGCCATTAACGACGTCACCGCCGCCGTGTCATGTCTGGGATGTGATCGATCTCAGAGGATGCTCCCCTCCGCCGCGTCGCGACCGTTCGGGGTTTGCGGTGCTCGAGTCCTAAAGGAAGTCAGGCAGGATCACGTCGCTCCAAGATAGCTCATAGCCCCACTCCTTAGCAACGTAATTCACGACGCCAGGCTTGCTCCAGATCGGCGTAATGTCGGTTGAACCCCTCGGCACCAGCTGCTTCCAAATGGCCGCCGCGTTGTCGTGGAACAGCCGGCGGTGTTTCTCTTTTCGCGCGTCGTAGGTGTCGAATCTTAGGAGAAGATGCCAGTGGGGATGGGTTAGGGATTTCTCGGGCATGGCGAAGAAGAAGGGCCTATCGAGACGGCTCTTCGCCCAGCTGGATCCGACCAAAAGTCGGGATACGCGTGCGTCCCACTCGCGGAGCCTCTCTATCCTGTATTCGCGGTTGAGAGATCTCGATGTGACCTCCGGCGTGGCCGCGTCGTTAAAGGCGAGGGTGACAAATAGTTCGAAGTTCTGTTTCGCGACAAAACGGATCACCTCGTCGATTGGCACCGAGGTCCCGAAGATTCTTGTGTTGCGCACTGGCTCGCTCGTGTGGGCTCGAGGCAAGGCGCCTCACCAATGATATAGCGGCGCCACGACGGTGATGCTCATGAATCGGCTCGGCGTGATCGCTTCTTCCGGGCAGAGCCCCCGATCGCGCCACGGCCAAGACTCTCGAGCATCCGTCTTTTTCTGTGCGGAAACTGTGCGGACGCCCGGGGGCATTCTCGCGAGAAGCGCGGGAAAGCTGGTGCCGCTTGCGTGACTCGAACACGCGACCCCATCATTACGAATGATGTGCTCTACCAACTGAGCTAAAGCGGCCCGCGGCGGTAAGGCCGAAGCGCCGGTCTTTTACTGGCCGGCCGCACCCTGCGCAAGCGTTTCGCTCGGCGGCGGCAGGGTCTGGGCCAGCGGCGCCTGCTGTTCGCGTCGTTCGACGCTGGCGAGCGGCACGCGCCACTCGAAGGCGTCGAGCCGCCCGGTGACAGGCGATAGAGGCTCCCATTCGTCGGCGGTGATGCCGTCGGCGATCCACACCGGATCGGCGGGTGCGCGTACGGCCCGCGCCAGCCATTCGCGGGCCTTGCCCTGGTCGGCGTTCTGGCCCTCCTCGATCTCTGCCATCAGCAGACACACCGCCTGCGTCGGTTCGGCGACCGAATGGCTGGCGAGCGCGTTACGAGCGCCCGGCCAATCATAGGCATCGACGCAAGCGCGGGCGAGGACGATTGCGGCCGGCCGGTTGGCTGGCGGCGAATCGATCAGCTCCTGGATGCGCTTCAGTCGGTCGACCGCCGAGGTGCCCGGCTGCGCGTTGGCATAGAGCGCCGCGATGTGCGGGTGAGAGGTCGCCCGCCAGACGCGGCGCAGCAGCGACATCGACTTGCGCGTCTCGCCGCGATTGGACTGGATGCGCGCCGCGATCAGCGCCGCGGGTACGAAATCGGGCACGAGCTTCAGCGCCACCAGCGCGTGGTCGAGAGCCACCAGCGGCTCGGTTTCGGCGAGTTCACGGGCGAGCGCGGTTTCGAGCACCGCCTGCCGGCGCCGCTTGTTCATCTTGGTCTCGCGGGTCAAGGCGGTCTCGCCGGCGATGCGCGCCAGCGCCTCGCTCCAGCGGCCGTGCCGCGTCAAATCGTCGAGCACGGCGTCGCTGGCCCAGCGCGTCTGCGGCGCGAGCGCCACCGCCTTTTGCGCAAAGTTCAGCGCCGCATCGATCCGGCCCTGGGTGCGGGCCTGCTCGTAAAGGCCGGCGAGGGCGGCGACCGCCGTCTTTTTGCTCGAGATCAGTGCGCGGTAGTGTTCGCGCGCCGACTGCATGTCGCCGAGCGCCAGATCAGAACGGGCTTCCAGAAGCTGCGCGGCGTGGTTGCGCGGCAGGTTGGCGCGTGCCTCGCGGGCCAGGACGCGGGCGCGGTTGGGGTCGCCCGCCTGCAGCGCCACGAACCCATCCGAAAGAGCCGCAACGCCGAGGTCGCGGCGGCGGTCGCGGTTGAGCTTGGCGAAGCGCGCCGGCGCATCGAGCAGCCAGCGCAGCAGCGACCAGATGGCGATCACCGCGGCGAGCGCCGCCGCCAGAACCAGCGCCGCCATGCCGAGCTTGGGCTGCATGCGGTAGCCGAGCAGTTCGAGCGTCGCGGTACCCGGCAGGCTGATCAGCCAGGCGATCAGGGCCGTGAGCAGCAGGCTCGCGATGATCCAGCTTGCGAGGCGGATCATTTGGTCGCCTGCGCCGTGGCCAGCGCGCGGGCGCGCAGATCGCTCACCAGGCGGTCAGCGTCGGCATGGGCGGCGATATCGGCCGCGACGCGACCCGCAGCCTGCTGCATCGGGGCGGGAAGTGCCGCGAGCAGAGTTTGGGCGGCGGCATAGTCGCGGCGGCCCATTGCAGCTTCGAGCCGGGAGGCGACCGCGTCGGGCGCATCGCCCGGCATCTCCGTCGCCGGCCGCACCGCGAGCAGCGCCTTGAGCCAGTCGCCCGCCGCGTTCACCCAGTCGCCGCTGCCCGTGCCGCGGGCCGCAAGGATATCGGGCATCACCGCTTCGAACCGCTGCATCAGCTCGTCGGGCCGGGTCAGCCCGTTTCCCGACGTCGATTGCAGCGAAGCGGGCACCGAGACGTCAGGCATCACGCCGGCGAGCGCCGTCAACTCGTCGGCGAAGGGCCGGCCATTGGCGAAGGCATCTTCGAGCCCGCTCAGGATCAGCGGCAGTTTCAGCGCCGGCCCCACCTCGTTTGGCAGCGCCGCGCTGATGTGGTCGTTGAGCGCCTTGCGCGCGGCGTCGAGGTCGGTGCGAAGCGTGCCGAGCGAGCCGTCGACGCCGTCGAGGCGCGTTGTAAGGCTCTGCACGCTCGTCTGCAGTGTCGTGAGATTCTGCGCGATGGTGTTGGCGTCGGTGCCGGGCGCGCCCGCGGCGACGGCGGCGACTTCGTCGTTGAGCGTCTTGATCTGGGTTTCAAGCGGCGTGAGATCGACCGGTGCTTGCGGTGCAGGGATCGACGATTTGACGCCGGCGATAGCGGTGTTCACCGCAGCGATGTCACTGTCGAGCTTCGATGCGGTCGCCGTCGCAGTCGCATCGGTCTTGGCCATCGTTCCTTTGACCGCCGTCAGATCGGCCGTCATCGCGTCGAGCCGCGCGCTCGCGTCGGCCAGTTGCGAGGTGAGCTCGGCGGGCACAGGTTGCGGCCGCGCCGGCAGGGGCAGGGCCCCCGCGATGATGTAAGTCAGGATGGTGCCCAGCACGGCGCCGGCGACCGCGACGCCGGCGAGCAGCGGCCAGTTGGCGTCGCTCATCTCGACTGCCAGCCTGCGCCGTGGTGGTGGCGGCGGCGGCGGTGTCCGTGCCTCGCTTTCGGGCCGCGGATTTCGGGCGGTGAGGTCGATCACCGGCGGCTTTACCGGTCCGGTCGCGCGATCAGCCATGGTCGGTCGTCCTCATTGGGCGATCATGCCCTGTTTTTGCCCGCGCGCGAAGGACAGCGCGAGCCCGAGCATCGCCTCCTCGCTGGGGTGGTCGGAAAGGCTCACCCGCCCGAAATGGGCTTTGATGAAGGGCGTTGCAACGGCTTCCGAAATGCAGAGCAGGCTCAGCTGCGTGCGGCCGACGATGTCGGCGCTCAACTCGATGAAGCTTTCGGCGGTGCGGCGGGAAAAGAACAGCGCGGCGGCGATATCGCCCTGATCGATCGCGCCCCGCACGAGCGGCGAAAGGCCCGTTGCCGGCGTCATGCCGTAGATCTCGGCGGTGATCACCATCACGCCGTGCCGGGCCAGTGCCTTGCCGAGATTGGCGGAACGCTCGCGCGCGGCCGGATAGAGCACCGGGCCTTTGAGGTTGTCGTCTGCCATCACGGCGACCAGGTCGCGGGCGTCGCCGTGGGCGCTGATCACGTCGGTAAGGCCAAGGCTCCTTGCTGCGTTCGTGGTGCGGTCGCCCACCGCGTAGGTCCGAAGGTGCCGATAGGTCTCGATCACGCCGCGCTCGTGCAGCGCTCGGAGCGCATTGCCGCTGGTCAGCACCAGCGCGGCAAAGCCCGCGGGATCGGGCAGGGAAGTGGGCAAGGTTTCGTAGCGCAACAGCGGCTCCACCACCGGGTCGATGCCCAGGGCGCTGAGCTTGCCGGCCGTTTCGCTCGCATCGGGCTCGGGCCGGGTGACGAGCATGCGGACCATGGCGTGGGTTATGCCGGGAACAGTTTGAGGAAATCTGAACCGGCCTTGTCGCGAAGGATTTGGCCGAGTTCGTGGCCGAGCGCCTCGGGACGGGCGATGGCTCCAACGAGTTCGCCCGAGATTTCGATCTGCCCGTCGGGCGAGAGGATTTCCCCCTTGAGGATCAGCCGGTCCCCGCCGATCCGGCTCACCGCCCCGATGGCGGTGCGGCACGAGCCATCGAGCGCTCCCAACAGCGCTCGCTCGGCCCGCACGGCAATTGAAGTGGGCATATGGTCAAGCACCTTGATGAGATCAGCGGTGCGTGCGTCATCGGTGCGGATCTCAATCCCGATCGCGCCCTGGGCCGGGGCCGGGGGAAAGTCGCCCGCATCGAGATACGCTGTTATCTCGCTTTCGCGCCCAAGCCGCTTGAGCCCCGCGGCCGCTAGCAGAGTGGCATCGGCGACGCCCTCGCGCAACTTGCGCAACCTGGTGTCGACGTTACCACGGAATGGGACGATGGCGAGGTCCGGCCGTCGCCTGAGCATCTGTGCCGACCGCCGCAGCGAGGATGAGCCCAGCCGCGCACCCCGGGGCATCTCGTCAAGCGACTTGACGCTCAGCGACACGAACGCGTCGCGGATGTCCTCGCGTTCGAGGAACGCCGCGAGCGTCAGGCCATCGGGCAGGCTCGTCGCCATGTCCTTGCTCGAATGCACGCCGAGATCGATTTCGTCGGCCTCGAGCGCCGCCTCGATTTCCTTGGAAAACAGCCCCTTGCCGCCGACTTCGCTCAAGGGCGCGTCGGGCAGCTTGTCGCCGGAAGTGGTGATGGTACGGATTTCGATCCGCTCCAGCGGCACCCCGTGCGCCTTTGCCAGCAGGCCCTGCACCAGCCGTGCCTGCACCAGCGCCAGCGCCGACCCGCGGCTGCCGATCCTCAGGAATGGCGCAGATTGCAAAGCCGGCTTCTCCCCTGTACGCGAGACGAGACGCCTTAGACTTTCGGGATTTCGCAAGCAATGCGGCTTCTGGGCATCGAGACCAGTTGCGACGAGACGGCCGCGGCGATCGTCGAACGTGTCGCGGACGGCTCGGCCGCCGGCCGGGGCCACATCCTCGCCAATACCGTGCGCAGCCAGCTCACCGAGCACGCGCCCTATGGCGGCGTGGTCCCCGAGCTCGCGGCGCGTGCCCATGTCAGCCACCTCGACCACATCATCGCCCGCGCTTCAGCCGAAGCTGGCGTCCCCCTCCGCGACCTCGACGGCATCGCGACCACCGCCGGCCCGGGTCTTATCGGCGGTGTGCTGGTCGGGCTCACCACCGCCAAGGCGCTGGCGGCGGCACTCGGAAAACCGCTGGTCGCGGTCAACCACCTCGAGGCGCACGCGCTCACGGCGCGGCTGACCGATGGATTGGCATTCCCGTACCTTCTGCTGCTCGTCTCGGGTGGCCACAGTCAGTTCGTGCTGGTCAGGAGCGTCGGCGACTACGAGCGCTGGGGCTCGACCATTGATGACGCGCTCGGCGAGGCGTTCGACAAGGTGGCCAAGCTCCTCGATCTGGGCGTGCCCGGCGGCCCCGAGGTCGAAAAGCTGGCGCGCAGCGGCGATCCGAAGCGCTTCGCGCTGCCGCGGCCATTGCTGCACGAGAAGCGGCTCGATTTCTCGTTTTCCGGGCTCAAGACCGCGGTGCGGCTCGCCGCCGAAGCCGCCGCGCCGCTCTCCGCGCAGGACGACGCCGATCTCTGCGCCTCGTTCCAGGCCGCGGTCACCGACATCGTCACGGCGCGCGCCGCCGCCGCCCTCGCGCGATTCCGGTCTGAATTACCCGAGGCCGATCCGGTGCTGGTCGTCGCCGGTGGGGTTGCCGCCAATCAGGCGATCGGCACGGGCCTCCGCGCCGTCGCGGCGCAGAGGGGCGCGCGTCTCGTCGTGCCGCCCATCGCGCTCTGCACCGACAACGGTGCGATGGTCGCGTGGGCCGGCGCGGAGCGCCTCGCGCTCGGCGCCGCCGACGGCTTCGATTTTGCCGCGCGGGCCCGCTGGCCGCTCGATACTCCCGACATGGCGCTTGCGCATGGCCATTGAGTCCGTCGCGGTGATCGGCGCGGGGCAGTGGGGCACGGCGCTGGCGCAGGCCGTCGCCATCGCCGGCCGGCGGGTGACGTTGATCGGGCGCGACAGCGCGGCGCTCGCCGAGATCAACCGCGACCACACCAATTCGAAGCATCTGGGCCCGCAGCGGCTGTCGCCGATGATCAGCGCCTCGAACCGCTATTCGGGCGCCGACCTCATCGTCCTCGCGGTGCCGGCGCAGGCGAGCCGCGCGGCGCTCGAGGCCCTTGGCCCGGTCGGCGAGCCGGTGGTCCTCACCGCCAAGGGGCTCGAGGCGCGGACCCTGCTGCGGCAGTCCGAAATCCTCGCCGAGGCGGCGCCCGATGCGGTGCCCTATGTGCTCTCCGGCCCGAGCTTTGCCGTTGATGTTGCGGCGGGTCGGCCGACTGCGGTGACGCTTGCCGGCGATGATCCCGCCGCGACCGCCGAGATCGCGGCCTTCCTCGCCGGGCCCACCTTTCGCCCCTATGCCGCCTCCGACCGAGTCGGCGTCGAGCTATGCGGCGCGCTCAAGAACATCTACGCGCTCGCCGCCGGTGCGGTCGAGGGCGCAAGACTCGGAGCGTCGGCGCGCGCGGGTCTCATTGCGCGCGCCTTCGCGGAGCTTGGCCGGATCCTTCCGGCGCTTGGCGGCGATGCGGGAACGCTGATGGGTCTGGCGGGCCTTGGCGACCTGACGCTGAGCTGCACCTCGACGCAGTCGCGCAACTACCGCTACGGGGTCGCGCTCGGCCGCGGGGAAGCGCCGCCGCCCGAACTTGCCGAGGGCGTTGCCACTGCGCCGGTGGCCCAGCGCCTGGCGCGCGGCGCTGGCGTCGATGCGCCGCTGATCGATGCGGTCAACCTGCTGCTCACCAAAACGCAATCCATCGAGCGGATCGTTGCGGGGCTGATGTCCCGGCCGCTCAAACGGGAGACCTAGAATGCAGTTCGCCCTGGTCGCGCTCGACCGCCCCAACGCTGTTGCCGATCGCCAACGCATCCGACCCGATCACCTCAAGCATCTGGACGCGCTCGGCGACAGCCTGCTGCTCGCCGGGCCGTTCCTCAATGATCGCGGCGAGGGGGTCGGCTCGATCGTCATTATCGAGTCCGAGAGCCTTGATACGGCGCGCGCCGCGTTCGCCCGTGATCCGTTCGTCACCGAGGGGCTTTTCGACCAGGTGACGATCAAGCCGTGGAAGGCCACCATCAACCGCATGCGGGAGGGCTAGAACGATGGCCTACTGGCTGATGAAATCCGAGCCGGACGTGTTCAGCTTCACCGACCTCATGAACAAGCCGGTCGAGGAGTGGCACGGGGTGCGCAACTTCACCGCGCGCAACAACATGAAGGCGATGGCGCTCGGCGACCTCAGCTTCTTTTACCACTCCAATATCGGCAAGGAGGTCGTGGGCATCATGAAGGTCGTGAAGCTCGCGCATCCGGATTCGACCGCCGCGCCGAACGACAAGGGCAATGTGGTCTGGGAATGCGTCGATGTGGTCGGCGTCGAGTCGCTGACCAAGCCGGTCACGCTCGAAGCCATCAAGCACACGCCCGGCCTCGAGAACATGGCGCTGGTAAAGCTGTCGCGGCTTTCGGTGCAGCCGGTGACCAAGGAGGAATGGTCGATCGTCTGCAAGCTCGGCGGATTGAAGCGGGTGCCGTAGCCGGCGCACTCAGAAGTCCGTCGCGAGGCCCTTGACTTCCCAGTCGCCATAGCGCGCCGGGTCGAGCCCACCGCGACCGCCATCTTCCTTGGGTTGCGCTGCGATCTTCGTGTCGATGACGCGCCGCCGTTCAGCGGCCTCCGCGAGGGCCCGGGCCGCGGCGGGCGAGGGTGCGGGCTTGCCGGGTAGTCCGGGTTTGTCGGCTTGAGTCATCCTCGCGTCCTTTCGGAAACGTCTGGCGCGACGGGCAGTTTACCGCTAGCCAGCCGCGAGGCAAAGGCATGGCGCGCAGCGTGGCGAAACGGCGGACAGTGGAGGGATTGGCGCCGCGCCTTGTGGCCGCGCAGCGGCTGGGCGAGGTGCTGCGCGGCGCGAGCTTTGCGCCGCTTTCGACCGCCGAGCTCGCCGACTCCCGCGACCGGGCGCTGGGCAATCGCCTCATCACCACGGCGCTCCGCTATCAGGGCCCCATCAACCGGCTGATCGGCGAGCTTCTCAGCAAGGGTCTGCCGAAAAAGGCCGGCCTGTTCGAGCCGGTGCTGCGGATCAGCCTCGGCCAATTGCTGTTCCTGCCCGATCTGGGCGCGCATTCGGCGCTCTTCCTCGCCGGCGAGGCGATGCGGGCCGATGCGAAATCGCAGCACCTCATCAAGCTCATCAACGGCGTACTGCGCGAGGCGCAGCGACGGCAGGCCGACGTCGTCGTCACGGCCGAAACGCTGTTTCCCGAACCGTTGCTCGCGACGTGGCGCGCGGCCTATGGCGATGCGGCGCTCGAGGGCTTCTCGCACGCGCTCATCGACGGCGCGCCACTCGACATCACATTGAAGGACCGCGATCCCGGGCTCAACGGCACGCCGGTTCTGGGCGACAGCGTGCGGCTGCTCGAGCGCGACCGTGCTGTCGACCAGCTGCCCGGCTTCGCCAGTGGCGCCTTCTGGGTGCAGGATGCCGCCGCGGCCATCCCGGCCCGCCTGTTGCGGGTGGCGCCCGGCGGCAACGTCCTCGACCTTTGTGCCGCGCCGGGCGGCAAGACGGCCCAGCTGATCAAGGCTGCCTACGCCGTCACCGCGCTCGACCGCGACCCGTCCCGGATGGCGCGGCTCGCCGCCAACCTCGATCGTCTCGGCTACCGCGCCGATCTCGTCACCGCCGATGCGCTCGACTACGCTCCCGCGGCGCCGGCCGATGGCGTGCTGCTCGATGCTCCATGCTCGGCGACGGGCACGTTCCGCCGCCACCCCGAAGTCATCTGGCGGCGCGACCGCAGCGAGCTCCCCGCACGGGTCGCGCTGCAGCGCCGGCTGATCGAAAAGGCCACCGCCTGCCTCAAGCCCGGCGGAGTGCTGGTCTATTGCGTGTGCTCGCTCGAGCCGGCGGAGGGCGAGGTGCAGGCGGAGTGGGCCCTCCAGCAGGGCCTCGAAGCCGTGCCGGTTTCCGCTGCGGAGCTTGACGGGTGGGCTGCTCCCGTGACCAAAGAGGGGTTCGTGCGAACCCATCCGGGCATGGTCGCGCCGGGGGCGGCCGGCGGGACGCTCGATGGGTTCTTTGTCGCGCGGTTCCGCCGCCGTTGACGCGTCTGGTGCCGCGGCACTGTCCGCGGATTGTGTGAGAGGGGCCGGTTGGCAAACCCGATAGCTTTCCTTGCGCGTCGCAATGCCAGGAGGCTTGCTGACTTTGCGCTCAGCAACCCGATGGTGCGCTGGAGCTGGACGGGTCCGGCCACCGAGGATTACGCCTCCGCCCTTACCGAATTCCGGCCCACCGACCGCGAATCCATCCTCGAGATGATGCAGGGACGCTACCTGCTCGCCTCCAAGCTCGTCGACACGCACGGGGTGTCGCCCTTCGCCGTCGACATGGTTCATGACGACTGGCTCGACGACCTGCAGGCCTTTGCCTGGCTTCGGCATTTCCGCGATGCGCGCAACGATGACGAGCGCGGCTTCGCGCGCAGCCTTGCCCTCGACTGGATCGAGCGCGACGGGCAGTTCGACCGCGTCGTCTGGGGCCTGTCGCTGACGGCGCGCCGGGTGATGAACTGGCTGAGGCATTTCAACATCCTCGTCGAGGGTGCCAATCCCGAGGATGCGACGCTGATCGCCCGATCGCTGGGCACGCAAATCCATTCGCTGCGCCTCCGCGCACGCTTCGCCGAAGACCCGGTCGACGAGCTGATGGCCGCCATCGCCATGCTGGGCGTCGCGCTCTGCGATCACGACCTCGATCGCGAGATCCCGGCGCGGCTCGAGCGCGTCAACGGCCTGCTCGACCAGCAGATCGACGAGGACGGCCTGCACCGCTCGCGCTCGGCCAAGGTGCAGTTCATGCTGATGGTGGAGCTGACGACGCTGCGCCAGGCGCTGCTGCGCCAGTCCGACGCCTATCACAACGAATTCAGCGACCTGCTCGAGAGCATGCACGTCGCCCTCGATGCGGTGTCGCTCGGCACCGGTGAGCCCGCCTATTTCAACGGCACCGGGCAGATGCCGCACGACGTCATCGTCTCGCTCCAGGCGCAGAGCCCGTCGCGGGCTCGCGAGACCGGCACGGCGGGTGGCTATGGCCGGCTGATCTCCGGCCGCTCCATCGTCGTCGCCGATTCCGGCCTCGTGCCCGAACCCGAATATGCCCGCCACATGCATGCGAGCGCGCTCGCCTTCGAGTTCAGCCACGGCCGCGATCTGGTGGTGTGCAATTGCGGGCCGGCGCAGTCGGACGAGGAGGAGAGCGCGCTGCTCTTCCGGCAGGGCATCGCGCATTCGGCGCCCACCATCAACGCGCTGTCGGCCGCCTCGATTCCGACGCGCGGGCCGCTCAAGAACCGGGCCGTGCCCATCGGCCGCGATCCTGAAATTGGCGCCGAGGAGGCCGATCATTCCCTCGCCATTCGTTGCTTCGGCTATGTCGAGCGCTTCGGCGTCGTGCTCGAGAGGCGGCTGACGCTGCTTGCCGAGGGCAGCTCGCTGGTCGGCCAGGACCGGTTGATGCGAGCCCGCGGCCGCATGGGCGGCGCCTGCGCCATCCGCTTCCACCTCGCGCACCAGACGCAGGCGCAGGTGTTCGACGACGTCGTGAAGCTTCGCCTCAACTCGGGTGCGAGCTGGAATTTCCTCTGGGAAGGCGCCGACATGCGCATCGAAGACAGCGTGCGGCAGTCGGCCTATTTCGGCTTCCATCGCACACGCCAGATCGTCCTCGAGCTGCCCGCGGACGATGAGGCGGAGGTCAGCTGGATCTTCACGCTCGACGAAGGCTAGCGCTGCTCTTTCCAAGCCGCCGCATTTCTGCGATAGGTCCGCCGGTTCGCGCGACTGGCGAGAAGAGATGGGTCACCATCGGGGAACGCGAACCTAAGCTGCCGCTCGCCTGGGCATCCTCTCAACCCCACGGGAGCCCCATGTCCGATTCCAGTCCCACCGCAATCGTCCCCGTCAAGCGCGCCCTGATCAGCGTCTTCGACAAGACCGGCATCGAGGATTTCGCCAAGGGGCTCGCCGGGCTCGGTGTCGAGCTGGTCTCGACCGGCGGCACGGCCAAGCTCATCGCGAGCACCGGCGCGGCGGTGCGTGACATTGCCGACCTTACGGGCTTTCCCGAAATGATGGACGGGCGGGTCAAGACGCTCCACCCCAAGGTGCATGGCGGTCTGCTCGCGGTGCGCGACAAGGCCGAGCACAGAGCGGCGATGGAGGCGCACGGCATCGGCGCCATCGATCTCGTGGTGGTCAACCTCTATCCGTTCGAGGCGACGATCGCCAAAGGCGCGAGCTACGACGAGACGATCGAGAACATCGATATCGGCGGGCCGGCGATGATCCGCTCGGCGGCCAAGAACCATGCCTACGTCACCGTCATCGTCGATCCAGGCGACTACGCGGCTGTGCTCGACGCCGTGCGTACCGGCGGCGGGGTGCCCTATGCTATGCGCCAGAAGCTTGCGGCCAAGGCCTATGCCCGCACCGCCGCCTATGATTCGGTGATCTCCAACTGGTTCGCGCGCACGCTCGACTACAACGACATTCCGTATCGCACCTTCGGCGGCCGTCTCGCGGAGGTGATGCGCTATGGCGAAAACCCGCACCAGTGGGCCGCGTTCTACAAGACTGCCGACGCGCGTCCCGGGGTCGCGACCGCGACGCAGCTGCAGGGCAAGTCGCTCAGCTACAACAACCTCAATGACACCGACGCGGCGTTCGAGCTGATCTCCGAATTCGACCCGCAAAAGCCGGCGGTTGCGATCATCAAGCACGCCAATCCCTGCGGCGTTGCCACTGCCGCGACCCTCAAGGAAGCCTATCTCCTCGCGCAGCGCTGCGATCCGGTCTCGGCCTTTGGCGGTATCGTGGCGCTCAACCAGGAGATCGACGCGGCGACCGCCGAGGAGATCGTCAAGATCTTCACCGAGGTGATCGTCGCGCCCGCCGCTTCCGATGCCGCGAAGAAGATCATCGCGGCGAAGAAGAATTTGCGGCTGCTGATCACCGGCAGCCTCGCCGACCCCAGGGCCAAGGGCGTGACCTTCAAGTCACTCGCGGGTGGAATGCTGGTCCAGAGCCGCGACGACGGCCGCATCGCAGATCTCGAGCTCAGGATCGTCACCCGGAAGCAGCCGACGGCTGCCGAGCTCGCCGATCTGAAGCTCGCCATGATGGTCGCCAAGCACGTCAAGTCGAACGCCATCGTCTACGTCAAGGATAGCGCGACCGTCGCGATCGGCGCGGGGCAGATGAGCCGGGTCGATTCCTCGCGCATCGCGCACCGCAAATCGATCGATGCCGCGCAGGCCGCGGGTCTCGATGGCGCACTGACCAAGGGCTCGGTGATCGCCTCCGATGCCTTCTTCCCGTTTCCCGATGGCATGCTCGCGGCGGTCGAAGCCGGTGCTACGGCGGTGATCCAGCCGGGCGGGTCGATGAACGATCAGGCGGTGATCGATGCCGCCGACGCCGCCGGCGTATCGATGGTGTTCACCGGCATGCGTCATTTCCGGCACTGAGATCGCTCAGGCCGAGCGGGCCAGATCCGACAGCAGCCCCGCCGCGACTGACAGCCGGGAAACCGTCATTTCGCCGCCGGTGAGGCCCGCGACGGCGGCCACCGCACGGTCGATCGCGTCAGGGCGCGAAGCGCGCCAGGCGGCGAGGCGCGTGTTGTAGTCGCCACGGGCGAAGCCGAGCACGTCGGCGGTGAGGTCGCGCTGCGCGCGGATGAGATTGGCGAGCGCCCTGTCGAGCGCCATACGGTCGAAGCGGTCGGCGAGCGCGATGCGGCCGCCGGCCTCGATGATGGCGCCGAGCCCAAAGAGATCAAGCACGCCGAAGAAGGCGCCGGCGGCCACCGCGACGGGGCTTTGCGTGCGCGCCGCGACCGCGACGATATCGGTCGCAAAGCTCAGCGGTTCGAGTTCGGCGATGCGGCGGGCCAGTTGCGCGCTGACACCGCCTGTGGCGAATTTCTCGGTCCGTGCCGTCACCGCCTTTTCGATGCCCTCGGGCAGCAGCGAGCCGAGCAGCCCCTGGAGGTCTGTCACGCCCTCGGCATAGTGCAAAGCTAAATCGCCGAGCGGCTGGGTGAGATCGGCGTTCCGCAGCAGCCAGAGCGTTTCGCGCTCGAGCAGCGTTCCAATCTCGGCATAGAGGCCGAGCTGGAGGTCGCCGGACACCGTGCCATCGAGTGCGTCGATCTCGCCGTAGAGCCGCTCCAGCCCGTAGGCGTCGCGGGCGAGCGTATAGGCGGCGGCGATCTGGCCGGCATCGGCGCTGGTGGCGCCCGCCATCTTGACGACGAAGCCCGGTCCGCCCCGATTGATGACTTGGTTGGCGAGCACCGTCGCGACCACTTCGCGCCGCAGCCGGTGCGTGCGCACGGCCTCGGGAAAGCGCTGGTTGAGCGTCTTCGGAAAGTAGCGCGTCAGCTCTTCGCCCAGATGCGGGTCGTCGGGACCGCTCCCGGCCAGCAGGTCAGCGTAGAAGGCGTTCTTGGCGTAGGCGAGGAGCGTTGCGAGCTCGGGGCGGGTGAGGCCGCGTTGCGCCGCCTCGCGCGCATCGAGGGTTGCATCGTCGGGAAGCGCCTCGAGCGGCCGATTCAACAGTCCGCGCCCTTCGAGATGCTCGATCAGCGCCCGATGGTCGGGCAGGGCACGCACCCCCGGCCGTTCGGCGAGCGACAGGGCCAGCGTCTGCAGGTAATTGTTGCTGAGGCAGAGCGCCGCTACCTCGTCGGTCATCTCGGCGAGGAAGGCGTTGCGCCCGTCCGCGTCGAGCTGGCCGGCGCGCACGACGCTGGCGAGCGCGATCTTGACGTTGACCTCGATGTCGGAGGCGTTCACGCCAGCCGAATTGTCGATCGCATCGGTGTCGATCCGCCCGCCCTTGAGCGCGAACTCGACCCGCGCCCGCTGCGTCACCGCGAGGTTGGCGCCTTCCCCGACCACCGTCGCCGCGACGTTGCCGCCGGTGATGCGCACCGCGTCATTGGCGCGGTCGCCGACTTCGGTGTTGGTCTCGCCGTCGGCGCGGAGGTAGGTGCCGATACCGCCGAACCACAGCAGGTCGACCCTGGCACGCAGGATCGCGCTCATCACCTCCTGCGGCGTCACCGGATCGGCGCCGAGCCCGAGCGCGGCGCGTGCTTCGGCTTCCAGCGGCACGGTCTTCAGCGAGCGGGCATAGACCCCGCCGCCCTTGCTCAGCAGGGCCTTGTCGTAGTCCTGCCAGCTCGAGCGGGGTAGTGCGAACAGCCGCCGCCGTTCGGCAAGCGAGGTCGCGGAGTTCGGCACCGGATCGATGAAGATGTCGCGATGATCAAACGCCGCGATGAGCCGGATCTCCGGCGACAGCAGCATGCCGTTGCCGAACACATCGCCCGACATGTCGCCAACGCCGGCAACGCTCAGCGGCGTCGTCTGGATATCGCGGTCCATCTCCCTGAAATGGCGTTTTATCGCCTCCCACGCGCCGCGGGCGGTGATCCCCATCTTCTTGTGGTCGTAGCCGTTCGAGCCGCCAGAAGCGAAGGCATCGCCGAGCCAATAGCCGCGTGCCGTCGCGATGGCGTTGGCGGTGTCGGAAAAGCTCGCCGTGCCCTTGTCGGCAGCGACCACCAGGTACGGATCGTCGCCGTCGCGGCGGCGCACGTCGGGCGGTGGCACCACCATATCGCCGTCGAGATTGTCGGTCACATCGAGCAGCGTCTGGATGAAGATGATATAGCAGGCAGTACCTTCCTTGAGCGTGGTGTCGCGGTCGGCGCCCGGCGGCAGCATCCGCGGCACGAAGGCGCCCTTGGCGCCCACCGGCACGATGATGGCGTTCTTGACCTGCTGCGCCTTCACCAGCCCCAGCACCTCGGTGCGGAAATCCTCCGGCCGGTCGGACCAGCGGATACCGCCGCGGGCAATCGGCCCGAAGCGCAGGTGCAGCCCCTCGACGCGCGGCGAATAGACGAAGATTTCGCGGAACGGCTTCGGCTCCGGCAGGCCGTCCACCTTGGCGCTGTCGAACTTGATGGCGAGCGCCGGGCGGCGGCTGCCGGCGGCGTCGCGCTGGAAGGCGTTGGTGCGCACCGCAGCATCGACGAGGTTGGTCAGCCGGCGGATGATGCGATCCTCATCCAGCGAGGCCGTCGCCTCGAGCGCCGTGGCGATGGTCTCGTGCGCGCCACCCACCGCCTTGTCGCGGTTGCCGGTGAAGCCGAGATCGAGCAGCGCACGGAAGAGGGCAACCAGCGCGGTCGCAACGTCCGGATGGAGCGTCAGCACCTGCACCAGATAAGGCCGCGACCAGGTGACCCCGACCTGTGTCAGGTAATGCAGCAGTGCGCGTAGGATCGCGATTTCGGCCCAGCCGAGCCCGGCGCGCAGCGTCAGCGCATTGAGGCCGTCGCTTTCGGCTTCGCTCTGCCAGACCGCGAGGATCGCTTCCTCGACCAGCGGCGCGCGGGCGGCGAAATCGGCGGGTGTGATCCCCGCCGCATCGAGCACCATGTCGTGGATGAAGCTTTGCGGCAGGTCCTTGGGGGTGACGGTATAGGTGCGCTCGTCGATGACGCGAAAGCCGAAATTCTCGAGCATCGGCACGCGGTCGCTGAGTGGGATCGGCCGTTCGCGATGGTAGACCTTGAGGCCATAGGCGCCATCGGCGTCGCTGCGGGCGTAGAGTTTCAGCGCCAGACTCGTTGCGCCTTCGAGCTGGCTCAGCACGTCGATGTCGGCGAGCGCGTCGGCCGCGCTGCTGCGCGACTGGTAGGCGGCCGAGAATGCAGCTTTCCATGGAACGATGTTCTTTGCCGGTCCGGCGGCGCTTTCGAGCCGGTCGCCGAAGGTCAGGATCAGCTGGCCGACCTCGGCTTCGAGCTCCTCGCGCCTCGGCTGCGGCGTGCGTCCACCGTCGCGGCCGATGATGAAATGCACGCGGGTGAGCTCGCCCTCGGGGAAATGCGGGTAATACGCCGAGACGCGGCCCTGGTAGACCTTGGCGAGATAGACGCCGATGCGTTCGCGCACCTCCGAATGGTAGCGGTCGCGTGGCACGTAGACGAGGATCGAGACGAAATTGTCGAAGCGGTCGATGCGTGGCAACACGCGCACGCGCGGCCGCTCGGGGAGCGTCGCGATTTCGCGCGCGAACTCGAACAGCCGGTCCTCGTCGAGCTGGAACAGCTCGTCGCGTGGATAGGTCTCGAGCGCTGCCATCAGCGCCTTGCCGGCGTGGCTGCCGGGGGCGTAGCCCGAGCGGCGCATCACCGCGCTGACCTTGCTGCGGATGAGCGGCACGTCGGTGTGGGAGGTGGCCAGCGCCAGCGAGGTGAACAGCCCGACGACGCGCAGTTCGCCGGTGACCGCGCCGCCCTCGCCGTAAAGCTTGATGCCGATATAATCCATGTAGACGCGGCGGTGCACGCGGGTGCGCACATTGGCCTTGGTGACCATCAGCGGGTCGGGCTCGGTGATGAACTGCCGGTGCTGGTCTGTCATCTCCACATAGTCGGTGCCGGCGCGCAGGAAGCGCAGCTCGGGGTCCTCGAGCAGGCCGAGGCCCGAGGCAGCGATCGGCACGAATTTGGCGTCCGCACCGGTGCCCTCGAGTTTGTAGTCGCGCATGCCGAGAAAGGTGAAGTTGTGGTCGGCGAGCCAGCCGAGGAACGCCGCGGCTTCGCTCACCGATGACGCCGGCGCCTTGGGGGGATGCAGCCCCCACTCGCCCCGCACCTTGCGCAGCCGCTCGAGCATGGGCTGCCAGGCGCGCGTGACGCTCCCGACCTCGGTCAGCGTGCCGTCGATTTCGGCGATCAGCGCCGCACCCGCGTCCGGTCCGGGCAGCGGGTCGAGAAAGACCAGCAGCAGGCTCTCGGCCGTGGCGTTGGGGGCAGGGCCATCGAGCAGCCGGTAGGATTCGGGGTCGAGATAGAGCACCGGGTGCGCCATCAGGCGGATCGTGCCGCCCTTGGCACGGATCGCGGCCAGCACGCTGTCGACGATGAAGGGCATGTCGGCCGAGAAAATCTCGAGCTGGTCGGGCTCGCCCGGCTTTTCCGGGGCAAAATCGTAGATCCGGTGTGGCTTGCCCTCGCGCTTGCCCAGCCGTGTGTAGGCCTTGCGCAGCAGTCCCTCGAAGGCTTCGGCGCCGACCGGCTTCAGATCCTCGGCGTCGATGCTGGCGACCGCCGCGCCCATGAAGCGGGCGAAATTGGGCTCGGTATCCTTGAGTTCGGTCGCGCGCTCGGTCAGCCGGCGCTTGCTGTCAGCGATCGCGTCCACGGGTCACCCGTCCCTCTAACCATGTCGGCGTCGGGCCCCGCCAGAGTGGCGCCTTTTGACCGCTATTGTCGAGGTCAGGGCACCGCGTCTTAAACAATCGGCGGCATAGTCGGCCCCGCCATGGACCACAACCCTCGCTCCGACCTTCGCCGGCTGTTGCGCGCCGGGCTCAGCAAGTCATTGGTGTCGCTGTTCATCAAGGTCGCGACGGCCGGGCTCACCTACGTCATGTACGTGGTGCTGTCGCGCGACATGGGCGATGTCGAATACGGCTATTTCGCCTTCGGTCTCAGCCTTGCGACGATGCTTTCGATCGGCGCCAGCTTCGGCCAGCCGACGGCGATCCTGCGCTATTGGCCCGAGCAGATGGTGGCCGGCCGACCGGACAAGGCGGTCGAGGCGGTGCGCTCGGGCGGCGCGCTGACGCTCCTCGGCGGCGTTGGGGTTTCGGTCGCGCTGGTTGCCGGGGCGGCGCTTTCCGGCGCCTATGGCGCCGGCCCGGTCCTCCACCTCTATGCGGCCGCCGCGCTGATACTGCCGATGGCCTTTGCCGAATACTGGAGCTCGGTGCTCAGGGCCCAGGGGTCGGTGTGGACCGGGCTCAGCCCACGCGACCTGATGTGGCGGTTCGCCGTGCCTGTCGCCGTCGCCGCGTTCTGGCTCAGCGGCATCCAGCTTCCTGGCTGGGCCGCGCTGCTGCTGACGGCGGGGCTGCTTGCCATCAGCCTCGGCGTGCAGTTCCTGCTCGCCCGCTTCCGCCATTACGAGATCGCCGTCAGCGCCGAGCATCTCGGCGGTTTCTGGCGCGAGCGCGGCAAAGCGAGCCGCTGGTTCCTTATCGGCACGGTGCTCGACAGCGCGGCGCTCAACATGGACATCATCTTTGTCGGGCTGCTCGTCGCGCCCTCGGTCGCCGGCGTCTATTTCAACGCGTTCCGCACGGCGGGCCTCCTCACCCTCTTCATGTTCGCCATCACCATCGTCGTCGCGCCGATGGTTGCGCATCATTTCCACGCCGGCGAGATGCGCAAGGCGCAGGCGATCACCGCGCTTTGCGCCTGGGCGGGATTCTTGTTCTCGCTGGTGGTGTTCGTCGGCTTCCTTGTCTTCGGCGACCAGGTGATGAGCCTCTTCGGCGGCAGCCACGAACAGGGTGCCCTGCTGCTCGTCATCCTCTCCGTCGGCCTGTTGTTCGACGCCGCCACCGGGCCATCGCGGATCATGTTGATGATGACCGGGCACGAGCGCGCCTATGTGCGCATCTTCGGCGCCGTGATCGTGCTCGCGATGATCGTCCAGGTGCCGGTCATCCTCACCTGGGGCGCGGTCGGCGCGGCGGTGGTCAACACGCTCGGTCGGATCGGCGCGCAGCTCGGCATCGCCATCTATGCCCGCCGCAAGGTCGGGCTCGATTCGACGCTGCTCGGGGCGTTCCTGGTCAACCGGCAGACCGACCACCTCGCTTGACCCGTCCGCCCGCCCGGGCTTATGACGCTCTATCGGGCCGGAAGGCCCGTTTTCCGTTCAAATCGTAGGACTTTTCGCCAAATGGGCCGCACGCTGTACGACAAAATCTGGGATGACCACCTGGTCGCGAACAACCCGGACGGCACGTCGCTCATTTATATCGACCGGCACTTGGTGCACGAGGTGACCTCGCCGCAGGCCTTCGAGGGCCTGAGGATGAACAAGCGCAAGGTCCGCGCGCCCGAGCGCACGCTGGCGGTGGTCGACCACAATGTCCCCACCACAGACCGCTCGTTGCCCAATCCCGATCCCGAGAGCGCCATCCAGATCGAAACGCTCGCCGAGAACACGCGCGATTTCGGGATTGAGTACTACGACCCCTTCGACAAGCGGCAGGGGATCGTCCACATCGTCGGCCCGGAGCAGGGCTTTACGCTCCCCGGCATGACGATCGTGTGCGGCGACAGCCACACCTCGACGCATGGCGCCTTCGGCGCGCTGGCGCACGGCATCGGCACGTCCGAGGTCGAGCACGTGCTGGCCACGCAGACGCTGATCCAGCAGAAGGCCAAGAACATGCTGGTGCGCGTCGACGGCAAGCTCGCGCCGGGCGCCACCGCTAAGGACATCATCCTCGCCATCATCGGCGAGATCGGCACCGCGGGCGGGACCGGCCACGTGATCGAATACGCCGGCGAAGCGATCCGCTCGCTGTCGATGGAAGGCCGCATGACCATCTGCAACATGTCGATCGAGGGCGGCGCCCGCGCCGGTCTCATCGCGCCGGATGAAACGACGTTCCAATATGTCAAGGGCCGACCGCGTGCGCCAAAAGGCAAGGCATGGGACATGGCGCTCGACTACTGGAAGACGCTCAAGTCCGACGACGACGCGAAGTACGACAAAGTGGTGGTGCTCGATGCGGCGAACCTGACGCCGATCGTCTCGTGGGGTTCGTCGCCCGAGGATGTCGTGTCGGTCAACGGCGTGGTGCCCAATCCGGACGACATCAAGGACGAGAACAAGCGCGCCAGCAAGTGGCGGGCACTCGACTATATGGGCCTGAAGCCTGGCACCAAGATGACCGACATCACGGTCGAGCGCGTGTTCCTCGGCTCGTGCACCAATGGCCGCATCGAGGATCTGCGTGCGGCAGCCAAGGTGGTGGCGGGCCGGACGGTCGCTGCCGGGGTCAACGCCATGGTGGTTCCGGGCTCGGGGCTGGTGAAGGCGCAGGCGGAAGCCGAGGGCCTCGACAAGATCTTCAAGGACGCGGGCTTTGAATGGCGCGAGCCGGGCTGCTCGATGTGCCTCGCCATGAACCCGGACAAGCTCAAGCCGCAGGAGCGCTGCGCGTCCACCTCCAATCGCAATTTCGAGGGCCGCCAGGGGTTCAAGGGCCGCACGCATCTCGTCTCGCCGCAGATGGCGGCAGCGGCAGCAATCGCGGGACATTTCGTCGACATCCGCGAGTGGAAGTGAACGCCTCTCTCGCGGTCCAAACACCGGGTCATTCCCGCGAAAGCGGGAATCTCTGTTTTCTGCCCCGGTGGTGCCTGGCTCGAAACGGAGGTTCCCGCTTCCGCGGGAATGACTCCGTGGATCGTGGCACGTTCGCGTCATGACCAATCCCTGGACCGACCGCACGCCACCCTCCCTCGATGATTTCGAGCAAATCGCCGCCGCGGCGTTCGGCGGGTTGCCGGCTGAATTCCGCGCGCTCACCGGCGAAGTGCCCTGCGTCGTCGCCGATTTCCCGGACGAGGAGACCATCGAAGAGATGGAGCTCGAGAGCGAGTTTGACATCCTCGGGCTGTTCCGCGGCGTCGGGCGCACGCAGATGGGCGCCACGGCCTTCACCGGCCAGCTGCCCAACCAGATCTGGCTCTATCGCCGGCCGATCCTCGACTATTGGGCCGAGAGCGAGGAGGGCGAGACGCTCGGCGACATCATCACCCACGTGCTGGTGCACGAGATCGGCCATCATTTCGGCTTTTCCGACGACGATATGGAAGCGATCGAGGCCAAAGCGGCGCGCGAGCCACACAGCGACTAGTTTGTTGCGTCGCGGCATTCCGACCCGTTGCACTCCACAAGCGGGTGGGTAAATTCCGGCGGCGCGCGGGGTGCGCGGAATCACAACGATGCTCAGACGAGATTTTCTTAGCTTTTCGGCGGCGGCTCTGGCCGGTGCCGCGCTCCCATCCTTGAGCCGCGCCGCGACCGCTCCGGTCAGTTCGGTTCCCGTGCCCTATGACTGGACGGCGATGCCGCCCGTCGACACCAAGCAGAATTACATCGACTGGATGGTCAAGAACCGCGCCGAAGACCCGGCGTTCCTCGGCGAGCGCTACGACCGCTACCAGTGGATGCTGGGCGTCAACGACGTCTTCGGCGACAACAACAAGCGCGCCGTGCTGATGGTGCCGCGCGAGGAATTCTGCCTGCCCATCAACCGCGTCCACGCCTACGACATCAATTTCCTCGACATCGGCTTCGGCGTCACGATTTCCGGACCCGGGCTGGTGGCGCGCATGACCAGCACGCTCGGCATCCAGAAGGGCGACAAGGTGCTCGAGATCGGCACCGGCTCGGGCTACCAGTCGGCGATCCTCTCCAACCTCACCGACCAGGTGTGGACCATCGAGATCATCAAGCCGCTCGCCGACCGCACGCGTGGCATCTATGACGGGCTGATCGGGCGCGGCTACACCGAATACAAAGCCATCACCACCAAGCAGGCCGACGGCTATTACGGCTGGGCAGAGGCCGGCCCGTTCGACAAGATCATCGTCACCTGCGGCATCGACCACATTCCGCCGCCGCTGCTCGAACAGCTCAAGCCCAATGGCGTGATGGTGATCCCGATCGGGCCGCCCGGCGCGCAACACGTGCTCAAGGTGGTCAAGTCGGTCGGCTCGGACGGCACCATCGCGGTGCAGCGCTCCGACATCTACGACGGCAAGGTGGTGCCCTTCGTGCCGTTCACGGCGCTCGACAACAACGCCATCAAGGGCACCCATAACGGCTGACGGCCTCGCGCCGCCGCGCTATCAACGCGCATGTCCCACACGACGCAGGGCACGCTGCTGCTCGACCGGCTCGGCATCGGCTACGCGCTCCATCCCTACGACTACGACCCCGACGCGCCGCGCGTCGGGCTTGCGGCCGCCGAGGCGCTTGGCGTGCCGCCGTCGGAGGTGTTCAAGACGCTGATGGCGGAAGTCGACGGCAAGCCCGTCTGCGTCATCATCCCGTCCGACGCCGAGGCGAGCATGAAGAAGGTCGCGAGCGTCTTTTCCGGCAAATCGGCGCAGATGATGAAGGTGCCGGATGCCGAGCGCTCGTCGGGCTATAAGGTCGGCGGCATCGGCCCCTTCGGCCAGAAGCGCGTCGTTCCCACCGCGCTCGACGAAACCGCCGAGCTGTTCGATCGCATTTTCATCAATGCCGGCCAGCGCGGGCTGCTGCTCTCCATCACGCCCGCCGATGCCCTGCGCGCCGCAGACGCCAAGCTCGCCGATCTGACCGCCTGACCAGCAGCAAGCCCCGCTATGAGGCGCGCTTAGCTCGGCACAAGAGGTTGCGGCCTCCCTCCCCCTTGAGGGGAGGGAACGAGGGTGGGGGTGGTTCAGTCAGGCACGGCTGGAGCGGATGGACCCCCACCCCCGCCCCCCGCCCTCAAGGGGGAGAGGTGCGATGGGCCGTGAGTAACCCTCGCCAGCCTCACCGGCCTCCGCTAGGCTCGCGCCAAAGCGTCCGGTGCACATTGAAAATCCTCGTCGTCTCCGATCTTCACTACACACTGCCGCAATTCGACTGGGTGGTCGCGGCGGCGCCGGCCTACGACCTCGTGATCGTCGCGGGTGACCTGCTCGACATCTCCTCGCCGGTTGATCCTGAAACGCAGATCATCGTCGTCCTCAAATATCTGCGGCGGCTGCGGGCGGTCACCAGCGTCGTCGTCTGCTCGGGCAATCACGATCTCGACGGCGTCGGGGCCAATGGCGAGAAGCAGGCGCTGTGGATGAACCTCGTCAAGCGCCTCGCCATCCCCGCCGACGGCGACACGGCGTTCGTCGACGGCGTCATGATCAGTGCCTGCCCGTGGTGGGACGGTCCGCTGACCCAAAAGGCCATCGGCCGGCAGTTCGCCGATGCGGTGCAGTATCGCGATGGGCCGTGGATCTGGGTCTATCACGCGCCGCCGAACGCCTCGCCGGTGAGCTGGTCGAACGTCAATTCACGCTATTTCGGCGATGCACCGCTCAATGGCTGGATCGCCGATTATTCGCCCGATCTGGTGATCTGCGGCCATGTCCACGATTCCCCATTCACGCCGAAGGGTTCGTGGGTCGATCGGATCGGGGCGACGTGGGTCTTCAACGCGGGCCGGCAGATCGGCGAGGTCCCGACCTCGATCGCCATCGACACAGAAGCTCGGCAGGCCGCCTGGATTTCGAATGAGGGCGCCGAAATCGTGTCGCTCGATGCCCCACTCGTGCGTCCGCTCACGCCGCTGACCGCAATGCCCGACTGGATGGACAGCAGGGCCGGCGACTAGAGCCGGTCGTCGTTTGCCGAGCTCGGGCCCGCGACCACCGCCGGGCGCTGGCGCTGCACCAGCGCGTCGAGCACCTCGTCGACCATGCCGAAATGGTCCTGCCGGTCGGCAAACTGGCGCTTGAGGTCGGCGAGATAGGCGGTGGCGTCGGTCAGGCGGCGCGCGAGGATGGTCGAGACGTGAAAGCTGATCTCGCGGCTGTCGCGCAGCAGGCTGCGCGCATTCTCGATGCGGAACGCGGTCACCTCGGAGACGGCCCTTACGGTCGCGGTGTGCGGTCCGCCGAGCAGGGCGGCAATCTCGCCGAAAATCGCGCCGGGCATGGCGACGCTCGCGACCTGGGTGTCGCCGCGCAGCACTTCCACCTCGCCGACGGCGAGAATGTACATCCGGTCGGTGCCCGGCCCTTCGGGGATCAGCACCTGTCCCGGCTGGAACCGGTCCAGCGGAAAATTGTCGCAATAGGCCAGCACCGCCGACATTGCGTTGTCATTGCTCATGGACGTCGCCCCGTTTCACCAGACCATCATGCACTGGCCGACCGGAGCGATGCAATGCGGCTGGCGGTCTCTCAGGCGCCGGACGAGCGCCGGTGTTCCCGGCGAAACCGGTCTGCCCAGGCCGAGCTCTGGGCGTCGGCAAGCTGCGCGGTCTGCGGCACCCCGCGGCCGGCCAGCGCCCGGTCGCGGCCAAGCGCCGCAAGAACACGGCCGATAGCTTCCCTCGGATCGGCCACGAGCTCCTCATAGTTCAACTCGAACGGCACAATGCCGGCGGCGTCGAACCAGTCGGCCCAGGCGGCCTCGTGGTTCTCCGTCTCGGCGACAAAAGCCGCGATCACCTCCGGGTCGTATACCGGCGCCGCCCGAGGTTCGTCGCCGTCGCGCACGCCTCCTTCGGTATCGCGGTGCCAGAGACCCGATTGTTCTGCCTTGAGCCGCGACACCGCCTGTGCCACGCGATCGCGCCGCTGGAGGTGAACATAGAGCGTTGCTCCAAATGCGAGGCCGATCCGCTCGCGGTCACCGGCGGCGTGGGGAAAGAGCCGCGCCAGTTGCGCTTGCAGGTCCGCCATCGACGGCCACATGAGCCTGAGACCGAACATGCCGGTGCCTGCCGTTCCAGCGGAGATCGCTGCCGCGAGGTAGCGACGCTCGAAGTCGAGTCCGTCGTCCGAGGCCATCCCGAAGGCTGCAAGGAAATCGGGGAGGGACTCGCGCCGATAATACGAGTGCGGGCGCCCGGCGACGCCGGTCTGGCCCAACAGGTCGCAGAGCAGCGTGCTGCCGCTCCGCGGCGTGGCGCAGATGATATAGGCCCCCGGCGCCGAAGACACGGCCTTACGCCGCGAGGCTCGTGTCCGCCGAAACGCCCAGCATCAGGTTGAGGTTCTGCACCGCCGCGCCGGCCGCGCCCTTGCCCAGATTGTCGTAGACCGCGAGCAGCACGGCCTGCGCCTTGTCGTCATTGGCAAAGACGTGCAGCTGCATGCGGTTGGTGCCGTTATAGAGCTCCGGGTTGAGCTCGGGCAGCCGCTCGGCCTCGACCAGCGGCGCGACCTCGACGAAGCTGCCGGGCATGCCCGCATAGTGATCGGCGATCGCGGCATGGAGGTCCTTGCCCCTCACCGTCTTGCCGAGCGCCCACAGTTGCAGCGGCACGATGGTGATCATGCCCTGCGCGAAGCTGCCGACCGCCGGGGTGAAGATCGGCGTTCTATCGAGCTTGGCGTAGCGCTGCAGCTCAGGCAGGTGCTTGTGCTTGAAGGTCAGGCCGTAGGGCATGAACTCGTTGGCGTCCTCGCCGGCCGCTTCATAGTCGGCAATCATCGCCCGCCCGCCGCCGGTGTAGCCCGAAATGCCGTGGACGCTCACCGGGAAATCGGCGGGAACCAGCCCGGCCTCGATCACCGGCCGCAACGTTCCGATCGCGCCCTGCGGCCAGCAGCCGGGGTTGGCGACCCGCTTGCTCCTGGCGATGGCGTCGGCCTGCCCCTTCTCCATCTCGGCAAAGCCATAGGCCCAGCCCGGCGCGATGCGGTGCGCGGTCGAGGCGTCGATGATGCGCGTGCGCTCGTTGTCGATCATCCCGACGCTTTCCTTGGCAGCGTCGTCGGGCAGGCAGAGGATCGCGACATCGGCGGCATTGAGCAGGCGCTTGCGCTCGGCGTGGTCCTTGCGCCGGTCGGGCGCGATCTGCAGCAGCTCGATGTCGCGCCGGCCGATCAGCCGCTCGCGCAGCTGTAGCCCGGTGGTGCCGGCTTCGCCATCGATGAAGATCTTCGGGGCCATCGTCGCCTCCTCGGTGAGCTTCGCGATATAGGCGCTGCCCGCCCGTGGTGCAATCACGGCCCTCACCCGGCGCTGCGCGCCACCCTCTCCCGCGCTGCGGGAGAGGGGACGAAGGACTTGGGGCTTCAGCCGAGATTCCCCTCTCCCGCTTGCGGGAGAGGGTGGTCCGAAGGACCGGGTGAGGGTCTACCGGCTCAGCGCCTGAATCTCGCGGTTCGCCCGGCCCAGCCGGTCGGCGAGCGAGCGGCCGACCGCCAGCGCCAGCGCAGCGTGCAGTTTCGGCTCTTCCGCCGCGAGCTCGAGGATCGCGTCGGCGCCCAATTCGAGCAGCTTGCCGTCGCTCGCCGCCATGACGTCGGCGGTGCGGCGCGACTGCCCGAAGATCGCCAGTTCCCCGAAGACATTGCCGGCGTCGATCGTCGACACCCGCCGGGTCACGCCGCTCGACACGGTGATCGAGACGTTCACCCGGCCGGCGGTCAAGAAATAGAGCGAGCGGGCCTGCGCGCCGGCCTCGATCAGCAATTCGCCGGCGGCGAAGTCGCGCGCCTTGAGGTGCGGCGCGAGCTGGGCGACGCGATCGTCGGTCCACTCGCCGAGCAGCGCAAAGCCGCGCAGCGTCACCTCGCCTGAAACTGCGGCGTCCGCCTCGAGCACCTGGCCCAGCAATTGCTCCTCGAACATTTCGAGCGCGGCATCGACCGAGGGAAATCCCTCGCTCCCCTGCATCGAGCGGAGGCGGTTGTCGAGGCTGGCGACGGCGAAAGCCTGCCCGCCTTCCTTGAGCGTCGTCGCAAGCATTTCGAGCAATTGCTGCGCCACCGCGTCGACACGGCGGAGCCGCGTCATGTCGAGGATCAGGAACGAGAAGCTCGAGCGCTCCTCGCCAATCCGGCGGCTGACCCTCTCGGCTTCGACGAAGCTCAGCTCGCCCTGGAGTTCGCAGACCGCGATGGCGTGGCCATAATGGTCGAGCGCTTCGACCTCGGCCTGCCGGCGCATGCGCGAGGAGCGGACGTCGGTGCCGCGATAGAACCGCCGCACCGGGTCCTGTCCCGAGCCGCGGTCCTCGAACAAATGCAGCCGGAAATTGCGGCTCAGATCCTCGCAGACCTTCACGCCACGCTCGGAATTGCCGACCTTGTCGAGCCGCGGCGAGAAGGTGCCGATGCCGAGGTGTCCGGGCAGCACGGCCGTGATGCCGCCACCGACGCCGGACTTGGCGGGCAGGCCGACATCGAACTGCCAGCCGCCGGCGTAGTCGTACATGCCGCACGTGTTCATCACGCTGAGGACGGCGCGCACGTGCTCGGCGGCGAGGGCCCGCTCGCCGGTCACGGGATTGAGCCCGCCGTTGGCGAGCGTTGCGCCGATGATCGCGAGGTCGGCGCAGTTCACCAGCAGCGAGCATTGCTTGAAATAAAGCTCGAGGTGCTCCTCGACCTTGCCGCCGATCATGCCGGAATTGAGTTCCAGAAAGGCGATGGCGCGGTTGCGGTGGCCGGTCGCGCTCTCGGATTTGTAGACCGCCTCGTCGAGGGTCAGTGAGCGGCCAACGAAGCGCTCGAAGATGTCGAGGATGCGCGCCCAGCGCTCGGTGAGATCGGCGCCCTTGACCAGCGCTGTCGCCGCGATCGCGCCGGCATTGACCATCGGGTTGAACGGCCGGTTGTTCTTTTCGTCGAAAGCGATCGAGTTGAACGCTTCGCCGGAGGGCTCGACGCCGATCTTCTTGAGCACCTCTTCGCGGCCGTGATCCTCGAGGGCGAGGCCGTAGATGATGGCTTTCGAAATCGACTGGATGGTGAATAGCGCCGCCGTGTCGCCGGTCTCGTAGACGAAGCCGTCCATGGTGCAGAAAGCGATGCCGAACAGGTCCGGATCGACCCGCGTCAGCTCGGGGATGTAGTCGGCGAGCTTGCCCGAGCGGTTGAGCTTGTGGCGGGCGTGGAGGTCCTCGAGATAGCGCCGGACCGGCAGCAGCGTGGCCATTGAATGACTCTCTCGGGGCGCGGCGGTGCACCACCTTGAAGCGGGCCGCCCCCGGTCCTGCCTCAGGAATAGGCAGTCTATTGGGATGTAGAGGTTTTGGGCAATCGCCGGATATTCGGATCATCGCGCGGAATGACACCGGGAACGAAGGCCAATAGGCTGGGAGGGAGGAGACACCCATGCCCACCCCGCACAATTCCGCAAAGCCCGGCGACTACGCCGAAGCCATCCTGCTTCCCGGCGACCCGCTGCGCGCCAAATGGGTCGCCGAGACCTTCCTGAAAGACGCCCGGCAGGTGAATGCGGTGCGCAATTGCCTCGGCTATACCGGCACATGGAACGGCAAGCCGGTGTCGGTGCAGGCGACCGGCATGGGCCAGCCGTCGCTGTCGATCTACGTCCACGAGCTGATCAACGAGTACGGCGCGAGGCGCCTGCTGCGCATCGGCACGTGCGGCGGGCTCTCGCCGAAAGTCGCC
>Ga0265313_10000868_pt1 | contig 30518 bp, 27 predicted proteins | sample 4123metaG_FD_203122 | JGI IMG/M metagenome (GOLD analysis project Ga0265313, IMG submission 203122) | Rhizosphere microbial communities from Carex aquatilis grown in University of Washington, Seatle, WA, United States - 4-1-23 metaG | ecosystem: Host-associated > Plants > Roots > Rhizosphere >...
GCCAATCCGATGGTGTCGTCGCTGCGCTTCAGGTCGCCCCACAGCAGCCGGTAGGAGGTTTCGAGCTTGCCGCCTGCCCTGGCGGGTTCCGCCGGCGTCCAGTACGCGACGATGTTGTCGTTCTGCTCGAGGTCGCTTGGAATCTCGACAAGCTGGAGGTTGCCCTTGCCCCAATCGCCGGCGGCCTCGGCCTGCAGCGAGGGGCGCCGCTCGTAGTGGGCCTCGGCGTCTTCGTAGGCGGTGTAGTCGCGCTGACGTTGCAGGAGCGCGAACGTGCGCGGCGATTCCTCGGCGAAGAATGAATTGGCAAGAGATATCGGGTTGTTCAGGGCACGCCAGATATGCCGGCCGCCATTCTCTACAATCTCGAGGCCGTCGCTGTCATGGACCTGGAGGCGGTAATCGTCGAAGACGTAGTGGTTGCTTTCGCCGAACAGGAACATCGAGTTCATCGGCGCGATGCCGATCTGCTGGATGTCGGCGCGGAAGAAGAAGCGCGCGGTGACGTCGGTGGCGGTGTTGTCGCCGGGCACAATCCGAAACTGGAACGCGCCAGTGACGCTCGGACCATCCATGGCGGCATAAAGGGTCAGCGTGCCGGCGCCGGGGTCCGGCCGCTCGATGTAGAATTCGGTGAAGATCGGAAACTCTTCCGGCTTGTCGGTCGCGGTATCGATGGCGATGCCGCGGGAGCTCAGCCCGTAAACGCTGCCGCGGCCGAGCGCGCGGAAGTAGCTGGCACCCTGGAAGACGACCACTTCGTCGAAGACATCCGGGCGGTTGAGCGGGAAGTGGAGACGGAAGCCCGCCACACCCGGCATCTCGACGTCCTCGAAATTGGCCGGGTCGAGAGGCGGGCGGTATTCGAAATCCTTCCCGGTGAAGACGATCGGGGTCGCCGTATCGCCGTCGATTTCAAACAGGCGGACCGGCGTCTTGAACAGCCAGCCCATCTGGAAGGCTTCAAGACGGAAGAGCGACTTGGTGTCGACCCAGAGCGCGCGTTCCGGGCGGAAGGCGATCTGCTTGTACTCATCGTAGGTGAGCTTCGCGATCACATCGGGAAGGGTGATGGTCGGTTCCGCGTAAGGGCGTGTTGCGGCGTCGCGCATACGCTCGCTAAGCAGGTCAAACGAGAAGGGTGCGCCGGCATTGCCGGGGGGTGCCGGAGCAGGTGCCGCGGCACTGCCGGGGGCGGGGGCGTCGTCGGCCAGGGTCGGGCTGGCGGCGAGGGCGCCCGCAACGGCGCCCGAAATTCCGCCAAGCAGGGATCGACGGGTCAGCATCGCGTGAAACTCCACTTCGGGCCGGTCACCTCAGTGGCCGGCGGAATTGATTGGCCTATCGCATGGGCGTTTGACAATCGGTTTCGCCAGCGCGCGCGGTTCTGCCGTTCTTTTGCGTTGCACAAAATGTGGGCAATGCAGAGGTCGCCAATCTGCCAGTTTCGACCGAGACTTGTCGCCGACGGGATCAGACGGTGATTCACTTGCCCAAACTTCCTGTGCTCGATCACGAGCATTATCTTCGTCGCGCCTTCACGGTCGCCCTGCAGGCGCGTGAGGCCGCACAACATCCCTTCGGGGCCATCCTGGTCGGGCCGGACGGGGCGGTGCTGCTTGAGCAGGGCAACGCCTATCAGCCGGATCACGACATGACGGGGCACGCGGAGCGGGTGCTCATGACCCGCGCCTCGAAGGCCTATCCGATAACGTTCCTGGTCGCGTGCACGATGTACACGTCGGCGGAGCCGTGCGCGATGTGCGCGGGGGCAGCATACTGGGCGGGCGTCGGACGCGTGGTTTACGGAGCGAGCGAGCGCGACCTCAAGCTGCGGACGGGCAACCATCCTGAAAATCCGACGCTCGATCTGCCGTGCAGAAACGTCTTCGACGCCGGCCAGCGTCGGGTCGAAGTGATCGGCCCGCTGCTCGCGGCGGAAGCGCTCGCCCTGCACGACGGCATGTGGGACTGAGCAGGGCTCAGCCCCAGGACTTATTCCGCCGGCGCGGGCAACGCGTCTGGCTCGTGGCTGCCGCTTTCGGGCAATCTCTGCGGCCGAGTGCGCGAGGCCACCAGCGTGTAGAACATCGGCACGACGAACAGCGTGAAGATGGTGCCGACCGCCATGCCGGCCGCGATCACCAGGCCCATCGAGAAGCGCGCCTTGGCGCCGGCGCCGCTCGACAGGATCAGCGGCATGACGCCGAGCACCATCGCGAAGGTGGTCATCAGGATCGGGCGCAGACGAATCTGGGCGGCACGAACGATCGCCGACAGGCGGTCCATATCGGTCGTTTCGCGCAGTTCGTTGGCGAATTGCACCATCAGGATGCCGTGCTTGGTAATCAGGCCGACGAGCGTGATGAGACCGACCTCGGTGTAGATGTTGATCGTCGTCAGGCCGAGATTGAGCGGCACCATTGCGCCGAACAACGAAAGCGGCACAGCCATCATGATGATGAACGGATCGCGGAAGCTTTCGAACTGCGCCGCCAGCACGAGATAAATCACGATCACTGCGAGGCCGAACGCGATGAGCAGCGTGTTGCCGGCCGCAACCTCCGTGCGCGACTGACCGGCGTACTGGACGAAGTAGCCCGCGGGCAGCACCTGCGCCGCGATCTGTTGCAACTCCTGGAGGCCCTGACCGGTGGTGGTGCCGGGGCGGGGCAGCGCTGTCAGCGTGGCGGAGTTCAACTGGTTGAACTGCTCGATGGCCGGAGCGGAAGGGCCGGTCTTCAGGGTCGTTACCGCTGACAGCGGCACCATGACCCCCGACTGGTTGCGGACGAAGAATTTCTGCAGGCTCTCCGGGTTGAACCGGTCGGCCTGCGGCACCTGTGGAACGATGTCATAGGCACGGGAGTCGCGATCGAATTTGGCGACGTAGTTGCCGCCGACCATTAAGGTGAGAGTATTGCCAATGTCGGACACCGACACGCCGAGGGCGGCGGCGCGCTCGCGATCGATCAGCACCTGGACCTGCGGCGTTTCGAACGAAAGCGAATCCTGCACAACGATGAACTTGCCGGAAGCCATCGCCTTGTTCTTGATGTCCTCGGCGTAGCCGTAGATGCGCTCGGCGTCGTTGGTGGACTGGATGACGAACGAGATCGGCAGGCCGCCGCCGGTGCCGGGCAGCGAGGGAATGCCGAACACGTATGCCTGCACGCCGGCGACACCGTTGAGCCGCTGCTGCAGCTCTTGCTGGATCACGGCCTGCGAGCGCTTACGCTCGTCCCACGGCTTCAGAACGATGCCCGAAAAGGCAGAGTTGGCAGTGCTGATGCCGGCGATCGAGAAACGCGCCTCGATTTCCGGAATGTCCTTGATGCGGTTCGATATCTCGTCGACGAATTTCTGGGTGTAATCGACGGTCGCGTACTGCGGGGCGTTGACCACGGCGAAGGCGGCACCCTGGTCTTCGTCCGGGGCAAGTTCCGTCGAGGTGTGCAGGAAGAGGAACACGCTCGTCGACATCAGAACGATGACGATCAGAATCGTGATCGGACGCAGCGACAGCGAGCCGGTGAGGCGTCGGCCGTACCATGCTGCAATGTTTTCGAAGATGTGGTCGATGAAATGCTGGAATCGGCCGCCGCCGGTGGTGAGCAGGCGCGACGCCATCATCGGCGACACGGTCAGGGCGATGAATCCCGAGATGACGACCGCGCCCGCCAGGGCCAGCGCGAACTCCCGGAAGAGAGCGCCGGTGACGCCGGTGGTGAAAGCAATCGGCGCGTACACGGCGGCGAGGGTGATGGTCATCGCGATGACCGGACTGGCCAGCTCGCGCATCGCCTGGATGGCGGCGTTCAACGGCGAGAGGCCTTCCTCGATGTGGCGGTGAATGTTCTCGACGACGACAATGGCGTCGTCCACCACCAGACCAATGGCCAGAACCATGGCGAGCAAGGTGAGCAGGTTGAGTGAGAAGCCGACCGCCCACAGCATGAAACAGACGCCGACGAGCGACAGCGGAATGGTGACGATAGGGACTACGACGGCGCGGAAGGAGCCGAGGAACAGGAGGATCACGAAGATAACGATGATCGCCGCCTCGAAGATCGTCTTGAACACCTCATAGATCGAGGCGCTGATCGCCTCGGTCGAGTCGTAGACGATCTGGATGTGCATGTCCGACGGAATGTCGCGCTGGATCTGAGCGAGTTCCTTGCGGACGCCCTGCGAGATGTTGAGCGGGTTCGCTTCCGGAGTCTGATAGACGCCGAGGAACACACCTTCCTGACCGTTGAATCGGACCTTGACGTCGTCCGATTCGGCGCCGAGTTCGATGCGGGCGACATCGCGCAGGCGCACGACGCTGTCGCCGGACGCGCGCAGCGGAAGCATGCCGAACGTCTCGGGATCCTGCAGCGTGGTCTTGGCGGTGATCTGGTAGGCGTAATATTCGTTGCGGGTCGAGCCGGGCGCCGACAGGAAATTTGAGGCGTTGATAGCGTTGAGGACGTCGGTCGCGGTGACGCTGTGGCTTGCCATCTCGGCAGGATCGAGCCAGACGCGCATGGCGAATTCATGCGCGCCCAGGATCTGGGCGTTGGACACGCCCTCGATGGTGGCGAAGCGCGGCTGCACAACGCGTGTCAAATATTCGGTGAGCTGTTCCGCATTCATCGAATCGCTGCGCGCGGCGAGGTACATGATCGCAAAAGCGAAGCCGGTGCCTTTCTGGATGACCGGATCCTGGATCTCGGTCGGCAGCTGGCTGCGGACCTGCTGGACCTGTGAGATGACCTCAGTCAGCGACTTGTCGGGGTCGGCGTTCAGCCGCATGTGAACCGAGATCGTCGAGACGCCAAGGGCGCTGCTCGAGGTGACGTAGTCCACGCCCTCGGCCGCGGAAACGGACTTGGCGATGGTCGAGGTCACGAAGCCCTGCATCACGTCGGCGCTGGCGCCGGGGTAGGCGGTGGTGATGGTGATGACCGTCTCGTCCACCTTGGGATACTGGCGGATCGACATGTTGACGATGCCCTGCGCGCCGAGCAGCAGGATCAGGAAGCTGACGACCGTCGAAAGGACCGGCCGGCGGATAAAGAGCTCAGAGAAGCTCATGCGGGCGGGCCTAGTTGCTCGAGGTGGACGGAGTGTTGAGCGCGACGCTGTTATCGATCGCGATCGCGCTGCCATTGGAAAGCTTGTTCTGGCCCGCGGTCACGATTTCCATGCCGGGGTCGACACCCTTCACAATTTCGATCTGATCGCTCGAGCGCCGGCCCGTCTGCACGAAGATCTGCTTGGCCACGAGATTCGGCGCCGCGGGCGCAGCCGAGGCAGTCGCCGGGGCCGCGGCAGCGGTAGCGGTAGCGGTAGCCGGTTCGGCCGGGGCCGGGACCACCTGATAGACGTAGCTGCCGTAAAGGCTGATGGTCACGGCCGTCTGCGGCAGCGAAATGACGTTGGGTTCCGCAGGGAGCTCGGCGCGAACGTGGACGAACTGGCCGGGCTTGAGCAAGGCGCCGGTGTTTGCCACCTTTGCCTGGACGGATACCAGCCGTGACGTTGGGTCGATCTTGGGATCGATGCCGGTGATCGTGCCGGAAAGCGTCATGGCATCGTCGGTGAGGCCAACCTTGACCGGCTGACCAATTTTCACAGACGACACCTGCTGCTCGGGTACGGTGAAGTCGACCTTCATGTTGTCGAGATTTTGGAGAGTGGCGACCACGGTGCCGGCCTGCAGATACTGTCCGACATCAATCTTGGGGATGCCGACCGTACCGCTGAAAGGCGCCGTGATCGCCTTCTGAGCAATGGTCGCCTTGAGCTGGTCGAGAGACCCGCGTGCCTGGTCGAGCTTGTTCTGCGCCGTCTGAAGGTCCGCGACGGTGCCGACGTTGCGATCGACGAGCGCCTGCGCGCGAGTCAGGGCGTCCTGGCTAACCGCAACCGTGGAGACTGCAGCGGCGAGGCCGGCGCGGTCGACGCTGTCGTCGATCTGCACCAGCAGGGCGCCGGACTGAACCTTGTCGTTCGCCTTGAAGTCGATGGCCTTGACGACGCCGCCCACCTGCGTGGCGACGTCGACGCCTTCCGCCGCGGAGACAGTGCCCACGGCGTCAACGCCCGGCGTCCATGTCACGGGCTTCACTTCGATATCGGACACCGTCACGGTCGGCACCGGGAAGTGCGCGAAGAAGTTCGCGATCATCTTGTCGCGAAAGAAGTTGAACCAGATGATGCCGCCGCAAATGAGGGCGACCAACAGCACGATGACTGCGACGGTGATGAAGCGCTTCATAATTCTGGCAACGCCCGAGTGAGTGAGGGACGGCAAGTCGGAACCGGCTTGCTGTAGCATCCGGAGAGGTGTACCGTCCAGACGGTTCAGGGAGGCTATTTTTCGGATATATAAACAAAATGAACGTGCGGCAAAGGGTAGATGCCCCTGCGCGGGCTGATGCCCGTAAAGCCAAGACTGGTGATGCTGACGGACCCCAGAAAGCAAATGCACGTGACCGAATACTTAATGCGGTTCTCTCCATAACCAAGACGTGCGGGGTGGCGCACCTTTCGCTGGAGGCAATTGCGCGGCAAGCCAGCGTTTCCAAGGGCGGGCTGCTTTACCATTTCCCAACCAAGAAGGCACTTATGCGCGCGCTGGTGGAATACCACCTGGCGCTGACCGATCAGGCCATCGCCGACGCCGAGACAAGTGCCCAGTCACCAAATGCGGTCGCGGCAGCCCTGGTGGACGTTCATGCCCATCTCTTGGAGATGAAGCCACTACAGGGCCCGGATGCTGCGCTGGCGGCCTTTGTCGAGGACCCGTCGCTCTTTGACCCGATCCGTCTCCATCACCAGCGCATCGCCGCCCGCATTCGCAAATCCGCCGCGGACCCCGATCTTTCGCTGATCGCGCTGCTGGCGTTGGAAGGCATGAAGACGCACGATGTTCTGGCGCTCGACTATCTCAAGGGCGACGAGCGCAAGCGCTTGTTCAAGAGGATCAAACATCTTCTCTGCGGCGGAGCGAAGGACGGGGGCTAGAACCCCGGGCAGAACGCGCGGAGTGCGTGAATAGCGGTCGGCCGGAAAGCCAGTTGGCGCTCCCTACGGGACTAGAGAAAGCGCGTACGGCCAACGGGGTTTACAGTTGTGGGACGCCCAATCGTCCCTATGCTTCCCGGTACTCTCCAAGGGCGACTGTCAAACCCTTGGGTTGGCGCGCGCTGGCAAAATGGATCACCCCCGTCGCAAAGCGCGTTGGGTCGTATGCGTGTGCCGCCGCTGGCCACCCGCCCGTTTCAATCGACGCTCCCGCGGTCACGGTTCTTGTTGGCCCGCAACAGCTCGGGAAATCGCTCTGTTGGCGGCCTGGCGATGGCGGTGCGATGCCCGCTTGGCAGCGTGGGGCCCTTCTTACTTCTTGGCTTGCAACCGCTTGAGAATGTCCATCATCGCCGACGAAATGTCGGTGTGGTGATGGACGATCTTCCACGTTCCCGCCTCCCGGCGATACACGTTCGTGGTTCGATCCTCGAAAGTTACGTCCTGCCCGGCTAGCTTTGCCTGGCCGCGTTCAATTCCGATCTCGTAGGCCATGTCGCCGGCCGCGTGAATCACCTGGTCAACCAGCTTGACCTGTCCTCCCTGCGCAAGTTTGCCGACTTGCTCCCAGGAGTCTCGAACCTGATCCCACCCTACCTGCCGGCCGCCGATCGGATGCATGGTCGTGACGTTGGCGCCGTGCGACCAGATATTTGCCAGGTGACTGGGGTCTCCGTTGATCATCTTGTTCAGCGCTGCATAAAACTGGTCGGACGCTTTGCGGACTTCCGGGTCGTTGTCCATGCCCACGTGCGTGATCCTTTATTTTCTTGGGTGACGGTGGGGTTGCGGCATGCACCTCGGCCGCTTGTTCAGCGGACATCCACCGGGATCGTCCGCCTATTGAAATAGAGATTGCTGCCAAAGGGGAGAGGTTGGCAAGGCCAACCCCTGGCGAAGGCGCCGATCTTGTCGGTCGCGCGACCTTCTACCAAGTGCGAAATTTTCGCGTTCGGCGGGCGGGCCCTGTTTCAAATTTGCTGCCCGCTCGCCCAGTCGCTCTCGGGCAGCTTCCTTATCCGGCCGTTGCCGAGGCGTCGTGAGCCTGAGGAATCGACGGTAGCCGGAGATCGTGCCGCTCTGCCCCGACTACTTGGACCTTGTTGTTGTCCTTCGGTTCATCAGAAGGCAGATCATCAACTGGCTCTCGTTTATCGCAATGAGATGGTGACCGAGCAAGTCGCTGATCCTCTGCAGGTCGGCAATGATTTCGGGCACATTGATTTTCAGGTCCAGCGGCTGCGCCGAAGATGAAAGCAGCTTCTTGAGGCTCCCCCGGTGAAGATGCTTGTGCGTCTTCACGTACAGCCTGGTGAGATCCTCCTTCGTCAGCGGCGCGGGATTGACTGCCTCCAACTCGTGGTTTTCGGCGCCCTAATCTATCTTCGTGACGCGCACCTCCCGCATTGCGATCGGGAAGAAGTGTGGACGCAGTTTCGCCATGCGATCCAGAATCTCGTCGGCCGAGTAGGAGCGCCCCACCTTGTGGGATTTAAGTGAGTCGATATCGCCGTGTGCGACGAGGGCATGCCAGCGCGACCAACTCGCAGAGAAAGCGAGTTTGCAGGTAAAGAAATTCGCGGACGAAAGGCACCGCGAGCCCACTACGGCCGTTCGACACATGATTGACGACGTCGAAGCGCGCCTTCACCTCTTCCATCAGGTTGGCGTAAAGCGTCCTCTGTTCCTGGGCCCGATCTGACATGCTCGGCATTCCTACGCGAGGTGGCGTCTGGGCCACCGCGATAGTAGACATTTGTGAGGCAAAAGCCGAAGCGCTGGCGCGAAGTGCTTGAAATCGTTGGCGCTCCCTAGGGGAATCGAACCCCTGTTTTCGCCGTGAGAGGGCGACGTCCTGGGCCGCTAGACGAAGGGAGCGGGCCGCGCGTGGCGGACTGGGTTTCCGTATAGGCAAGGCGGCCGGGCTTGGCAAGGCGCGCGCTTGCTGCTTTTCCGAAGCGGCGCGGGGCCGGCAGCCGGCGCCGATCAGGTCCCGAACAGAGTGCGCAGGCGGTCACGCACCGACAGCAGAAGCTGTCCGGCGCGAGCCTCGACCGCTCCCATGCGGCTGGTCGGAACCGGGATCGATATCGCATACGCTGTGCCAGCCTGATCGCGGAATGCAGTGCCAATGGCGCAGATACCGAGGGAATGCTCCTCGCGATCGTAGGCGAGACCGCGGGTCCGGATTTCCGCGACTTCCTGGAGCAGGGATTCCATCGTGCGCTGCTTGCCACTGGCGTTGACCAGCCGGACGCTCTTCAGCAATTGCTGAATCTCGCTGTCGGTGAACAGCGCCAGGCTTGCCTTGCCGTTGGCAGTCGAATGAAGCGGGAACTGCTCGCCGACGGCCGATACCGCGCGCAGTCGATGGGTGCCGGCGATCTGATCAAGAAACAGCAGGTGGTCGTCGCGCATGACGGCCAGATCGACGGTCTCACCCACCTGCTCGGCGAGCTTCACCAGTTGGCGATGCGATACCTCGACGACGTCGATCTTGGAGCTGCTGGCGAGCGCGGCGATCTCCGTTCCGATCCGGACACCGCCGGTGGGCGAGGCGGCCATCAGCAGCCGCTCGCCGACGAGTGCCCGCACAATTCGCTGGACTGTGGAGCGGGGCAGACTGACGCGCTCGGCGATCTGCGCGAGGCTCAGGCCGTCACGTTCATCGCGCAGCGCGCGCAGAATGTTCGCAGCGCGGGATATGACCTGAATGCCGCTGTCGTTCCGACGTGGCCCCAGTGCTTTCGACTTTGGCATAGCCCGGCACTCTCCATCAGGCGTCCATCGAACGGTTGACCACCTGTATTACTTGACGATACACTTAGACCACGATGCGGGCAAGTTGTGTCCGCATCGCGGTTCGCCGAGCGGGCGCGGACAATGCTGCAAAGCGGCCGTCCGAATGTCCAACGTCGTGACGGCCGCGGGAGAGAGGTGGGGGAGGAAACCAAAGAATATGGTGATGATTCGCGGGGTCGAGTTTGAAGCAAACCTCGACAACTCGATGGGGCTCAGGTTCTACAACCTCTCCCATCGCTTCGGCTTTCAGCATCCGAACTGGCCCTATTTTCAGGATGTCCAGATCGAGCGCATTCACTACATGGCGAAGTCCGGCGTGCTCTCGCAGCGCATCACGACCACGATGCATGCGACCACGCACATCGATGCGCCGGCCCACGTCGTGCAAGGGACTCCGTTCATCAACGAGGTGCCGCTGCCCCATTTCTTCGGGTCGGGCATTGTCGTGCCGCTGGCCAAGAAGAAGTGGGAATCGATCACCGCCGATGATCTCGAGAAGGCGTGCGGCAAGGTCATTCGTCCTCACGACGTGCTGATCATCAACACCGGTTGGCACAAGGTCTACGAGGACGGCGACTACTTCGCCTATTGCCCCGGCTTCGTGCCATCCGCCGGCCAGTGGATGGTCGACCATCAGGTCAAGGTCGTCGGCCACGACACGCAGGCCAACGATCACCCGCTCGCCACGGCCATCGGTCCTCAGCGCAACGGCCCGCTCCTCCCGCATCTCGAGAAGGAATATCGCGAGTGGTCCGGCGGGCACGACTGGAAGGCCGACTTCCCGGACTGGGAGCCGGTACACCAGATCCTGTTCAAGAACGGCATTCTCGGCATCGAGAATGTCGGCGGTGATCTCGATGCCGTCACCGGCAAGCGCGTAACCTTCGCGTTCTTTCCCTGGAACTGGGACCGCGGCGATGGCTGCATCATCCGGCTGGTGGCGATCGAAGACCCCGGCCAGGGCTACCGCATCGAGAAGGGGGAGGCGTTCTGATGCACCTCAAGCGCTTTGCCGATGCCAAGCCCTACGAGGCGCCCAATCATCGCAACGTTGCCGGCCTTCGGCTCCAGGGGTTCGAGCCGGACGGCCCGAAAAACCAGTGGGTTGGCCTGTCGCAATACCTGCCGGGCGGTGGGGCGGGGCCCGACTCGACGCCGTTCGAAAAGGTCTATGTCGTGCTTGACGGCGAAATGACCGTCATCGTCGACGGCAAGGAAACCGTGCTCGGCAAGTATGATTCCTGCGTCATTCCGCCAAACGAAGTGCGCACGTTGGAAAACCGGCGCAACGATGTCTGCACGATGCTGGTGGTCATCCCCTATCCTCCCGGGGTGAAGCCATGAGTGCCGCGAGCGATGCCTTCCGGAATCCGGCCTCTCTGTTCGATGTAAGTGGCAAGGTCGCGGTCGTGGTCGGCGCGTCGGGTTCCTTTGGTGCGGTCGCCGCCAAGGTGCTGGCGGGCGCCGGTGCACGGCTCGTGGTTGTTGCCGGCAGCAGAAAGGCGCTGGACGAAGTCGCCGCGGACTGCCGTTCGCTCGGCGCCGAAGTCGAGGCGATCAACAAGCGTGCCGATACTGCCAAGGCGTGCGAGGACGTCGTTGCCGCCACCGTCGCCCGCTTCGGGCGGCTGGACATTCTCGTCGTGGGCTCGGGCAAGAACCAGGTCGCCAAGATCGTCGACATGACGCCCGAGCAGTTCCTCGAGATCATGGACATCAACGTGACGCAGAGCTGGCTCATGGCGCGTGCCGCGGGCAAGCAGATGCTGGCGCAGGGTGGGGGGAAAGTAATCCTCATGTCGTCGGCGCGCGGCCTGCTCGGTCATCCCGCGGGCTACAGCGCCTATTGCGCCTCGAAGTCGGCCATCGATGGCATCACCAAGGCGCTCGGCTGTGAGTGGGGTGGCAACAACATCACCGTCAACGCGATTGCGCCGACGGTCTTCCGCTCGCCGCTCACAGCCTGGATGTTCGAGGACAACGAACGCTCCAACGCCGTGCGCGCCGGGTTCCTGGCGCGGGTACCGAAGGGGCGGCTTGGCGAGCCCGACGATCTAGCCGGCCCGTTGCTCTTCCTCGCCTCGAAGGCGTCGGATTTCTACACGGGCCACATTCTCTACGCCGACGGCGGCTACACAGCGGGATAGGGCGGCTCACATGGCACGCATCGGCATCGTCGGCGCCGGGCTCATGGGCCACGGCATCGCGCAGGTATTCGCTCTCGCCGGCCATTCGGTTGCGGTCTACGACGCTGTGCCGGGGATGCTGGCGACGCTGAGGTCGCGCATCGAACAGAACCTCGCCGACCTGAAGCAGGATGTCAGTGCGGCGGAGCGGGTGAGGCCGGTCGAGACACTTGCCGCTGCGGTCGAGAATGCAGACGTCGTGGTCGAGGCGGCCCTCGAAAAGCTGCCGCTCAAGCAGGATATCTTCGCCGAGCTGGAGAAGCTGGCGCCGCGTCACGCGCTGCTCGCCAGCAACACTTCGGTCATCCCGATCGGCAAGATCGCGGAGCGCGTCGCGACGAAGGATCGCGTCCTCGGCACCCACTGGTGGAACCCGCCGTGGCTGGTGCCGCTGGTCGAGGTGATCGAGACCGAGGGCACATCCGCGGACAGCGTGACCGCGATGATCGATCTGCTGCGCTCGCTCGGCAAGACGGCCGTGCATGTGAAAAAGGACGTCCCCGGCTTCATCGGCAACCGCCTTCAGCATGCCCTGTGGCGCGAGGCGATCGCGCTGGTGCAGAACGGTGTCTGCGATGCAGAGACGGTCGATACCGTCGTCAAGGCGGGGTTTGGCCGACGGCTCGGTGTTATCGGTCCGTTGGAGAATGCGGACCTCATCGGGACAGATCTTACGCTCGACATCCATCGGAACGTGCTTGCCGATCTCGATCGGACGCCGGGACCGCTGCCCTATCTCGTCGACCTGGTGAACGCCGGGCGGCTCGGGTTCAAGTCGGGACGGGGCTTTCGGGAATGGACCCCGGAGCAACAGGCAGAGCTTCGTCAGAGGGTCTCCGCGCAATTGAAGAAGGCTGCAGCCGAAGATTCGAATTCGGACGTGTAGGGAGGGACGGGCACCGCATGGCAAAGTCCGAGGACAAAATCATCATCAGCTGCGCCATCACCGGCGGCATCCACACGCCGACGATGTCCGACGCGCTGCCTTACCGGCCGGAGGACATTGCGCGGCAGGCGATCGATGCTGCCGAGGCGGGCGCGGCGATCCTGCATCTCCATGCGCGCGACCCCGCAACCGGCCGCCCTTCGCCAGATCCGAAAGTGTTCATGCAGTTCCTGCCGGTCATCAAGCAGTCGACTGACGCCGTGGTGAACATCACCACCGGTGGCGGCCTCAACATGACGGTGGAGGATCGCCTGCAGGCGCCGCTCGTCGCCAAGCCGGAGATGTGCTCACTCAACATGGGGTCGATGAACTTCGCGATCTTTCCGCTCGCCGATCGCTACAAGGAGTGGAAGTTCGACTGGGAGGAGCCGTACCTGCGCGGCACCGACGACTTCATCTTCCGCAATACCTTTCGCGACATTGCCCGCACCATCGAATTGCTCGGGAAGGAGCATGGCACCCGTTTCGAGCACGAATGCTATGACGTCGGCCATCTCTACAATCTCGCCTACTTCGTGGACCGCAAGCTGATCCAGCCGCCGTTCTTCGTGCAGATTATTTTCGGAATTCTGGGCGGCATCGGCGCCGACATGCGCAATCTCATGTTCATGAAGGAGACGGCCGACCGCTTGTTCGGCAGCGATTATCGCTGGTCGGTTCTTGCTGCCGGGCGACAGCAGATGCCGTTCGCGACGCAGGCGGCAATGATGGGTGGCAACGTGCGGGTCGGGCTGGAGGACAGCCTCTACGCCGGCCGCGGCAGGCTCGCTACCAGTAATGCCGAACAGGTAACGAAGATACGCCGCATCGTCGAAGAGCTGGGCTATGCCGTGGCGACGCCGGCGGAAGCACGCGCTGCGCTGCAGTTGAAGGGAGCCGACCGCGTCGGGTTCTGATGCCGGTCAGTGGCGCGTGCCGGTCACTTCCACAGCGAGCGGCTGGTCGGCGACGGCCGCCTTCTCCGGCTCCTTCTCCGGATGAGGCGCGGCGGCACGGGATGCACGATCGGCTGAGACCGGCGCGTTGCTATCCATCGCCTGGCTGATGCGCATCACGTTGGCGGCGATGTCGCCCAGACGTTCGCGCAGGCGCCGGTTTTCGGCGCGTTCGCCTTCCGCCTCCACCGCGGCGGCGTGGCGCAGCGCCTCGTTTTCGGTCCTCAGCGCCGTGTGCGCTTCATCGGCCAGCGCCAGACGGCGGGCGAGATCGTTCTTCTCGGCCTCGGCGGCGGCGAGCGACTTGCGCAAGTTGTCGCCCTCAGCCGCAGCCACCCCGGTTCCGTCGCCCAAGCGGCTCGCCTCCAGCTCGCGGGCAAGAGCGAGCGTGCGCTGGCGTTCGGCCGCGAGGCCGCTGTCGAGCGCTTGCCGATCATTGGCGGCGCGCTCGAGTTCCGCGAGCCGGCTCATGCGCTCGGCTTCCAAGGCGGCGAGACCGGCGGCGAGGCCATCGGCGCGCTTCTGCTCCGCGTACAGGCGGTCGCGCTCGAACGCCAGTTCGGAGATGGCCTTGTCGCGCGCGCCGACCGCGGCGTTCATTTCGGCATTTGCCGTCGACAGTCGGTCGCCGGCATTGGCGACCTCGGTGTTGCGGGCGACCATCTCGACACGCTGTTCTTCGGTGAGCACCAGTGCAGCGGCGAGTTCCGCCTTAAGGTCGGCGATGCGGTTGTCGAGATCGGACATGGCGCGGTCGCGGGCGGCGATCTCCGCCGCGGCGGTGGCAAGCTTGTTTTGCGCAGTTGCCAGAGCGCCCGACAGTTCGGCTACCCGTTCTTCCAACGAGGCCACGGTTTCACCCAGGGCCGCTCGGGCGCGGGTGAGCGCGCTGATTTCATCGTGGATACGTCCGCGGGTTATCGTGTCTTCGTTGAGCTTGACCCGCAGTGTCTCGGCTTCGAGTTCCAGCTTGCGGTTGGCAACCGCGAAGTTGGCGCGCAGCTGATCCTTGTCGGCTTCGATCTCGGCCAGCGTCATCGGCAAAGACGACTCGACACGTGCCCGTGTCAGGCGCGCGGCGCGACGCCAGACTGCCGGCATGATGACGAGCACAATCAGACCCGCTGTCAGCAAGCCGAGGACGAAGTACATGGCAGCCTGGATCACGCGGTCCTCCGAGCCTATCGGGCCCAGTCGTCACTATCCTCGCACAAACAGATAAACAGTCCCTCCACCGCGGCGGAGCGCGGATTTGCCTGGATGCTAGAAAGGATTCCAGGTGGGATGGTCGGTGAACTTCAGGTAGCTGAGGTTGAGCCCGAAGCGCGCGCCCACGCCCGAAACGATCGGCACCACATAGACATCGCGGTTGCTGAGCAGGGTCATCCCGAAGCCGGCTACGACATAGGCGGAGCCGGCCGCGCCGTAGTAGCGGCGATAGACGGCGCTCACGTCCGGAAGATTGTAGACCAGCATCATGACACGGTCGCCGTTGCCGCCAAGATCGGGGCCGATGCTCGGACCCTGCCAGAATACTTCGCACTGGCCGGCGTTCTTGGTCGACAGCGTGCCCTCGCCGTAGCGCAGTCCGCCGATGAAGGCGCCGGAACCCTCCTGTCCGAGGATGTAACCGTTCGGCAGGCCGTACTTCGACACCGCCTTCTCAACGATCGTGGCGAGGCCCTGCGAGATGTCGCCGAAGAAGCGATGTCCGGCGGCGATCAGGTCGTTCGAAGAATAGGTGGGGTAGGGACCGGGGCTGGGGAGACACTGCCCCGCGGAAGCGGGGGCCATCAGTATGAATGTGGCGATGATGCCAACCAGGGCGGCTATGCCAGGACGGAAGAGGCGGTTCATGACAGACTGACCCCCGTAAAATCGGTTCGAATCGGACAGATATTGTAGCTGAGAACTGGGCGGCCTCGTGACCCATCCCGCCGCCAATTAGGCAGAATTCGGGCGGTTGGCAAGCGCCGGAGGGGCAGTGTATGTCGCACAAAGGTGGCCAAAATGGCCGATTCGGCGGAGGTGTCTCGTGGCAGAAGTTTCTGAACTGGGGGCGCTCGATCTCGCCGCCTTGCTGTGCAGCAGGGTCTGCCACGATATCATTTCCCCTGTCGGTGCCATCATCAACGGCCTTGAGGTGCTCGACGAAGACAACGGCGAAGACATGCGGGAATTCGCCTTCAGCCTGATCCGCAAGAGCGCACGCCAGGCTTCCGCCAAGCTGCAGTTCGCGCGGCTGGCCTTCGGCGCGGCAGGGTCGGCCGGGGCCGAAATTGACCTCGCCGACGCTGAAAAGGTCGCGCGCGGCTACATGGAAGGCGAGAAGGCGGAGTTTGCCTGGGAAGCGCCGCGGGTGCTGATGCCCAAGAATCTCGTCAAGCTGCTGCTTAACCTCGTGCTGTTGTCGGCGACGGCCATCCCTCGCGGAGGACTGATCAAGGTGACCGTCGAGGGAGCTTCGCCGGCGAAGTTTACCTTGCGATCGAGCGGGCCTAACGCGCGCATCCCGCCAGCATTCGAAAAGCTCGTGCCGGGCGAGATCGAGGGGACTGCGGTCGATGCGACCGCCGTGCAGGCCTATTATACGGGCGCGCTGGCGCGAGCGACCGGAATGCGGGTGGCAGCGCGGCTTGCCGACGCGGATGTGGTCGTGGAAGCGGCGCCGGTCGCAGCAGCCGCCTAGTGGAGTTCAGGTGGTGTTAACCCGCGGGGTCCAATGTTTGGTCCTGTCATCCCGTGAGCACCCATGGGCGAGGGGCCATGCGCTACTGCCTGATTGTCGACGACTCCAGCGTCATCAGAAAGGTTGCTCGCCGCATCCTTGAGGACCTCGGCTTTCTGGTTTCAGAGGCGGAGGATGGCGTTGCTGCGCTCGACATGTGCCGCCGCAAGATGCCCGACATGATTCTGCTCGACTGGCATCTGCCGGTGATGGATGGCCTGGAATTTCTCGCAAGCCTGCGCCGGCTGGATGGTGGGCGGCAGCCGAAGGTGGTCTTCTGTGCCAGTGAGGCTGATGTGGCCCAGATCGCCAAGGCGCTGCGCGCCGGGGCCGACGAGTACATCTTGAAGCCGTTCGACCGAAGCGCCGTCGAGGCAAAGCTTCACGAAGTGGGAATGCTCTGAGGACAGAGCCGGGCATTCGTCTAATTTGGCGTCAGTAAGCCTTTTATCCGGTCAGGACTGTCGGCGTTCACGCGCTTTCGCGGATTTCACTCCCGTCCGGTTCGCGCAGCACATAGCCGCGGCCCCACACCGTCTCGATGTAGTTCTGCCCGCCGGTCGCCGATGCGAGCTTCTTGCGCAGCTTGCAAATGAACACGTCGATGATCTTGAGCTCTGGCTCGTCCATGCCGCCATAGAGATGGTTGAGGAACATCTCCTTGGTGAGCGTGGTGCCCTTGCGGAGCGAGAGCAGCTCCAGCATCTGGTATTCCTTGCCGGTGAGATGCACCCGCTGTCCGCCGACCTCAACCGTCTTGGTGTCGAGATTGACGGTGAGCTCGCCCGTGGTGATGACCGACTGGGCGTGGCCCTTCGACCGGCGCACGATGGCGTGGATGCGGGCGACGAGTTCGTCCTTGTGGAACGGCTTGGTCATGTAATCGTCGGCGCCGAAGCCCAGACCGCGGACCTTGTCCTCGATCCCGGCAAGCCCGGACAGGATGAGAATCGGTGTCTTGACCTTGGCCACGCGAAGCGTGCGCAGAACCTCGTAGCCCGACATGTCGGGCAGGTTCAGATCAAGCAGAATGATGTCGTAGTCGTAGAGTTTGCCTAGGTCGACGCCCTCTTCACCGAGGTCGGTCGTGTAGACGTTGAAGTTCTCGGACTTCAGCATCAACTCGATGCTCTGCGCCGTGGCGCTGTCGTCCTCGATCAATAGCACTCGCATGCTTATCCCCCTGGCTTCTCCCGTCTGAGATGGGGTGCCGAGCACCCACTTTCTACAGCCGGTTAACCCCGATTCACCAAACTATACGCCAATGGTTAACAAAACCTGATTCGCCAGCACAAGCGAATTAACGAAAGACCTAGGTTAAAGCGACTAATTAGCGGACATAGAACGATGTTTGTCTCGTTAACTACTTGTTAAACAACTTCAGCAAATCGAGCTAAGTGACTCTGCGGACTCGCATAAATCGCCGCAATTTTCCGCGTCGCGGTTTACGCCGAATTAAGCGATCCGGGTCCATCATTAACGCGAGATGTAAACGAAAGGTTACTTCCGGAACCCGTTGTCGGGGCCGAGCTGAAGGAACCGCCTGTTCCGGCATCGTTTTCGCCGGCCGAGAGTGTGTAGGAGTAGCGTTCGCATGAAATCGCGCGAAGGTATGTTGCGCCTCAAGCGCTTTCAGGTTGAGGACAAGCGCCGGCAGGTCGCCCAGATTGAGGCGATGATCGCCGAGTTCGACCGCATGGCGCGAGAGCTCAACGATCAGGTCCTCGCCGAGCAGGAGCGCAGCGGTATTCGGGATGCCGGACATTTCGCGTATCCGACTTTCGCCAAGGCCGCTACGCAGCGTCGAGACAATCTCGCGGCTTCTGAGCGTGCACTGAGGGCTCAGCTCGACGCCGCCAAGGCCGCTTGCGAGGAAGCCGAAGCGGAACTCGGCAAGGCCGAAGCGATCGTCGAGCGCGACCAGGCGGCGGTCGACAAGCACAACCAGCCGATGCCCGCCCGCAGCGCCGTTGCGCAGGCCTGAAACCACCTATTCAACGTTGGGCGCGATTATTGGCACCTGAGGCGCGGCGTCTCTTGGCAGCGCGCCGGTAAGCCGCGGATCATCGACGACTTCGATCGCGCGCTTGTAGGCAACGAAGCCATGTCGCCTTTAGAAGGGCACGGCTGCCGGGTGATCGAGCGTGCAGGTGTGAAGCCACACCCGGCCAGCGCCCAACCCAAACTCATCGGCCAGCACCTGTTTCATCAGCGGATGTGCGATGCCGGTGCCGATTTCGTCCGGCACCAAGCCGAACGAGACGATTTCGGTTGTCCGCGGCATTGCGCGGTCCAGTTCGACGAGGCCGACGGGACGGTCGGCACGGAGCAGAAATTTCACAACGGTCGTCGGCCGGTTCAGCCATTCGGCCAGTGTCGGGTCCGGCATGACCGCTCGCGACATCCACAGCAGATCTTCGCCCACCCGCCGGTAGATCGCGCGATAGGCGCTGACGCCGACCGGCCGCGGCTGCGTTGCCAGGGAAGCGCCCGGCGGCCAATCGACCTCTGGCGCGGGCGGAAAGCGTTCGAGAAAAGTGACGACATCCGCGATCTTGCCGGCCGGCAGGTCGAAGACGCCATCCGGCCATATCGCCGGATCGAGGCCTCGGTCGGTCAAGGCTGCGTTTCCGGCGCAGTGGCGTGCGGCGCAAAATTCGTTAACCGGAGGCGTTTTTCTTCGATCACATTTGCCATTCGGCAATGAATCCCATTTTATCATTCAGACCGTGGGCATTGGCCGCGGCCATGCACTTCCCGACCGGCAGTAGAATTGTGGATACCCGCACGATGGTAAAGACGGTGCTGGTTGTGGAAGACAATGAGCTTAACATGAAGCTCTTTCACGATCTCCTCGAGGCCAACGGCTACAATATCGTTCAGACGCGCAGCGGCCTGGAAGCGATTGATCTCGCCCGCGAGCATCATCCCGATCTCATCCTCATGGACATTCAGTTGCCGGAAGTTTCGGGACTGGAAGTCACCAAGTGGATCAAGGAGGACGATGATCTGCGCGCCATTCCGGTCATCGCGGTGACGGCGTTCGCCATGAAGGGCGACGAGGAACGCATCAGGCAGGGCGGGTGCGAGGCGTATCTCTCGAAACCCATCTCGGTCACCACGTTTCTCGATACGGTGAAGACTTACATCGGCGAGGCTTGAGGATCAGCCGCCATGACTGCCCGGGTTCTCGTCGTCGACGATCTTGTCGCCAACATCAAGCTGCTCGAAGCGCGGCTTGCGGCGGAATACTTCGAGGTGCTGACCGCGATGAGCGGGCCGGCGGCGATCGAGATATGCATGCGCGGGCAGTGCGATATCGTGCTGCTCGACGTCCTCATGCCTGGCATGGACGGATTCGAGGTCTGCCGGCGTCTGAAGCAGAACCCGCGCACCGGGCACATTCCCGTGGTCATGATCACCGCGCTCGACCAGCCGTCGGACCGGGTTGCGGGTCTTGAAGCCGGCGCGGACGATTTTCTGACCAAACCGGTCAACGACATCGCCCTTATCACACGCGTGCGCAGCCTCGTCCGTCTGAAGATGCTGACCGACGAGTTGATGGTGCGCGCCTCCACATCCAACGATATCGGCATTGACGATGCGTTCGACCCGATGTCGCTCGATGGCGATGCCGGCAAGGTCCTGCTCGTCGAGGACGACGGGCTGACGGCCGAGCGGATCAAGGAAGTGCTGGCGAAAACGCATCGCGTGGATCTCGAAAGCGAACCCCAGGAGGCGCTCTTTCGTGCGGCCGAAGGCGACTACGACCTCGCGATCGTCAGCCTCAACCTGCGTCAGATCGATGGGTTGAGGCTGTGCTCGCATTTACGGTCGCTCGACCGCACGCGGCTGCTGCCGATTTTGGTCGTTGCCGATCCGGAGGATAACGTCAGGCTGCTGCGCGGGCTCGATCTCGGGGTCAACGATTATCTCGTGCGCCCGATCGATCGTAACGAGATGCTTGCCCGCGTGCGCACGCAGGTAAGACGCAAGCGCTTTTCCGACCGGCTGCGCGACAACGTGCAGATGACCATCGAGATGGCCATCACCGACGGGCTGACAGGCCTGCACAATCGCCGCTATCTCGAACGGCAGCTGTCGGTGCTGGTCAATCACGCGGTGGCACGCCAGAAGCCAATATCGGTTCTGGTGCTCGACATCGACCATTTCAAGCTGATCAACGACGGCTATGGCCACGCCGTTGGCGACGACGTGCTCCGTGAGTTTTCTCGCCGCATCCGCAAGGCGACCCGGGGCATCGACGTCACCTGCCGGATGGGCGGCGAGGAATTCGTCATCGTCATGCCGGATACGGACGCTGCGCTCTCGTTCCTCGTCGGCGAACGGCTGCGACAGAAGATCGCCGCCGAACCTTTCCGGATACCGGAAAGTGAGGAGGCTATCGAAGTGACTGTTTCGATTGGAATTTCGTCGCTGGCCTCGGTCGACGACACTCCCGAGACCCTGATGAAGCGCGCCGACGAGGCGCTTTACCGGGCCAAACGCGCGGGCCGCAACCGCGTCGCCGCCGCCGCCTGAGGCAGGCTAAAACGGCCGGGAATGCTTCGCCATTAAGGGTAAACGGGTAAATACTTATCCGTAATGCTCTTTTCGTGCTTTTGACGGTTTGCTAACTCTACCGATCTCGGTAAGGTCAGTCAGGTCGTCGATGCGAGCAAGGTATGACGGACGACCGGCGAATCAGCGGCTGTCATATCTATGTCCTTATCGCAAGCTATTTAACGTTTCAGATACCCTGCGGAGTGCTCAGGTCCGCCGCATCTCCTGGGTCCGTAGGGTAGGCCGGCCTCAGAACGGATTGAGTGGCCTCCTCGTACAAACCCGTTCTGGGCCGGCCACTAATTTCTCGGTGGCAGGATCCTGCGCCGAATAAAAAAGCACCGCCAAAGCGGTGCTTTTTTATTGCCCGGCGAAGCGGGGTTACTTGATCTTGGACTCGCGGAATTCGACGTGCTTGCGCGCGATCGGATCGTACTTCTTCATCGCGAGCTTGTCGGTCTTGGTACGCGAATTCTTCTTGGTCACGTAGAAAAAACCCGTGTCGGCCGAGGACACAAGCTTGATCTTGATGGTCGCAGATTTGGCCATGGGTTAACCCTTGCAACGGAAATCCGTAAGATTGCGGGCACACTAAGATTGGGCCCGCGGATGTCAAGCAAAAGCGGATTATTTGCCCTGGCCGTGGCGAGTGCGTGTCTGGCGATACCTGCAGCAGTGCTGGCAGGCGCCGGCCTGATGGTCGTCAATCCGCGATCTGAATATCCGGAAGGTCCGGTCGTGGACGGGCCTTTCGTTTACTACGCCGAGATGGGGTCCGATCGGGTGATGCGCTGGGACGGGCACGCCAACGTATCGGTATGGGCGCGAACGGGCTGCGGGCCGACTTCCATCGCGCTTGGCGACAGCGGTTCGCTCGTGGTGCTCTGCGACCGCGAACAGGTGCTGGCGGAGATCACGCCGGACGGGAAGACGCTGGCGGTGATTGCGACGGATTCCGCCGGCCGTCCGTTTCTGACACCCAACGCCTCGATCAACGACGGCAAGGGCGGCATCTACTGGACGTCGTCGGGACTGTTCTGGCCGACGAGCCCATCCCAGGGGGCGGTGCTCTATCTCGACGCCCATGGCGGCCTCACGCGTCTGGCGGAGGGCATCCATTACTCCAACGGGGTTGCGCTCTCGCCGGACGGCAAGACGCTCTACGTTTCCGAGCACCTGTCGCGGCGTGTGCTGGAATACGATGTGGCAGCCGACGGCTCGCTGTCGGGGACGCGAGTGTTCGTGAAGCTGGATAACCTCGAGCCGGTGGACACGACGCGTGGCTGGGAGGCGGGCCCCGACGGGCTCGCGGTCGACCACGGCGGCAACCTCTACATCGCCGAGTACGGGGGCGGGCGCGTACTCATCGTCGATCCGCGCGGGCGCCTCAGGGCGACGATCCCTTTCCCGCAGCGCTACACGACAGCGGTCGCGCTTCTCGACAACGATCGCCGCCTCTTCGTGACGGCGCCGGCATCGTATCTCGACGCCAGGGCACTAGGCGCCGTCTATGTCGTGGCCAATCCGCTTTTCGGTGGAAACTAGAGCAATTCCCGATTTGACTGAATCGGGAATTGCTCTTGCTTCCTTTGCCTTGCGCAATTCCGGACGGAAAAGTGGAATCCACTTTTCCTGGAATTGCTCTAGGTCGCGAACTCACGAATTTGAAATGACCGCGATTGGTAGCTAGCTTCCGGCCTGCGTCGCGTTCATCAAACCTGAGCGGAGCGACCGAATGTTTCTACCAGTGGCTGACAGCGACATTCCGGTGATCGTCGGGCTCATGAACCGGGCCTATCGCGGGGCCGGTCATTCTTCCGGATGGACCGCCGAAGAGGCCTATCTGGCAGGCGACAGGACCACAGAAGAGCTTCTTCGCGCAGACATCGCAGCCAATCCATCGGCATCATTGCTCAAGTGGGAAGACGAGCAGGAGGAGGCGACTATTGGTTGCGTCTGGCTCGAGCCGGTCGGCGAGGACACGTGGTATCTGGGATCGCTCGCGGTCGAGCCAGGCCAGCAAAACGGCGGCCTTGGCCGCACCATGCTCGCCGCTGCCGAGAGCTGGCTCAAAGACCATGGCGCGAAGCGTATCCGCATGACAGTCATAAACGTCCGCGAGGAGCTGATTGCGTGGTACCTGCGCCGCGGTTACGCAAAGACTGGAAAGACCGAGCCGTTTCCCTACGGGGACGAACGGTTTGGCAAGCCGCTGCGCGACGATCTCTGCTTCGTGGTTCTGGAGAAGTCGATTTGACCGGGCTTTTTCCTTAGCCGGATTCAAACCCGCCCGCGACACGCTCGGCGCCGCTTCTCCGCGATTTAAGACCGCTGCTGGCGCGCCCCGTGCTTGTCAGTCTACGGCGCTTCGACCCGCGGCTCGCCCGTGCTGCCCCCAAAGCCGTGCATGCGGTTCGCCCACTGCAGGGCGATGATGGCGCCCTTCACCGGCTGAAGCAGAGAAAGCGTGGCGATGCCGGTAAAGGGAATCCAGATCGCCATGTACGTCAGCACGGAGAAGTTGGTCGAAAACTGGACCGCGAGCATGAGCGGCACCAGGAGGTGGCCAACGATGACCATCGTGAAATAGGGAGGGGCGTCGTCGGCGCGCTGGGCGGTGTAATCCTCGCCGCAGACGGAGCATTGCGCGACGGGCTTCAAATAACGGCCAAACAGCGCGCCCTTGCCGCAGTTCGGACAGCGGCAGGCGAAGCCGCGCAGCATCGCACGCGCCAGCGGGCGGGGCGCAAGTGCATCAAGGGCGGCAATGTCAGCAGTGAGATCAGCGTTGGTCACGCGCAGAACATGGCTTCGGGCGGACCCTTCCGCAATAGGTGCTGGCGCCGCGGCTGGGTTGCGCCGGGGGGTTGGCGCCGGTCGGGCATCTAGCGCCGTCCGCCGAAACGCCGGCGTGGCTGGTGTTTCGGGCGGTCGCGCTTGGCCACGATGTGGCCCTCCGAGACCATTTCGAAGCGCAGCGCCCCGGCGACTGGCGCGACCTCGACCAGCTTGACCTCCACCTCGTCGCCGAGGCGGTAAGCCTCGCCGCTGCGCGAGCCGACCACGGCGTGGCGTGCCTCGTCGTAAACGAAGAACTCGCTGCCCAGCGTGCGCATCGGCACAAAGCCGTCGGCGCCGGTTTCGGCGAGCTTCACGAACAGGCCGGCGCGGGTGACGCCAGAGATGCGGCCGCGGAAAGTTGCCCCGACGCGGTCGGCGAGCCAATGGGCGACGAGGCGGTCGACGGTGTCGCGTTCGGCCGCCATGGCGCGGCGCTCAGCCGCCGAGATCTGCGCCGCGATTTCGGCGAGCCGCGTCTCGATGCCGGCGTCGAGACCTCCCGGGCCGAGGCCGAGCGCCTTCACCAATGCACGGTGGACGATCAAGTCGGCGTAGCGGCGGATGGGTGAGGTGAAGTGCGCGTAGCGCCGGAGGTTCAGGCCGAAGTGCCCGATGTTGGCAGGGTTGTATTCGGCCTGCGCCTGGCTGCGGAGCACCACCTCATTGAGGAGCTGGTCGTGCTCCGTGCCCTCGGCGCGTTCGAGCAGCCGGTTGAAATGCTCGGGCTTCAGGTTGCCGCCCTTGGGCAGCGAGAAGTCGATCGACTTCAGGAAATCGCGCAGCGCTTCCAGCTTCGCCATCGAGGGCTGGTCATGGATGCGGTAGACGAGCGGCGACTTTTTCGCTTCCAGCGTCTCGGCGGCGGCGACGTTGGCCTGGATCATCATCTCTTCGATGAGGCGCATGGCCTCCAGCCGTTCCGGCACGACGATGCGCTCGATGCCACCGTCCTTGCCGACGATGACCTTGCGCTCGGGCAGATCGAGATCAAGCGGCCCGCGTGCATCGCGGCCGCGCCGGAGAATCTCGTAGCCGTCCCAGAGCGACGCCAGCGCCTGCTTGACCGGCTCGGAGAGGCCCTGCGGCCTGCCGTCGAAGGCGGCCTGCGCCGCCTGATAGGAGAGCTTCGCGGCGGAGCGCATCAGGATGCGATGGAAGCGGTGGGAGAGCTTCCTGCCATCGGCGGCAAACGTCATGCGCACCGCCAGGGCAGGGCGGTCTTCGCCTTCGCGCAGGCTGCAGAGGTCGTTGGAGATGCGCTCGGGAAGCATCGGCACGACGCGGTCGGGGAAATAGACAGAATTGCCGCGCTTCAACGCCTCGCGGTCGAGCGTGGACCCTGGGCGCACGTACCACGATACGTCGGCAATCGCGACGGTGACGATGGTGCCGCTGGGATTACCCGGCGCAGTATCGGGGACGGCCATGACCGCGTCGTCGTGATCCTTGGCGTCGGGCGGGTCGATGGTGACGAGCGGCTCGTGGCGCCAGTCCTCGCGGTGAGACAGATCGGCGGCCGGTGCCGCGGTGGCTTCCTCCAGCACCTCAGGCGGGAAGACGTGCGGGATCGCGTGGGCGTGAATGGCGATCATGGAGACCGCCTTCTCGTTCTTGACAGATCCCAGCACCTCGGTGACGCGGGCGCGGTCGAGACCGAAGCGGGTGGAGGGTGTGACGCTGAGCGCCACGAGGTCGCCGTCCTTCGCCTTGCCGACGTCGGCGAGGTCGAGGATCAGCTCCTTCTGCTTCCTGTCGATCGGCTCGATGCGCGCGCTGCGCTCCGTGAGCCGGACCACGCCGAGCGCCGACGCGGCCTTGCGCTCAAGCAGCTTGATGACGCGCGCCGTGAGGCCGTCCTCGCCGGGCGCGGGCCGAATGAGGCGCGCCAGCACGCGGTCGCCGACGCCGGCGGCGGGCTGCTTCGTCTTCACGTCGCGGCGGGGGGCGGCGAGACGGATGCGCGGTGGCTCGCCGTTCTCCGGTGGCCATTCGACCGGGACCGCGATGAGCGCGCCCTCGTCGTCGCGGGCGGCGATTTCGAGGACGCTGACTTCAGGCAGGTCGCTCGGCCGCTTCAGCTTGCGGTGGCGGGTTTCGACCGTACCGGTGGCGGTGAGTTCCTTGAGCAGGGCTTTGAGGGGGATGCGCTGCGCGCCGGTGATGCCAAAGTGGCGGGCGATCTCGCGTTTGCCGGCTTCGCCGGGATGTTCCGCGATGAAGGCGAGGATTTCCTCGCGGGAGGGAAGATCGTGCCGCTCGGGTCTGGTCTTGTTTGTGGGCTTCTTCTGAAAGGGTAGTTTCAACTTCTTCTTGCTTTCCGGGGCGCGCCTTGTGCGCCGCCCCTCGGTCAGCCGTCCACGGGCTCTGCCGCGGCCGGTTTCTTTCTCAATTTGGGTTTGGCCTTGGCCTTTGCCAAGGGATTGGCGGTGTCTTCAGCCGGTGTGGCGGCGCCTTTGGCCTTTTTGGCTGCCTTGCGGGGGCGTGCCTTGGTGCTCTTGCCGGCACGCTCGGCAATGAGCGCCAGCGCCTGTTCGACGGTGACTTCCTGCGGGTCCTGTCCCTTGGGCAGGGTCGCGTTGACCTTGCCGTGGTTGACGTAGGGCCCGTACTTGCCGTCGCGGACAGTGATCTTGCCCCCGCCATCGGGATGGTCGCCGAGTTCCTTCAGCGCCTTGGCCGCGCCTCGCCCGCGGCGCCCGCCGCCGGCAGCCTTCTCCGCGATCAGCGTGACGGCGCGGTTGAGGCCGACGGTGAACACCTCGTCGATCGAGTCGAGATTGGCGAACGTACCGTCGTGCAGAACGAACGGTCCATAACGGCCGATGCCGGCCGTGATCGGCTTGCCGGTTTCGGGATGGAGGCCGACTTCGCGCGGCAGCCGGAGCAGGGAGAGCGCCTTGTCGAGATCGATCTCGCCGAGTTCCCAGCCGCGCGGGATGGAGGCGCGCTTCGGCTTCTCGCTTTTGTCCTCGCCCTGTTCGCCCAGCTGAATGTAGGGACCGAAGCGGCCGGTGCGGATGGTGACGTTCAAGCCGCTCTCCGGGTCGATGCCGAGCAGCTTGCCGTCGGCCCCGATCTCGGCGGCGCCCTCGTCGCCGGAGGTGGCCAGCTGGCGCGTGTAGCGACACTCGGGATAATTCGAGCAGCCGACGAAGGCGCCGAACTTGCCGAGCTTGAGCGACAGGCGGCCGGTGCCGCACGACGGGCACTGGCGCGGATCGCCGCCATCGGCGCGCGGCGGGAAGATGTGCGGGGCGAGCAGCTCGTTCAGATGATCCAGCACCTCCGAGACGCGGAGATCCTTGGTCTTGTCGACGTCGAGCGAGAACTGTCGCCAGAAATCGCGCAGCACGTCCTGCCACTTGAGGTCGCCGTTCGAGATCTGGTCGAGCTTCTCCTCGAGGTCGGCGGTGAAGCTGTACTCGACGTAGCGGTCGAAGAAGCTCTGCAGGAAGGCGGTGACCAGCCGGCCCTTGTCCTCGGGGATGAGCTGACGCTTGTCGAGGCGCACGTAGCCGCGCTCGCGCAGGACTGAGAGCGTGGCGGCATAAGTCGATGGGCGGCCGATGCCGAGTTCTTCCATCTTCTTGATGAGCGTCGCTTCGGTGTAGCGCGGCGGCGGCTCGGTGAAGTGCTGCTCGATGGCGATGCCGTGCTCGGTCAGCCGGTCGCCCTCGGCCATCGGCGGCAGGCGGCCGTCGTCGTCGCTCTCGTCGCCGCGCGCCTGTGCCGGCGCATCTTCGTCACGGCCTTCCTGGTAGAGCGTGAGGAAGCCGTCGAAGCGCACGACCTGGCCGGTGGCGCGGAGGTTGACCGGCTGCGCTACCCCGGCGGCGATGTCGACGGTGGTGCGCTCGAGTTCCGCCGAGGCCATCTGGCTCGCCGACATGCGCTTCCAGACGAGTTCGTAGAGCCGCGCCTGATCGGACTCGAGACCGTGGGCCCCGCCGTCCGGCGTGCGGTTCATGTCGGTCGGGCGGATGGCTTCGTGCGCCTCCTGCGCGTTCTTCGCCTTGGTCTGGTACATGCGCGGCGCGTCCGGGACGTAGCGGTCGCCGTAGCGCTTGGCGATCATGGCGCGGGTGGCCGCGATCGCTTCCGGGGCGGTCTGCACGCCGTCGGTGCGCATGTAGGTGATGTAGCCATCCTCGTAGAGGCGCTGGGCGACCTGCATTGTGCGGTTGGCGGTGAAGCCCAGCTTGCGCGAGGCTTCCTGCTGCAGCGTCGAAGTGGTGAACGGCGGCGGCGGGTTGCGGCGGACCGGCTTCGCCTCGACCGACAGGACCCGGTAGGCGCCGGACTTCAGCGCCGCCTCGATGCGGCGGGAGGTTGCTTCGTCCGGAATGTCGAGACGGCCGAGCTTGTCGCTGTTGAAGCCGACGACGCGGGCGACGAAGCGGCCGCCGTTCGGCGGCTCGAGCGTAACCTCGACCGACCAGTATTCGCGCGGCCGGAAGATCTCGATCTCGTTTTCACGCTCGCAGACGAGGCGCAGCGCCACCGACTGCACGCGGCCGGCGGAACGGGCGCCGGGAAGCTTGCGCCACAGCACCGGCGAGAGGGTGAAGCCGACGAGGTAGTCGAGCGCCCGGCGGGCGAGATAGGCGTCGACCAGCGGCTCGTCGATGCGGCGCGGGTGCTGCATGGCTTCCAGCACTGCGTCGCGGGTGATGGCGTTGAAGACGACGCGCTCGACCGGCTTGTCGCCGATCGCCTTCTTCTGGCGCAGCACCTCCAGCACATGCCACGAGATCGCCTCGCCCTCGCGATCGGGGTCGGTCGCGAGGATCAGACGGTCGGCATCCTTCGCGGCTTTGGCGATTTCGGAGAGGCGCTTCTGCGAGGGGCCGTCGACCTCCCACTGCATGGCGAAGTCGTGTTCGGGATCGACCGAGCCGTTCTTCGACGGCAGGTCGCGGACATGGCCGTAGGAAGCCAGAACCTGATAGTTCGGCCCAAGGTACTTGTTGATGGTCTTGGCCTTGGCCGGCGATTCGACGATGACGAGATTCATGGATGCCGCGTTATTGGATGCCGCGATACTTGCGCCGGAACCGTGGATCGTGATCCGAGGATCCGCCGAAAGCCTCAATTCTGCCGAGCAAGCAGCCCTACTGACGCCTCATTGGCGAGCGCCAAGCGGGGGCAGGACATCCCAGATTTGGGCCTTGGCTGTCAATTCGTGCAGCCCGCGCCCTAACGCTCAGTGGGAAACAAAAAGTCGCGACGATGGCCGCAAGCCGTTGATCCAGCTTTCATATGGAGGTCAAAACGGCCAATTCAACCCGTGAGTTCGCTTGTGGTCTCTGCTCTCTTAAGTTACGATGGTTGCAGTTCAGCAACTATTAGTTGCAAGGTGGGGATCTTGAGGCAAAGCGGGCGGCTTATGGCGGATGTCGGTGAGGACGATCGAGCGGCGGCGACCGCCGAATACATTCGGGGCATGGCGAGGGAATTGCAGGCGATGGCGTCGCGCGCGGATCTCGGCTTTCTCGCTTATCTTCTTTCAATGGTCGAGCAAGAAGCCGGACGCGCATCGAGCTCCGGCGGGGCTCATGCTTCGGGCCCGGAAGCCTGAGGCCAGCTAATCAATCAGGGAAACGCGGCCTCCCGCATGGTGCTCTAGGCGGCCGGCGAGGTCGAGCTCGAGCAGGACCAGCCGCACAATTCCTGCCCTCAATCCGGTAAAGCGGATGATCTCGTCGACCTCGACGGGCGTTTTGCCGAGCGCCTCGAGGATGCGCCCGCGCTCGCTGTCATCGGCGTCATAGGCGGCCTCGTTGCCGTCCTCGTGCGCCGGGGCTGCAGGTGGCGGCAGCGGGTTCTCCAGCATTGGCTGAACTTCCGCAATGATGTCCTCAACGGCGGTTACGATGATGGCGCCGTCGCGAATCAACTGATTGGTGCCGCCGGCCCGCGGATCAAGCGGCGATCCGGGCACGGCAAAGACAAGCCGTCCCTGTTCGGCGGCAAGCCGTGCCGTGATCAGCGAGCCTGACCGCAAAGCGGCCTCAACCACGACGACCGCCATTGCAATTCCCGAGATGAGGCGGTTGCGGCGAGGAAAGTCGCGGGCGCGAGGCTCCCAGCCCATCGGCATTTCGCTGACCAGGACGCTCCCCTCCGTCGCGATGCGCTCGGCAAGCGGCACATTCTCGGGCGGGTAGGGCCGGTCGAGGCCCCCGGCGTAGATCGCCATCGTGCCGGTCGCGAGTGCGCCGGCGTGGGCGGCAGCGTCGATCCCGCGCGCAAGACCCGAGACGACAGCAAAGCCGGCGTTGCCCAGCACTACCGCGATCTGGGCGGCGAGCTTGCGCCCCGCGACGGAGGCGTTGCGGGCGCCGACCACGGCGATGCCCGGCCGTTGCAGGCATTCGCCTGCGCCCTTGACGGTGATCAGCGGCGGGGCCCCGTCAATGGAACGAAGCCACGGTGGATAGTCC
>Ga0265313_10000869_pt1 | contig 30503 bp, 32 predicted proteins | sample 4123metaG_FD_203122 | JGI IMG/M metagenome (GOLD analysis project Ga0265313, IMG submission 203122) | Rhizosphere microbial communities from Carex aquatilis grown in University of Washington, Seatle, WA, United States - 4-1-23 metaG | ecosystem: Host-associated > Plants > Roots > Rhizosphere >...
ACCCTTGCGGCCGCAGGCAGTAACACCGAGGGCCGCCGCAACAACGGCGATCACCAAAACGTGCCTCAGGAAACGACGGTCCACAGGCCTAACCCCCAAGCGTTCGCCGCGCACCGGTCAATACCCACCCCGGCAGGCGCTACCATTCCAACGGCGGCCTTCAATCGTCAAGCCTCCGGTCTGTCCCGCTCCATTAATTCCGCTTCCCGGTCGAGCCGCTTGAGCCAGGTGCGGGCCTGCTTGCGCACATTGTCGGGTGCCGTTCCGCCGTAGCTGACCCGGCTCTTGACCGATTGCCTGGCGCCAAGAACGTCGTAAACCTCACGCGATATTGCCGGCTCAACCGACTGAAAGTCTTCCAGCGCCAGCTTTTCGAGCGGCAGCCGCCTGGTCTCGGCGACGGCCACGATGCGCCCTGTCACCTCGTGCGCGTGGCGAAACGGCATGCCGAGCGTCCTCACCAGCCAATCGGCGAGGTCCGTCGCCGTAGCGTACCCGCTGCCGGCCGCCTTTGCGAGCACCTTCGCGTCGGGCGTCATGTCGATGACCATGCCGGTCACTGCCGCGATCGCCAGCGCCAGCGAGCGGAATGCATCGAAGGCCGGTTCCTTGTCCTCCTGCATGTCCTTGGCATAGGCGAGCGGCAGTCCTTTCAGCACCACGAGCAGCCCCGTCAACGAGCCGACGATGCGCCCGGTCTTGGCGCGCACCAGCTCGGCCGCGTCGGGATTTCGCTTCTGCGGCATGATGGAGGAGCCCGTCGTGAAGCGGTCCGACAGGCGGATGAAACCGAACTGCGGCGACGACCAGATGACAATTTCCTCCGCAAATCGCGAAAGATGGATTGCCGTCAGGCTGGCTGCCGCCAGCGTCTCCACGACGAAGTCCCGGTCGGACACGGCATCGAGCGAGTTTGCCGTCGGGCGCGCGAAGCCGAGCGCGTGCGCGGTAAGGTCCCGGTCGATGGGAAACGAGGTGCCGGCAAGCGCCGCCGAGCCGAGCGGCGATTCGTTGAGGCGCGCCCGCGCGTCCCCGAAACGGCCGCGGTCGCGCCCGATCATCTCGACGTAGGCAAGCAGGTGGTGACCGAAGGTGACCGGCTGCGCCACCTGGAGATGCGTGAAGCCCGGCATCACCAGGCCGGCGCCGGCGAGAGCCTTTTCGGCGAGCGCGCGCTGCAGCGCGGCCAGGGCGGCGTCGGTGGCGTCGACCGCGTCCCGCACCCACAGCTTCATGTCGGTGGCGACCTGATCGTTGCGCGAACGGGCCGTATGCAGCCGTCCGGCCGCCGCGCCGATCAACTCGGCCAGCCGCGCCTCGATATTGAGGTGGATGTCTTCCAGCGCGCGCGAAAACGTGAACGTTCCTGCTTCGATTTCGCGCAGAATCGTGTCTAGACCGGTCCCGATCTTTTCGGCATCGTCCGCGGAGATAATGCCTTGCGTTGCAAGCATTTCTGCGTGCGCCTTGGATCCGTCAATGTCCTGGCGGTAGAGTTCCCGGTCGAAGTCGATCGACACGTTGATCTCTTCCATCACGGCATCTGGGCCTTCGGCAAAGCGGCCGCCCCACATGCGGTTCTTCATGATCGGACCTTTTCGCGATTTCAGGCTGAACGGATGACGTTGACGCTGAGAAAGCTGCCCGCCTGGATGATCGTTGCTGTTGCCGCGCTCGCGGGCATTCTTGCCGGTGGGATCGGGGTATATGTCAGGCAGTCGGGCGTTAGCAATGTTTCGGACGCGGTGGTGAATTGCGACACTGCCGTCGCCACCGCCAAACGGCTTGAGGGGCTGGCCACGGGCGAGCTCGCCGCCTTCAAGCCGAGCGAGAAGCCGGAGAGTTTCGCCGCCCTCGCGTTCAAGGATGCCGACGGCAAGGACACGACCCTTGGGGCCCTGGCCGGTCGGGTGCTGCTCGTCAATCTCTGGGCGAGCTGGTGCGTGCCGTGCCGGGCCGAAATGCCGGCCCTGGATCGACTGCAAGCCTCACACGGCAGCGGTGAATTCGCTGTGGTGCCGATCAACCTCGATGTGAAGGGTTTGGATACGGCAAAGGCTTTTCTGGAAAAAGTCGGTGTCACGCGACTGCCTCTCTATTCCGACCCCGACATGAGTGTTTTCAGCGACCTGAAGAGCCGCGGGCTGACGCTGGGCCTGCCCACATCGCTGCTGCTTGATCCCAAAGGCTGCTCGCTGGGCGTCGTGGAAGGGCCGGCTGCATGGGATTCGCCCGCAGCGGCGGCCCTGGTCGACGCGGCTGAAGGCGCGGCGAAGTCCGGTTAGGGTCAGGCGACTTGGCGGGCGTGGATCGCGCCCTCCTCGGCCTGTAACTCGGGCTCGGAGCCGCTGTCGACTTCCACCCGGTCGCGGCCCAGGAGCTTCGCGCGGTACAACGCGAGGTCCGCCGCCTGCAGGAGCGCGTCGAGGGTCCAGCCCGGGCGTGACGCCGCAACCCCGGCACTGATCGTCACGCGGAATTTGGTTTCGCCTTCGTCGCCGCTCTTGGCGAAGGCCGCGCGAATCCGTTCGGCGGCAATGTAGGCGGCCCCGACACTGGCACCGGGCAGCAGGGCGCAGAATTCGTCGCCGCCCAGACGGCCCACGATATCGGTGCTGCGCAGGGTGTGTAGCGCGGCCGAGCCAAAATCCTGCAGCACCTTGTCGCCGCGCGCGTGCCCGAAGGTATCGTTGATTGTCTTGAAGCCGTCGATGTCGAACAGAATGATCGCGAGACCGGAATTATTGCCAAGCGCGGCGATTTCCGTCTCGCCGCGTTCGTAAAACGCGCGCCTTGTCGCCACGCCCGTCAGCGCATCGATCGAGGCGGCAAGGCGATGCGCCATTTCGTTCCGCTCGCGCGCCATGGCGACCGTGAAGATCGAGGTACCGACCACGAAGGCGAGCGTCTCGAGATGAACGAACGCGAGCCAGCTGTGCAGGATGACCATGCCGGCCGTTGCCCCGCTCGAGAATGCAAGAATATCGACCGCGCCCACGACGCATGAGCCGGCATGCAGCGCGAGCAGCACCACGAGCGGCCAGCGCGCGCTCAGCCTGTCGTCGCGACCGCGCCAGAATTCATAGGCGGCTGCGCCGAGGAACAGCGCACTCACGAGGAGGTTGAGACCGATCTGGAGTGCCGCCGATTCGCGAAACAGCGGGATGGCCATCGCGATCAGCCAGACGCCGGGCCCCGCCCCGACGATCGCGAGATCGGCGTGCCGTCGATTGACGGCACGTGCGGACGCCCAGATCAGAGCCGGGCTGAGATTGAGCAGGGTGATGCCGACAAGCATTTGCACCGAGCCGGCTACGATCGTATCTGACGCCATCATTGGGACACTGGCGCCAAGCAGGAGGTCGGCGGCGGCCCACCACAGCACGCCGCGGGCCTCCTCCGTCTGCATCCACGCGAAGACAAGGAAGACGCCGCTCACGGCGGCTACAAAGCCACCGGCCGTCAGAAGTGTCGGCAGATCGAAAGTCATGGGCGCCGCCCTCAAGCAAATCTGCGAACGCACGCGAACGTCCGCTATCGAAGCAGCTGGACTAACACTGATGCTTTCACATTCGCGTTAGCAGATCGATGAAAACGCGAACGATTGGATTAACCGCTGGCTAACCATGGGCGGCGAATTCTGAAATTGATCCGCAGCCCGGCCGGGGCGGCAGCCTCACCGGGTGGGGACGGGGACTTCTCCGCCGTAGTCGTAGAATCCCCGCCCGGTCTTGCGGCCGAGCCAGCCCGCCTCGACGTACTTCACCAGCAGGGGGCACGGGCGATACTTGGAATCGGCCAGCCCCTCGTGCAGCACCTGCATGATCGACAGGCACGTATCGAGGCCGATGAAGTCGGCCAGCTGCAGCGGCCCCATCGGATGGTGCGCGCCCAGCCGAATGGCGGTGTCGATCGCCGCGACCGTTCCCACGCCTTCGTGCAACGCGTAGATCGCTTCGTTGATCATCGGCATCAGAATGCGGTTGACGATGAATGCCGGAAAATCCTCGGCCCTGATCGCCGTTTTATTGAGGCGCACGGTCAGCGCCATTGCCGCCTCGTATGTGGAATCTGCCGTCGCAATGCCGCGGATGATCTCCACCAGTTCCATTTTCGGCACCGGGTTCATGAAATGAATGCCGACGAATTTCTCGGGCCGGTTTGTCGCCGCCGCCAGGCGCGTGATCGAGATGGAAGACGTGTTGGTTGCCAATAGCGCATCCGGCTTCAGCGCCTTGGAAACGTCGCGCAAGATCCCCCGCTTCACCGTCTCGTCCTCGACGGCGGCCTCGATGACGAGGTCTGCGCCGCCAAAGGCTTCGTAGGTGTCCGCCGCGCCCACCCGCGAAAGGGCGGCGGATTTTTCGCTCTCGCTGAGCTTGCCGGCCGCAACTTGCCGCGCAAGGCTCGCGGCGATGCCGCTGATCGCCCCCTGGATTCTGTCGCCGCTGATGTCGTGAATGAGAACGTGATAGCCGGCGAGCGCGGCGACCTGGGCGATGCCGGCTCCCATCTGTCCGGCCCCGACGACTCCGATCGTTCGAATCTCATGTGTCATGGCAACGAGCTCGCGTGATGGGTTTCAGAGGCGCTAAAGCGCCCTCTCCAGTGCCGGCAACAATTCATAGAGATCACCGACCAGGCCATAATCGGCGATCGAAAATATGGGTGCGTCGGGGTCCTTGTTGATCGCGACGATGACCTTCGATTCCTTCATCCCGGCGAGATGCTGGATCGCGCCCGAGATGCCGATGGCGACATAAAGATCGGGCGAAACGATTTTACCGGTCTGCCCGACCTGCAGCTCGTTCGGCGCATACCCCGCGTCCACGGCGGCACGCGAGGCGCCAATGGCCGCCTTGAGCTTGTCGGCCAGTGGCTCCAGATATTTGCGGAAGTTCTCCGCCGACTGGAATGCGCGTCCTCCGGAAACGACGATGCGGGCGGCGGTCAGCTCGGGGCGGTCCGAGCGCGTGAGATCCGCGCCGATAAATTCGGATCGCGCCGCGGCTGGCGTCGTGACGGTCTCGATCGGCGCGAGCGTGCCGGTCGCATCGACCGGCTTGAATGCGGCGGTACGAACCGTGATGACGCGCTTGCTGTCGTTCGTCTTCACCGTCTCGATGGCGTTGCCGGCATAGATCGGCCGCTCGAAGGTGTCTGGCGAGACCACCCGCACGATCTCGGAGATCTGCATGACGTCGAGCAGGGCCGCGACGCGTGGCATCAGTGTCTTGCCGTTGGCGGTCGCCGGCGCCACGATGGCATCGTATCTGTCCGCCAGCGACACCACGAGAGCGGCGGTCGCTTCGGAGAGCTGGTGAGCGAGCCTGTCGTCGTCGGCGCAGAGGACTTTGGAAACGCCGGCCAGCGCCGCTGCCGCCGCCGCTGCGCCGCCGCAATCCTTGCCTGCGATCAGCACGTGGAGCTCGCCGCCGAGTTCGGCCGCCGCGCTGACCGCGCGCGCGGTTGCCTCGTTCAGATGGGCATTGTCGTGTTCGGCGATGACCAGCGTCGTCACAATACACCCGCCTCGTTGCGCAGCCGCTCGACCAGTTCGGTTACAGATGCAACTCTTACACCCGCGCGCCGCGGCGGGGGTTCGGACACCTTGAGCACCGTCAGTCGCGGAGCGATGTCGACGCCGAGTTCGGCCGCGGTCACTTCTTCGATCGGCTTGCGCTTGGCCTTCATGATGTTGGGCAACGACGCATAGCGCGGCTCGTTCAGTCGCAGGTCCGCGGTCACCACTGCGGGCAGCGGCAGCTTCAGCGTTTCATGTCCGCCGTCGACTTCGCGCGTCACCGTCGCGGTATTGCCCTCGATCGCGAGTTTCGAGGCAAATGTCGCAATCGGCCAATCGAGAAGCGCGGCCAGCATCTGTCCGGTCTGGTTGGCGTCATCGTCGATGGCCTGCTTGCCGAGAATCGCGAGACCGGGCTGTTCGCGCTGCGCAATTGCCCGCAGCAGCTTGGCAACTGCGAGCGGCTCGAGCCGTCCCTCGGCCTTGATCAGGATGCCGCGGTCCGCACCCATGGCGAGCGCCGTTCGTATGGTTTCGGCGGCCCCCGCTTCTCCGGCGGAAACGACAACAACTTCGCTCGCCTTGCCCGCCTCGCGCAGACGCAATGCTTCTTCGACCGCAATCTCGCAGAATGGGTTCATCGCCATCTTGACGTTAGCGATGTCGACGCCGCTACCGTCCGGCTTTACGCGCACCTTCACGTTGAAATCGACCACCCGCTTGACGGGCACCAGAACTTTCATTCCCACGGTCCTCTTGCTGGATCGGCCGGCGGCGGCGTTGTTGGTTGGGCAACAGGCATGCCCGGCGCTTTCCAGGGATGCTCCGGCAGCGCCTTGGCGAAGAGCGGTACGCCTTTCTGGCGCATGAAGAGTACCAGAACTGCGCCGGTGACAAGCCCGCCGACGTGCACCCACCACGCGATATTTTCGCTTCCCCCGGCGAAGGCTGCGTACACTTGAAAGAGAATCCAGAAGCCGAGCACGTATTCCACCCGCAGTCTGAGCGGAATGCCGAACATCAGCAGGATCCAGACCTTGGCCCGCGGATAGAGGAGAAGATAGGCCGCCAGCGTTCCCGCGATTGCTCCCGATGCCCCGATGACCGGCGCCTCTGAGGCGGGCGTGGCAAGGATGAACGCGTAGCCCGCGACCGCGGCGCAAAGCAGGTAGAAGGCGAGATAGCGGAAGTGACCGAGCGCATCCTCGACGTTGTCGCCGAACACCCACAGGAAGATCATGTTGCCGGCGAGATGCCAGAAACTCGCGTGGAGGAAGGAGTAGGTGATGAGCGTGAGGCCGAAGGGCAGGGCGAGCATACCCAGCGCGGCCGGGTTCTCTCCGTTAAACACTGCCGGCACCAGTCCGAATGATATGGCCGAAGCATTGAGCGGCGTGTGCACGACGCCACCATGCTCGAAAAAGAAATAGACCGCGGTGTTGGCAGCGATGATCGTCCACGACACCCACGGCCAGCGGATGCGCCGTAACGGATTGGTGTCGGAGATCGGGATGAACGCCACAACGGTCTCTAGCGGTTCTTTCCGGGCACCCACAACACGTCCGCGGCGCCGTCGTCGTTGATTGCGCGCGCCGCCACGAAGAAGAAATCGGAGAGCCGGTTCACGTAGCGCGCGGCTTCGGGATTGATGGCCTCCCGTCCGCTGAGTTCGACGACGAGCCGCTCTGCGCGTCGCGTCACCGTACGGCAAAGATGCAGCGCCGCCGCTGCGGGCCTTCCTCCCGGCAGTACGAATGAGGTGAGCGGCTGCAGGTTGCGGTTGATCTCGTCGATCTCCCGCTCGATCCGTTCCACCTGGGCCGCGCTGATGCGCAGTCGTTCCCGCCCCGCCGGGGTCTCCGGCGATGCCAGATCCGCGCCGAGGTCGAAGAGGTCGTTCTGGATACGCGCCAGCATGGCATCGAGCCCGTCACCGAAGTCGCCGTCCGGTGCCGCCGCGTAGATGCGCGCCATGCCCACGTGGGCGTTTACCTCGTCGACCGTCCCGATGGCGGCGAAACGCAGGTCCGACTTTGGGCGACGCTCGCCGGTGGCCAGTCCGGTCGTACCGTCATCCCCTGTGCGGGTGTAGATGCGGTTGAGCAGGACCATTGGCGCGCAGCGTTCCTCAGTGGCTGTGAAGGTAGAGCGCCGTCATCATCACGACGACGGCGGCAAATTGCAAAATGACCCGCCACCGCATCAGGATCTGGGAGCGGTTGCTCGATCCGCCGCGCATCATGTTGACGAGTCCGGCAACGAGGACGCACACGACCGCCACCATCGCCAAGGGTGTCAGGTAATGAAGGAAAGGTTGGATCATTTCGATATTTGTACTCCGTCTGCGCCCCCCGCCATAGTGCCGTTTTTCCGGCGGCTTGCGGACTTGCCGTTTTGTCGCCCCGCGCGCATCGTGGAACACGGGGGAGGGAGCGGACCATGCGGGGACTTGAGGGCAAGCGGGTTCTGATCACCGGCGCCGCCACCGGGATAGGCAGGGCGGCTGCGGTCCGCTTCGCAGAGGAAGGGGCGAGCGTCGCCGTCAATTTCGTCGGCGATGCCGAGCCCGCCGAAGCGCTGATCGAAGAGTTGAGCAGCATCAATCCGGATGGCGGGCACGTGCTGGCGCCGGCGGACGTGTCCGACGAGGACGCCGTCGATTCCCTGTTTGCCGGCGTCGTCCAGGCCTTCGACCGCCTTGACGTTCTGGTCAACAACGCCGGTATCAAGGTCGTCCACCAGCCGCACGAGGCCCTGACCAGCGACTATGATCGGGTGATGGGCGTCAACCTCCGCGGCGCCTTTCTCTGCGCCCAGGCGGCCATCCAGCATTTTCTGGATACCGGTCGCCCGGGAGCGATCGTGACGACCTCGTCGGTGCAGGCCGAGGTCCCGGTGGACGAGGATGCCATCGCCTACGTCATGTCAAAGGCGGGCATTGCCGGCATGACGCGCGCCCTTGCCGTCCGCTATGCGCGCGACCGAATCCGGGTCAACGCGGTCGGTCCGGGTGCAATCATGACGCCGATGAACGCGCCATTGGCGGCCAATCCCCAGGATTTGCGCCGCGTCCAGCGCATCATTCCCCTTGGCCGTCTCGGCGAGCCGCAGGAAATCGCCAGCGCGATCGCTTTTCTGGCCTCCGACGAGGCCGCCTACATCACCGGCCAGACGCTGTTCGTGGACGGCGGTCTGGGCGTCGGCCGGCCGTTGCACTAACCCGGCAAGCCCGGCGCATGCCTCGCCCAGCCCCGGTTGCAGCGCCGCATTCGCCCGGCAATAAGGGGTCACCATGGAACGCAGGCTCGGGATGCGATTCGACAAACCGGATTTCTGGCGCGGCGCGCGTGCGGTGATCGCCGACGCCGTCGGCCACTTCAATGCCGACGACGGCTGGGCGATGGCGAGCCACGTCGCGCTCTCGGCGCTGATGGCGCTGTTTCCGTTTCTGATCTTCGTGGCAGCGTTTGCCGGCACGTTGGGAGAGGCGGGGCTCGCCGACCGTGTTGCGCAGCTGATGTTCACGGTGTGGCCGACGGCAGTCGCCCAGCCGATTGCCGCCGAGGTCCATCGCGTGCTCGGTCCAAGCCACGGCAACCTCCTGACCGTCTCGGCGGTAGTCGCCGCGTACCTGGCGAGCAACGGGGTGGAGGCGGCGCGCACTGCGCTCAATCGCGCCTACCGCGTCTTCGACCGCCGTTCGATTCTCGTGCGCCGCAGCCAGAGCCTTCTGCTCGTTCTGGTCGGAGCGATCGTATTCCTGTTGATCGCGAGCCTTGGCGTGCTGGTCGCGGCGGTGCCCGCCCTCCAGCCGTTCGCCTCGCTGGTCGCGACCGTCGGCGCCGCCATCACCGCCCTGACCGTGGTCGCAAGCCTCATCATCGCCCACGTATGGCTGCCCGCCGGACGCCCCGCGTGGTGGCAGCTTTGGCCGGGGGTCAGTCTGACCCTGCTGTTGTGGATCCTCTCGGCCTGGATATTCGCGATCTACCTGAAGGGTTTCGCGAACTACACCGCGACCTACGCCGGCCTGGCGGGCGTCGTGACCGCCATCTTCTTCCTGTACGTCGTATCGGCGCTGATGATCTTCGGAGCCGAGTTCAACGCGGCGCTGTGCCGCCTTCAGGAAAATCGCATCGGCTAGAGCAATTACAGGAAAAGTGGACACCACTTTTCCGTCCGGAATTGCGGAAAGCAAAGGAATCGAGATCAATTCGCGATTCGATAAAATCGTGAATTGATCTAGCGCCCGTCATTCACGCCTGCAGCGCCCGCGAGGCGCGGCGTGCCATGGCTGAGCTCAGCGCCGTGAACAGTTCGCGCGGGCTGTAGGGCTTGACGATCGCCCCGGCGAAACCGGCAGCCCGTGCGCGATTGCTGCTGACTTCGGTTTTGTCGCCCACGATCGCCACCACCGGCAGCGCACCGCGCGATCCAAGCGCCCGAATGAGTTGCACCGCCACGATGCCATCCATGTCGGTGACCGACAGGTCGATCAGCACGAGATCGACCTTCGTGTCGCGGCGGAGAAGTCCAAGGACCGCCTCGCCGGTCGCGGCCGCCACGGGCTGGCACCCGAACTGCGCGAGCAACATCTGGGCAACCATCGCACTCGACTGCGTTCCGCCGACCACGGCCACGCGCGGCGACACGCCCTCGGGCGTCAATAGCTGGCTGCCGACCTTGCTCTGGATTTCCTCCGGACGCTCCATTCTTTTCCTCGCAACGGCGCCTCTGGTTCATCGAGTATCGCCTGCCATGTTTAACGAGCAGCTAAGTCGGCTATCGAATTTCACGGGCCGCTGCTGCTAAATCGCAAGCCGCAGTCATCGGGCTAGAGGCCGATCATGCGCCTGATGTCGCCGACCGTTGCGCCTGCGCTTCGGAGCGTGCGCAGCGCGGTATCGTTCGCGGATTTCGCCAGCTTTCGCCCCTCCTTGTCGACAATCAGCCGGTGATGGCGGTATCGCGGGCTAGGCAGCCCGAGCAGGCGTTGCAGCAGGACATGCACCGCCGTCGCTTCGTAGAGATCGCGCCCGCGCACCACGTCGGTCACCCCCTGTGCGGCGTCGTCGATCACGACGGCGAGGTGATACGATGTCGGCGTCTCTTTGCGGGCAATGATGACGTCGCCCCACCGTTCGGGGTGGGCTGTGACGGCACCTTCGCCATACTCCTCCCAGGTGAGAGGACCGGCGAGGGCAAGCGCGCGTTCCATCTTCAGGCGCAGCGCATGCGGCTGATCGAGGGACGTGCTGTCAGACCCGGAGGAGAGCAGCACGTCGGTCCCGCTTCCGGGGTAAAGCGGTGCGCCGTCAGGGTCGCGGGGCCAATGCGGTCCGCTCGTCGCGGCAGCGATTTCCGCCCGGCTCATGAGACTGGCGTAAACGAGGCCGAGGGCGCTGAGCCTGTCGAGCGCCGCCCGATAGTCGTCCATGTGCTCGGACTGGCGCCGCACCGGCGTCTCCCACTCTATGCCGAGCCAGGCCAGATCTTCGTAGATCGCATCCTCGTATTCAGGGCGGCTGCGCGTCCGGTCGATATCTTCGATGCGCAGGAGGAAGCGCGCCCCGGCGGCGCGCGCCGCCGCGAAATTGGTCAGCGCCGAGAACGCGTGCCCGAGATGGAGGTAGCCATTTGGCGACGGTGCAAAGCGGTAAACGGGTGGCATTACCGTCCGCCGGTCTCTTCGATTGGACAAGTATGGCGGATTGTTCTTAGCAAACGCCGGGCTCTCCCTGCACGGCCGATCGCGGTCGTCGCGCCGAAAGATTGCCTGCCACCGGACAATGCCATGCCTCGCGGCCGTGCTGCTCCCTCCCGGACCATCGATACGCCCGACGACATTGCCGAGGGACTCGCCTGGCTCGCGCGCCGCGACCCGCGCCTGAAGGCGGTCATCGCGGCGGCCGGGGTGCTGCCCCTTCGCCGCCGTCCAGGAGGCTTGCCGGGCTTGCTTCGCATCGTCATCGGCCAGCAGCTGTCGGTGGCCAGCGCAAACGCCATCTGGTCAAGACTGGAGCTGGCGTTTCCCGAGATGTCGGCCGACAGCATCCATCGGGCCCGCGTTGCGCGGCTTAAGAAGGCAGGGCTGTCCGGTGCCAAGATCAGGACGCTGCGTGCGATAGCGGTGGCCGTGCACAATGGACTCGACCTTGACGCCCTCGCCCACGCACCGCCGGAGGTGGCCCATGCGACCCTGACCGCCATCCATGGCATCGGCGGATGGACGGCCGACATCTATCTGATGTTCTGCCTCGGTCACCCCGACGTCTTTCCGGCGGGCGATCTCGCGTTGCGCAACGCCGTCGGCCAGGCCTTCGATCTTGAGCTCCCGGTCGCGCCGGCGACGATCGCGGGAATTGCCGAGGCATGGTCGCCATGGCGCACCGTCGCCGCCACCTTGTTCTGGGCCTACTATGCCGCGATCAAGGCAAGGAAGGCCGTGCCGGTATGAACGCCATCGTGATCGACGGTCCGCGGATCGAGCCGCAATCCGGCGCTGCCCGCCATCTCGTCGTCTTTCTTCACGGCTACGGCGCCGATGGCAACGACCTCATCGACATCGGTCGCGCCTGGGCGGGGGCGCTGCCGCTCGCCGCGTTCGTCGCACCCCATGCACCCTTTCCCTGCGATCAGTCGCCCAGCGGGCGGCAGTGGTTTCCGCTCGCTGACGCTGAGCCGGCGGCGCTTCGCTCGGGCGCGCGGGCTGCCGCGCCAATCCTGAATGCCTTTATCGATCGCGAGCTCGCGCGCTATCGCGTCGGCCCGGGGCAGCTTGCTCTGGTCGGCTTCAGTCAGGGCACCATGATGGCGCTCGAGGTGGCGCCGCGCCGCAAGGCGGCGCTTGCCGGTGTCATCGGCTATTCCGGGCTCCTCCCCGGGCCCGGCGACCTCAAGAGCGAGAGCCTGAGCCTCCCGCCCATTTTGCTGATTCACGGGGATGCCGATCCTGTCGTTCCCGTGGCTGCCCTCCATCAGGCCGTGGCCGCCTTGGGCGATGCCGGGTTCGCCGTGGAATGGCACGTCCGTTCCGGCCTAGCCCACGGGATCGATGAAGTCGGTCTCGGCCTCGGAAGTGCCTTCCTGGGACGAATTTTCGGCTGATTCTCCAATAGTTTGCGAGTACGGGCGTAGGATGAGAGAGGATTGACGCGTATCAAGGACGCGTCTCCATGCCCATATATTGAACGTCATGCTTCAAAAAACCCCCGATGCAGCTTCCAATGCTAGCCCGTCCCGTCCCGGCGAAAGCGACGCTGGCGAAGGCGACCTCGCTGCCATCCTGAACACCGGCGGCCGGCCTCGCCGTGCCTGGCGCTACGTCGCCGTCGGGCTGGCGGTGGTGTTCGTTCTGGCGGCGTTCTGGGCGTGGCAGACCTCGCGGTCCTCCTCCGGGACCATCACCTACATAACCGCACCGGTGTCGCGCGGTGACCTCACGGTTACGGTATCGGCGACCGGCACGCTGCAGCCGACCAACGAAGTGGACATTTCGAGCGAACTTTCGGGCACCGTGGCGACGGTGGCGGCCGACTACAACGACGTGGTCAAGAAAGGTGAGACGCTCGCCGCGCTGAAGACCGACAACCTCACCGCCAACGTCAATCTGGCTCAGGCTACGCTGGAAGCGCGGCAGGCCGATGTCGCCACGGCGCAAGCGACCGTAGAGCAGACCGCCTCGGTCTTTGCGCGCACGCAGAAGCTGGCCGCCAGCGGCTACGACACCCAGACCACGTTCGATGCCGCCAAGGCCGATTCCGATCGGGCCGTAGCTGCGCTGGCGTCGGCCAAGGCCAACCTCGACATCGCCGGGGCCAACCTCGATATCGCCAAGTCCAATCTGTCCAAGGCCGCCATCGTCTCGCCGATCGACGGCGTCGTGCTCAGCCGCGCCGTCGAGCCGGGGCAGATCGTTGCGTCTTCGCTGCAGGCGCCGGTCCTGTTCACGCTCGCCGAAGACCTCTCGAAGATGGAGGCCCAGGTCTCGGTCGACGAGGCTGACGTCGGCAAGGTCGCCGTCGGCAACACCGCGACCTTCACGGTCGAGGCATTTCAGAACCGCGTGTTCCCGGCGAAGATTTCGCAGGTCCGCTTCTCGCCCGTCACCGTCGAGGGCGTCGTCACCTACACCGCCATTCTCACCATCGACAATGCCGATCTGAGCCTGCGACCGGGGATGACGGCGACCGCCACGATCACCGTCGATCAGGTCAAGGACGCGCTCCTCGTCCCCAACGCCGCGCTGCGCTACGCGCCGCCCGCCGCCACCACGCGGCGAAGCGGTGGGGCAGGGCTGCTCGGCCTTCTGATGCCATCCCGCGGGCCGGGCGAGCAGCAGGCCGCGTCGAGCCTGCAGACCGCCGGCGGCAAGCGGGTCATGTGGATCCTGCGCGACGGCAAGCCGACCGGCGTCCATGTCACGATCGGTCTCACGGACGGCACGAATACCGCGGTCACCAGTGACGAACTCGTCCTCGGCGATCGGGTGATCACCGCCACTAAGAAGGCGTCCTGACCATGGCCGCGCCGGCACCCGGAAAGCAGCCGCTCATAGACTTCCGCGGCGTCACCAAGGTTTACGGCACCGGCGACGCTGCAGTCGCGGCGCTGAAGGGCGTGGATTTCAGCGTCGCGCGCGGCGAATTCGTTGCCGTTATGGGTCCGAGCGGCTCGGGCAAGTCGACCGCGATGAACATCCTCGGGTGCCTCGATACGCCGACCGACGGCCTGTACCAGTTCATGGGGGCGAACGTCGGCGCGCTCAATCGTGATCAGCGCGCCCTGCTCCGGCGCAACTTCATCGGCTTTGTCTTCCAGGGCTTCAACCTCCTGCCGCGCACCTCTTCGGTCGAGAACGTCGAATTGCCCCTGGTCTATCGCGGCGTACCGGCCAACGATCGCCGCCGGCTGGCGCTGGCGGCGCTGGCCAAGGTGGGTCTCGCCGAGCGCGCCGATCACGATCCGAACGAGCTGTCGGGCGGCCAGCAACAGCGCGTCGCCATCGCCCGCGCCATCGTCACCCATCCCAAGGTCATGCTTGCCGATGAGCCGACCGGCAACCTCGACACGGCGACGAGCGTCGATGTCATGAACCTGATGACCGAGCTCAACCGCGTCGACGGCATCACCATTGTCATGGTGACCCACGAGCCGGACATGGCGGCCTACGCCGGGCGCACCATCCATTTTCTCGACGGGCGCATCGCCAACCCCGGTTCGAACGCCGAGGCGGCCTGAAGTCATGTTCTTTGAGACCCTGAAACTTTCCGTTCGCACGATCACGCGCAACGCCCTGCGCTCGATCCTGACCGTGCTCGGCGTCGTCATCGGTGTCGGCGCGGTGATCGTGATGGTGACGCTGGGGCAGGGCACCACAGCACAGGTCACCGCGAGCGTCGCCAGCCTCGGCAGCAACGTGTTGATGGTTCGGCCGGGACAGGCTGGCTTCGGTCCCGCGAGCGCCTCGGCCGATCAGAAGAATTTCACCGTTCAGGACGTGGATGCGATCCAGTCGCAGGTCGCCGGAGTGATTGCTGCCGCCCCGCTTGCCGCCCGCAGTCTGACCGCGATCTACGGCAGCCTCAATCACGCCATGCCGGTCGATGGCACCGACAATCGCTATCTTCAGGCGCGGGAGTGGAACGTGGTGAGCGGGCGCACCTTCTCGGACGCCGACCTGCAGAGCGGAGCCGCGGTCTGTCTCCTCGGCAATACCGTCCGCCAGGCCCTCTTCGGCGACAGCGACCCGGTCGGCAGCACCATCCGGCTGAAGCAGATTGCCTGCGACGTCATCGGGCTGCTCGACACCAAAGGCAGCTCCGGCTTCGGCGCCGATCCGGACGACGTCGTGCTGACCCCGCTGAAGATGGTTCAGCGCCGCGTCGCCGGCAACCAGGACGTCAACCAGATCTATATCGCCGTCGACAAGGCGTACGACATCTCGGACGTTCAGGCGTCGGTCGAGAACATCCTGCGCGAACGCCGCGGCATCGGCATCAACGACAAGGACAACTTCAGCGTCATGAACATGGCGGAAGTGGCAAGTGTGCTGAGCGGCATCTCGGGCGTTCTCACCGGCCTGCTGTCCTCCGTGGCTGGCGTCAGCCTGCTGGTGGGGGGTATCGGCATCATGAACATCATGCTGGTCTCGGTGACCGAGCGCACCCGCGAAATCGGCATCCGGCTGGCGATCGGCGCTGAAGCCTACCAGGTGCTGATGCAGTTTCTTGTCGAGGCGGTGGTGCTGTCACTGTTCGGCGGTATCCTCGGTGTCGTCTTGGGATTGGGCCTCGCCGCCATCGGCGGCCGCTTTCTCAACGTGCCTTTCGTGTTCAATCCGGAAATCGTCGCCATCGCCTTTGCCTTTTCGGCGCTGGTCGGGGTCGCGTTCGGTTATTTCCCGGCCCGTCGCGCCGCGCGCCTCGACCCCATCGAGGCGCTTCGCCACGAGTAGCGTTTGCATGGGTGGCAATCGGCGGCCGGCGCGGCTAGGGTGCCGCGATGGCTTACCTGATTGATCTCTTTCTCTTCATCGTTGTCGCCGGACTGGTCGACGCCACGCTGCCGTGGCCGAAGCCCGGGAAAAGCAAGCCGTGATCGCAGGTCATTTCGGTCTTGCCGCCGGCGTGAAGTCGCAGGAGCCGGCAATCCCCCTGTGGGCGCTGATGCTGGCGACGTCCTGGCTGGACGTGGTGTTCATTCCGCTCTTCTTCCTTGGCGTCGAGACCATCGAAAAGGCGCCGGACGCGACCGGCCCGTATGGCGGCAGCATCATCCACGCCAATTACACGCACTCGCTCCTCGGCGCCGCGCTGCTGTCGTTCGTCTTCGGCTGGTTCTTCAGCCGTCGCTGGGGCGAGCGCGCCGGTATCGTGCTGGGCGCGGTATCGTTCTCGCACTGGCTGCTCGATCTGCTCGTCCATCGCGGCGACCTGCCCGTCCTGATGGGCAACGTCGGCCACATTCCGACGCTGGGCTTCGGCCTGTGGCGTTATCCCGTTGTCGCGGGGGTAATCGAGCTGGCGCTGGTCGTGGGCGGCTCGTGGCTCTACTGGCGTGCCGCGCGCGCGGTGGCCGCCGGCAGCGGCATGAGCGGGCGGGCTGACCTGTCCGCCGCTCTCGTTTTCGTATTCGGCATCGCCGCGCTAGGCGCCGACTGGGCGGGCTTCCTGGCCTGAGCCAGTTCGCGCTGGTCAGTGCCGTCCGAGCCGCGTTGCGGCGAGGAAGATCAACAGCCCGACGAGGAACGGCGGCGCGACGTACATCAGCACGAGTTCGAAATCGTCGCCGCTGAGTCCCCCGGCGCCGGCGATGATTAGCGCGCATCCGCCGGTCAGCACCATGATGATGACGCCGAGCGCGGAGGCAATGCCGCGGAGCACCCCCAGCGGCTTCTTGATCGGGACAGGTGGTGGCGTCGGTTCAGACAACGGCGGTCTCCCTGTCGCGATCGGCACGCAGCCGTTCCCGGATCCCGTCGATCCGGCCGTTGCGGTAGAATATGTTGTAGGTGTCGAACGGGATGATCTGGCCGGCCGGCGTCAGGAAGTGGATGCACGACCGTTTCACCCGGCCGAGGCAGAAGTTGTGCGCATCCAGAAATTCGACGACCGCCAGGCGGAAGATGTTGTCGTAGCCGAGACCCTGCGGCACGGGGATCTGCGGCAGGCAGCAGAGCAGCGCCTCCAGCCGCTCCGGCGTATTGCACTGGGTGGTCGCCAGCGAGAAGAACTCGAACACCTGCTTGTGCAGCTCAGGATATTTCTCGAACGTGATCGCGTTCGGCATCGCGTCCACCAGCTTGTCCTTCGGAAAGAACGAGGTGATCGGCGTGATGGCGCGGCCGTTGCGGAGCGCGTAGCCGATGGCGATCGATTCCGGATTGCAGGGTAGCGGAATGATGTCGCCTTCGCCGAAGGCGGTGCCGGCGCCGACGATCGCCTTGCGGATGTCCGACAGGACGACGCGGTCGCGGTTCTTGTCGAAATTCTCGTTGCGCCCCGCGTCCTGGATCGGCTGGAACGTGACGCCGCGCACGCAATTCCAGCCGAGCGCGTAGTCGATGATTTCGCCGATCTCGTCCTCGTTCACGCCGCGTTTGACCACCACCACCAGCGTCGTCGAAATATTGCGCCGTTCGAGCGCTTCCAGCGCCTGCCGGCGGATGCGCGTGAGATCGGCGCCACGCAGGCTCTTGAGCGCTTCCGGGCGCAGGGAATCGAATTGCAGATAGACCTCGAAGCCGGGTCTGAAGTCGGCAAGAGCGTCAACAAAATTAGGCTCTTGCGCGATTCTGATGCCGTTCGTGTTGAGCATAACATGACGGATCGGTCGTACCTTGGCGGCGCGGATGATGTCGAGAATCTGCGGGTGAATGGTGGGCTCGCCGCCGGATATCTGCAGAAGATCCGGTTCGCCTTCGCTCGCCACCAGCCCGTCGAGCATGCGCTCGATCTCGGCGAGCGGTCGGTGATAGGTCTTCGCCGTGCTGGAATCGGCGAAGCACACGGGGCAGGTGAGGTTGCACGCCTCGTTCACGTCGATCAGCGCGAGGCACGAATGCTGCTCGTGGTCCGGGCAGAGGCCGCAGTCGTACGGGCAGCCGAATTCGGTGCGCGACTGGAAGACATGGGGCCGGTCGCCGGGCTTGATGTAGTCGCGACAGAGCTTGAAGTAGGCGGCGTCGGTTGAGACCAGCGTCTTCTGCACGCCGTGTCGGTGGCAACGCTTCAGGTAGAAGACGTTGTCGTCTTCGATGATGATCTTGGCCGGCACCAGCGCATGGCATGTCTCGCAGAGCGACGTCGTCTGGCCATAGAAAATGTACGGCGCGGACTTACGCAGGGGCGCGTTCATGAATGGGCTCCCGGGAGATCATGCCGATGCCGTAGCCGGCGAGCGCCAGGCACAGCAGGTGGAACAGGTTGAACGGTCCGACGACCGTCCCGTATGGTTTGAGAAATTCCCACACGAAACGCTGCGCGCCGTACACGATGACGAGCAGATAAAATCCGTTGCGCATGAAGAACGGCTGGCGCACCGCAAACGCCCAGAGCGCAACGCCGAGAAACGCCGCCATCGTCAGCGATTCGTAGAGCTGCACCGGATGACGCGGAATGCCGTCGCCGAAGTCCCAGCCCCAGGCCGCGCCGGTGGGCACGCCGTAAGTCTCGTCGTCGAGGCCGGAGAGCAGACAGCCGATGCGGCCGACGGCGATGCTGGTCGCAAATCCGGCAACAAAGACGAGCCCGGTCGAGCGGCGGATGCCAGCGCTCCGCTTGTAGACCTCGATGGCGAGGATCGCTCCGGCGAGCGCACCGAGGATCGAGCGACCGACGTCGTGGATTCCGGAGAGCCAGAGATTAAGTGTGCCGAAGGCGTAGCCGCCGACGATCGCGCCACCGAGGAGGGCAGCGAGATAAGCGCTCGACATCGGCTCCTGCGGGTCATGGATCGTGCCGGCAATCCGCCATCGATAAACCAGCGCCGTGGCGGCAAACGCCATAAGCGCCGCCAGGATGTCGAAGACGAAATGGATATGCATCCGCCGGCCGCGCCCCCTCTTGCCGATCTGCCCCTTCCCGCCGATTGGCGAAGGCTAGCACGGCGGCCGGTGGTGGATGCAACGCTGAGGTGGTGCGTCGTCTACTCCAGGTACTTGCCGATCAGCGACATGTCGGCAGGTCCGAGCCGCTCTTTCGCGCTCCACGCCTGATGCCAGTAGGGATAGGCAAGCGGCGGCCGGCTCACCACCTCCAGCCGGGCCAGTTCCTCGTCGCTGAGCATGAGATCCGTGGCGGCGAGGTTGTCGGCAAACTGCGCATTCGTGCGCCCACCGACGATGAGCGATGTGACGCCCGGCTGGCGCAACAGCCAGGCCAGCGCCACCTGTGCGGCCGATACGCCGCGTTCCTTCGCCACGGCGATGAGCACGTCGATGATGTCGAACAGTTTGTCCTCGTCATGGATCGGCGGCTCTTTCCATTTGCGGTCGAAATGTCGGGAGCCTTTCGGACCCTTCTTGTCATTGCGGCGGAATTTGCCCGACAGCAGGCCGCCGGCGAGCGGGCTCCACACCAGAATGCCGACGCCCTGGTCGAGCCCGATCGGAACCAGCTCGTATTCAGCTTCCCGCGCCTGCAAGGTGTAATGAATCTGCTGGCTGACGAACGGCTGGCGGCGATCCTCTTTGGCGATCGCAAGCGCCTTCATCAGGTGCCAGCCTGAATAGTTCGAGCAGCCGACGTAGCGGACCTTCCCCTGTCTCACCAGAGTGTCGAGCGCCTCCATCGTTTCTTCGAGCGGGGTCAGGGCGTCCCACTCGTGGACCTGATAAAGGTCGATCCAGTCGGTCTTCAGACGCTTCAGGCTCTTCTCGCACGCGTCGATGATGTGAAAGCGCGAGAGCCCGTGGTCGTTCGGTCCGTCGCCCATGGTGAAGCGCACTTTGGAGGCGATCAGCACGTCTGCGCGTTTCTTGCCGAGGGCCTCCCCGAGGATCTCCTCGGACTGTCCCTTGGCGTAGACGTCGGCGGTATCGAACAGGTTGACGCCCGCCGCGATGCACTGATCGACCTGCCGGCCCGCGTCCTTGGCATCGACGCTTGCCACGGCACCGCCCTTGTTGCGGCCGAAGGTCATCGTTCCCATCGTGATGGTGGAAACCCTCAGGCCGGAACGACCGAGCGTGCGGTACTCCATGACAAACCTCCGGAAAGACAGGCGATTGTTGCGCGAGCTGAAGCCACGCGCCTAATGGCCGGGGATTTAGCGCACCGCTCGGGGTTTGTCTCGCCGGTTTCCGGCTGACGTTCATGAAGCAGCTTCAGGAGCGCGGCTTACAGCCGGCGTCGCCCTCGCATCAATTGAGCGGTGGGTCCGCTTTTCCACGAGGCCGGATCTCAAGTTTGCGATCACGACTGATCAGTCGAACTTGACGAGATCCTTGAAGATCAGTTGGCCCCAGCTGTTTCCGTGCGCCTGCACAAGCAGTCCGCCCTCCGAAAGCCCGCCCAGCTTGATCGGCGCGAAACCGAGTTTTTCCGCAAGCGCACCGATCTCGTTTGCTGCGCCGTCCTCGTCACTCGCCAGGAACACGACTCTCTTGCCACCGTGCACGGCCGGATCCTTTTCCAGGACGGCAGCGACCAGATGGTTGAAGCCCTTGACCAGCCTTCCACCCGTGAAGGACCGCGCGACGAACTTGGCGGAAGGCAGGCCACCCGTTTTCTCAGGAGGCACGCCGTAAGCGTTGGTCACGTCAACGATGGTCTTGCCCTGCCAGCTAGGCAGCACTTTCGCGACATCCGGGTGCGCTTCGAAACGCACGGCCAAAAAGATGACGTCCGCCTTGACGGCTTCCGCAAGAGTTTTGGGAATGACCTCGGGCCCGATCGCGGCCGCATCGGCTGCGAAGCTTTTCGGGTCGCGCGTGGTTGCCACGGACACTTCAATGCCCTTGCGGGCAAACGCCTTGGCAAGAGCCTGGCCGATCTTGCCGAAACCGATAATTGCGTAGCTCATAATGCTTCTCCGATCCTGTGTTAACGCCGCGTCAGACCTGCGCCATGCCGCCGTCGACGGCCAGATCCACGCCGGTGACGTAAGAACTTTCGTCGGAGGCGAGGAACGCAACGGCGGCCGCGATTTCCTCTGGCTTGCCCCTGCGACCCATTGGGATCTGCGAAGCGAACTGGGCAACTGCTTGCTCGGCTTGCTCAGGGGTAAGGCCCGTCGTTGTCGCCAGGGCGGGAGTCTCGATTGCTCCGGGACTCATCGTGTTCACGCGGATTTTTCGGTCTTTCAGCTCCAGTGTCCAAGCGCGCGCGAAGTTGCGCACTGCGGCCTTGCTCGCGGCGTAGGCGCTGAACCCCGGAAGGCCCAGCACGTTCGACACTGAAGAGTTCAGGACAATCGAACCGCCGTCTTTGAAGAGCGGAAGTGCCTTTTGCACCGTAAAGAACAGCCCCTTCACGTTCACATCGAAGGTCTGGTCGAAATGGGCCTCGGTAGCGACCGCGAGCGGTGCGATCGTCCCCGCGCCCGCGTTCGCGAAGAGAATGTCGATGTGACCATGTTTCTCTTTCACGACGGCATAGAGGCGGTCCAGATCGTCCAGGCGCGATACGTCGCCCATGACCGTCGTCACGTTTCTCGCGATGAAGGCTGCGGCTTCCTTCAGCTCCTTCTCGCGTCGCCCGGTGATCACGACGTGCGCACCTTCGTCCACGAACCGCTTGGCTGTGGCCAAGCCTATCCCGCTGCTTCCGCCCGTGATGACGGCGACTTTGCCTTCAAGTTTTTTCATGATCATTTTCCTTGTGAGAGTCAGAGTTGCGCCAGGCCGCCATCGACGGCGACTTCGCTGGCGGTCATGAAGCTGCTGTCCGACGATGCGAGAAACGCGGCGACAGCCCCGATCTCCGCCGGATCGGCCATGCGCTGGAGGGGAGTCATCGCGCCGTAGGCCTTCTGGCCCTCCTCGCCGAGCGCTTCCTTCGCGAGTTCGGTCGCCGTCGCCCCGGGCGACAGCACGTTCACCCGGATGCCGGTGCCCTTCAGGTCTTCCGCCCAGGTTCGCGCGAGATTGCGGACCGCCGCCTTGCTGGCGCTGTAGGCAGTGAAACCCGGTGCGCCCGTCGTCCCGGCGCTCGATCCGGTCAGGATGATCGATCCGCCCGGGCCCATCAGCGGCAGGGCCTTCTGAACGGTGAAGATCGTACCCTTCACATTCGTGTCGAAGGTTTCGTCAATGTGTTCGGCGGTGATCTTGCCGAGCGCAAGCGGGCCTCCCGCCCCGGCATTGGCGAAGACGATGTCGAGGCTTCCGCGCTCGGCCTTCACCGCCGCGTAGAGCCGGTCGAGGTCGGCCTCATCCGAGACCGAGCCCTTCACCGCCCGGGCGTTGGGCCCGAGCTTGGCCACAGCGGCGTCGAGCGCGTCCTGCCGGCGGCCGAAGATGAATACGAACGCGCCTTCCTCGATGAAGCGCTTTGCCGCGGCGAGGCCGATGCCGGTAGCGCCGCCCGTGATGACGGCAATCTTGCCGTCCAGCTTTCCCATGACTTTTCCTTCCGGGGCTTCCCGCCCTTGGTCGTTCGGGGAGGCCCCCCGCGAGACCACCCACATAGGTCCGCTGGCATCGTGCGCTGAGTGCGGAAACGCGCACTTCGGTGGTGCGAAATCGATCCGGCCGGATGCCCCAGCCTAGCAGCATCGGATCGGTATCCGCTGTCCAGAATTGGTCGCGTTCGCCCGGATTGCCGCAGTAATCGCCCGTAATGCGGTTCAATGTGTTAGATATGCGCTTTGGAAGGCGCACCATACGGTGCCGAAACGCACCATGATTGACTGGGATGACGTTCGCTATTTTCTCGCCGTCGCGCGCGAGGGTTCGGTGCGGGCTGCCGCCGGGCGCCTCGCAGTGAATCATTCGACTGTGCTGCGCCGCATCGCCGAGCTTGAGGAACGCCTCGGGACGCAAATGTTCGAAAAGCTACCTTCGGGCTACCGCCTGACGGCTGCGGGGGAGGAGGTCCTTGATCTCGCGAACCAGATGGAAGCGTCCTCGCACCAGCTGGAGACGCGCGTCTTCGGGCGCGATCAGAGCGTGCGCGGGCTTCTGCGGGTGACGCTGCCTCCGTTCCTTGCGACACACCTGCTCATGCCCGATCTCGCCGATTTCGCGCGTGTGCATCCGGACATCGAGATGGAGATCGTTTCGACCGGCGAAGTGATGAATCTCACCAACCGAGAGGCGGACGTGGCGATCCGCATCGTGACCGATACCAAGACGCTGCCGCTCAATCTTCATGGCCTGAAAGGGCCGGAGCTGTTTGCGGGCATTTATATCTCGCGCGATCGACTGGCCGCGTGGCGCGCGGGCGCGGCCGATCCCATCCGGCCCATCGTTGTTGGCGGTCAGGGCGTTCCCGGCTGGGCCAAAGAGGGCGAGGTTCCTGCGACAGGGGTTCCGTTCACGACGCCGGATGCCGAGGCGCAGATCGCTGCCGTAAGGCAAGGGATCGGCATGACCAGACTGCCGTGTTTCGTTGGAGATGCCGATCGCTTGCTGGTGAGGGTGCCAGGCATCGATCTGAAGTCGCACGCAACGCTCTGGCTCCTCACGCATGGGGAAGCCCGCAAGACCAAACGCGTGAGGCTCTTCACCGAGTTCATATCCCGCAAGCTTGCCGCGTACGCGCCGCTTCTCGGGGGGCTGTCGGTATCGAGCGACTGATGCGTCCCAGGTCGTTCGGCCCCGCTTCGCGGGTGCCGCAAGCTCGGCGCCGCTCATGTCTCTAGTGGAGGCTGGGGCCCTTGAGGAAGCGGTTGCGATCCCCTGAAACCACCGTCAGATCGAGCGGGTGTCCGTCGCGATAGACGGTCATCGGTACGTCGACCCCGGCCCGACCCAGCGACCAGACCCTGCGGAACAGACCGGCGAGCCCGGAAATCTTCATGCCGCCGACGGACAGCACGACGTCGCCCTGGCGAAGGTCGGCGCGCGCCGCCGGCCCGCGACCGGCAACGCCGGCGACGACCACGCGGTCGTCCACCTCGGTCGCATACAGGCCAAGCCACGGCCGCGGCGGCCGGTTGGGCCGCCCCATGGTCAGGAAATCGTCGAGGATCGGCTTCAGCAGATTGATCGGCACGTACATGTTGAGCGGGACGTTCTCGCCCGACGACATGGCCTGCTCGAGTTGCAGCGAGCCGATGCCGATGAGCGCACCGTCCGGGCCGATCAGCGCCGTCCCGCCCCAGTAGGGATGGGCGGGCGCGGTGAAGATCGCGTCGTCGAGAAGGTACTCCCAGTAACCGGCAAATTCCTGCCGCGCCACGACCCGCGCCGCGACCGCGTGATGGCGTCCTCCGGCCCCGGCTGCGATGACCTCGCTTGCGGGAACCGCCTCGCTCGAATCCCCGATGGGCAGGGCCGGCAGGTTCAGCCGGTCGAGCGCCTGCACCAGCCCGAAACCGGTGTCCTGGTCGTAGCCGACCACATCGCCGCGCACGGTGCGACCGTCGCCGAGCGTGATCCAGACTTCGTTTGCTTCCGTGATCAGGTAGCCGATGGTCAGAATCAGTCCGTCAGCGTTGATGATGACGCCGTTGCCGGTACGCTCGGTGCCCAGCACCTCGGCCGTGAAGGCATCAGCCGGCACGCCGGCGCGAATGCCGACCACCGAGCCGAGGGCGCGGTCGAGATCGAACGTGTAGTCCTGAGGCCGCGGAGCAACCTCTGGGGGGACTTTCCAGGTCGGGGATTTGACCATTGCCGGGCTCCCGTGCCGTTTCGTTTTCATGCCTAAGGTAGGCATCCGGCGGCCTTTTTGCAGTGTGACAGCCCGCAGCAGGCCAGAGCCCGGCACCCCCTTCACATGCGCGTCACATCCCATATAGAGTATCGTCACAAGAGAGGGGTACTAAACCCCCGGCAGCACAGGGTGAATCGGGAGCGCGCGTGAATATAGCCGTCTCGCCGGGGTCCAATCCGGCGCTGGTCCTGAATGCAGACTATCGGCCACTCAGCTACTACCCGCTGTCGCTGTGGTCGTGGCAGGACGCCATCAAGGCGGTTTTTCTCGATCGCGTGAACATCGTCTCCGAATACGAGATCGCCGTTCGCTCGCCGTCCTTCTCGATGAAGCTGCCTTCGGTGGTGTCGCTGAAAAGCTATGTGAAGCCGGCGCGGCACCCCGCCTTCACACGCTTCAACGTTTTCCTGCGTGATCGCTTCCAGTGCCAGTACTGCGGCTGCCGCGAGGACCTGACGTTCGATCATGTCGTCCCGCGCTCGCGCGGCGGCCTCACGACCTGGGACAATGTCGTTGCCGCGTGCTCGCCGTGCAATCTGCGCAAGGGCGGCCTAGCCCCGCGCGAGGCGCGCATGTTCCCCTCGCACATGCCCTTTCAGCCGACGGTGGCCGACCTCCACAACAACGGACGGCTCTTCCCGCCGAACTACCTCCACGAATCGTGGATGGATTATCTCTACTGGGATTCCGAACTGGAGCCCTGAGCAATGCCAGGAAAAGTGTCTTCCACTTTTCCGTCCGGCATTGCGAAAATCAGAGAATCTGGAACAAACCCGATCACGCCGGCTTGCGGGCCGCGCCCCAGCCGGCGATTGCCGTCAGCACCAGCGCGATTGCCGCGTTCCAGCCCGCGAACGACAGTCCCCACCCGGCTGGAAAGCGCCAGCTCGCCGTCGTGCACGACACGACGTGGATGTTCTGGAGCTGCTTGAGCAGTTCGTCCGTCGTCGTTGCCTGACCGGCCGCGCTTTGTCCGCAGTCGGTCGGGCCCGGCCAGAAGCCCCATTCGGCGCCCGCGTGGTAGCCCCCGAGGTAGAGGTCGTAGAGGAAGACCAGCGCCGTCAGCCCAAGCAGGGTCCGCACGAGCCATGCGGGCGAGCGCGCCATGACCGCGATGACGGTCAAAAGCGCCAGCGGCACGCCGACGTAGTAGGGCACGCGCTCCTCCAGGCACAGCTTGCACGGCACGTAGCCGCCGATGAGCTGGAAGCCCCATGCGCCGAGGATGGTCGCCAGAGCGATAAGAAGAACGGCGAGGGGCGGAACGATGGCGTGACGCGACATTGGCGGTTCTCTTAAATGAAGCGGGTCGCCACGAAGAGTAAAATGATCGCGACGACGATCACCAGCGCAACCTGACCGATCCGCCTTTCGAGGAAGGCGCGGATCGGCTCGTCGTAGCGCTGGATGAGCCAGCCGAGGACAAAGAAGCGCGCCCCCCGCGCCACGATGGCGGAAGCCACGAACAACCACAGGTCGACGTTGGCCGCCCCGGCGAGAATGGTCACCACCTTGATCGGCGGCAGGTGGGCGAGGCCCGAAGTGATCAGGAGGAGAAGCACGGCGTTGTGGCCGGCGGAAGACGCGCGCAGCGCCTCGAACTTGTCGAGCTTGCCATAGAATTCGAGGATCGGCCTGGCGACCGTCTCGAAGGCATAGTGTCCGATGTACCAGCCAAGGATTCCGCCGAGCACCGAGGCGACAGTGGCGACCAGCGCATAGCGCCAGGCGCGCTGCGGCCGCGCGATGACCATCGGCACGAACAGCACGTCGGCGGGGATCAGGAACACCGAACTTTCGACGAAAGCGATGATGGCGAGCCAGATCTCGGCCGTCGGCCGCCCAGCGAGGCTCATCGTCCAGTCGTAGAGGCGGCGCAGCATGCGGCGCCTGTCTATCGGCGCCTGGTCGGAGTGTCAAAAAGGGCCGCCCGATTGACCAGCCGCGCCACGGCTCATATACGCTGCCGCCCGGTGGCCGGCCCCTGTGGCGGAACTGGTAGACGCGGCAGACTCAAAATCTGTTGTCGCAAGACGTGCCCGTTCGAGTCGGGCCAGGGGCACCACCTCGCAAATTCCGGACGTGCCGCCTTTCTGGCGAATCGGTGTCGCCTTTCTGGCGAATCGGGCACCGCGACGGAAGCGGGACACGACCCCCGAATCGGGAGTTGCACTTGTGCCTCCGGGCCACGGGACTGGGGAAATCTTTCGCCGAAAATAATTTGCATGCCAGAGATCGAGCCCTCTCGGACGAGGCGGCTGCGCAATCACCCAGTTGATTCAATCGCGTAGTTCAGAACGCGATGGGTGTTGCGCCATTGCATCACATTTTCGTCCTCGTCGTCGGCTGCACCATCGGAGCGCGAAATGACATTGCGCGCCGGCAGAAAAGCAGGCACTTTTATCCTGCGGCGGATTAAATAAGGGCGATTCTCCCAGCGGTGGAGGAACTCGTCTTGAGGTTTTTGGGGGCCATTCATGAAGTCCAAGCTCTTGCTGAGCGCGTCGATCGTGTCTCTGACGATTGGCCTGTCGGGTGGCGCATACGCCTCGCCGAGCGCCGCCTACTATATCGACAACGACGTCAGCGGCGACTTCACCGTCCCCTATGACATCGGCACCCCGACGCCATCCGAGAGGGATATTGGCCTTCTGATCGACGATGGTGCGACCGTCTCCGGCGACATCGTCAACGATCACCAGATCAAGGCGTACAACACTGGCGTCAATGTCAACGAGTCCGGCGCGCTGGAAGGCGCCTTCGTCAACAAGGACGGTGGCAGCGTCATTGCCGACACTATCTTCGGTGGCTCCGCCGTCGGCGTCTATGAGGGCGGCTACGGCGTCAGTGAGCAGGACGTCCAGAACTCCGGCCACATCCTGGCCAGCGCCTTGGGTGTTTGGCACGGCACTGGCACCGGGACTGCGACCGGGACGAACACCAATGAGCTTTATTCCAAAGGCGTGCAGGCGCTCGGCGTATACCAGATCAACGGCGATGGCTCCTCGCTGAGCAACGACGTCAGCAACGACGGTCATATTGTCGCCAAGGCTGTTGCCGAGGTGAACGGCACGGATGTCGAGGCGAATGCGAGCGCGGCCGGCGTTGTCCAAGTCAACGTCTACGGCTCTGCGCTGCTCAATACCCTGTCGAACGGGGCGGACGGTCACATTACGGCAAGTGCGATCGCGAAGGCGACGGGTTACGGAATCGACGCCCGTGCCATTGCGGCGGCGAGCGCCACCGGTGTCACTCAGCTCGCCGGGCACGCTTATGAGGCGTCCAACGTCCTCACCAACGACGGTGTCATCAACGCCTACGCGAACGCGACCGCACAGGAGCATCTGGACGCCGCGATCGAGGCCACTGCCGGTGCTGTGGCGATCGGCGTGCACCAGGAGGCGTACGCCACCGGCACCGTTGATCACTATTCGGGCTATGAGCGCGACTCGCTCGTCAATCACGGGGCGATCCACGCTTCGGCCTTCGGGTCGGCCACCGGCGACTTGGCCAATGTCGGCAACGGGACGCCGCTTGCCGGTACGACTGTTAGCTTCGGCACGGGCATCGATCAATACAAGAGGTACGAAGTGCCCAACGACGCCGCGATCGGCGTCTTCCAGGTGGCGACCGACGCCTATTACCAGGCCAACGAGACGGTCGATAACTTCGGTACCATCGAGGCGCGCGGCATCGCGGTCGGCAGTGGCCTGGCTGTCGATCTCCACGTCGCCGCGGTCGGTGTGCTGCAGATGGCGACCGACGTTGATGTGGGCACTGCGCTCCTCCACAATGAGGCGGGCGGAGAAATCTACGCCACCGCCTCTGCCGGCGGCTACTACAGTCAGAGCCACGACTGGGTCCATGGCGATGGTGCGGCCACCACCGGCCACGCGCAGGCGAGCGCCGCCGGTGTCTTCCAGTTCGTCGGGCCTGCGTACGATGCGTACGCTACGGTGGTCAACGATGGCTATATTGGCGCCTATGCCAGGGCGGACATGACCGTCTATCAAAACGGCCACACGTCAGATTCCAATACCTACTTCAACGACGCCGTGGCCGTGGCGCACGCCACGGGCATCGGCCAGCTGGCGGGCGGGACTGACTTGGCGCAGGCCAAAGTCACCAACAACGGAACGGTCTACGCTGAAGCGAGTGCCGGGGCCTTCGGTCCGGCGAATGATGCGGGCCAATACATTGAGCGCACGGCTCTGGCCGTAGCCAAGGGTGTATCGCAGTTCGTTCTGGCGGGAAGCGATGCGTCGGCTTCCGTGGTCAACAACGGCGCGATTGAGGCTTTCGCCTACGCTAAGGCCGAATTTACGGACGGCTATTACGGAGAGGGATTTAACCTCGCGCAGGCTACGGCCGAAGGCGTGGCTCAGGAAGCGGCGATCCCGAGCGATGGGGACGCGGCGAAGCTCAGTGTCGTCAATGGCACGAGCGCCGAGATCGTGGCTGGCGCGTACGCCTACGCCGAATATGCATACACGTATGATGCAATCGACGGCGGGGCACGGGCCAGCGCTCTTGCCATCGGTGTCGACCAGCAGTTTGCGGGGACGGGGGAGAGCGGCACCGCCGCCGTCACCAATGAAGGCTTCATCGGGGCCTACGCCCAGGGCGAAATCGGCGGGTATGTGGACTATCAGGCGGGCACCGCCAACGCGGTGGCGTTTGGCATCCGCCAGGGGAACACCAGCGAGGCCGCGACCTCGGACCTCTACCTCTCGCTCAACAACTCCGGCCAGATATACGCGGCGGCCGAGGCCTACGCGTCTGACGCCTATGCCGCGGCCGTGGGCGTCATGGCCGGCGACACAAACATCATTGGCGTGTCTGTCCTCCACTCCTATACGGACGTGACCCTCCACCTTGACCAGTTGAACACGGGTCGTATCACGGCGCAGGCGATGGCCGGCGGTATCGGCGGCGGCTCGGCCGCCGCGCTGGCGGTCGGCATCGCCGATCGCGCCGGTGTCCTCACCGGCTCCATCGAGAACGACGGGCTCATTGCCGCCAGCGCGTATGCCGTTGGCGACCTAGAGGACGTCACCGTCCGCGCCATCGGCATCGATGCGGCGGCGAACTCCGACAATCTGACGATCACCAACAAGGGAACGATTGTCGCCTACGTCAACGCGACCGGGGATGTCACGGATGCGGCCGCCACCGGCATCCTTCTGGAAAATTATAACGGCGGGGACAGCGGCTCAGCGAAGATCGTCAACGACGGCGGCACGATCTTCGCCGGTATTGGCGATGGCGCCGAGGCATATCCCGGCGAATACGCGGTCGACCAGAACAACTTCGACACCTATACGAACGACGGCGGCTTCTACGACTACTTCCTCCGGGACCATGTCGTTCGCGGCAACGCCATCAGGGTCTCCAGTCTTGCGTCTGGACAGGATGTCGAGATCGACCTGAAGGGCACGAACAACACCGGCAACATTTACGGAAACATCCTTCTCGGCACGAACGATGATTCACCGACGATCGTCGTCAGCAACGGCCTGACGCGCTTCAACGGCATCATTGAGTCGACAGGGTCTTTTGTTCCCGGCGTTGAGAACACACACGCATACGACGGCTCTGGCACGCTCAAGATTGAGGATGGCGGCACCTTCAAGCTGGTTCTCAACCAGGATCCCGAG
>Ga0265313_10000872_pt1 | contig 30443 bp, 25 predicted proteins | sample 4123metaG_FD_203122 | JGI IMG/M metagenome (GOLD analysis project Ga0265313, IMG submission 203122) | Rhizosphere microbial communities from Carex aquatilis grown in University of Washington, Seatle, WA, United States - 4-1-23 metaG | ecosystem: Host-associated > Plants > Roots > Rhizosphere >...
CGGGGGTGAGGTCTTCCGCCGGTGCCGCAAAGCGCAGAGCGCGAGCCGAGTTTTGGTATCGCGAGACCCGCAGACACCCCTCTCCGCTTGCGGAGAGGGGCCGGGGGTGAGGTCTTCCGCCGGTGCCGCAAAGCGCAGAGCGCGAGCCGGGTTTTGGTATCGCGAGACCCGCAGACACCCCTCTCCGCTTGCGGGCCGCTTGCGGAGAGGGGCCGGGGGTGAGGTTCTCTGGGGCCGCCGCGAAGCAAAGGAGGGGGCGCCCTGGTGTGGGCCTTCTCTGGTTCTAGAAGGCGTGTATCCCCGGGGGACCTCGCTCGGCGCGCTTGTCTCCTCCGCCAGTCCTCAGCGCGCCGCGGGGGGACCTGTGTTGGGGGCCGCTCGACATTTCCGGCGCTTGTGCAAATGGGAAAGGCGATGGCCTCGCTCCGTCGTTTTGCCGTTTTCGTGGCCGGGGAGCCAATCGAACGCGTTCGAACGAAGCACGGCGGCTACGCGGACATCATCCGTCGCGCGGCAGGCGAAGCGCCCGCCGAATGGATCGACGTCGACGTCCGCGACGGCGCACCCTTGCCGGAGCCTTCGGCGCTGGCGGGAGTCGTGGTGACCGGGTCTTCCGCGAGCGTGACCGAGCGGGCGCCCTGGATGGTGCGCGTCGAGGAGTATCTGAGGGTTCTGGTTCGCGAGCGCGTGCCGACGTTCGGCATTTGCTTCGGCCACCAGTTGCTCGGACAAGCCCTGGGCGGCGAGGTCGTGCGAAACCCGCGCGGTCGCGAGATCGGCACGGTGGACTTGGAGATAGTCGGTGGCGATTCTTTGCTCTCCCGGGCAGCTGCGCCCCTTCAAGCGAACGCGACGCACGTCGACACCATCGGGCGTTTGCCCGAGGGGGCTCGCGTCCTCGCGCGCACCGCGCTCGAGCCTCACGCCGCGGTGCGGTTCTCGGACGCGGCCTGGGGCGTGCAGTTTCACCCGGAGATGACCCGGAGCATCGTCCTCGACTACGTGGAGGTTCGCGCGGAGCTTCTCCTGCGAGAAGGACTCGACCCGAGCGCCCTCGCCAAGGGCGCGACCGAAGGCGCAGCGGGCGCGTCCACGCTCGTGCGCTTCATGGAGATCGCGCGAGAGAAGCTCGTCGGGGAGTGAGCGTCACTCTCGAGAAGGTGACATTCCCCTACGAGGGAGTGAGCTTCGCTTTCGAGAGAGCGAGCTACAATCCTTCGGGAGCGAGCTTCCCTCTCGGGGGAACGAGCGTCAGTCGCGAAGAAGTGGGCTTCACGCTCAAGAGAGTGAACTTCGCTCTCGAAGGAATGAACGGCAATCTCCGGGGGTGTGCGCTTCACTCTCGGGGAAGGGAGCCTCGCTCTCGAGGCAGTCAGATTCACTCACGAGAACGTCGGCCTCGCCCTCGAACGAATGAGCGTCAATCTCCGGGGAGTGGGCCTCATTGTCGAGGGAGTGAGCTTCACTCTCTAGAAAGTTGGCTTCTCTCTCGAGGGAATGGGCCTCAATCGCGAGGAAGTGGGCTGCACGCTCGCGGACGGCCGCTTCGTTCTCGAAGGAACGAGCGTCACTCTCGAGGCAGTGCGCCTGGTCGTCGAGGGGATGAGCGTCACTCTCGAGGGAGTGCGCCTCGTCGTCGAGGGGATGAGCGTCAATCTCGAGGGAGTGCGCCTGGTCGTCGAAGCGATGAGCCTCACTCTCGAGGGAGTGCGCGAGTGCGCCTGGTCGTCGAGGGGATGAGCCTCACTCTCGAGGCAGTGAGCTTCATTGTCCCGCAAGGGAACACCACTGCACTGCGAGCGAGCGGCGCTCTCCCAGGACCGGGCTTTCTTCGCCGAGGAACGAACGTCAATCGTCGCGCGATGAGCAACGGAAGCCGAGCGCCGCTTGGATCTCCCCGTGCACACGAGCTTCGCTCTGCGAGCGCGGAGCTCGAATACCGCGGAATCGAAGGCCGCTTGCTCGAAATCGAGCGCCGCTCGCCGGTCACGGCAGACAGCCCACGCGTTTCGTGTCGAGCACGATGTCGTCGTAGTAAATGTCGATCGGGTTGGCCGCGGGGTGCCACGCGTAATACCCGAATCCGAAATCGGCGAAACCGCCGACGAGGCCCGAGCCGACGCCGTTCAACGTGATGCTCGGGAACGACACGTCCTCGGTGCCGTCGACGTATACGGTCTCTTGGTCGGGGGCATCGTTGACCTCCCATTCGAGGCAGGTCCATTTCTTCACCGGTACCGTTCCGCCGCCCGAGTACTTCTCTTGTGTCCCCGGAGAGCTCGCGGCCTGACCGCTCGCGACCAGGAGGTCCACGTAGGTGAGCTGCCAGGCCGTACCCGCGGAGGCCACTTCGATGTACTTGAGGTTCGGAAACCCCGCCGTCCCTGCGAAGAAGAACTCCATGTGTTCGGCGGGGGGATTGGGCGTGATGAAAAAGTACGCTCGCCCGAAGAAGTGGCCGCTCAGCGCCGCGGGAGCGCTCTTCGTGATGATGAAATCGTAGCTGACGAGGTTCGGGTTCGCGTGAAATTGAACGGCGTATTTGCCGTGGGCGGCGGTCGTGGACTGGACCGTCACCGTTTGACCTCCGAAGGTCTTGGTGTCCCAAACGGCCGCGTCGATTTCACCGGATTCGAAGTCCTCGCAAAAGAGTCCCGAGCAACCGGCTTGGGCGTCGGACCCGTCCGCGCCCCGGCCGGGCAGCGGGGAGGCATCGATAGGGGTGGCCGAATCCGTCGCTTGATCCTTGCCGGACGCGCTGTCCTGGGATCCGCCGGCCGGCGCGGGGGAAGCCTCGCCCACGGCGCCGTCCGCGCCCTCGACGAGCGCTGGCGCCCCGACGGACGCGTCGCCCGCCGGAGCCGCCGAATCGGCGACCGCCTCCGGAACGACCGGCGTCGACCCGTCCTCCGGCGACGAGACCTGGTTCGGGTTGGAAGAGCCCGCTGCACCGTCCAGAGATGAACCGCTCCCCTGGTTCGCGGAACAGGCGCCCAAAAGCGCGGCCGCTGCCATGAGATATCTCGTGTGAATGGCGAACGGCACGGTCAGTGTATTCCGCGGACGGCGGGGGTCGTCCACTTGCCTTTGGTGGCCAGAGCGCTGGAGTCTCGTGCTGCAAAGTTGGTCACGCGGCTCCGCCCACGGTGGTCCGTTCAACATCACCGAGCGCTCGCTCCTCGGTCCCCATGGTAGCCAGACAGCATTCAAGGACCCCGGCACGTGAGCGGGCGGCCAGCGGCCCGTCGAGGAGCGGCCGTGATACCATCACGGTATTGTAGAGGGTTCGACGAATGAACGCGTCTCGTCTGTTCCTTTTCGTCTCTACGGGAATAGCGTTCGCTGTCGCATGTGGTGGTTTGATCGCGCGCAGCGGGGATTCCGGCTCGGGCGACGAAGCGGGCATTTCGAGTGGCTCAGGAAGCTCGATTGGCGACGCGGCGGGCAACGAGAGCGGGATCGAGGGGGGAAGCGGCGGGAGCGGCATGGCTCCGGACGGCGGTGCGGGCGGGGTCGAATGTCCCCCGGATGCGGGCTGCCAAAGTGCGGGGCAGCCGTGTTTGAACGCGGCAGGCTGTGGCATCGGCCAGCTCTGCTGCTTTGAGCCGGACGGGGCGGTTTTTCGCGCTCGCGGCCACCCACCTCCCGGCTCCACCATCTGCGAGAATGCGTCGTGCCCAGTTGGACGTGCTAGCCAGATCTGCACGACACCTGCCGAGTGCCCGAACGAGTATGGCTGCACGAATACGGTTTTCGGCATCAGCCTGTGCACGCCGCTCCCGTGCACGCCACCTGGGGGTACGAACCCATGCGGCGCAGGGGAGGTGTGCTGCACCAATGGAATGACCGCTACGTGTCAAGTCGCCGCAAGCACGGGGGGCTGCGCGACCCAGCAGCAGGTGTGCACGTCGGACGACCAATGCCCGCCTTCCGCGTCGCATTGCATCGACGCTGGGGGGGGGCTAGCGGTGTATTGCAGCCCGTAAGTGCTTGGCAAAGCCAAGAGGGCCGCGTGGCGTCCTCCCCGACTCCTTAATCGGCCTTGCTCGCGCGGTCGCGAATCGTTTGGGCGAGCTTCGTCCGCTGATCGGGGGTGAGCACGGGAGCAGCCGCCTCGAGGAAGCGAGCCATGCGCGTCGCGCCCCACCGCGCCATGTGTCCGTTCGCGGCCTTCCCTCCGGCGAGCGTCTTCGCGTCGAACGTGTCGCTCTTGAAGGACGTCACGAAGGCGTGGATGTGGTCCTGGACTTCCTTGTGCACCAAGTCCTGCGGACTGCCCTTCATTCGGTCGTGGAAGTTGGCCTTGATCTTCTCGGCCTCTTCCTTGGTCAGACCGAGCTGCTTCACGAGCGCCAACAGGTGACCGGAGCGGTGCTGACGGTCGTCCTGCTCGTCGCGCCCATGCGCGTCCTTCCACTTTTCCCAGTGTGATTGCACGGCCTCGACCAGCGCGGCCCGCTGGGGGGCGCTCAGCGCCGCGTGGAGCTGATTGAGGGCGGTCACCGATGGCTCTTGCAGCCCTTGCACTTGCGTCACGAGCTTGTTGATCGCCGCGTCCGTTTTCGAACGGTCGATGGCGCCCGCCGACACGCCGTCCGCAAGCGTCATCGCGAGTTCCTTTCCAGCCGCTCGCGCCGGCTCCATCTTCGCGACCAGGTCCGTGCGAATCTTGTCGACCGCCGTCCGTTGCTCGGCCGTCAGATCGAGATCCCGAATGCTCATCGCGATGAGCGCCAGGACGCCGCCATGATGCTGCCCGCGGTGCTCGTCGCCTTCGGCGAGCTCCGCTCCTTGGCTGCCTGCGCCGGGTTGGGCCGCGGGCGGCGGGCTGACCGGCGCCGCGGGAGGCGGGGCCGCCGCGGCCTGCGGGGGAGGCGCTGGAGGTAGCGGCGCGGCGGCAACAGGCGGAGGCGGCGGGGGAGCAGCCGGGGGCGCCGCTGTCGCGCCTTCGCACGCGCAGTGAGCCATGGCGACGCAGGTGACCAACAAGGCCCCCGCTAGATCGATGCGAACGCGACGGGTGGGAGTCATCGGGGTTTCCTTGATTGGCCAGGATATCGGCAGCGGCTGGTGCCGCTCGCCGAAGGTTGTACCAGTGGTTGGACCGCGAGGGGTACTACGGGCCCGCGAGGAGACACACGCCCATGACGCAATTGTTCGAGACGCAGTCGACCGCAGTTTGACAAGGAAAGGCACATTTCCCGTACTGCGTATTGCAGTGGTGCAATCCGCATATCGCGTCGCTCTGACACGGGAGTGCGAGCAGTCCTGGAGTCGCCAGGGCGGCCGTCGATGCGGGCGGCGCCGTGGGCGTTGCGACCGGCGTGGGCACCGGTGCCGGTGGCGCGGGCGCGTACGTGGGCGCCGGCGCGTAGGGCGTGGGCGCAACCGTTGCCGGCGGCGCCGGCGCGTACGTGGCGACGGGTGCAGGCCCGTACGGGGACGGGGGCGGCGCCTGAGGGTACGGCGCCGCGGCCGGGGCTGGATACTGGGCCGGAGTCGCGTTCGGATAGCCGGGCGGGGCCGGGGCCGAGTAACCGGGTGGAGCCTGCGTCGCGCCTTGAACCGGAGGCGGGTAGCCCGGGGGATAGGCTCCGTAGCTCGACGTCGGCGCGGTCGCTTGCGGCGAGTTCGCGCTGTTGCCACACGCACCCGTCACCAATAGAAACGTCGTGAACACGATGACCGCAGACAAGCGCATGGAGTCCCTCCGCGGCAGACTACACAACATCCGACGACGCGAAACAAGAAGAGATATCTCTATCCCGTTGTCGTCGTCACGCCCACCCTTCTACCGGGCGCGCCTTCTCTCTCCCACGGTGAGGGCCCGCCGCGGCTCACCCGTGAGAACGCGCATTCGCATCAGTCCCTCGGGCCCCTCGGGCCCCGCTGCACGGTGCGAACGGGCCGGGGTCGCGTCCAGAGGGCGACCGCGAGTCCGCCCAAGAACACGCCGCCCAGGCCCGGCCCCAGGCGAGACCACAACGAGGGGCGCGGCGTACATACGGGCACGGTCGGGGCCGGGCAGAAAGGCGTAATCGGAGGGGTGGGCTCGGCCGCCGAAGGCGTCCATGAAACGAGCGCGGGCGGGGCGCTGTTCTTTGCAAACTGGCTGGCAATCGCCATCGCCGCTTCGATTTCCGACGGTGGACACGCGGCTCCGGCCGCGCGCATTCCCGCTTTGGACTCCGAAGTTGGCAATGGTCCGTTGCCATCGGTGTTGTAGCCCGCGTCGTCGGAGTTCGCCGCATCGGGCGCTCCGCCCGAGTCCACCTCCGCGGGCTTGCTCCCGAGCGCTGGCGTCGACGCGTCGCTCTGCGAAGAACCCACCGAGGACACTGTCGCGGCGCTCGATCGAAGCGTTTCCTGGGGCGCCCTCGCCGGGCGCGAAACGGGATACGCCATCACCTCGGCCCCATTTCGGAAGTAGGCCGCGCCCGGACCGGTGCTGGGCACACCCGTCACTTCGGCGCCGTTTTGAAAATACGCCGCGCCCGGCCCGCGGGAGGGGACCCCCATCGCCTCCGCGCCGTTGGTGAAGTACTGCCGCGCGGCTTCGTCGATGTCCGCTTGGCTCGGCGCCGCACCGGCGGCCGCGAGCTCCGTCATGTAGCGGGCCAGAAGGTAGGCGGAGTCGAAAGTCGTCTGCGCCCCCAACTCGCCTTGCGGGTTCGCGAATCGGGGCGGCTGGCCGGCGAGGCCTTGCGCGGATGCGTCCGGTGCCAGAACGAGCACGATCGCGAGCGTCATCGCGGCGCGGCGCATGCCAATTGCGCATGCAACTCTCTCGCCGCACACGGCTGTTTCCAACCCGGAAGAAAGCGGCCACGATCCGCCGCTTTCCGCGCAAGCGATGCGCGGATGCGAATTCGATGCGTCGGTGAAGAAGGCAGGGCCGCCGTTCCAACCGCTCGTTTGGAGCCAGCCAGCGGAAGGCCACTCGGGCTGTAAATCCACAGAAAGAGAGGCACGCGACAGCTTTCTTGCTCGCGCAGCACGGACCCATTCGGGGGGTGGTAAAAGGGTGCGGCAGTTGGCTTCGCTTGGAATTGCCGGAGGACGAACCATGGGCAGAGGTAAGCACCACAGGGCCATGCGATTGGCGGCGGTCGCGTTGACACTGGCCGCGACCGCCACCGCACGCGCCCAGACTGCGGCGACCGTCGACGTCTCCGTGGATGCCACCGCGGCGGGTACCCCGCTCGAGCGCATTTGGGCGTTCCACGGGTATGACGAAGTCAACTATACGACGACGGCGGAAGGTCAGGATCTCCTCAAGACGCTCGGGACGATCCACTCGACGCCTCCGCACGTCCGATCGCACTTCCTCTTGAACACGGGCGACGGTACCCCTTCGCTCAAATGGGGTTCGACCAACGTCTTTACCGAGGACGCCGCGGGGAACCCAGTTTACAGCTGGACGCTGATGGACGGCATCATGGATGCCGTGACCGGCGCGGGCGCCTTTCCCTACGCCGAAATCGGCTTCATGCCCGAGGCTCTGTCCACGCACCCGACTCCGTACATGAACTCCGGAGTACGGACGCTCGACGGCGGCTGTTTTTATCCTCCGACCGACTATTCGAAATGGGGCGCTCTCATCACAGCGTGGGCGGGCCATTCGGGCACCCGGTACAACAATGCGGCCTCCTGGCAGTGGGAACTGTGGAACGAGCCCGACATCGGATACTGGCACGGCACGGCTGCCGAATATCAACAACTGTTCGACTACACCGAGGCCTCACTCCACGGCGTGCTCCCGAATACGCCGCTCGGAGGGCCGGCCACCGCGAGCCCGGGCGCCTTCCTGACGCAGTTTCTCCAGCACTGCGCGACGGGGACCAACGCCGTCACCGGCAAGACCGGCACCCGGCTCGACATGGTGAGCTTTCACGCCAAAGGCGGGACCGCCATCGTGAACGGCAACGTCGAAATGAGCCTCGGCCACCAGCTCGATCTGCACCGAACCGGGTTCACGGCGATCGCGGCGTTCCCTCAATACAAGCAGACGCCAATCGTGGTCAGCGAAGCCGATCCGGACGGGTGCGCGGCGTGCCCCGCGAGCACGACGCCTGCCGATGCGTACCGCAACTCACCGGCATACGGGGCGTACGAAGTGGCTATGATGAAGCACACCCTCGAGCTCGAGGCCGAGATCGGCGTCAACGTTCGCGGCCTCGTGACGTGGGCCTTTCTCTTCGAGAATCAGCCTTACTTCATCGGGTATCGCGTTTTGCAAACGAACGGAATTCATTTGCCGGTATTGAACGCGTTCCGGCTCCTCGGGAGTCTGAACGGGATGCGCTTGCCTGCGACGAGCACCGGGGCGATCACGGCGGATGCGATCATCGCAAACAGCGTGCGCGCGCAGCCCGACGTCGACGCCATGGCGGCGCTCAACGGGGCGCAGGTTCAGGTCATCGTGTGGAATTACCACGACGACCTCGTTGCAGCGACGCCTTCGCCCGTGCATCTCACGGTCAAGTTGCCGCCGACTTTCGGGGCGAGCGCGGTCGTGAGCCACCAAAGGGTGGATGACAGCCACGGGGACGCGTACACGGTCTGGACTTCCCAAGGCAGCCCGGCGGCCCCTTCCGCCGCGCAACTCGCTCAGCTGCAAGCGGCCGCCGACGATCTCACGTTCCAGCCTTCGCAGACGATCGCCGTCGCCGGGGGCGTGGCGACAGTCGACTTCGACCTGCCCCGATTCGGCGTCTCGCTGGTCACCTTCACGCCCGCCGGACTCGCCGACGCGTCGGTCGGCGATTCGTCCGGGGCGGGAGGTTCGGGTAGCTCGGGAGCGGACAGCGTGGACGCGGCCGCCGGGTCGAGCGGGGCTCGTTCGCCGTCCCCCGATGCCGCCGCTTCGGCCGGCGTCGGATCGAGCGGTGGCGGCGGAGTGAGTCCGGGCAGCAGCGGGAGCGCGACGGCGACGACCGGAAGCAGCGGGAGTGCTGGCAACAGTGGGGCTCCGCCGGACAGCGGGGGCGCGGGGGGCAGTGGGAGCACCGCGGGCAGCGCAAGCGGCGGCGCGGGCAACGGCGGGACCGCGAGCGGCGGCGTGCCCGGAAGCAACGCCTCTGTCCACCGTGGCGGGTGCGGATGCCGCTTGACCGACCCCGCTTCCACGTCGTCGATGAAGGCCGCAGAGGCGATTGCCTTCCTGGGATTGCCCGTGGCTCTGGTTGTTCGCAGGCGGCGGGGACGCGCAGGACAGCGCGGCGGCCGGGGCGGTTTCAGGAACTCACCCAGCGCGCGCGAGCGTCGCGATGGCTTCGTCGAGATCGTCCCAAGTCGAGACCATGCGAATCGCGTCGTCGCGGACGTCGAGAGCGGGGCCGCCCTCACCACCGATCCATATCGACACCCGGCGAGGTAGCTCGCCGAGCATCCAGCGCACGTGCTTGCTCGTGGCTTTGAGGTCGGAGGCCGGGGTCACGAGCAGGCCGACTGCGTCGGCGCCGTGGCCGCGTGCGGCCTTGACGATTTGGTCTGCGGGCGTGTCCACGCCGAGCAAGACGGCCGACACTTGACTAACGGCCAAATAGACTTGGACCATCTCGAGGCCGAGGGCGTGCCTCTCGCTCGGTAGGGTGGAAAGCAGGACGCGCGGGGCCCCAGCGCGATCCTCGTAGGCCGACACCAGGACGCGAAGCTGCGCGGACAGGCACTGGCTCAGCAGGTGTTCGTGCCGGACTTCGAGCTTGCCCTCCGCCCAGAGCGCGCCGATCTGGACGCTGAGCGGGTGCGCCACGTCGACGAGGAACCGCTTCGGTCCGAGCACCACGGCGGCCTGACGGAGGCCGGCCTGCAAGGCCGCCAGGTCGTCTCGAGAGAGCGCCTCGACGAGCGACGAGATGGTCGGGCTCGCCGCCGACGCCCGCGGGGGCGTCTGCGAGGTGACGCGGACCAACTCGGCCAGTTCCTCGGCAGGCTTACCGACGATCTCTCCAGGCCTGTACCCCTGCTCGATGGCACGTCGAATCAGTTTGAGCGCTTCGACGTCGGCCTCGGAATAGACGCGGCTTCCGCTGTCCGTTCGCGTGGGGCGCGGGAATCCGTAGCGGCGCTCCCACATCCGCAGCGTGTCGAGCTCGATTGACGTCAGCCGGGAGGTGACTCGGATCGAGTATCGGGCGTCCAGGGACGCGTCCGACGCGCCGCCGTGCGCCAATGCTTTGGCCGGAGACTGGGGGGGACGCCTCGTTCGAGTTCGGACCACGTGCCACGGTAGTCGATTGGACAAAGAATCGTCAATCGCGCCTTTCAGGCCGGAGTGGGCCGAATATGGCTTGACATAAGTTGGACAAATAATAAACATCCCCATCCGTGGCGCGAGGCGAAGTTCCCCATGCGTCCCGCCATGCTCGAAGAGCGCGCGGGAAACCCGCGAGCAGGACGTCAGCCGCGCGTTCGGCGGGAGAGCCGCGCGATGCCTTCTTCGACGAGCGCGACCGAAGTGGAGAGGGTCTTTTTTTCTGCGGCGAGCGCCCGCCGAGCAGCTTCGTCGAAGGACAAGAGCTCGTGGTCGGGCACGAGATCCCAGAAGCTGGTACCGGTCGGGAGCAAATCGCTCGTAAGGCCCTCGACGAGCTCTCGTGCGACGTCGTAGTCCGCGTTCGTCACGATCTTGAGCCAGTAGCTCGACAAGCGGGGCGTCAGGATCGGCACGCTCAACGTGACCGGACGAGTACCGCGCAGGCTTGCGATCCGGATCAGGATGTCTTTCGCGCTCAGCACTTCCGGGCCAGGGAGCTCGTACAGGCCGGCCCGTGCGAGGGGCAAACGGAGCGCAGTCTGGACGCCGAACACGACGTCGTCGATGGCGATAGGCCGGGATCGGGTCGACAGCCAGCGGGGCAGCAGCATCGCCGGAAGACGCGACGCGAGGTCGCGGACAATCTGCCAACTGATGCTGCCGTGGCCGATCACCATGGCCGCGCGCAGCTCGAAGGTCGGGACGGGGCCGGATCGCAAGATTTCCCCCGTCGCGATTCGGCTTCGCAGGTGGCGCGACGGTCGTCCGCTCGGAGCGACGCCCCCGAGATACACGATGCGCTCGACGCCGGCGACCGACGCGGCCTGCGCCATCGCCTCGGCGGCCTCGAGTTCGCGGCGCTCGTAACTCGAGTCGCGACCCATCCCGTGAACGAGGTACACGACCGCGCGGACCCCGGAGAGCGCAGGCGCGAGCGTCGATCGATCGTCGACGTCGAGCCGAACCCAGGCGCACTCCGGATGGGCGGCGGCTGCGCGCGCCGGGTCGCGCGTGGCGGCGCGTACGTCGAAGCCAGCCGTCTTCAAACTCGGCAGGAGGTGGCCTCCGACGAATCCGGTGGCGCCTGTCAGCAGCACGGTTCCCGTCGCGGGATCCGCCTGCGTTCGAACTTGGTCGGATCGAGGCTCCGTCATTGCCGCCCGTCCTTAACTGGCCCGCTTGCTGCCGTTTGGCAATGGCGCGGCTCGGTTGAACCCGCGTGTCGCGCACCAAAACCGTGAAATGGGGCATTGCCGATGACGGTCCGGTCGCTCGTTTGGTTTCGTGGCAAAGAGCTCCGCGTCGCCGACCACGCGCCGCTCGACTCCGCTTCCCGTGCCGGAGAAGTCATTCCGGTGTTCGTCCTCGACCCGTACTTCTTCGACCCGGTTCGGGCCCGCGAACTGCCACACCGAATGCAGTTTCTGCTCGAATCGCTCGCTTGCCTCCAACAGGACCTCGCACACCTCGGTTCGACGCTCCTTCTGGCGGCGGGCAAGAGCGCCGAGGTCATCCCCCGATTGGCCGAGCAATGGCGCGTGGACCGAGTCGTTTGCCAACGGTGGACGGAGCCTTTTGCACGCGAGCGCGACCGGCGCGTCGCGGCTGCCCTTCGTGTGCCGCTCGAGCTCTTCGCGGGCGAGACGCTCCTGCCTCCCGAAAGGCTTCGGACCGGCGGGGGAACTCCGTACACGGTCTTTACGCACTTCGCTCGCGCCTTCGCGGCGAAGTCGCACCAGATCGGGGAACCGCTGGAGGCGCCTCGCCGGCTCCCGCCCATTCCCACGGACCTGACCGCGCCGCTCGCGGCTCCGATCCCGTCGCTCCGATCTCTCGGAATCCCCGACAACCCGCGTCTCGCGCGGGGCGGTGAAGCGGCAGCTTCCGCGAGACTGCGCGCCTTCCTGGGGGGCCCGTTCGCGACCTATGCCCGCGACCGCGACTTTCCCTTTCTCGCGGGCACCAGCGGTCTATCCGCGGACCTCAAGTTCGGTACGGTATCCGCGCGCACCGTGTGGAAGGCCGTGCGACGTGCCGGGGCATCCGAGCGCACGAGCCGTTCCAGAGACGTGTTCTGCAACCAACTGGTCTGGCGGGAGTTCGCGTACTCCACACTCTGGGACAGGCCCGAAGTCCTCACCGCGCCGTTCCGACCCGAATTCTCCGGATTTCCCTGGCGCGAGGACGACGACGCCTGGCGCGCCTGGACCGAAGGAACGACCGGCTATCCGATGGTGGACGCCGCCGCGCGCCAACTCTACGCGGAAGGACTGGTGCACAATCGCGCGAGAATGATCGCGGCGAGCTTTCTCGCCAGACACCTCATGATCGACTTTCGCCGCGGCGAGTCCCACTACATGAAGTATCTGGTCGACGGCGACTGGGCAAACAACGACCTCGGTTGGCAATGGTCGGCGGGCTCGGGGTGCGACGCGCAGCCCTACTTCCGCGTCTTCAACCCGACTCTCCAAGGGCAGCGCTTCGATCCCGACGGAGTCTACGTCAAGCGGTGGGTGCCGGAACTGGAGCGGATGCCAGCCGACTTCGTCCACCGCCCCTGGGAAGCCCCCACCGATGTCCTGCAGCGAGCTGGGGTCGTGCTCGGCAAGACCTATCCGAAGCCTTGTGTGGAGCACCGCTTTGCGCGCGCAAGATTCCTTCGAACGGCGCGCCTGCACACCCATGCTGCCCAGAGCCGCGGCGAAACCGCTCGCCCGCCCGGTCCTTGACAAACGTTGGACGCGGGCTGGCCACGCCATCGTGAGATCTTCCTCCGTCGGGGGATGCGGGTTGACAGAAAGTGTACATAAGTTATACAAAACGAATCAGTTGGTTGCCGGCCATGAATGCCCTTCGTCGACTCGCCCCGTTGCTCCTGTCACTCGTCGCCGGGTGCGTGCACCCCGTGCGCCCCGACGGGGGAACGGGGCTTCTGCCGGTGGGCTCTCCTGCGCCCGACCTCGCGGGGACGACGAGCGACGGAAAGTCGATTCGACTCTCCGCCGTCCGTGGTCACCCCGCCGTCGTCTACTTCTACCCGAAAGACGAGACGCCCGGATGCACGCGTGAAGCGTGCGCGTTTCGCGACGCGTTCGCAAAGTACGACGCGCTCTCCATCCCTATTTTTGGTGTCTCGCGGGATTCGGAGGACAGCCACCGGTCGTTCCGTACGCACCACGATCTGCCTTTTCCGCTGGTCGCTGACGAGGAAGGGACCGTGGCGCGTGCCTACGGCGTCTCGAGCATGCTGGGTATGGCATCTCGCGTTACCTTCCTCGTCGGCGCGGACGGTCGTGTCCGACGAGTCTGGCCCGACGTCGATCCGGCGGTTCACGCCGAGCAGGTGCTCGCCGCTGCACGCGGCGAAGACGGGGGGAGCCGATGAACCACGTCGTCGAGCGTGAACAGTTCGTGCCACGACCCCTCCACGAAGTCTTCTCGTTCTTCGCCGACGCGGCAAATCTCGAGCGAATCACACCGCCGAAGCTCCACTTCCGGATCTTGTCGCGTTTGCCCGTCGACATGCATCCCGGTGCGGTCATCGACTACCAGTTGTCTCTCTTCGGCGTTCCTTTTCGCTGGCGTACGCTCATCGAGTCCTTCGACGTCGGGCGACAGTTCATCGACGTCCAGCTCCGGGGGCCGTACCGGTCGTGGAGGCACGTCCACGACTTCGAATCGGTGGCAGGCGGAACGCGGATGCGCGACCGCGTGGACTATGAAATGCCGCTCGGTCCGCTCGGCGAGGTCGCCAACGTCGTTTTCGTGACTCGCCAAGTGGAGGACATATTCGATTTTCGTCGCAAGGTCATTCAGGACGTCTTCGCATCTGGACCTCGAGGCCAAACCCATGAACATGCCTGAACCCGCACTCTTGCGCGTCGACGTCGCCAGCGTCGCAAATCTGCCGACGAAATTCGGGGACTTTCGTATCCATGTCTTCACCAACAACCGCGACCGCCTGGAGCACGTTGCCATGGTCCGCGGAGACGTGTTTGGCGCCGAGTCCGTTCCCGTGCGCGTTCACTCGGAGTGCCTGACCGGCGACGTGCTTGGTTCGCTTCGCTGCGATTGTCGAGAGCAACTCGAGCGCGGACTCCAACAGCTCGGTGCGGCGCAGCGAGGCGTCCTTCTCTACCTGCGGCAGGAGGGGCGCGGCATCGGGCTCGCGAACAAGATTCGCGCGTACAAACTCCAGGAAGAGGGGCTCGACACGGTCGAGGCGAACCTCGCCCTCGGGTTCAAGGACGACGAGCGCGATTACGCCGTCGCCGCCGCGATCCTGCGAACGCTGGGAGTCCGCTCGATTCGACTGCTGACCAACAATCCGGACAAGATCGCGCAGCTGAACCGGTACGGCATGCGTGTGACGGATAGGGTCGCCCACGCGATTGCGCCGAATGCTCACAACCGCCGCTACCTCGAGACGAAGGCGCTTCGATCCGGTCACCTGCTCGACCTCGCCGAAGCCCCCGCTCGGGAAAGCGGCTTGGAGTGCAAAGGCACCGCATGAAGGGCGCGGTGGTGGGTCGTCCTTCTCGCACGCCGTGCCCGCCATCGGCGAGGCGCTGCGCGGGGTGAGCCGCGCACAGGCGAACGAGACAGTGCGCTGACCGTCGTGACGCGATGCGCGGACGACTGCGCAAGGTGCGCGAGGCGCGTCGCTTCCGCCTTCGGTTTGCGCTGAACGTCTCGTGACGATTGCGCGGCGAATCGCGAAGTTCACGACTGGCTCGCGGAGTGCAATCCTCGCCCGCGTTCCGCGCTGGCTTTCGATAGGGGCGCACACAGGCCGCCCTATCCGACAAGTCGCGGCAACCAACGAGGAGGCGCCGTGAGCAGACGTTCGTTCGTGCCACTTACCGCAGCGGCGGTTCTCATCACCCTCGAAGGCTGCGGTGGCCCCGTGGGCCTCACGATCGCTCTCACCGACGGGGGGCCGCTGGGCGCCTCTGCGAGCGAGAGCAATCCCTCGGAAGGGGGCCACGCGCTCGACGTTCCGGCGGACCCCTCGACTGCAGGCGATGCGGGTGTCGAGGACGAAGCGCCTCCGCCGGCCCTCGACGTCGACAGTGGCGCCGCGCACGCCGGGGACGCGGGCTTCATCGACGGCAGTCGAGAGCAACGGCCGTCCGACACGCGGCCGGCGCCGGACGCGGCAGTCGCACGTGACGCCGGCCTCGACGCAATCCCGACCCCCGCGGGGGACGGCGGCGCAGTGGAAGAGGGCTGCTCGGGAGGCTGGACGGGCCACGCAAGCGACGACACGCCCTCGCCCACCCCGGTCAGCGGCTACGGCGGCGTTCAAATCAAGATACCGACTGCAACGCAGATTCTGAGCCTCCATACCGTCCTCACCGTCCCGTCGAAGCCGCTCCCTTCGGGCACCCTCTTCCTGTGGCCGGGGCTTCAGCCGCTGCCGGGCTCGAAGAACTTCAACCCCATCGGCAACGGGGTATTGCAGCCCGTGCTTACGTGGGGCGGGACGTGCGCCCCCACCGCGCCGGAGTCCTATGCGAACTGGTGGATCTCGGCGCAGTACGTCAATACGTATGCGAAATACATGGGACACACGGGCTGCAACGGCGGCACCGGGATGACCGTGGCCGTCGGAGACTCGCTGGACATTACGATGACCCTCCAGGGGACCACGTGGCACCAAGTGGTGGTCGACACGCAGACCGGCGAGCAGGTCTTCTACGACATCGACATGCTCGGCCAGGCTCAGGACTGGGCGATTTTCTCCATCGAGGGCTATTCGTCGAAGCCCGTGACCGACGTCGTGTTCACGTCGACGAAGATCACGCTGGCCGCGCCCGAGTCGTCGGCGTGTCAGCCGAGCGTTCGCGGACAGAACGACTACTTTGCGACTCCCATGACGTCGAGCGACGGGCTTCAGTGCTGCGTCTCTCGAATCATCCTGCGCGGGCAGGGCGTGGCGGCGACGACGCCGAACGGACCGTGACGACGACGACCGAGGCCGAGCGCGTGGCTCTCCGGCGATCCCGCCCGCTCGTCGGTCTCTTCTCTCTCTTTCTCGCGGCGTCGTGCAACGTCCAGAGCACGCCCGTCGACCCGGGCCGCGGCGGCCTTGCGAACGGGCCCGCCGCGGGAAGCGGTCCCGATGGCGGCGCCGGTGACGGCACGTCGAGGCCGGGCGTCGCTTCGAGCTCGATGAGCTCGGGCAGCGCGCCTCCGAGCGACGCGAACTCGGGCAGCTCGGGGAGTGGTGGCCCTCAGGGCGTGCCGAGGGGAACTGGGAGCAGCAGCGGCGGAACGAACGGCGCCGCGTCCTCGGCCGGCTCGGGGACCGCGGCGTCAGGCAGCTCTTGCGGCGCGACAACGGCGAGCGCGGGGGCTGGCTCGGAGGGCGCGACGGATACGGGCGCCTCGTGCCCCGTTACGGCGAGCGCTGTACGAGTCACCGAGATCGACGTCGGTATGTCGTACATTTATCAGGAAACCGACGCCGCCGGAGGCGACAACATCGGCCTCGCCCCTCTTCAGATCGCACCGATTCCATCGGGCGGCTCCCGCGTGGCCTTCATGGGGAAAGACGGTATGGTCCACATCGCCCAGCTCGACACTGGCGACCAGCTGGTCTCGGGGTCGGTGTTCGGTATGCCCGCGTTCGACATGCAGGACATCTACGCCGACGATTCAGGCGGAGTGGTGTTGGTCTCGCGCAACGCGACCGGGGGCGGGACCGGCAACTGCGGGACGCCGAGCAACCTTTGCGGCATTCCCCCGAACCCTCCCGACCCGTGCTGGGACATGTACATGGTGCGCTTCGACGGGTGCGGCCACGAAACGTGGGCGACGAAGCTCACGACGTCGAGCGCGTCGCTGCCGCCCTATTCCACGGGTCCGACCGGCCTGCAGGTGTTCATGATTTGGTGGTATGCGCACAACGGCCGGATCGCGTTCGACCCGACGAACAATCACTACGCCGGATATTACGGCGCGGCCATCAGCGTCAGCCAGGGCGGGTGCATCAACATCCACCAGGGCGACGAGATGCGCGTCGTCGACACCAGCGGCAACATCGTGAGCGGCGGTTTCGACTGGGGGTGCAGCCATAGCGCTTTCGAGCGCATGACGTGGGACGGCACGAAGTTCGTCACGGTCTGCAACAACGATGCGGATCCTGGAGGGAACAAGACCGGTCGAATGGCGTTCGCGCCCGCTTCCGCGACCATCTACCCGGTCAACGAGCTCAACGCCGAACTGGGCGCCGTCATCAAGGCCGGCGCCGGAGGCTACTGGCTCGTCCTCAGCGATGTTCGCCCGGGGCAACCAACGACCGCGCCAGCTCTCGACGACGTCCACCTCGTTCACACGACGACGGGTGCCGCGGACAGCGACATCACGCTGGCGAGCGACACGGGCCTGAACGACCGGGCGCCGCATTTGGCCGCCTTCGGCAAGAATCGAATGCTGGCGGCTTGGGAGACGTCGACGAAGACCGACCACCTGCTACAGACCGACACCAGCCGCAGGCTCTATCTCCAGGCCTTGGACGACACAACCGGTGCGGCACAAGGCGCGGCGTACTACGTGCCGGGCGTGACCGGGAGTCGCTACCAGGATTTTCGAACCTATTCGGACGGAAGCGTCGCCTACGTTGCGCCCGGAAGCAGCGCTTCCAAAATCAGAATCTTGCGCGTCTTTCCGTGTAAATGACGACGACTCGAGACCCGGGGCGGCGGTCAGCCGGGGCGCCGCGGCGATGTCCTGTCGAAGAGCGAGAGCTGCGCTCCGCTCGTCCCCGGAGCCCGGTGAAGTTGAGCGACGAGCGCGTCGATCGTGTCGGCTTCGGCGGCGGTCTTGTCGGGACGATACCGCACGACGCGAGCGAATCGCAGAGCGACCCCGCCGGGGTATCGGGGGCTCCTCTGCACGTCGTTGTAGCGAATCTCCACGACCAGCTCGGGGCGCACCCGAACGATCCATTTCGTGCGTTCGGAGGCGAGCTCGGTCAGGCGGAGGGTTTGCCAGTGCAGGACCGCGTCGGTCAGGCCCTTGAATGTCTTGCCCACCATCACGAACTCCCCGCGGTCGTCGCGCGCACCGAGGTGAAGGTTCGAGAGCAGCCCCGTCCTGCGGCCACTCCCCCATTCCGCGGCCAGCACCACGAGATCCGACGTGCGGTGCTCTTTCACTTTCTGCCAGGCCCGGCCGCGACTTCCGAAGCGGTAGGACGAGCCCAGGTCCTTGACCATTACGCCTTCGTGACCTCTCGAAATGGCGTCGGCATAGAAGGCGCGCGCTTCGCCGACGGTCGCAGGCTTCATTTTCGGTGCGAGGAGCTCCGGAGGCGCGATTGCGCGCAGCGCGTCGCCGCGGGCGGAGAGGGGCGCGTCGAGCAGGTCCTTTCCGTCGAGGTGCATGCAGTCGAAGAGGAAGATCGCGAGCCGATCGCCCGCCCGTATCGCGCCTCCCGACACCGCCGAGAAGGAGTCCTGAAAGGGCCGAGGTTCGCCGCTGGGACCGATGAGGACGACCTCCCCGTCGAGCACCGCGGCGCCCGCCCCGAGCGCGTTGAGAGCGCCGAGAAGCGGTGCGCAGCCGGAGGTCATGTCGTTGCCGTGTCGAGAGTAGACGGCGATCCGTTTGTCGAGCTTGTGGACTTGTGAGCGAACTCCGTCGATCTTCCATTCGATTTGGGCATCGATGCTCCCTGCGAGCGCGGCATCGAGGGACTCGGCGGAGTTCGCGAGCATCGGAGCGAGCGGCCGGAAGAGCTCGAGCGCATGGGGAGGCGCACCGACCTTGCCTGGGCCCACGAGCGCCTCCGCAGCGCGCGCGATCGACCCCGTCACCAAGACCGCGCGGCGGACTTCGCTCTCGCTTCGTCCCGATAGATCGACCAGGGCGAGCAGCATCAGCCCGGTGAGGCTCCCCTGCCTCAGCGTGCCGGTGAAGGCTCCGACGAGGAGCGCGCGCTCCTGCTCCGTGAGCCTCTGGAACAGCGAGTCGACCTGCGCCATCGCTTCTTCGCGCGGCCCGCTCGCCGCGTGCGCGAGCACCTTCTCGACCTCTGCAAGCGTGATTGACGGGGCTCCGGCCGCAGGCGTACGCGACAGCTCCCAGAGGTGAGAGGGTCCGATGCCGAGCGGCCCGCACTGCGGCTCGGCGACGAGCCATCCCACGGCCGCGGCGATTTCCCCGGCGGGTACCGTGGCGAGGAAGTCGACGACCAGCTTCTTCTTCGCCAGCCGCGAGCGAGTGGCCGACACGCGCGACGACGTCTGCGCAAGCTCTGCAAAGAGCGTTTGCGGCAGGTCGGGCGAGGTCATCTCGAGCTCTCGCCTACCGCTGGTCGGTGCCCGGAATGTCGACCGGTCCAACCAGGCCCAAGCCGGTCGTGACCAATGATTCGGAAGCGTCCATGCTCCGGCACCAGGCTTCGAAGCGAGCGCGCGGTACGCCACGCCATCTCAGGTCTTCGAGCGACTCGGACAACGGAACCGACTGAACGAGCGTGGCAAGGCGCCGATAGAGATAGACTTGGTCGAGGTTGGCCGAGAGGGTCGCGGCGAGCGCGGGCGCGCCCCGCAGGGCCGGCTTCCAGTCGGAAGCGCGCAGCGGCACATTCTCGATGCGGCCGTATTCGTGAAGGAGGGCTGCCGCAGTCTTTTTGCCGAATCCCGGGAGGCCCGGAATGCCGTCCGCGGTGTCGCCTACGAGGGCGAGGTAGTCGGGAACGCTGGCCGGGGCGATGCCGCGCGTTTCGAGAAGTCCCTCTTCGTCCAGGACACGGCCGCGCATTCGGTCGACCTGAACGATGCGCCTTCCCCGCAGGCATTGTCCGAGATCTTTGTCGGGAGTCAGGATTCTCACTTGCTCGACCTCCTGCCAGTGGAGCGCCGCGGCGGTCGCGAGCGCGTCGTCGGCCTCCCACTCGTCCATCGACCAGACAACGATGCCGAGAGCGCGCATCGCGTCCTCGACGAGCCCAAACTGGCCGAGGAGCTCAAGGGGGACGCCCTCTTCGGTTTTGTAGCCGGCAAACAGGTCGTTTCGAAAAGAGCGGATCGGGTTGTCGAATGCGACGGCCATGTGCGTCACCCGTTCTTCGGGATCCCGAAGAAGCGTAATCATGGACCAGGCGACGCCGACCGTCGCTTTGACGTCGCGACCGGAGGGGTCGGTGTGGCCCGGTCGTTTGGAAAAGTGAGCCCGAAAGAGCTCGTAGGTCCCGTCGACGAGGTGCAAGCGCATGGCGCGTCAAGGGCCATAGCACCCCGACGATTCAACGACTGAGCTCGAGTGAAGGGCGACCTGACGTAAAATTTGAGCTTTTCCAGTCGGCATTACGGGCCGGCGTGGCGGTTGCGCCTGAGCGGCTGCCTAGTAACGTGAGCGGCGTGGTCTACGAGACATGGGCGCCCCGCGTAGCCTAGACCGAGCTGCACATCCGCGCCCGCGAAGCTCCTGCGGCCACAACGGGCGGACCCGGACCGTGCCGCTGATCGTCGGCTGGGTGGTCGGACTTGCCCTCCTTCTCGGAATGAGCACGTCGGCGTGGGCCCACAAGAACGGCATCGCGTCGAGCTGCGATGGGTGCCACTCGGGCGGCACGGCGCCAACGGTCACCCTGACCTCTGATACGTCGCCGGTCGAGCTTGGCCAAACCATCGTCCTTACCGTGATGATTTCGAACACCAACGGCCCGGTGGCCGGCTTTTTCGTTCAGTCCAGCGGGCCGGGGACCTTCAGCCTCGTGGATACCCCCGGAACGCAGCTCATGGGCGGAGGGGTGACCCACACGATGCCTCGCGCCGGAGTGAACGGCTTCACCACGTTCCGCGTGGGGTGGACCGCTCCGGCGGCCGAAGGAGGCGTCGACTTCACCGCCTGGGGCCTCTCGGCCAACGGAGACGGCACGCCGTCGGGTGACGCGGGGAGTTCGGCCTTTCTGTCCGTGGCCTACGGCTGCGGAGCAGGGACCAAATACTATACGGACAACGATCAAGACGGCTACGCGCAGAGCACCGGATACACCGTCAATTGTTCTCAGCCGAAGTACTACTCGACGGTGATGGGCGACTGCGACGACAATGATCCCGCCATCCATCCCGGAGCGATGGAAGTTTGCAACGGGAAAGACGACAACTGCAACACGCTCATCGACGAAGGGCTGCCCACGAGCACGTATTGCACCGACAGTGACGGCGACGGACACGGGGTTGCGGCCGGCCCGAAGGTGACCGCGTGTCGCCCCAGCCAAGGGTTCGGGCTCTGCGACAGCGACTGCAACGACAAGGACCCGACCATTTATCCGGGCGCTACCGAGGTCTGTAACTTCCGCGACGACAACTGCAACAACATGATCGACGAAGATCTGGCGCATTCGTGCGGCGTCGGCTGGTGCTTCCGCTACGGCTCGATCTGCTCGGGCAGCTGTACCCCAGGACAACCCGCGCGCGAGGTCTGCGACGGCATCGACGAAGACTGCGACGGCGTCGTCGACAACGGAACGAATCTGGAACTCTGCGGTCAACCGGGGCTCGTGTGCACACGAAGCGTGTGTGTCCCTTCGGGGGACGTGGGCGAAGCGGGACTGCCCCCTGGCGACGACGCCGCCGCCGTGAACCCGAGTGACCCGCCGCCGGTGGAACCAAGCGCCGACGGCGGAGTTGCCCGGGCGAGCGAGCCGCCGAACGATGGAAAGCCTGGCTGCAACGTCGTCCACGACAGCGCGGCGCCGTCCTTCGGCCTTTCGGCCGCATTGAGCCTTTCTCTGGCATCGGTCCTCCGGCGCGCACGGCGCGCGAGGGGCAACCGGGCTGCAGCGCACTAGTAGATTTCCTCGGTCCCCCAAACCGTTTCGGTACTCTGGCCGGCCTCGCCCCGGCGCCTCGGCGTGCTGAACGGCTCGTCCCCCCCCGCGGAACTTTGCGCCTCGCTTGGTGTCGGCCCTTGCGTCAAGGAGGTCTGCCCATGAACTCGTTCGCAGAGAATTTTCGTGATGGTGGCTGGGGGATGTTTCCGACGCTTCTCTTCGGCGTCGTCCTTCTCGGCGCGGCGACCAAATACGCGATCACCCCCGATCGGCGCTTCATTCCTCTCGTTCTCGGTCTCGGAGCGCTCACCCTCGCCACGGGCGGTCTCGGATTCGTGAGTGGTTTGATTGCAACTTGTCATTCCGTCGGCGTCGACGCGGACAGGCTCCAAGGCCAACACACGCTCATCGCGATCATCGGTTTCGGGGAGTCGCTCAACAGTCTCGCATTCGCCCTCGTGTTCGTCGTGCTCGCCGCGCTCGGTGCGACCTACGGAGCTTGGCGAATCGCCCGCGTGGGCGCGGCCGCCTCGTAACGGGCGGGCGATTGGCTCTTTCGCGCGTACTCGCGGCCGAGGAGCACGGCCATCAAGAGCCACGCGAGCGAGAGTCCCACGTTCACCGCGAGAAACCCGCGCGCGCTCATCGCCGCGCGGGTTCCAAACCAAACGAGTGCGGCCGAGAGCGAGTCACCGGCACGCATCACGAACGTGTCGACGACCTGTTTCGCCTTGTACTTCGCCTCGCGCGAGGTGACGAGCCAGAGCGCCTGTCTGGTCGTATTCGAGAGTGAATAGTCGAGCGTGCTCTCCACGACGCGGCTGGCGAAGAGGACCCCCAGGAGTGGTGCGGCGAAGGACGTGGTGTAGCCCGCGAGAGAGGCGACGGGGACGAGAATGAGCGCCGCGCGCAAACCGGCGTACTTGATGATCCGAGAGACGACGAAGAGCTGCAGAATCACGCCGAGCGTGTTGATCCATTCGAAATAGCGCGCCTTGAACTCGCCGATGTAACTGGAGGGCGCGATGCCGAGCGCGTGCGCGGAGGCCGCCGCGTGCGAGACGAGCATTCGGTCGAGAACATAGTCACCCGTTTTCGTGACCATGTTCAGGACGAATATCATGATTGCAAGAATCAGTAGATAACGGTCCCGGACGATGAGGGCAAAAGCGTTTCCGCGCCCGAGCGGGACGTCTTCTGCGGGCGGCGATCCGGCCGGCCCTGTCCCGACGCCGCGCCGATGCACGAGGTACGTGAGGCCGACGGTCGATACGAGGATTCCCGCGGCGATCGCCATGAGAAGAAATGGCGAACCGAGCCGGACCAGCGGCTCGGCGATGACCGCGCCGCCCACCGCGCCGACCGAGCTTCCGATGCCGACGATTGGAAAGAGACGTTTGCCCTGCTCCTCCGTGTAGGTCTCCGCCGCGAAGCTCCAAAACTGCGCGACCGTCACGGTATTGAAGACGCCGACCCACAGAAAAAAGGGCACGCCGAGGTGGGCGCCGCGCGTTCCCAGCGCCCAGAAGACCACCAAGTTCATCGCGAAAAAAAGAGTCACCGACGAAATGAGCACGACGCGTCGCACCCGCGCCGAGAGCCACCCGTAAAAATTCGCGACGAATATGAGCAGCACCGACTGTCCGACCGAGGCGTAGCTCTTCACTTCGGCGCCTCCGCCGAGGAGGATGAGGGGTTCGCGCGCGACCTTGAGCAGGTAATAGGCCGTGAGGAGGAGGAAGACGTTCAACGTCAAGAGCAGCACGGTCGGAGCTTCTCCCGGCCGCACGTCACCGAACGCGCCGAGCACGAACTCGACCGGATGCTCGCGAAAGCGCAGATGAACTCGCTGCGTTGGGGCTTCGCTTGCGATCGTCATTCGTGCACGGTTCCCTTCCTCGAAGTGCGTTCTCGGTAGCTGCCTGCTCGACCTACTCCCCTACCATCCGCAGAGCGATGCGTCTCGACGGCCCGGAACAAATCCGCTCGGAAGGACGAGTTTTGGAGGGCCGATGGCCCAGATTCTCGCTAAGGTCGCGGTTCGCCTGCAGCGTTCCGGGAGCCAATGGCTCGGTGGGGAGATCGTTCGATGAACGAGACCAAAATGGGGCTTTCTTTCGTGGCGACGTTTCTCGCGGTCGTGGGGGGTCTGGCCGGCTGTTCGAGTTCGGCCGAAACCCGCGCCAGTACTCCCGGTACGGACAACGACCCCGGTCCGGACGCGACGAGCCAGGCCGGCGGGCCCTCGGGACCGACGGATGCCGGGGTGTCTTCGACGTTGCGGGACAGTACGAGTCCGGCGATGCCCATCGAGGGCGGTTCGGTCGCCCCCGTGACCCTCGACAGCGGCCGGACGGCTGTAGCCGACGGCGGCGACGGCGGCGGCACGGCCGTTCCGAGCGCTTCCGTTGGGGGCGACTCGGGCATCGCGGTCTTTGCGCCGCCGATGCCGAACTGCGCCTCGGGAACCGACGGGGTGACCAATTGCGGCGCCGGGGGAAGCGGAAACGAAAGCTGCTGTTCGAGCTTGGCTGTCGCCGGCGGGACCTACGACCGAACGTACACGTACGGTCAGACGTCTTCGTATGCGGATCCGGCCACCGTGAGCAACTTTCGCCTGGACAAATACCTGGTCACCGTCGGCCGGTTTCGGCAGTACGTCGCCTACATGACGAGCGGCTCGGGCGCGCCACCTGCGGACGGCAGCGGGATCCACGCGCATTTGAACGCCGGAAAAGGACTCGCCAATAGCGCAAGCCCCGGTACGTACGAACCCGGCTGGAATGCCAATGGTTGGAACTCGCTCGTCGACTCGATTACGCAACTCCCGGACCTCGCAACAGGGCCCGATGCGGCGAGCGTGTGGAACGCGAATCTCGCTTGCGAGCCGAACTACGCCACGTGGACGGCCACGCCGGGGAATGGCGAGAGATTGCCCATTAACTGCGTGGACTGGTACGAGGCGAGCGCTTTCTGCATCTGGGACGGCGGGTTCCTGCCGAGCGAGGCGGAGTGGGAGTACGCCGCGGCCGGAGGCAGCCAGCAGCGAGAGTATCCTTGGGGATCGACGGACCCGGGTACGGCAAACCAGTTCGCCATCTACGGCGACGGCGAGAGCCAGTGTTACTATCCGAGCGGCGCGGCGAGCACCTGCACGGGGGTCGCGAACATGGCTCCGGTCGGCACGGCCTCGAAGGGAGCCGGCTACTGGGGGCAGCTCGACCTCGTCGGCGAAGTGTTCGAGTGGAACCTCGACTGGTATGCTCCTTACGCAGCGTGCACCGACTGCGCGTATTTGACCGCCGCTTCGAACCGGGTCATGCGCGGAGATCTCCTCAATGACGCGACGCTGTTGCTTCCGCCGGAGCGTTTCGACGTCGCCCCATCGTTCCGGGCCGTCAACCTCGGTTTTCGGTGCGCCAGAACGCCCTCCGCAACCAAAGACGGAGGCACGACGTCGACGGCGACCGGAACGCCGGTCTCGAGCCCGACGACGGCACCGGACTCGGGTGTCTCACCCGGGATGAACGTTCCGATCGTGGTCCCTGCGGGATGCACGGTGCCCTCGCCGGTGAGCTTCACGACCGATGTGCAGCCGTTCTTGAACGCATCGTGTGGCAAGACGGGCGCGGCCAACGCCAGCAACGGCGGGTGCCACGTGCTCGACAACGAATCGACCATGGAGGAAGGAGGCAAGAGCCACGCCTACGATTGGATTACCGGGACAGCGCACGCCTCCTCGTGTCCGGAGACGCCGACACCATTCCGTTTTCAGGTCGTCATGGCGGTAATGCAAGAAGCGGATCCGCCGTCCTGCTCGAAGTGTGACAAGATGCCGAGCGCGACCACGCCTCCGCGGACGCCGCTCACCGCCTGCCAGCTTGCCACGTTCCAGTCATGGCTCAACGAATCTTACGTCGCCCAATTGCACCGTTACGACGGCATCTCACCCACGACGCCATACCCAATGCCGCCGTGGAATTGAGTGATCCGAGTTCGGGGTCGAGATGGGCAACATTCAAGACTGCGTGCCGTTGGGCCGGAGGAATTGCGCTCCCCTCGACGTGCCCGGCGCCAGATAGCGCTGGAATCGAGGGGCCCCATGACCTGGTCTCCCAAGCAATACTCGACGTTCGAGGGCGAGCGCACGCGTCCGGTGCGCGATTTGCTCGCCGCAGTTCCCGTAGCGAGCGCGCACTCCGCAATCGATGTCGGGTGCGGACCGGGGAATTCCACCGAAGTCCTCGCGGAGCGCTTCCCTGGGGCGTCGATTCGAGGATTCGATAGCTCACCCGACATGATCGCGGCCGCGCGCAAGCGCCTGCCCGGAGCCGTCTTCGACGTGCTGGACGTCGCGACGTGGAACGAGCCCGGCCCTTTCGACGTGATCTTGGCGAACGCTGTCTTCCAGTGGGTGCCCGATCACGCCTCGCTGCTTCCGGCGCTCGCCGCAAAGCTCGCGCCGGGGGGCAGCCTCGCCGTTCAGATGCCGGACAATCTGGCCGAACCGGCGCACCGATTGATGCGCGAGACTGCCGCGGATGGCCAATGGGCCACAAAGCTCGCGGCCGCGGTCGCGACTCGAACGCCGGTGGCCTCGCCCGATCGGTACTATCGACTGCTTCGCGCGTCCTGCTCCGACGTGAATGTCTGGCGCACGACGTACTACCACCCGCTCGCGGGCGGACCGCATGCAGTCGTCGAGTGGTTCAAAGGCAGCGGCCTTCGTCCGTTCCTCGATCCGCTCGACCCAGGAGAGCGCGCGGCGTATCTCGAGCGCTACGAGGCCGCGATACGCGAAGCCTATCCTGCGCTCGAGGACGGAACCGTGCTCCTCCCATTTCCAAGATTGTTCATCGTCGCCACGCTGTAGAAGACCCGGTGGTCTTCTACACTTCTCCGCGCGTGTCAGGGCGATCCTACGGGGCGACGGAGACGTTGTTGCGTCTCACGCCGTTCGATGATGGTCGGTGCTCGTACCATTGCTGCGTCACCTTGGCGGCCACGTCCCGACTGCCCAATCCAAACGCGAGTGCCGCGCCGAGCGCAATGGCGGCGAGCGTCAACGTGAACGCGATCGTCACGATCTCGGGCGCGATCTGGAGCTCCCGCAGCGACATGAAGCCACCCAAGGCCAGAATCGCGGCGCGAACGAGTGGCGGAGTAAGCGAACGCGGGGTCGCCCCCGTCCTCGCGCCCGCCTCGGTCTCGCCTTTTCCGATGCGGCCGAATACCCAGTTCCCAAAATAGAGGGAGGCTCCGAAAATCACGGCTGCACCGACCAGATGCGGGACGTAGGCGAGAATTCGTCCGACGCCGTCCGCCACCATCGTGAGCTCCCACGAGCGCGCCGCCTGCATGATCGCAGCGAGAATCACGACGCCAAAGACCGCCTTGCCGGTCCAGCGCGAACCATCGTGGGACTCCGTTTGACGTTCATCCATCAACCCCAGCTTCGCGATCAGCCGGTCGTATCCTGCACGACACAGGACGGCTCGAGTGACGCGCTCGAGCGCGACCGCGATCGCGTAGCCGACGAGCAGGATGAAGAGCCCCGCCAGAAGCTTCGGCAGAAAGCCGACCACTCCGTCGAATGCTGTGGTGAACCAATGCATGGCCGAACTCATGGGAACCTCCGGGGCGGCGTTGGAATCGCACGCTGAAGCGAATCGCATGCCGTACGATGAAGTTGATGCGTGCAAAAGGCGAGACGGCGGCGAAGTTGTTCAGGCCGAGCGACCAGATCACCGCTCCCGCGGTCCTAAACCACGTGGATGAAGTCGCGAAGCGCGTTTCGGGTTGCATCTGGGACTCCGGGCTCCGGCTGGGGTCGGCATACAAAGGCCATTCATCCAAGGCGTCTCGATGAAGCAACCGGTTTCCTCCCGGTTCCGGCGCGGCGTTCTCGTACTCGGAGCGGGCAAGGTGGGAACTGCCCTCTCCAAGGCGCTTCGCGCCCGAGGTGTCCAATCGACGTTGCGTGCAGCTCGGAAAGGGCTTCCCCGGGCCATCGACCAGCGTGTTCTCGTGTTGGCCGTGCGCGATCGCGATTTGAGGGTATTGGCCCAGTCTTTGGCGGACGCGCGACTCGTTCCCGCCGACGCCGTCGTTCTGCACGTCGCGGGCGCGCTCGATGCCGAGCCGCTCGCGCCGCTGCGCGAACTCTGTGCCGGGGTTGCCCAGATGCACCCCATGATTTCGTTCGCCTCGACGCGTGCCGCGCCCGGGCTCGCTCGAGGTAATGTTCTCGTGCAAGGCGATCGGGCCGCGGTGCTTTGCGCGCGTCGCATTGCGCGTCTGCTCGAAATGACCCCGCGCTCGATCAAAGGGCTGGACACCGTCGCTTACCACGCGGCGGCCGGTCTCGTGGCGAACGGCGCTGCCGCGCTGGCCGGAGTGGGGGCAGAGCTTCTGGTAGGTGCCGGTGTCCCCCACCGGGTGGCTCCGAAGATGCTGGGGCCCCTGCTTCGGAGCGTAGCCGACAACATCGAGCGGCTGGGCTTTCCGCAGGCGCTGACCGGGCCTGTGCGCCGGGGCGACGCGAGCGGCGTGGAAAAGCACCTCGTGACCCTGCGTGCAAAGCTCCCCCGCGCTGTCGGTCTCTACCTCGCCGCGGCGCGGGCGCAGCTTGCGTTGGCACGCGCGATTGGCGAAGCGCCGCCCGAGAACTTCGAGGCGATCGCCCGAATCATCGAGCGATCGTCGGCCGGGGCTTAACCGGGTCTGCGATCGGCGCCTTCCGACGCGCCGGTCGGCCCCCCTTCCTCGTGTCCCTGTGAATTCCCGCCTTCCGGGGCGACACTACCCTCGTGGAGGATCTCCGCCCCAAAACCATCCTTTTCTGCGCCGTCCTGGCACTGGCCATCGCGCTGAGCGTCCTCCTGCGAGGACGGCGACCAGCCCACTGGCTCTTCGCCGCCTTCGCGACCGACGTTGCGCTTTGGTACGCGAGCCAGTCGCTCGCGGGGTTTTTCCGCGCGGACATCTGGGAGCGGATCACCGGGGTCCTGACCGTTCTCCTTCCCCAGTTTGCGATTCACCTTTTCCAGAACGTCGTTCCGCTCGAAGTCCGGAGCACGAAGACGCGCCTCGCGCGATTTGCCACGTTCGTCGGCATCCCCGTGCTCGTGATGTCCGTCTCGCCCTACCACGAGCGGCCCTTCGTGCTCGGCGCGGTCTACACGTACGTCTTCGGCCTCCTCACGGCCGCGCTCATCACCCTGGCGCGGCGTGGGCAGCACAGCCCGTCGCGGGCCGTGCGCGACCGTGTCCGCTTTCTCGTCATCGTCGGCGGTGCCGCGACGACCTTTTCACTCGGCGATTTTCTCTCGTACTTGGGTGTGCACCTGCCGCCCATCGGCGCCGTCTTGTCGATTGTCTTCCTCTTCGTCCTCGCAGAATCGGTCACGCGTTCTCGGTTGGCCGATATTTACGAAATGGCGGGACGTCTCCTCGTCTTCACTCTGCTCGCCTTCTGTCTGGCCGGCATTTTCTACCTATTCGTCATGGTCATCGGCGGCTTCGACACGATGTACCTGAACGCGGTACTCGCGGCGATCGTGTTTCTCGTCCTCTTCGAGCCTCTCCAGACCGAAGTCGAACGACGGATCCACCAATTTCTGTTCCGCGAACGGTACGACTTGGAGACCAGCGTCGCTGATCTGCGCAAACGCTTGGCGCACGTTCTCGAGATCGACGAAATGGTGGCGACGCTGTTGGATGGCCTCGAGCGTTCGCGTCGAGTCACCACGGCGGCGCTTTACCTCCGCGACCAGGACGGCGACGGCTTCGACCTCGCGGGCTCGATCGGCGCGGCCGTTCCAAAGCGCGTCGAGGCGCTGGGCGCGCGCCCGCTGCTCGATCGCCTCGATACGAACGCCTCCGTCACGCTCGAAGAGCTCGCCCGAGAGAAGGTCGATGCCCCGGTGGTCACCGCCGCGGCGGGGCTGGGAGTCCTTCAGAGCGCCGTCGTGCTGGTGGTGCGCGGCGACGAAGACGGACATGTCGGGCTGCTCTTCGTCGCCGACGACCGGGTCCGCGACGCGTTCACTCCGGAGGAGGTTGCGCTGCTCGAGACTGTCGCCGCGCAGATCGGGGTCGTCGTCGCCAACAGCCGCATGTACTCGCGAATGAAAGAGCGCGACCGCCTCGCGGCGCTCGGTTCGATGGCGGCGGGTCTGGCGCACGAAGTCAAGAACCCGCTGGGCGCCATCAAGGGCGCGGCGCAATTGCTCGAGGAAGACGGCGACTGGACGCACGACGAGGGGGCCCGAGAGTTCGTCGGGATCATCATCGAGGAAGTGAATCGCCTCGACCGGGTGGTCGGCAGCTTCCTCGACTACGCCCGCCCGCACGCCGGCAACCCCGTGCCCCTCGATCTCAACGCCGCGGTCCGTC
>Ga0265313_10000874_pt1 | contig 30426 bp, 31 predicted proteins | sample 4123metaG_FD_203122 | JGI IMG/M metagenome (GOLD analysis project Ga0265313, IMG submission 203122) | Rhizosphere microbial communities from Carex aquatilis grown in University of Washington, Seatle, WA, United States - 4-1-23 metaG | ecosystem: Host-associated > Plants > Roots > Rhizosphere >...
CCCAAGCGGAACAGGGACAAAGCGGGCGGTGGCTGGCGGAGAGGGTGGGATTCGAACCCACGGTACGCTTGCACGCACAACGGTTTTCGAGACCGTCCCAATCGACCACTCTGGCACCTCTCCGCGGTCGGCGGCGGACCATACACGAGACGGCGTGGCGCGCAACGATGGCTTGACCTGCCATTTACGACGATCGGCGATTGGCCTCCAGCCGGATTGATTGCGGACTAGAAACCCGCAGCCTGGCCCCGAATTGATCTCGATCTGAACTTTTATCGACCCGGCAGGTTATAGAGTGCCCTCGGACGTTGAGGGGCGACGGCTCCAGAAGGAAGAAAGTCATGGTGAACGCTTCTCCTGAAAATGACCTGCAGAAGGATATGGAGGCTATTCGCGCCGATATTGCCGCTTTGACGGAAACCGTCGGCAAACTGGCGTCGGAAGCTCTCAAGGCAGGCGCCACGGTGCGCAAGGGCGCCCGGTCGGCAGCCAAGGAAGCCGGGCGCGCCGGCGAGGAGATCTGGGAAGAAACCCAGCAACTAGGCTCCGATACGGCCGAAGCGGCGGCAGACGCTGCCGAAGCCGGGGTCGCTTCGCTTGAGCGGCAGATCCGCCGCAGTCCGATGAGCGCCGTGCTGATTTCCCTGGGCGTCGGCTTTGTCCTCGGCGCTCTCGGCCGCAAGTAATGTTGCGCTGGCTCCTCTCGGCTTTCGGCATGGACCTGATGAAGGGCGAGATCGCCGCACGCCTTGAGCGGGCCGGCCGGCGCGCCGGCCTGGCCGTCCTGGCGGGACTCCTTTGGCTGGTCGCCGTGGGCTTTGCCGTGGCCGCCGTTGTCGCCTGGCTTTCGCAGCAGCTTGGGCCGGTCGCGGCTCTCGCAATCGTGGCCGGCGCGGTGGCCATCGTCGCCATCATCGTTCAGGTCACCTTGCGCCTGAGCCGCGGGCCGGGCCGGCCGGCGGCGAGCTCGCCGCTCTCCGGTCTTGGCGTCGATGAAATCGCCTCGGCCAGCCCCGTGGCGCTGGTCGCCGTTGTGGCCTTTCTAGGCTATCTGCTCGGCCGGCAGACGACGCGCCGCTAGAACTTGACAGGAAAGACGCTGTCCCTATAGTGCGCGCGACTTGGCGCGGCTTTTGCCGCGCCTTTTGATTTCCATTGAGAAAATCGCCGATACCCGGATTTGCAGCCGGGTGTCGCGCGGATTGGACAGACCGACAGGCACGGGCAGGCCATGTACGCGATCATCAGAACCGGCGGCAAGCAATACAAGGTCGCCGCTGACGACACGATAGAAGTTGCGACCCTCGCCGGCGAAAAGGGCGACTCAGTTACCTTTGGCGAGGTGCTGGCGCTTGGCGGCGATACCGTTTCGCTCGGCAGCCCGCTCGTGTCGGGTGCAAGCGTTGCCGGCGAGATCGTTGAACATCGCCGGTCGTCCACCATTCTCGTCTTCAAGAAGCGCCGCCGGCAGAACTCGAAGCGCAGCCGCGGCCACCGCCAGCACAACACTCTGGTCAGGATCAAGGAGATCGTGACCGGTGCGGCGACGCAAGCATCCTAAGGAGAGACTGCCATGGCACATAAGAAAGCAGGCGGCTCCTCGCGCAACGGCCGTGACTCGGCTGGCCGCCGTCTGGGCGTGAAGCGTTTCGGCGGCGAGAACGTGCTCGCCGGCAATATCCTGATTCGTCAGCGCGGCACCAAGTGGCAGACCGGTACCGGCGTCGGCCTCGGCAAGGACCATACGATCTTCGCGATCGTCGATGGCGTTGTCTCGTTCAAGACGAAAGCCAATGGTCGCACGTTTGTATCCGTGGTCCCGGCCAACCAGGCCATGGAGGCAGCGGAATAGCCGGCACCAGATATTTCGCCGGCGTCACATCGACCCGGCGGTTCAGGTTTGAAGCAAGGGGAGATGGACGCCATCTCCCCTTTTTCTTTGCCTGAATGGAGACATCGCATGGGCACCGGGGGCAAGGGCAGTCGGGAAGCGTTAGCGTTCCAGGCGCGGATTTCGACCGGCCGGCTGCGGCTGCGCCCGCGGCAGCTTGCCGACGAGCTCGCCCTCTCGGCCTTGGGCGCGGCACTGGCAGTGTCAGCCAACCGCTGCGCCACGATCGCCCCCGACGGCGAATTCGCGCTGACGATCGTCGAAGCAGCCTCCGGACAGCCGATTGGCAGTGCAAGTTGCGGTCAATCCGGCTTGGGCAGCGGAACCGAAGTGACGCTCTGGCTTGGCGAACCATGGTGGGGACGCGGCCTCGGCACCGAGGCAGCGCAGGCGCTCATTGACCATGCGTTCCTGAGTGCCGCCGTTCAGGCCGTCTGGTGCCTGAACCGCGTCACCAACCCGCGTGGTCGCCGCATCGTCGAGAAGTGCGGGTTCCAGTTCCGCGGCGCCGGGATGGTTCGCCTGACTGGCCGCGGCGCGTTGCCGATCGAGCGCTTCTGCCTTGACCGCAGGAGCTGGGCGAGCCTCAAGGCGTGGGGTCTGGCGGCCGGGCCGGCCACGGAGATAATCGGTGGCGCGGCCTGAACCGGAGGCATTAACCGCGCGGAACGCCACTGCGTGTAGACTTGCGCTACCGGGCGCCGCCGCGCATATCCATCCGGTCACGCGCAGCACAGAGCGCGGACGGGCCTCGTTTGCAGTGAACGGCTAATGAAATTCCTCGATCAGGCCAAAGTCTACATACGGTCCGGCGACGGCGGCGCCGGGTCGGTGTCGTTTCGCCGCGAGAAGTTCATCGAGTATGGCGGGCCCGATGGCGGCGACGGCGGCCGCGGCGGCGACGTTTATGCCGAGGCAGTCGCCAACCTGAACACGCTCATCGACTACCGCTACCAGCAGCACTTCAAGGCCAAGCCCGGCGGCCACGGCATGGGCAAGGACCGCGCCGGCGCGGGCGGTGACGACCTTGTCCTCAAGGTGCCGCTCGGCACCGAAATCCTCGACGAGGACGGCGAAACACTGCTCGTGGACCTCGCCCATGAGGGTGATCGCGTTCTGCTCGCGCGCGGCGGCAATGGCGGCTTCGGCAATGCCCATTTCAAATCGTCTACCAATCGCGCGCCGCGCCGCGCCAACCCCGGCCTGCCGGGAGAAGAGCGCTGGCTCTGGCTGCGGCTCAAGCTGATCGCCGACGCCGGGGTGGTCGGACTGCCCAATGCCGGCAAGTCGACTTTTCTCGCGGCAGTCTCCGCCGCGCGCCCCAAGATCGCCGACTATCCCTTCACCACCCTCACCCCCAATCTCGGCGTCGCGCGGATCGACGGGCGCGAACTCGTCATCGCCGACATTCCGGGTCTCATCGAAGGCGCGCACGAAGGCGCCGGACTCGGCGACCGCTTCCTCGGCCACGTCGAGCGGTGTGCGGTCCTGCTTCACCTCGTTGACGCCACGGCCGAAGATCCGGTTGCCGACTACAAGACGATCCGTGCCGAGCTCGCTGCCTATGCCAATGGCCTCGCAGACAAGCCCGAGATCGTCGCGCTGTCCAAGATTGACGCCGTCGACAAGCGCGCCGCCGACAAGCTGCGTCAGGAATTCCGCAAGAAAGTAGGCGTGCGCGCCTACATCATCTCTTCGGTCAGCGGTGAAAATGTCGAGGCAGTTCTGCGCGCACTCTCCCGGCCGGTGGCCGAAGCCCATGCCGCCTTGGCGGCACCGCCCAGCCCCGCTCTCCTGACCGGACGCCGGATCTAACGCCCGTGGCCCGCACGCCGGAGGATTTCCGCCGTATCGTCGTCAAGATCGGCTCGTCGCTTCTCGTCGACCGGGCGACCGGCAAGCTGCGCGCCGCATGGCTGGAATCGCTCGCCAACGACATCGCGCGCCTGGCGCGCGGCGGCCGTGACCTGCTCGTCGTTTCGTCAGGCGCGATTGCGCTCGGCCGCGGCGTACTCGGCCTGCCGCGCGGCGTGTTGAAACTCGAAGAGAGCCAGGCGGCCGCGGCCGTCGGCCAGATCGCCCTCGCCCACGCGTACACCGAGATTCTGCACAAGGTCGGGCTCACTGCCGGCCAGGTTCTGGTCACGCTGGGTGACACGGAAGAACGGCGCCGCTACCTCAACGCCCGCTCCACCATCGGCATGCTGCTGAAGCTTCGCGCGGTTCCCGTCATCAACGAGAACGATACGGTAGCGACCAGTGAAATCCGCTATGGCGATAACGACCGTCTCGCCGCCCGCGTCGCCACCATGATGGGCGCCGACTTGCTGGTCCTGCTTTCCGATATCGCCGGACTGTTCACCGCGCCGCCGCAGGAGAACCCGGACGCGAGACTGATCGAGACGGTCGACAGGATCACCCCCGAGATCGAAGCGATGGCCGGCGGCGCCGCCTCTGAATTTTCGCGCGGCGGCATGGAAACCAAGATCGCCGCGGGCAAGATCGCCACTCAGGCCGGGACGACGATGGTGATCGCCTCCGGCCACGCCGATGCCCCGCTGACGCGCATCAGCGGTGGCGAGAAGTGCACCTGGTTTGTGCCGGATGCCAACCCCGTGACGGCGCGCAAACGCTGGATTTCCGGCGGCCTTGCCACGCACGGAACGGTGGTTGTCGATGCTGGCGCGGTAAAGGCGCTGCGTGCCGGGAAGAGTCTCCTGCCCGCCGGGGTCAAGCGCGTCGAGGGTTCTTTTCAGCGCGGCGATGCGGTTGAGATTCGCGCTGAGACCGGCGAGGAGATTGGTCGCGGCCTGGTCGCTTACGACGCTGACGACGCCGTCAGGATCGCCGGACGCAACTCCCGCGAAATCGAGAAGATTCTGGGATTTTCCGGCCGCGCCGAAATGATCCATCGCGACGACATGGCGCTGCGCGGCGAGTAGCTAGCTCTGCGCCCTGGCGCGCTTCGACTGTTGCTCGCGGCGGACAAGTTGTGCGATCGCCAGATCGTACGAGCGCCGGAGCAGAGCGATGGCCGCTTCTGCGTCGCCTGCTTTCCTGATCCGGAAGCTGATCCAGCCGCTGTCCGGCAATATGTGGTGCCGCTCGACGAGCCCCGCGCCGATCAGTTCATCCCGCACGGTGCGCGGGAAAGGCACGTCGAGCAGGACCTCGCCGTGGAGATGACCGAATTCGCGCTTGCCTAACCTGAACTCGACGCCCCCGAAGCGGTGTGGCTCCTCGCTGACCTGCGGCCATGACAGAACCGCGTCGCGGATTGTCTCCGATGCTTTTGCCATGTTCGGAAGTATAGGCCCGCGTTGGCCAAATGTCAGCGCTCGGGCGCTGCTTCCGGCTGGGGCGGCAATCCCGCCTTCTGTTCGCGGAAGAAGATGAACAGACCCGCCCCGATGATGATCACCGCACCGGCCACCACCTGCAGCGAAGGAACATTGCCGAAAAGGATGTACCCGAAGATGCTTCCCCAGACGATCATCGTGTACTGATAAGGGATCACCACCGATGCCGGCGCGAGCGCCAGCGAGCGGGTGATCGCGATGATCGCGAGGAGCGCGGCTGCGCCGAGCGCTGCCATCAACGCGGCGTCCCACCAGTGCGCGACCGGCTGCCAGAGAAACGGCGCCGCCAGCACGCCGACGACGAGCCCTCCGGCGACCTGCCATGCCGTCAGCACGGTGTCGGGCGTCCGGCGCAGCGCACGCGTCATCACCAGAAACACCGAGTAGATGACGCTGCCCGCGAACGCGATGAGCGCGGAGGCGCCGAACGACGTGGCGGAAGGACCGAGCGCGACCACGACCCCACCGAAGCCGACAAGCACCGCCGCCCATCGCCGCCAGCCAACCCTCTCGCGCAGGAACAGCGCCGCCATGACCGTCACGTAGATCGGCCCGGCGAGATAGTAGGTCATGGCGTCGGCAAGCGGCAACTTGCGTACCGCCCAGTAGAACATCGCCGTCTCGATCGCGCCGATGCCCGCGCGGGCAAAGTGCACCCACGGCCGGTTGACCTCGATCAGCTTTCGCCAGCCGAGTTTGTGAATCACGGGCGCCAGGAGAACGACTGCCAGAATGCTGCGCAACAACAGCATTTCGGTCGCCGGGTAGCTCGCCGACAGCCATTTTGCCAGCGCATCGTTCATCGAGAACAGGAAGATGCCGCCGAGCATCAGGCCGATGCCGAGCGGAATGTTCTGTTCGCGCAGGTTGCCGGGAGGGGATTTTGGAGAGGTCATAGGTTCCGCCGGAACGGGCTTCGTCATGGACTGCAAAGTGCCCTATGTCAAAGCCGCCAGCGGCCGCCGTTGCGCCAGGGCGGAACCCGTGTCAAAGACGCCGGAATTGCCCGTTTGGCAGGCATTTGGCCTGTTGGCGGAAGCAAGAGAATCTTCTTGGTTTTCCGGATAGATTGAAGTCCATGGCCAACGCCACAGTACTGGACCTGACCGCAGCAGCCGGCACCGCCAAGCCCGACGTCGCCGCCGAAATGGCGGCGATCGGCAAGGCTGCGCGCGCCGCCGAGCATGCCCTGGGCCTCGCTTCCACGGAGGCCAAGAACGCCGCATTGCGCGGCGCCGCCGCTGCCCTGCGCCGCAACACAGAACTCATCCTCGCCGAGAACGCAAAAGACGTGGCGGAGGCGAAGTCCTCCGCCGTGACCACCATGGCCTTCGTCGAACGTCTCGTCCTGAACCCGGCCCGCGTCGAAGCGATGGCGAAAAGCATCGAGGAGATCATCGCCCTCGCCGATCCCGTCGGCACGGTGCTCGCCCAATGGACGCGACCCAATGGCCTTCGCATCGAGCGCGTGCGCACGCCTCTCGGCGTCATCGGCATCATCTACGAAAGCCGCCCGAACGTGACGGCCGACGCGGCCGCACTTTGTCTGAAGGCGGGCAACGCCGCGATCCTGCGCGGCGGATCGGATTCGTTCCGTTCGTCGAGCGCCATTCACCGCTGCTTTGTCGAGGGCCTGACCGCGGCAGGCCTCCCTGCTACCGCCATTCAACTTGTGCCGACCCGCGACCGCGCCGCCGTGGGCATGATGCTCGCCGGTCTGGGCGGCACCATCGACGTGATTGTTCCGCGCGGCGGCAAGAGCCTCGTTGAGCGCGTGCAGAAGGAAGCGCGGGTGCCGGTCTTCGCGCACCTCGAAGGCATCTGCCACGTCTACGTCCACGAGCACGCGAACCTTGCCATGGCCGAGACGATCGTGCTGAACGCCAAAATGCGGCGCCTCAGCGTCTGCGGCGCTGCCGAGACGATGCTGGTCGACCGCAGTGTCGCGGGCGAATTTCTGCCCCGTCTCGTCGGCGCGCTGCAGAAGGCGGGCTGCGTCATTCGCGGCGACGAAGCGACGCGCACGCTTGCAAGCAACGTCGAGCCCGCCACCGAGGCCGACTGGTCGACTGAATACCTCGACGCGGTCATTTCAGTGCGCGTTGTCGACGACATCGGTGCGGCCATCGCCCACATCGAGCACTACGGCTCCCACCATACCGACGCGATCGTGACCGGCGATGCCGTTGCCGCCGAAAAATTCCTGAACGAGGTCGACAGCGCCATCGTGCTGCACAACGCTTCCACCCAGTTCGCCGACGGCGGCGAATTCGGCATGGGGGCTGAAATCGGCATCGCCACCGGGCGCATGCATGCGCGCGGCCCCGTCGGCGTCGAACAGCTGACCAGCTTCAAGTATCGCGTCCACGGCACCGGCCAGGTGAGGCCGTAGGAGCGACGAGGTGCCGCCCAGCAAGCCACAGCGCGCCGTTGCCCTCGGCGGTCCGGCGGCAGCGGATCACCGCCTGCCCCCATTTTACCCCGGCATGCGCATCGGGCTGTTCGGCGGCACATTCGACCCGCCCCACGCCGGTCATGTCGAGGTGAGCCGCGTGGCGCTGCGGGCGCTGGCGCTGGATCAGGTCTGGTGGCTGGTCTCTCCCCACAACCCGCTGAAGCCGCACGCGCCGGCCGATCTTGCCCGCAGGATTGCGGCCGCCCGCCGGATAACCAATGATCCGCGCATCAAGGTGACCGGGGTGGAGGCGGCGCTGGGCACCGCCTATACCGCCGAAACGCTGGCGCGCCTGCTGCCGCGGCTGCGTGGCGTCGATTGCGTCTGGATGATGGGCGCCGACAATCTCGCCTCATTCCATCGCTGGCGGGACTGGAAAGGTATCGCAGCGGCGATCCCGATCGCGGTCTTTAACCGACCCGAATCGGCCTTTCCCGCGCTCGCTGCCCCCGCCGCCCGCGCGCTGTGGCGTTTTCGACACGACCCGGCTGAAGCTGCCGCGCTGCCGGGAAGTTGGCCGCCCGCCTGGGTTTTTCTGCCGTCCCCGCACGTCGATATATCCTCGACGGCCCTCCGCGCGGCCGCACAGCCGTCTTGAAAGCTTCACCGTGCTCCGCATATCCTGAAGGAGTGTCCCGCTCGGGACATAGGCTTGAAGGAGAAGGGATCCGACACTGACAACCGCACTGCGCAGTGAGGAGAAGCGTTCGCGCTCTCCGCGTCTTGCGACCGCTCGCCGCGAACTTGGCCCTGCGGCCGCCATCAAGGTGGTTCTGGCTAGCCTTGAAGACTCCAAGGGCGAAAACATCGCCCCCATCGATCTCACCGGAAAATCATCTCTCGCCGATTGCATGATCATCGCCACGGGCCGTTCGCAGCGGCATGTGACGGCGATGGCTGATCGCGTGCTGGACGAGTTGAAGAAGGCCGGCGGCGGCGAGATTCGGGTGGAGGGCATGAGCGCCGGCGACTGGGTGCTGATCGATGCCGGCGACGTCATCGTTCACATCTTCCGGCCGGAAACGCGCGCCTTCTACAATCTGGAAAAGATGTGGCGGGCGGAGCATCCCGCGGCTCCTGTCGCCGTCGATCTCTGATCGGCGCCAGGTCAGTGCTATAAGCGGCGGCGATGCTGATTACAGTCGCCGCGGTCGGCAAGCTCAAAGCCGGCCCTGAACGTGAGCTGTTCGAGCGCTACATGGAGCGCGCCGAAGCTGCTGGGCGTGCGCTCCGCCTGACGTTCGCCAATCGTGAATTCGCCGAAAGCCGCGCCGCATCCGCCGACCAGCGCAAGAGCCAGGAAGCGATCGTCTTGCGTGGCGCTGCTCCACCCGGTGCGATCATGGTTGTCCTGGACGAACGCGGCCGCAGCCTGACCAGCCGTGAGCTCGCCGGGCGTATAGCCGCATGGCGTGACGGCGGTCAGCCTTCGGCGGTATTTGCCATAGGCGGGCCGGATGGCCACGCTGCCGATCTGCTGGCGGGGGCGAGCTTGAAGCTTGCGCTGGGAACCATGACATGGCCGCACCAGCTTGTCCGCATCATGCTGGCCGAACAGCTCTATCGGGCGGTGACAATCCTGTCCGGTCATCCCTATCATCGCGACTGATGAAAAGACGCCTCTTCCTTGTCTGTCTGTTTCTCGCCGCTGCCCTTCCGGCACGGGCCGGGACGGCTGATGTGCAGGGCGCGGCCGCCGCAACGGCCGCTCCGGACACGGGCTCGGTGCTGCCGGTCGCGCCGCAGACGACAGCGACTGTCGCCGCCCCCTACACTGCCGAGCCGGTCGCCGCGCCAAGCGGCGCCGAGACCAGCGGCGCCGCGGAGATGGACGCCCGCAAGGCCGAACTCGATGCAGTCAACAAGGACATGGCGCTCACCGCCGACCATCAGGCCGAATTGAAAGGCCAGATCGAATCTCTCGGAAAGGACCGGGCCGCACTCAGCCAGTCGCTGATCGAGACGAACGAGCAGGTTCAGAAGCTCGAAGGCGACATCGACGCCGCCGAAACGAGGCTGAAGGTTTTCTACGCGCAGGAAGCCAACCTTCGAGCGTCGCTGGCCAGCCGCCGCGATGTGCTCGCCGACGTATTGGCCGCGCTGCAGCGCATGGGACGCAAGCCCCCGCCGGCAATTCTGGTTCGCCCCGAGGATGCGCTCGCCTCGGTGAGGAGCGCCATCTTGCTGGGCGCCATCGTGCCCGATCTCCGCGACCAGGCGGCCGCGGTGGCGAGGGACCTTGACCAGTTGGTCGCGATACGTTCGGCCAAGGAAAAGGAGCTGGATGACCTGCGGACGAACGCCTCCGCCCTCGCCGAGGGCCGCGCCCGCATCGCGATGCTCGTGGACCAACGGCAGAGCCAGCTCCAAGCCTCGTCCGAGGCCCTGACGGAGGAAGAGAAGCGGTCCGCCGCTCTGGCCGGGCAGTCCACCAGCCTGCACGACCTGATCGCCCGGATGGAGCAGCAGAACGCCATCGCCGCGGCGGCCGCCGCCGAGGCCAAGCAGGCAACCGAGGACGCCGAGGCTGCCAGCCTGAATCAGCCGCCGCAGCACTCGCTTGGGAATGCTGACCGGCTGAAGCCCAAGGTCGCCTTCGCCGAAGCCAGGGGACTTCTTCCCATGCCGGCCGTGGGCACCCAGGTGAGCGGTTTCGGGGCGGATGACGGATTGGGCGGCAGAACGCAGGGAATCTCGCTTTCCACGCACGACGGCGCCGTCGTTTCCTCGCCCAGCGACGGCTGGGTCGTTTATGCCGGGCCTTTTCGTAGCTACGGGCAACTCTTGATCATCAACGCCGGCGGCGGGTATCATGTGCTTCTGGCGGGCATGGAACGTATCGATGTTGCACTTGGGCAGTTCGTGCTCGCAGGCGAACCCGTGGCCGTAATGCCGTCGCGCAAGCTCGCCAGCACTGAGGCCGCTGTCGCAGGCGCTGCGCCGCCTGTGCTCTATATCGAATTCAGAAAAGACGGGGCGTCGATCGATCCGGCTCCATGGTGGGCTGCATCAAACGCGGAAAAGGCAGGCGGATGATTCGGAAGATTTCATTGGTTGCCGGCGGCATCCTCATCGGCTCGGTGGCGACCTTTTCGTTCACCCAGCCCGAGCTATTCGGCGGTGCGCGCGCTGATACCTCCAATGCTGACGCTTATCGCGAACTGAACCTGTTCGGGAACGTCTTCGAGCGCGTTCGCGCCGACTACGTCGATGTCCCCGACGACAAGAAGCTGGTCCAATCGGCCATTGACGGGATGATTTCCGGGCTCGACCCGCATTCGAGCTACATGGATCCCAAGGCCTACCAGGACATGCAGGTGACCACGAGCGGCAAGTTCGGCGGTCTCGGCATCGAAGTGACCATGGACGCCAACGGCGTGCTGAAGGTGATTTCGCCGATGGATGGAACCCCGGCGTCCAAAGCCGGCATCCTCGCCAATGACGAAATAACAGCGCTCGACGGCCAGGATCTCAGCGGCGTTTCGCTGAACGATGCGGTGCAGAAGATGCGGGGCGAGGTCGGCGCGCCGATCACGCTGACTATCCGCCGCCAGGGCGTTGTCAAGCCGTTCGATGTCAAGATCGTGCGCGGTGAGATCACCATTGAGGCCGTCAAGGGCCGCGCTGAAGGCCAGGTTGTCTACGTCCGCATTTCTTCCTTCAGCGAAAACACCTACGACGGCCTGAAGACGACGCTGGACAAGTACACACGGCAGATCGGCGCCGACAAGGTTCAAGGTGTCATTGTCGACCTGCGCAACAATCCGGGCGGTCTGCTTGATCAGGCAATTGCCGTCTCGGACGCGTTCATCACGCAGGGCGAGATCGTGTCCACCCGCGGCCGCCACTCGGACGAAACCGAGCGCTACAACGCCCATCCCGGCGACCTCGCGAATGGCAAGCCATTGATCGTGTTGATCAATGGCGGTTCTGCCTCGGCGTCCGAAATCGTCGCCGGCGCTTTGCAGGATCAGCGTCGTGCGACCATTCTGGGCACCCGCTCCTTCGGCAAGGGATCGGTCCAGACGATCATCCCGCTAGGCTCCGACGGAGCGTTGCGCCTGACAACGGCGCGCTATTACACGCCGTCGGGCCGGTCGATTCAGGCCCAGGGGATCGAGCCCGACATCGAAGTCGTGCAGGAGCTCCCGCCGGACCTTGCCGCCCAGATGACCACCACGGCGCCGGAAGGTGAGTCGAGCCTCAAGGGTCATCTCATCAACGACCAGGAAAAGGGTAAGTCGACCCAATCCGGTTCGCTGGCCTACGTGCCGCCCGATCCAAAGGACGACAAGCAGTTGAATTATGCCTTGAGTCTGCTGCGCGGGCTGCAGGTCAACGCGGCATTCCCGCCCAACCCGAATCGCGGCATACCGAACTAGCGAGCGGGCGCACGCCGGCCCCAATTCCTGCGCGGACGACCGAGGGCCCATGTCGGGAAACGACCTGATCAAGCCCCTGGGGCTTGCTGGCCGCCGGAAGCGACGCCCGGTTGTGCGGCTCGCTCTGGCGGCGGTCGTCGTCGTGGCCGCCGCCGGCGGCCTCTATGTGGCGCGCCACGGCCTGCCGATGGCGCACGGCCCGACGGCAACCGCCGTCATTAACGCCAGGCCCGTTCCGCCGCCGGCGCCCCCTGCGCCGTCCGAGCCGGCGACCTTGACCGATATCACCCCGACAGTCGGGCCGCCGCCGGCACCCGCCGGCACGGTCGTCATTCACGATGCCGATGCCGCGGACAATATGCCTGCGCCGACGACCGAAATCGCGATTGCCGCGCAGCCGTCACCGGCGACGGGGGCCGCCAGGCCCGTCGCCTTTCCCGATCCTGAGCTGATCGAGGCAAGCAGCTACGGCCCGCTTCCACGCATCTCGGCCGCCGGCGAACGGCCGCTCGCCGCCTACGCACGCCCGAGCGACGTGCCGGCGGACGCCACCCGCATCGCCATCGTCGTCGGCAGCCTCGGCATCGACAAGGACTCGACTGCCGGCGCAATCGCCGACCTTCCCGGCGAAGTGACCCTGGCTTTCGCCCCGTATGACCCGCGAATGACCACCGATGCTGCAGCCGCCCACGCTGCCGGCCACGAACTCCTCCTGCAGATTCCGATGGAGCCCCTCAACTTTCCGGCCATCAATCCGGGGCCAAACACACTGACCACCGATGCCAGCGAAGACCAGAACCGGGGCCGGTTGCGCTGGCTGCTCGGTCGCATGACCGGATACGTTGGCGCGGTGAACTATCTCGGCGCCCGCTTCACCGCGGACGAACAGGCGATGACCCCGGTCTTGCGCGAGTTGGCGAGCCGCGGGCTCCTGTATCTCGATGATGGTTCATCGCCGCGCAGCGCCACCGAAGTCGCTGCAGGCCGTGCGCCGTTCCTGCGCGCCGATGTCGTGCTTGACGCCGATGCGACGCCCGACGCCATCGACGCACAGCTCGACAATCTGCTCTCGATCGCGAAGGCCCGGGGCTTTGCCATCGCCACGGCCAGCGCCTTTCCGGCAAGCGTGAAGGAAATCAGCGCGTTTGCCGCCTCCGCAGCCAGCAAGGGGATCGTGCTGGTGCCGATCAGTGCCCTGCTCAACGCACATTCTTGAAGAAGGCCATCGCCGTGCCATGACCAGATCACCGCAAGATATTGAAAAGCTGCCCTATCGGCCATGCGTTGGCATCGCGCTCTTCAACCGCGCCGGTCAGGTGTGGGTCGGCAACCGCTCGGACGAAGGCGCCGACGCCGAGGGCATGGGCGAGTGGTGGCAGATGCCCCAGGGCGGCCTCGATGACGGTGAGAATCCCTACGCTGCCGCCTTGCGCGAACTCTACGAGGAAACGTCGGTCAAGAGCGCAACCCTTATCGCCGAGGCGCCGAACTGGTTGACCTATGACCTGCCGGCCAACCTGATCCCGAGTTCGTGGGGCGGCCGCTATCGCGGCCAAAAGCAGAAGTGGTTTGCCCTGCGTTTTGAGGGCGGCGACGACGAGATCGACGTACGCCATCCAGGCGGCGGCAAGTACAAGCCGGAATTCTCGTCGTGGCGCTGGGAGAAGCTGGCGCGCCTGCCGCAGCTTATCGTGCCGTTCAAGCGCGAGGTCTACGAAGCGGTGGTGAAAGCCTTCTCCGGAATCGCCGGCTGACGAGCCGCTCATGGAGCCTCATACCGACACCGCCGGCGTGCAGGTCTTTCCGCCTCTTGTCTATTTCGCGGGACTGGCGGCCGGGTACATCGTGTGGTGGTTCTTGCCCGTGCCGATCCTCGCGGGCGGGACCACCGCGCTTCGCGTCGTGGGCATCATCGTCTGCATTGCCGGCTTCGTTCTGGGTACCTCGGCGCTCCTCGTGTTCTGGCGCGCCGGCACTCCGCCCGAACCGCACAAGCCGACGCGGGCGCTGGCGACCGGCGGGCCCTACCGCTTCACCCGCAACCCGATGTATCTCGGCATGGCGCTGGGACAGGCCGGCCTCGCTCTTGTCGGTAATGCGCTGTGGCCGCTGCTGACGCTGATCCCGGTGATCTGGGTGATCCGCCGGCAGGTGATCGACCGCGAGGAAGCCTACCTCACCAGCAAGTTCGGCGATGACTACCGTGCACTGACAGCGCGCACACGCCGCTGGTTATGATCGAGCGTCAACCGTGCTGGGTGGCTAGAGCAATTCCCGATTTGACTGAATCGGGAATTGCTCTTGATTCCTCTACCTTGCGCAATTCCGGACGGAAAAGTGGAATCCACTTTTCCTGGAATTGCTCTAGCGCGCCAGCGCCGTCTGCACTTCTTTGAGCTGACTGAGTTTCATTTCGGCCACGTCCTTGGCCTCGCCATCCTTGGCGTCGGCGACGTCTTCCTCGGCGTTCTTCACTTCGGCGGCGATCGTCGCCGCATCGACTTCGCTGAGCGGTATTGCCCGCTCCGCGAGGATCGTGAGCCCCTCGGCGCTGACGTCGGCAAATCCGCCCCGCACGAAGATACGCTCCATCCCGCTGCCGCGCGTCACGTCGAGGACGCCGGGGCGCAGCGTCGACATGAACGGCGCGTGACCCTTGAGGACGGTGAAGTAACCCTCAGAACCCGGCACGACCACCTGCTCGACCTGTTCCGAGAAAAGCAGGCGCTCGGGCGAGACGAGATCGAACTGGAAGGGATCAGCCATTGGTCCTGTTCCTCAAACGCGCCGCCGGTCCAGAACGAAGCCGGCGACCAGCCCGACAATGCCGCCGATGACGGCGAAGATTGCAGTCCGCGAACCGCGGTCGTCGAACGGCGAGTTTGAGCTGACGTTGACGTTGATCCCGCCGTTGCCGGTCGTCACCGTCGCGTTGCCGCCGTTGCCGTTGTCGCCGCCCTCGACCTTCATGTGCAAAGGGCCGACGTCAACCGTCGACGCCTGTGGCGCGGTGAACCAGCCGGCCAGCGCACCGATCACCAGCCCCACGATGACGAGCAGCGTCTTGGCGTTCATGCGCCTTACGCCGCCTCGGCTGCGAGCTTCTTTGCCTTTTCGATCGCCTGCTCGATGGTGCCGACCATGTAGAACGCCGGCTCCGGCAAGTGATCGTACTCACCCGCAACCAGACCCTTGAAGCTCTTGATCGTGTCGGCGAGTTCGACGAACACGCCCGGCGAGCCCGTGAACACTTCGGCCACATGGAAAGGCTGCGACAGGAAGCGCTCGATCTTGCGGGCGCGCGCCACGGCCAGTTTGTCCTCTTCCGAAAGCTCGTCCATGCCGAGAATCGCGATGATATCCTGGAGCTGCTTGTAGCGCTGCAGCACCTGCTGCACCTGTCGCGCCACGGTGTAGTGCTCCTCGCCGACGATCGCCGCCGATAGCATGCGCGACGATGAATCGAGCGGGTCAACCGCCGGGTAGATGCCCTTTTCCGCGATCGAGCGCGACAGCACGGTGGTAGCGTCAAGGTGGGCGAAGGACGCCGCCGGCGCCGGGTCGGTCAGGTCGTCGGCCGGCACGTAAATGGCCTGCACCGAGGTGATCGAGCCCTTCTGCGTGGTGGTGATGCGCTCCTGCAGCGCGCCCATGTCGGTGGCGAGCGTCGGCTGGTAGCCCACCGCCGACGGAATGCGTCCGAGCAGGGCCGACACTTCCGAACCGGCCTGCGTAAAGCGGAAGATATTGTCGACGAAGAACAGCACGTCCTGACCCTGGTCGCGGAAGTATTCGGCGACGGTGAGGCCGGTGAGGCCGACGCGGGCGCGTGCGCCCGGCGGCTCATTCATCTGGCCGAACACCAGCGCGCACTTCGAGCCTTCGCCGCCACCTTTCTTGTTGACGCCCGATTCGATGAACTCGTGATAGAGATCGTTGCCTTCGCGCGTGCGCTCGCCGACGCCAGCGAACACCGAATAGCCGCCGTGCGCCTTGGCGATATTGTTGATGAGTTCCTGGATGATGACGGTCTTGCCGACGCCGGCACCACCGAACAGGCCGATCTTGCCGCCGCGGGCGTAAGGCGCAAGCAGGTCGATGACCTTGATGCCGGTCACCAGGATCTGCGCTTCCGTCGACTGCTCGACGTAGCTCGGCGCCGGCTGGTGAATGGCGCGGCGCTGCTGCGTGTTGACCGGGCCCGCTTCGTCCACCGGCTCGCCGATGACGTTCATGATCCGCCCGAGCGTCTCCGGTCCGACCGGCACCGAAATCGGCTCCGCCGTGTCCGTCACTTCCTGGCCGCGCACCAGACCGTCGGTGGTGTCCATCGCGATCGTGCGCACCGTGTTCTCACCGAGATGCTGCGCGACTTCGAGCACCAGCCGGTTGCCATTGTTGTTGGTCTCAAGCGCGTTCAGGATCGCCGGGAGCTGGTCCTGGAACTGCACGTCGACGACCGCGCCGGTTACCTGCGTTATGCGGCCGGTGACGCCCTTGGCGTTGGTCTGCATGGCCATTGTCGTTCCCTTCGCTTCTATTCCTGCACCTAGAGCGCCTCGGCGCCGGAGATGATTTCGATGAGTTCCTTGGTGATCTGCGCCTGACGGCTGCGATTGTAGAGCAGCGTGTAGCGGTCGATCATGTCGCCGGCGTTGCGCGTCGCGTTATCCATCGCGCTCATCTTGGCGCCCTGCTCGGAGGCGACGTTCTCCAGCAGCGCGCTGAAGATCTGGATGGCAATATTTCGCGGCAGCAGGTCGGCGAGTATGGTCTCCTCGTCCGGTTCATATTCGTAAGCAGCGCCACCGCCCGCGCTTGCCGACGCAATGTCGCCAATCTCGGCCGGAATGAGCTGCAGCGCCGTTGGCACCTGGCTGATCACCGACTTGAATTCGGCATAGAACAGCGTGCAGACGTCGAACTGCCCCTCCTCGAAGAGCTTGAGGACGCGCTGACAAATTTCTTGAGCGTTGTCGAAGCCGATTTGCTTGACGTTCCTCAGCTCGATCGTGTCGACGATCTGCCGCGGGAAAAGGCGGCGGAGCGACTCGTAACCCTTGCGCCCGACGCAGAAGAATTTGACGTCCTTGCCCTCGGCGGCAAGCCGCCGCGCATGGTCGCGCGCCATTCGCGCGATCGACGAGTTGAACGCGCCCGAAAGCCCGCGGTCGCCGGTGCACACCAGAAGCAGATGTGTCTGCGTCTGTCCGGTGCCGATGAGAAGCTTCGGCGAATCCGAGCTCCCCGCCGAACCCGCCGCCACATTGGCGAGCACCGCCGCCATCCGCGACGCATAGGGCCGCGCCGCCTCGGCCGCCGCCTGGGCGCGCCTGAGCTTCGACGCGGCGACCATCTGCATCGCCTTCGTGATCTTCTGCGTCGCCTTCACCGAGGCGATGCGGTTGCGCAGGGTCTTTAGACTGGGCATCGGCTAGACCGCTTGCTCTCCCTGTCGGCGCCTTAGCCGAACGCCTTGGCGTAGCTGTCCGTCGCAGCGCGTAGCTTGCCGCGAATATCGTCGTTGAGTTCGCGCTTGGTGCGGATGTCGTCGAGCAGCGCCTTGTAGTCAGTGCGGAGCAGCGTCAGGAAGCCCTGCTCGAATTCGCTCACCTTGTTCACCGGCAGCTTGTCGAGATAGCCGTTAACGCCGGCGAAGATCACCGCCACCTGTTCCTCGACCTTGAGCGGCGAGAACTGCGGCTGCTTGAGGAGCTCGGTCAGGCGCGCGCCGCGGTTGAGCAGGCGCTGAGTGGCCGGGTCGAGATCCGAACCAAACTGCGCGAACGCCGCCATTTCGCGGTACTGCGCCAGTTCGCCCTTGATCGTGCCGGCGACCTGCTTCATCGCCTTGATCTGCGCGGCCGAACCCACGCGCGATACCGAGATGCCGACGTTCACCGCCGGCCGGATGCCCTGGTAGAACAGGTCGGTCTCGAGGAAGATCTGCCCGTCGGTGATCGAAATCACGTTGGTCGGAATGTAGGCCGAAACGTCGTTGGCCTGCGTCTCGATGACCGGCAGCGCCGTCAGCGAGCCCGAGCCGTTATCCTTGTTCAGCTTCGCCGCGCGCTCGAGCAGGCGCGAATGCAGGTAGAACACGTCGCCCGGATAGGCTTCGCGGCCCGGCGGGCGGCGGAGCAAGAGCGACATCTGGCGATACGCGACGGCCTGCTTGGAAAGGTCGTCGTAAATGATGAGCGCGTGCATGCCGTTGTCGCGGAAGTACTCACCCATCGTGCAGCCCGACATCGGCGCCAGGAACTGCATCGGCGCCGGATCTGACGCGGTCGCCGCGACGATGATCGAATATTCGAGCGCGCCGTTCTCTTCCAGCACCTTGACGAACTGCGCAACGGTCGAGCGCTTCTGCCCGATGGCAACATAGACACAGTAAAGCTTCTGGCTCTCGTCGCCGGAAGCGTTGACCGATTTCTGGTTCAGGATGGCGTCGAGCGCCACCGCCGTCTTGCCGGTCTGGCGGTCGCCGATGATGAGCTCGCGCTGGCCACGGCCGATCGGGATGAGCGCATCGATCGCCTTGAGGCCGGTCTGCATCGGCTCATGCACCGAGCGGCGCGGAATGATGCCCGGCGCCTTCACGTCAACACGTTTGCGCTCTGTCGCCTGGATCGGCCCCTTGCCGTCGATCGGATTGCCGAGCGCATCGACCACGCGGCCGAGCAGCCCCTTGCCGACCGGCACGTCGACGATCGCGCCGGTGCGCTTGACCGTGTCGCCTTCCTTGATGTCGCGGTCGTTGCCGAAGATCACGGTGCCGACGTTGTCATCTTCGAGGTTGAGCGCCATCCCGCGGATGCCGCCCGGAAACTCGACCATTTCGCCGGCCTGCACGTTGTCGAGGCCGTAGACGCGGGCGATGCCGTCGCCGACGCTGAGCACCTGGCCGACCTCGGAGACCTCGGCTTCCTTGCCGAAGTTCTTGATCTGCTCCTTGAGGATTGCAGAGATTTCAGCGGCCCGGATTTCCATCAGCCGACCTCTTTCATGGCGAGTTTGAGCGAATTGAGCTTGGTCCTGAGCGAGCCGTCAATCATGCGGCTGCCGACCTTGACGATAAGACCGCCGATCAGCGCCGGATCGACGTGCGCCACCAGCGTCACATTCTTTCCGAGCGAAGCCGCGAGCGCGGCCTTGAGTTCACTGCTCTGACCCTCGGTCAGCGGCGCGGCGCTGGTGACCTCAGCCGATACTTCGCCACGCGCCCTGGCCGACATACGCTTGAATGCAGCGATCATGGCCGGCACCACGAAGAGCCGCCGGTTCGCCGCCGCGACCTTGACCAGATTGGCGACCAGACCGCCGATCTGATCCTTTTCGAGGATGGTCGAGATCGCACGAAGCTGCTCATCGGACGAAAACACCGGACTGCGCACGAGACGCAGAAGGTCGGGACTTTCCGTCAGCAGGCCCGCAAACCGATCGAGATCCGCCTCGACCGCCGGAACCGACTTCTGGTCGCTGGCCAGCTCGAAAAGCGCGTTGGCGTAGCGTTCCGCGACCCCGGAAGACTGAGCTGTTCTGTCGGCCACCCTAACCCCTTGCGTTCGGCACCGCGCTCCCCGTCCGGAAAAACATGTCCGGCCCGACCGTCGCTTGGCCTAACGGATTGATTTTTAAGGCGGGTCAGCCGCGCGACCTTTCCCGCCCCTCAAAATTGGCCGTTCGCTTAGCATACGGCCTTGTGAAGGGCAACGGCGGGCGCGCAGAAAGAGACCGGTACGCCCGTGCGATCCTAGAGAAAGCTCTGCGGGTCGACGTCGACCTGGACCCGCAGATCGGCCTTCGGCTGCGGCGCGGTCGTCAGCCAGCCGCGGATATATCCCTGCAGGTCATGGGCCCGCGGCGAGCGGGCAAGCAGCCGGAAACGGTGGCGCCCGCGCACGACCGCAAGCGGAGCCTCGGCCGGGCCGAGCAGTTCCACCTCGCGATCCACCGGCGCGGCCTGTCGCATCGCCGTGGCGAACCGGAAGGCGTCGTCGCGCCGCCCGGCCGAGATGATCAGCGCCGCCAGCCGGCCGAATGGCGGCAGTCCTTCGGCCCGCCGCGCCGCGATCTCGCGCGCGTAGAACGCCTCGCGATCCCCATCGACCAGCGCCTGGATCACTGGCTGCTCGGTTGAATACGTCTGGAGAAACGCGCGGCTCGCACCGCCGGCCCGGCCCGCGCGCCCGGTTACCTGACTGAGGAGCTGAAACGTCCGCTCCGCCGCGCGCAGGTCGCCATGAGCGAGGCCGAGGTCGGCATCGACCACGCCCACCAGATTGATGAGAGGGAAGTTGTGGCCCTTGGCGACAAGCTGGGTTCCGATCACGATATCGACGTCACCGCGGGCGACCGATGCAAGTTCTTCGCGCAGGCGCTCCACGCCGCCCACGATATCGCTCGACAGGGCGATCGTGCGCGCCCCGGGAAAGCGAAGCGCCACCTCTTCGGCCAGTCGCTCGACGCCCGGCCCGACCGCCACCAGACTGTCCGCGTCCTCGCAGCTCGGGCAGACCGGCGGCCGCCTTTCGCTGTGTCCGCAGTGATGGCACATGAGCGTGCCGCGGAAGCGGTGCTCAACCAGCCAGGTCGAACAGTTCGGGCACTGGAAGCGATGCCCGCAGGTGCGACAGAGCGTCAACGGCGCATAGCCTCGCCGATTGAGAAAAAGCAGCGCCTGGCGCTTGCCGGACAGCGTCTCTCCAATCGCGGAGATCAGCGTTGGCGAAAGAAACCGCCCCCGTTCCGGCTGGTCGCGTCTGAGATCGATGGCGTGCATATCCGGCAACGGGGCTTCCCGGTAGCGGGCGGAAAGGACGATGCGCGTGTAGCGCCCGGCGTCGGCATTGACGCGGCTTTCCACCGAGGGCGTCGCCGACGAAAGCACGACCGGAAAGCCGGCGAGATGGGCGCGCACCACCGCCATATCGCGCGCGTTATAGATCGCGCCCTCCTCCTGCTTGTAAGCGAGGTCGTGCTCCTCATCGACGACGATAAGCCCAAGCTCGCGGAAGGGCAGGAAGAGCGCCGAGCGCGCTCCGGCCACCACGCGCACGCTGCCATCGGCGACGCCCCGCCAGATTCGCGCTCGCGCCTTCGCGGACACCGCGGAGTGCCACTCCGCCGGCGCCGCACCGAAGCGTTTGCGGAACCGGTCGAAAAATTCACCCGTGAGCGCGATTTCCGGCACCAGCACCAGAACCTGCCGACCGGCTGTCAGCGCGGCCGCGACGCCTTCGAGGTAGACCTCGGTCTTGCCTGAGCCTGTAACGCCGTCGATGAGGATGGTGGAATAGCGGCCGGCGTCGACTGCCGCGCGCGCAGTCGCGACAGCCGCAGCCTGATCGGCGGAAAGCGCCGGCACCGCGAAGTCGGGCTGAGGGGCGCCGCCCACCGATCCCGCTGACGCCGGCACCGCCTGCAGCGTTCCCGCGGCAATCAGGCCGTCGACCACGCCGGCGGAAACACCGGCCGCTCTGGCAAGCTGGGTACGCGTCCATTCTCCCTCGCCGGCGGCCGCAAGCGCCTTCTCGCGGGCCGGGGTCATGCGTTCCGGCAACGCTCCCAGTCGTTTCAGCCGCTCGACCGGCGGCTCCGGGGACAGCGCCGACGACGAGCGCAGCACCATGCGCAGGACCATGCCGCGCGGAGCGAGCGTATAATGCGCCACCCAATCGACAAATGAGCGCATATCCTTGGACAGTGGCGCGACATCGAACGCGCCGCCGACCGCCCTCAGCCGGTTGTGCCCGATGGTCTCGTCGGGAGGATCGTCCCAGATGACGCCGACCGCAGTGCGTGTCCCCAGCGGCACTTCGACAATGGCCCCGGGTTGCATCCCGGCAGGCGCGCCATAGGTGTACGGTGTATCGACCGCCACCGGCACCAGCACGGAAACAAGCCTGGAATCGGCCATCTTGCTCAACGAATCTCCTTGTTCCTGCGCAATAATGGCTGACGGTCGGTCCGCGTTCATCTAAAGGAAAGGCCGCCCGTCAATAAGGCGGCTGCCGCGCTTGATCGATAAAGCGCAAGGCGCCAATCGCTGAGAGGATATGCCCCATGAAATTCTTCGTGGACACTGCCGACATCAAGGAAATCCGTGAACTCGCCGCAACCGGCCTCATCGACGGCGTCACGACAAACCCCTCGCTGGTGGCGAAGTCTGGACGCCCGTTCAAGGATGTCATCGCCGAAATCTGTTCGGTCGTTCCCGGTCCCGTATCCGCGGAAGTTGCGGCCACGGACTTCGGCGGCATGATGGCCGAGGCGGCGGTGCTCTCCGCCATCGCCAAGAACGTTACCATCAAGGTGCCACTGACCTGGGACGGCCTGCGCGCCTGCAAGGCGCTTTCGGACAAGGGCCAGAAGGTCAACGTCACGCTCTGCTTCACCTCCAATCAGGCGCTCCTCGCCGCCAAGGCCGGGGCCACCTTCATCTCGCCGTTCCTTGGCCGCCTGGACGACATTGGTCACGACGGCATGGATCTCATTCGCGATATCCGCACGGTCTACAATAACTATCATTTCAAGACCGAAATCCTTGCCGCCTCCATGCGCACCCCGCTGCACGTACGGCAGGCCTCGCTGATCGGCGCCGACGTCGCCACGATGCCGCCGGCCTTGATCAAGAGCCTGACCAAGCACCCGCTGACCGACGCGGGGCTGGCCGCATTCCTTGCCGACTGGAAGAAGACTGGCCAGTCGATCTGACCCGAAGTTCACGTCTTTAACCGGGTGTTCACGAGGCTGGCCGCTGAAATGGCGGCATGAAGCGCACCACCGGGCGCGGCCAGCCGCTCATCACAGCCTCCGCCGACCTCACCGATGCCGTCGCCCGCTGGCGACGGCACCTCGCCTATGAGCGGCGCCTTTCGCCCAATACCCTCGATGCGTACACGCGGGACATCTGGCAGTTCATCGCCTTCCTGACGCTACATATTGCGGGTTCGGCCAAACTCGCCGATCTGAAGACGATTTCGGCGACCGATATCCGCGCCTTTATGGCCTCGCGTCGCAACGATGGCGTCGGCTCGCGCACGCTGGCGCGCGGGATTGCCGGTATCCGTTCGTTCGTGCGCTTTCTCGAGCGCGAGAACAACGCCAACGGCGCCGCGCTGAACGCCGTGCATCTGCCGCGCCAGAAGAAGTCGCTGCCCAAGCCGTTGACCGTCGAGAGTGCCCGCCGGCTTGCCGATCCCGGGGAGAGCCTCGAGGAGGCACCGTGGATCGCCGCGCGCGATGCCGCCATCTTCAGCCTGCTCTACGGCTCGGGGCTGCGCCTTTCCGAGGCTTTGGGATTGAAGCGCAGCGACCTCGCGGGCGCGAAGGCGGGCGCGGTACGCGTCATCGGCAAGGGCAACAAGGAGCGTGTTGTTCCGGTGCTGAAGGTGGTGGCCAGGGCGATTGCGGGCTACCTCGAGCAGTGTCCACACGTTCAACCGCCAGAGGCACCGCTCTTCCTCGGAGCCCGTGGCGAGGCGCTCAACCCGCGCATCGTCCAGCGTACGCTGGCACGGCTTCGCACTGCCCTTGGCCTGCCGGAAACCGCGACACCGCATGCCCTGCGCCACTCTTTCGCGACTCATCTTCTTTCCGCGGGCGGCGACCTGCGCGCCATCCAGGAACTGCTGGGTCACGCCAGTTTGTCGACCACCCAGATCTACACCGGCGTCGATACCGAGCGATTGCTCGCCGTCTACGAACAGACCCATCCGCGCGCTTGAGTTTCAAATGGCTGGGAGTCAGGCCGCGGCGCGCCCTCTCTGCCGCGCCTCCCTGCCGACAGCTATCATGCGCGGCCCGCTGCTCTCCGCCATGCCGCTGGCCGCCACAGCCGTCAGCCGCCGGCTAGCCCGCCAGCCAAACACCAGCGCCACAATGCACACCAGATAGAAACAGGCCCCTGTCGCGTAGGTCTTGGCGATACCGATCTGGATCGACAGGGCCATACCCAGCACAGAGGCCGTCATCGATGTGATGCCGTTGGCCGCCCAGAAGAATGAGGTCAGCCCGGTGTGCCGCCGCCAAATGCTGAGCCCCAGAGGAAACATCATCCCCATGAAGAAAGCCGGCGGCGCGAGCAGCAGGACCGAGACCAGAATCCGCACCTCGGTCGTCTGGATGCGGGCCCATGCGGTTGTGAGCGGGGTAAGCGCTCCGGTTACCGCGAGGATGGCGATGAGTGCCACGAATCGAGCGATCACCCCATCGGTCCGTGGCGGCGCCGAGCCCACCGTCATGCTGCCCAGCCCGCTGAACAGCAGCAGTGTGAACAGTACGACGCCAAGGCCATAGACCGGGTGCCCCAGAAAGACCATCAGGCGCTGCATCTGCGAAATCTCGATCAGCATGAAGCCCATACCGATCGCGCAGAAATAGGCGACGGGTGGCGTCAGCGTCGCAAGCGGTATTCGCCTTCCGAGACGAACGAACGGCACACCCACGTAGTAGACACACGCCGCGATTGCAAAGACCAGCAGAAGCAACGTCGTTGTGATGGCGGAGTTGTTGCTAGCCGAAAATTTGAGCCCGCCGGCGAAGAGGTCGCCGAAGCGCTGTGTATAGAAAAAGAACGGGCTGTCGTCCGAGGTCGGCGTGACGTTTTCCGGCAGCGAGGCAAAGAACGCGGCGTTCGCTTTGCCGGAGAGCAGCGTCGAGGTTACGTCATCAAACGCAGTGCCAGGCCCGAGCAGGATGGTGAAGCCCTGACCCTGCAGCCGCGCCCGCGCGCCTTGCCATTCCGCATCAGTCAGCGCCTCGGGACGGGTGATGACCGTAACGATCCTGCCGACGTTCACGGCGATGACGTGGCGCGACAGGTCTGCGGGAGCAACGCCGGTGCTTTCCAGAGCCGCCGCCGCTATCGCCACGAGGCGATAGAACTCGCCCTTGTGATCGACCGGATTGTACCAGCGCGAAACCGACAGCATGCCGCCCGGGTTCAGCGCACGATAGAAGTCCTGCCAGGCCTCCACGGTGTAGAGCCGGTTCTCGGTCAGTGTCAGGCCGCCGGCGGCCGTAGCCGCCCACGTGTCGATCAACGAAATCTGGACGAGGTCGTATCGGTTCGGTGAGTGGTTGAGGTAGCTGCGCGCCTCGGCGTTCACCAGCGAAACACCGGGTTGGCGGTCGAGGTGCCCGGAGAAATCGGCAAACTTGTCTGTCAACACCTCGAAGATCGCGGGATTGATTTCTATTCCCGTGATCCGCTTGGCGCCGAAGTAACGCGCGGAGAGAACGTCACGGCCGCCACCCACGCCGACCACGGCAACATCGCCTGGCGATTGCACCAGATACGCCGCGTTGATGACATCGTCCCCAAGGTAGGTGAGTTTGCCGACATTCCCGTTCAGCCGCGTGATGACGGTCCCGGCGTCGGCGTCGATGTCGAGATAGTCCTGTTCGACGGGCGACGTCGGTTCGTGCGCCAGCCCCCAGCCGAAGGGACGGTCTCCAAACGCCGTCACCCGCACACGCGAATAGGTGTTCCAGCGCTCGAACAGCGTGTCGGTCTGTTCTCTCCCTTTCGCCCAGAAGACGCCGAGGTGCGCTTTGCCGGAGAGATACAATCCGGTGTGCCCAATGGCGATCGCTGTCAGCACAAGCGCTACCGCCGCGCTGAGACGTGGCGCGCGGCGCTCTCCGCCATCGCGCGCAACCAGCCAGCCGGCACCGGTGGCCAAGGCCGCGATCCACAGCGTCGCGCTCACCGGATCGATGACGAGCAGAACAAAAATGACCCCGAGGCATCCAAGCGCCGCGCCCGACAGGTCGGCTCCGTAGAGCCACCCGCCGGAATAGGGCAGCCGCGTCAGCAGCAGCGTCACGCACACCCCGGCTTCCGTGAACGGGACGATGAAGGCCAGCGTTGCCACCGCCAGCAGGGATACGACATACGCTGGCGGAAGCACTAGCGGAAGGCAAAGGAAAATTGCCATCGCGCCGACGCTGCTCATCCCGAACCAAGTCGCGTGCCGCGCGAATTCCACGCTCACGCGTTCGACCGCGTAGCGCTCTGGCTTCTTGAACACCCGCATCGCACCGCGGGTCAACCCGAGCATGGCGAACGAAATCGCGGCGAACGCGAAGTGGTAGTAGAGAACGACGCTGAAGAAGCGCGTGATGATGATCTGGAAGGCCAGAACCGAAAGCGAGAGAATGAATATTCCCACGTGGTACCGCGGGGAAATTCTTGAAATCGCCCGAGGCAAGCCGCCCTCCTGTTGCTCCGCAGAAAGGTGAACGAAAGTCCCTAACAAACTCGCAACCGGTCGCCGCGTCGCGTCCATGCAAATGGGGCTGGCGGGGCGAGCACCTCCTGTGTTAGCCATCGACGCATGACGACCGCCCGCAGCCTTTTCTGGCTTATTACCTGCGCTCCCCGCGCGGGTCGGTGACGTCGTATCTGACGTACTTCGACCGGCGCGCGGACGATCGCGCACCGGTCTCCCCGAGCCAGCCGATCGTCCCCGTCCTTAATGGATGATCGATAACATGGCTTCTACCGACAACAGCGTCACCCTCAACCCTTCCGTGCGAACGCCGCGCTTCTATGTGGAGATCGGCTACGCCTTTGCCGCAGTTGGCGCCGTCCTTTTCTCCACCAAGGGCATCGCCATCAAGCTCGCCTACCGCGAGCCGATCGACGCGACGCTTCTTCTGGCGCTGCGCATGGCGCTGGCAGCGCCGATCTATCTTGCGGTTGCGGGTTTCGCCCTCCGCCGCAACCGGCGCGAGGCCAGGCCGTTGCCCAGCATGCCGGAGGTGGCGCGCGCGGCATTTGTCGGCGTACTGGGCTACTGGGTCGCGAGCTATCTCGACTTCTATGGACTGGAGTTCGTCTCGGCCCAGTTCGAGCGCCTGATCCTGTTCACCTACCCGCTGTTTGTCGTCATTTTCGGCGCACTGTTCTTCAACCAGCCGCTGAAGGCGAAGGCCGTCGCCGCTGTCGGCCTGAGCTACGTTGGCCTGGCGGTGATCTTTCTGGAGAACGCCGGCGAGCCCGGCTCGCACATTGCCCTCGGCGCGACGTACGTTCTGGCCTCGGCTCTGGCCTTCGCCATGTACCAGTTGCTGGCCAAGAAAAGTATTTCCGCACTTGGCCCGCAGCTCTTCACGTGCATCGCGATGAGCGCAGCGGCGGCGGCCGTCTTCGCGCAGTTCCTGGTCACGCGGCCACTGACCGAAGTCGCGACGGTCAGCCCGCACGTGTGGGCAATCTCGCTGTATATCGCGATCGGCGCGACGGTGCTGCCGTCATTCTTCATGAGCGCAGCGCTGCACCGCATCTCAGCGCAGGCGAATTCGACGATCGGCACGCTGTCGCCTGTCGTCACCATCATCCTCGCTGTTCTCATTCTCGGTGAGCCGCTGACAACCAGCGGCGTGATCGGCGCGTCGCTCGTGCTTTCGGGCGTTGGCTGGTTCACGCTCGCCGATCGCCGCGCGAAGGCATAAGGCGGGCCCTACCCGCGCATCATCCAGAGCGTGCCGAGCACCAGTGTAATGAGGGTGAGGGGCGCGCCCACCTGGAAGTAGGACCAGAAATCGATCGCAATGCCGCGCGCCTTGGCGCGCTCGGCGACGATCAGGTTGGCGACGGACCCCACGAGCGTGAAGTTTCCGGCAAGCGTCGACGCCATGGCGACCACCAGCCATGCGCGCTGCGGGTCGGCGAGCGCTGTCACGAACGGCTTCAGCACCAGCACCGCCGGCACGTTGCTGACGATGTTGGAAAGAACGGCGGTGACGAGCGCCAGCACCGGTACCCGGTCGAGCGGGATGGCACTCACGTCGGCCAGGATCGCGCCGCCGAACACGGCCTTCTCGAAGGCGGCGACAACCACGAACAGGCCACCGAACATGACCAGCAGCGGCCAGTCGATCTCGAGGTAGACCTTCTCCGGGCGAACGCGCCGCGTGAACAGAAGCAGCGCACCCCCGAGCAGCGCCACCTTGGCCACGGGCTGGCCGATGAAAAACAGCACCACCATGGCCACGAGCACGACGACGGACTTCATGACCAGCGGCGCGTGGTAGTGCAGCCGGGAACCTTCGACCGCCTCGAGCCGGCCAGAGAACTCGGAGCGATAGATCAGCGCGATAAGGAGAAACGTGACCGCCAGACTGGCAATGGCCACCGGAGCCAGGGCACCCGCGAATGCCGGATATGGCACCTGCGACAGCGACCCGATGATCATGTTCTGCGGATTGCCGGTGATGGTGGCGACGCTACCCGCGTTTGACGCCATGGCCACCGCCATCAGATAGGGCACCGGGTTGCGCTTCAGTCTCAGCGCGAGGTCGAGCACCAGCGGCGTCATGACGAGGCAGATGGCGTCATTGACCAGGAATGCCGACAACACCCCGACGGTCAGAACAATCCCGGAAAGCAGCACCAGCGGACGGTGGGCACGCGTTGCTACCCAATGCGCCGCCAGCCGGAAGAAGCCGGCGAGCCGGAGATTGGCGACGACGATCATCATGCCGAGCAGCAACGCGATGGTATCGCCGTCGATCGCCTGATACGCCGACTTGAGGTCGATGACGCCGAACGTCACCATCAGGATGGCGCCAAGCAGCGCAGCGCCGGCGCGGTCGAGCCGGTAACCCGGCAGCCGCCCGACGGCCATCACGAAATAGGTTGCGACGAAGATAACGACTGCGGCGAGAACCATGCGCTCTTCACATAGCCGCCGCAGGCCCGCCCGGATAGAGCCCGGTCAGATGTGGATCGGTTTGGTCCAGGCCGCGAAGGCCGCCTCGCGCACCGCTTCCGACAGCGTCGGGTGGGCATGGCAGATACGGGCGAGGTCCTCGGCCGCACCGCGGAACTCCATCAGCACGGCAATCTCGGCGATCAGTTCGCCGGCAAACGGCCCGACGATATGCCCGCCGAGAACCTGGTCGGTGGCGGCATCCGCGAGGATCTTCACGAAGCCGTCCCTTTCGCCCATGGCGCGGGCGCGCCCGTTCGCCGAGAACGGGAACTTGCCGACGCGGTATTCGATCCCCGCCGCCTTCAATTCTTCCTCGCCCCTGCCCACCGAGGCGATTTCCGGGCTGGTGTAGACCACCGCGGGGATGACACCGTAGTTGACGTGGCCCGCTTGGCCGGCCGCTATTTCGGCGACCGCGACGCCCTCGTCTTCAGCCTTGTGGGCAAGCATCGGACCGCGGATCGCGTCGCCGATGGCATAGATGCCGGGCATGTTCGTCTGGAAGTGTTCGTCGACCGAGACGCGGCCGCGCTCGTCGCGCTGGATGCCAGCCGCCTCGAGCCCGAGGCCTTCGGTATAGGCGCGCCGCCCGATGGCAACCAGGACGACATCCGTTTCCAGCGTCTCCACCGCACCGCCGGCCGCCGGCTCGACCGCGACCTTCAGCGTCTTGCCCTTCTTGTCGACCGAGGTGACCTTGCTGGAAAGCCTGAAGGCGATGCCCTGCTTCTGCAGGAGCCGCTGCGCTTGCTTCGCCACCTCCCCGTCCATGCCGGGCAGGATACGGTCGAGGAACTCGACCACCGTGACCTCCGCACCAAGCCGCCGCCACACCGAGCCGAGCTCGAGCCCGATCACGCCCGCGCCGACCACGATCAGCCGGCCCGGCACCTGCGGCAACGACAAGGCTCCGGTCGACGTCACCACACGTGTCTCGTCGATCTCGATGCCCTTGAGCGGCATCGATTCGGAACCCGTAGCGATCACGATGGTTTTAGCTTCGATCGTCTGGCTGCTGCCATCCGCGGCGGTGACCTTGACCTGTCCCGGCGCGGCAATTGAGCCGATGCCCCGAAAGGCGTCGATCTTGTTCTTTTTGAACAGGAACGCGACGCCGGACGTGTTTGCCTCGACCACCGAATCCTTGTGGCCCATCATGGTCTTGAGGTCGAGCTTGGGCGTTCCGACCTTGATGCCGAAACTCTCGAACTTGTGCCCGGCCTGCTCAAACATCTCGGACGTGTGGAGCAGCGCCTTGGAGGGGATACAGCCGATGTTGAGGCAGGTGCCGCCAAAGGTGGCCATCTTCTCAACCACCGCAACCTTCAGCCCAAGCTGCGCCGCCTTGATGGCCGCGACATAGCCGCCGGGGCCGGAACCGATCACCGCGAAATCGTATTGGGCCATTGCCTCACCCTAATTCTTCCCGCCATCGAGCACGCCGCAAGATGATCGGCCGGCCCAAACCCCGCCGGCCCCCGCCGCTCTTCGGACTGTCGCGAAATTCACTAGAGGTCGAGCACCATCCGCTGCGGGTCTTCCAAGCTTTCCTTGACCCGCACCAGGAAGGTCACCGCCTCGCGGCCATCGACGATGCGGTGGTCGTAGGACA
>Ga0265313_10000876_pt1 | contig 30406 bp, 30 predicted proteins | sample 4123metaG_FD_203122 | JGI IMG/M metagenome (GOLD analysis project Ga0265313, IMG submission 203122) | Rhizosphere microbial communities from Carex aquatilis grown in University of Washington, Seatle, WA, United States - 4-1-23 metaG | ecosystem: Host-associated > Plants > Roots > Rhizosphere >...
GTGCAGCAAACTGTCACCCTCTCGGAAATCCCCGCCGGCACGAAAAACGTCAAATGGTGGATCGCCATCCCAGGCGATGAGCGCTTTCAGGAGGTCCTCGATTTCTCCGTCGTCTCCGCTCCCGGTGAATGGCGCACTGTGCGCGAGCCCGACCACGGCAATCGCTTTCTTCAACTCGACGTGACGGACCCCGCCGTCGGTTCGCTCACCGCCAAAATCGAATTCGTCCTCCGCCGCCGCACCGTTTTTGTCGCCATCGACCCCGCGAAGGTCGGATCCATCACCGACTCGCACCGCCGGTTGTTCGCCGACGAACTCCGTCGCGACGCCCCGCACATGGAAGTGTCTCCCGCGATCATTCGAAGGACCCGTCGAAACCGAAATTCAGCGTGGGCGACGCCGGCTCCTGCCTGGCCCACGCCGGCGGCACCTGCACCGACATGCACTCGCTGTTCATCGCGCTCGCCCGCGCCCGCGGGATTCCCGCGCGGCTCCAGATGGGCTATCGCCTCCGCGAGCCCAACGCGGGCAAGGAAGTCGATCCCGGCTACCGCTGCTGGACCGAATATTTCGTGCCCGGTTACGGCTGGGTCCCCGCCGACATCGTCGAGGCCGACGATCCGCACGGCCTCGGCCGCACGCGCTGGTTCAGCGGCCTGACCGCGCGCCGCCTCTGGTTGAACGAAGGCCGCGAGTTCGACCTCGCCGGACAAACGCCAGCGAGCCATCGCGTCAACACGATGATCATCGGCTACGCGGAAATCGACGGCGTCGCGGCCCGTGTTTTGCCCGAGGGCAACAAGCCCGCGCAACTTTCACGCCTGGTCCGCTACACCGAGGTCAACCCCGCCGTCGATCGGTTAGCCGTCGCCGCCCGGTAGACTCTCGACGCCCAGCGCCCGGTTCACCGCCCGCGTGCCCGCGAGCGCGATCGCCTCCAGCAGCGCCGCGCGTTGCTCCGGCGCGGCCTCGAGCGCCGCCGGACGGCGCGCGAGTTCGAGCGCTTCTCCGTTTCTCCGCAGCAAACCCCAGCCCGCCGGAATCTCCGCCTCCGCAAAAATTCCTTTCTCGACCACGAGATAGAGAAAATCCGCGCAGCGATACCGAAACATTTTCGAAAACTTCGTCCCGCGCACCACGCGCTCCTGCATCGTCGCCAGTTCGTCCAGCACCGCGCGATACGTCCGGTGCTCCAGTCCCGAAAAATCCCACGCGTCGAACTCCGGCCACAGCGCCTCGCCCTTCCGCAAATCCGGCCGGTGCACCGCCAGCAATTCCTCCAGTTTCGCGCGCCGCTCGATCAACTCCGCCAGCCGCCGCCGCGTCGCCGCCTCCGCATGCGCATCCTTCAACAAGTCCGCCCGCGCCTGCTTGCACTCGAACACCGCCGTTCATCGCGCCGCGCCGCGCGAGCACGCCGCCACATCCGTGCGATAGCCGCACTTCGGCACCCGCGCCTCCGTTGCCGCGATCGCAAACCCATTCGCCTGCGCCCACGCCAGCGCGAGCCGCTTGAGCTCGCGATGCGCCGAGGTTTCCCCGCTTTTCATCGCCGCGAATTCTGCCGACGCCCGGCTTCTCGGCGAGCGCGCATTCGCGGCGACGGCGCCCGGCTATTTCCCCAACTTGTGCTCCAGTTTCCGAATCTTCGGTGCGATCACGAACTGGCAGTAGCCCTGGTCTGGATGCTTCGCGAAATAATCCTGGTGATAATCCTCCGCCGGCCAGAATTTTTTCAACGGCACGATTTCGGTCGTGATCGGATCGCGAAACGTTTCCTGCGCCTTGTTGCGCGATTTTTCCGCGGCGACTTTCTGCGCGAGGCTCGCGTAGAGAATGATCGAGCGATACTGCGGCCCCTCGTCGTTGCCCTGCCCGCCGACCTGCGTCGGATTGTGCACCGCCCAGAAATAATCGAGCAGCGCATCGAGCGACACCTCCGCCGGATCGTAATCGATCTTGATCACCTCCGCGTGCCCGGTCGTGTGCGAACACACCTCCTCGTAAGTCGGATTCGGCGCCTCGCCGCCCGCGTAGCCGTTCGTGATGTGCTTCACGCCCGGCTGCAACTTGTAGGCCGCCTCCGTGCACCAAAAGCACCCGCCGCCGAGGACGATCGATTCGATTTTGTTTTCCGCCGCGTGAGTCATGTTGAGGACCAAGAGAAATAATGCGCCGAGCGCGAACCACAGTTTCATGCCAGTAAGACGCACGGTGCCCAAAACTATTCCCGCCGCAAGCCGGCGCGTTCGCGCGGCCTACCGCGCCAGCTTCCGATACTTGATCCGGTGCGGCTGGTCCGCGTCCTTGCCCTTCCGCCGGTGCAGGTCGTCGATGTAGCCCGAGTAATTGCCGTTGAACCAGTGGACGTAGCTCTCGCCCTCGAACGCCAGGATGTGCGTCGCCACGCGGTCGAGAAACCACCGGTCGTGCGACACCACGACCGCGCAGCCCGCGAAATTTTCCAAACCCTCCTCCAGCGCGCGAATCGAGTTCACGTCGAGATCGTTCGTCGGCTCGTCCAGCAAAATCAGATTCGCCCCGCTTTTCAGCAGCCGCGCGAGGTGCACACGGTTCCGCTCGCCGCCCGACAGCACGCCGACTTTCTTGCTCTGGTCCGCGCCCGTGAAACCGAACTGCGCGCAATACGCTCGCGAGTTCACCTCGCGATTCGCGAACCGCATGATCTCCTCGCCGCCGCTGATCGCCTGCCAGATCGTCTCGCCGTCCGGCAGCGAGTCGCGTGACTGATCCACGTGCGCGATCTTCACCGTCTCGCCCACGCGCAGCGTCCCGCCATCGGGCTTTTCCGCGCCGATGATCAACCGGAACAACGTCGTCTTCCCCGCGCCGTTCGGCCCGATCACGCCCACGATCCCGCCCGGCGGCAGCGAGAAATCCACGTCCTCGAACAGCACGTTTTCGCCGTAACTCTTCGCGAGCTTCTTCGCCTCGACCACCAGTGTCCCGAGCCGCGGCCCCGGCGGAATCATGATCTCGAACTCGCGCTCCTTCTCGGCAACGTTCTGCTTCAGCATGGTTTCATAGGCGCTGATGCGTGCCTGCGATTTCGCCACGCGCGCCTTCGCTGACTGCCGAATCCACTCCAGCTCGCGCGCCATCGCCTTCTGCCGCCGGTCCTCCGTCCGCTGCTCCACCGCCGCGCGCGCCTGCTTCTGCTCCAGCCACGACGAGTAATTTCCCTTCCACGGAATCCCGTGGCCATACGACAGCTCGAGTATCCATTGCGCCACGTTGTCCAAAAAATACCGGTCGTGCGTCACCGCGATCACCGTGCCTTCGTAGCGCGCGAGGTGCTGCTCGAGCCATTGCACGCTCTCCGCATCGAGGTGGTTCGTCGGCTCGTCGAGCAGCAGGATCGACGGCTTTTTCAACAACAGCCGCGCCAGCGCCACCCGCCGCCGCTCGCCGCCCGAGAGTTTGTCCACCACCTGCTCGCCCGGCGGACAACGCAGCGCGTCCATCGCCATCTCGACCTGCGGCGCCACATCCCACGCGCCGAGCGTGTCGATTTTTTCCTGCAACTCGCCCTGCCGCGCCATGATCTTCTCCTTTTCCGCCTCGTCGTCCGTCGCACCGAGTTCGTCCCAAGTCGCATCGTAGGCCGTCGTAAGATCCGTCAAATGCCTCACGCCTTCCTCGACGCACGCGCGCACCGTCGATCCCGCTGTCAGCTGCGGCTCCTGTTCGAGCATCCCGATTTCATAGCCCGGCTCGAAATGCACCCGGCCGTCGATCTCCGTGTCGCGCCCCGCGAGTATCCGCAACAGCGACGACTTGCCGGACCCGTTCAACCCCAGCACGCCGATCTTCGCGCCGTAGTAAAACGACAGCGAGATGTCGCGCAGGATTTCCTTGCGCTCGATTTTCTTCGAGACACCGAGCATCGAAAAGATGATCTTCGGGGCTTCTTCGGGCTTCGCCATGCGCGGGAGAGTTCAGGCTTTTCGCGCCGACTCAAGTTCCGTGCCGCTCCCGCGCACCTTTCCCGCCCGAACTCCGTCATGCCCGGTTTGAAGCTGGCCTCCCTCGGCCCGCTCCGCCAATTCCGTTTGCCCGTTTTCATGAAACCCCGACCCTCCGCTCTCCTTTTCCGATCCGCCATGCTCGCCTCCTCGCTCCTCGTTTGCTCCAATTCCGTCGCCGAACCGTCTTTCAAGACTCCCGTCAGTTACGACGACGCCGACCAGCGCGCGGGCGAGCTTCTCGCGAAAATGACCACCGCGGAAAAGCTCCAGATCATCACCGGCCACAATTCCTTTTACATCCATGGCTTCCCCCGCCTTGGCATCCCCGACCTCTACATGTCCGATGCCACGCAGGGCGTCCACATCCGCAAAAACCTCAGCAACGGCCTCGATAAATCCACCGCGTTTCCCTGCCCGATCAGCCTCGCCTCCACGTGGAACCCCAACCTCGCCTACCACTACGCCCGCAGCGTCGGCGAGGAGTGCCGCGCCGGCGACGTCGCCTTCCTTCTCGGGCCCGGCATGAACATCTACCGCGTCGCCCAGTGCGGCCGCAACTTCGAGTATTTCGGCGAAGACCCCTTCCTCGCCGCGCGCATGATTGAGCGCTACGTCACCGGCGTCCTCGATTCCGGCACGATCCCCACGCTGAAACATTTCGTCGCCAACAACACCGACTTTCATCGTCGCACCTCGAACTCCGTCGTCGATGAGCGCACGCTCCACGAAATCTACCTGCCCGCCTTCAAGGCCGGCGTCGATGCCGGTGCGATGGCCGTGATGACCTCCTACAACCAGCTCGGCGGCGAATGGTGCGGCCAGAGCAAATACGTCATCACCGACCTGCTCCGCGGCGAGCTCGGCTACAAATGGCTCGTCATGACCGACTGGTGGTCCGTCTGGGACGCCGAGAAAATCATCCACTCCGGCCAGGACCTCGAGATGCCCGGCGAAAAATTCCTCGCCGCCGACGCCGACCGCCTCCTCCAGGAGGGCAAGGTCAACCTCGCCGAAATCGAGCGCATGGCCCGCGCCATCATCCGCACCTGCATCGCCATGGGTCTTTACGACCGTCCGGTGAAGGACACCTACTTCCTCCAAAAATTCCCCGAGCACGAACAGCACGCCCTTCAAACCGCCCGCGAAGGCATCGTCCTCCTCAAAAACGACGGCATCCTCCCGCTCGCCAAAACCGGCGCCGACAAAATCCTCGTCACCGGCCTCTTCGTGGACGCCCTCGCCCGCGGCGGCGGTTCCGCCGATGTCGAGGGCTACGACATCGTCACGCTCCACGACGCGCTCCGCGCCACCTACGGCGACCGCGTCGAATTCGTAAAGGATCCGACCGACGAACAGCTCAAGTCCGCCCAGACCGTTTTCCTCAGCACCGGCACCTTCGACAGCGAAGGCTGGGACCGCCCGTTCGCGCTACCCGACGCCGAGGAACAGCGCGTCGTCCGCACCGTCTCGCTCAACCCGCGCACCGTCGTCATCGTCAACGCCGGCGGCGGCATCCGCATGACCGGTTGGAACGACCGCGCCGCCGCCGTCCTCTACGCCTGGTATCCCGGCCAGGTCGGCAACCGCGCCGTCGCCGAAATCCTCTGCGGCGACACGAACCCCTCCGCCAAACTCCCGATCTCGATCGAACGCGAATTCGCCGACTCGCCCGCCCACGACTACCTGCCCGCCGGCGAATCGCTTTATGTCGGTTGGGAGCCCGACAACGACATGTCGCACCGCGTATATAAAAATGAATATAAGGAAGGCGTCTTCGTCGGCTATCGGTGGTATGAAGCGAGAAAAATCGCACCGCTCTATCCCTTCGGCCACGGCCTCTCCTACACGACCTTCAACTATAAAGACATCAGCGTCACGCCCGGCACCGTCGCGCAGGGGAGCCGGATCACGGTCGATATCACGATCACGAACACCGGCAAAGTCGCCGGCGCCGAGATCGCGCAGGTTTACGTCCACCCCGTCAGCGCCCCGCTCGCGCGCCCCGAAAAGGAATTGAAGGGCTTTGCCAAAGTTGCGCTCGCCCCCGGCGAGACCCGCAGCGTCACCGTCCGCCTGACGACGAAGGATTTCGCCTACTGGGATATCGCGCAGCACGCTTGGATCGCCGCCCCCGGCGACTACGAACTCCTCGTCGGACCCGCCTCCGACCAGATCGTCCTGAAAACCAAAGTCACCCTGCGCTGAAGCCAGCGACTCGTCCGCAGTTCGTCGGTTTCGCGTGGTCCTGGCGGGTCTGCTTCTCCGTGTTTACGATTTGAAACTGTCAGGCCGCGTCACGGCTTCGAGCGTCGTGAGGATCGCCATCGCCTCATCGCGGTTCGCACCGCACATGCTTTCGTGCGGGCGCAAACTCACGCACACCGCCGGCCGCTCGGGCCTGCCGAACAGCGCGCACCGAAAATCCTCCATGAGCTGCACGCACCGCACACCCGCCGGCTTGCCATTCGGCATGCCGGGAATCGGCGACGAGATCGACGGCGCGATGCAGCATGCCCCGCAGCCGCTCCGGCATGAAAACGAAACTGGCGGCGGCGTTGGCATTGCAGGTGCAGCATGGCCGCTAAGTCCCGCCCGGCAATCGCCTTCGCCACCCATGCCCACTCCCGTCAGATTTTCCCCTCCCAACAATGTCTTTCGGCTAAAACTCGCCTGCCGACGGCGGGCTGGGACGGCGACGGCGGCCCCGGCAGCCGCCTTGCATCTTCTTTCTCGCCTGCCGGGCGTCACGGGCTTTGACGAGCACTGTTTTTTCCTCCAACGTCCGCCCCGATGAAATCGGTGAAGGTCCCGGCTTTGGAGCTTTTTCTCCACGAGATGATCCCACTCGCGAAGGCGATGGGCGTCGGCGTGGAGGTCAGCGACGCCAAGGCGCTCGTCCTCATCGCGCCGAAGGAGCAGAACAAAAATTCGCTCAACACCGCGTTCGGCGGCAGCCTCGTCGCCCTCGCCACGCTCGCCGGTTATGGCGTCGTTTGGGAACTCATGAAGGACGCAAAGGACGGCGAGAAAAAAGCCGAGTGGCGCATCGTCGTGAAGGAAAGCCGCGCCGCCTACCGTCGCCCGGTGATCGGCGACCTGCGCGCGATCTGCGAACGGCCCGCGCAGGCGGCGATCGCAGAGTTCAAGGAAGCGCTCGAGCGCTACGGCAAGGCCAAGCTCAAGCTCCGCGCCTCCGTCGTCGAGGACGGCAACGTCGCGTGCGACGTGACCGCGGCCTTCGTCGTCTCGCGATAGAGCAGCCGCGGCTCATGAGGTCCGCGGGCGTTGTTGTTTTCCTGATGGGAACGCTGCTCGCAGCCGGGGCCGAAATTTCCGGCCCGGCGGGAAGCCACGAAACCGCGGCGGATCGGCTCGGGATCGCCTTCGCACCACGCGCAGTCGCGGCGGGCGATCCGGCGCCGGCCACCAACTCGCAGCCGGTGATCGTGCTGCCGAAATTCGACGTGCGGGCGTCCCGCATCGACCTCGCCGAGCACGAGCTCCTCACGCCCAAAGGCCGGCTGGCGGAGGCGAAGCGGCGCGAGTTGAGTCCACTGTATCGGGTTACCTTTGGGCCGCTCGCGTTCGCAGCGGCGATTTATTTCGATCCGCTCCTGGTCATCTCAGCCCTCCGCGGCACACGCCCGAACGATGCCGAAGCAATGGTGTTGTTCGAGCAGGACGAGCGGCTCCGCCACATGCATGAGGCCGATTCGCTCATCGATGTTTACAAGGCCGACGATCCGGCGCTCTACAGGGAACTGAAGACTTCCTTGCGCGAGTCGTTTCGGCCAGACATGCTGATCATCGGCGGGCATTGATAGCTCGCGAGCGCGCCGCCGCACGCGCAGCGATTCACCGGCCTCGCAGTTTCTGCGCCTGCGTGTAGAATTCCTTTTCCCACTTCGCCTGGTTTTCGTTCGCCTCGCGAATGAACGGCGTGAAGACCGCCGCGCGCAGGATCAGCCAGTTCAGCAGGTTGAACGGAAACCACACCGGCCGCACGAAATCGACGAAGAGCACCACGCGCCAGCCATCGGTGTCGTTCCACACCTCGTGGTTGTAGCTGTCGTCGAACAGCAGGCACCTGCCCTCCTCCCATGTGCAGATCTGGTCATCGACGCGGATGCGCACCTGCTCGCGCGGCTCCGGCACGATCAGCCCGAGATGCATCCGCAGCACGCCGTTGTAGGCGCCGCGGTGCGCCGGGATGTGCTTGCGCGGCGAGAGGATCGAAAAAAACGCCGTCGTCATCCCCGGGATTTTTTTCAACGCCGCCATCGTCGCGGGGCACTGCCGGCAGTTCTCCTCGCTCCACGCGCCAAAGCCGCAAAACATGAAAGTCTTCCAGTTGTTGTCCGTCTGGATCGTCCGCACCTCGCTGGAGATGTCCTGGAAATTCGGCAGCTCGTCGCGTCGCTGCATCACCTGATCCAGCTCCGCGCGGATCGCGCGCCAGTCCGCCTCGACCGCCGCGACCCACGGAAAATCCCCGCGCGCAAACACCGGCTTGTCGCCCATACGTGAAAATTTCGCGAGACACCACTCGGACGCATCGAGAAACTTCGCGATGACCGTGCCGGCAAAGCCGCTCGGCGGTTTCAGGGGTTTGCCTTGGACTTTTCCGCGGGCCACGGGATCGACGAAAACAAATTTTGGCGGCGCCGCAAATCGCGTCGCGCGCCGGCGCGCTAGATGTGCTTCGAATCGGCCTCGTCCTTCTGCACGTAACCGCTGTCCTGCCGCTGGTGGTTGACGGCGTTTTTCTTCAGGTAGGCTTGATAAACATCGTCCGCCGTCATCCCGAGCGTCTGCGCCAGCGACACCAGAAAATGAAACAGGTCCACGACCTCGACCTTCGCGTTCTGCTCGTCGAATTTCTGGTATTTCGCCCACCATTTCCACGGCACCGAATCGATCAGCTCCGCCGTCTCCTGCTGCAACGCCCGCGTGTAGTTGAGAATCCACTTGGCCTTTTCCTCGTCGGTCTGCGGCGGGAGATCCACGCCGATCCGGCGGTTGAGCGCACCCTGCATCTGGAAGATTTCCTCGAGTTTGTCCATGGCCGGAAACTGCCGAATCCGCCCGCCGCGTGGCAAGTGGCAATTGGCGGCGCCGCGCCCGCGGGCATGCCCGGCGCGGCGGCGGAGGAATTTGCAGTTGCCCCCCACGGCCATCTGGGCGACAGTGCGGCCTTCACGCTGGCGTCGAGCCGCATTCCCTGCGCTCCGCCGGCCTTCACAAAACCCGGCCGCTCCCGCTCTTGGCGAGCGCCCAGCAAAAACAAAGATACCCACATGTCAGATCAAACCACGTCCGGCGAGCCGAGCACTGCTCCCGCCGAGACCGCCGCTGGCGCAGCGATTCCCGTTGCGCCCGCCGGCAATCCCGCGCCGATCGGAGCATTCGGCACCGCTCGCGGCTCCGGTCTATCCCGCGGCAAACGCCCCACCCCCGCCGCGGCTCCCGCCGCCGCTCCCGCCAGCAACGTCGGCTACAAGCCGACCGCCGTCGAGGTCGTCACGCACCCGCGCGAATACCAAAACCCGTTCGCGAGCGAGACGCCCGCGACCGCCCCCGTCAACGAGCCCGCTCCCGAGCCGGCCGCTTCCCAACCCACCGCCCTGTCGCCCGAACCGCCCGCCACCGTCGCACCCGCGCCAGTCGAGGCTTTCCGCGCCGAGCCCGCTATCGCCACAAAAGCTCCGGCGACTGAGGAACTCTTCCCGCTCGTCGGTGAACCGGCGCCGACCTCGCGCCCGCCGCAGCCCGAACCTTCGGACGAAGTTCCCGCCAAGGCGGAAATCAAAATTCTTCCGCCCGAGGAAGCGAAACGCCCCGCGGTCAGCTGGGGCGACGCGCCGCACGAGGAAGACTCGCGCCCGCGCCGCGACGAACGTCCTTCGTTCCGCCCGGATCGGCGCGAGCCGCGTTCATCCGAACCGCGCGAACCCCGTGAACCGAGAACGTTCGAGCCGCGTGAACCGCGTCGCGAACCCGTGCTCGAACAACGCGGCCCGCTCCCGCGCGATGCGCGCCCCGCGGCGCCCGCTCAAAAATCCGGCGGATTCGTCGCCTGGCTCAAAGGCCTCTTCGGCGCCAAACCCGCCGCGCCTCAGACCGCACAGCCCACCCAGCGCGACGGCGAAAATCGCGACGGCGAATTCCGCCATCACCGCCGCCGCCATCGCGGCGGACGCGGCCGCGGCAACTATCAAGGCGACAACCGCGGCCCGCGCGACGGCCAGCCCCGCGACCAGCAGTCCGGCGGCCAGGGCTATCAAGGCGGCGAACCGCGGCCCTACCAGCAGGACGGCGAACGCCGCTTCGAAGGCGGCGGCCGGCGCCGGCGCGGCGGACGCGGACGCTACCGCGACGATCGCGGCGGCCCGCGCTCCGAAGGCCAACAGGGCGGCGGCGCGATCTGATCGCCTCGCCTCCCCGATCCCATTTACAGGCGCCCGTTCATCGCGGGCGCCTTTTTTGTTTTGCCGTGCAAACGCGCACGTGAGCGAGTGGATTAGCGTCACTCGTTTCACGCCCCCTTCTCATGTCCGACCTCATCGTCAACGGCGGCAAACCGCTCACCGGCACCGTCACGCCGTCCGGCAACAAGAACTCCGCGCTGCCGATCCTCTGCGCCACGCTGCTCACCGACGCGCCCGTGCGGCTGCTCAATGTGCCCGCGATTACCGACGTCGAAAAACTCATCACGTTTTTCATCCAGCAGGGCTCGCGCATCACCTGGGACCGCGCCGCCGGCGCGATGACACTCGACCACTCGACCTTTGACGCACGCCGCCTCCAGGGCGAACTGCCGTCCGGCATGCGCTCATCCGTCCTGCTGTTCGCGCCGCTCCTCCAGCGCATGAAAAAAGTCGCCATCCCGGGCAACGCGAAAGGCTGCTCGCTCGGTATTCGCGAACTCGATCCGCACCTCGAAATCCTGAAAAAGCTCGGCGCGAAAATTTCCCACAACGGCGCGCTCACGATGACGCTGCGCGACCGCTTCACCGGCGCCCGCCACTGGCCCGACTACATGTCCGTCACGGCCACGGAAAATTTCGTCATGGCCGCCGTCCTCGCCGACGGCGAATCGACGCTGATCAACGCCGCCAGCGAGCCGCACGTCCAGGACGTCTGCGATGTGCTCGCCGCGATGGGCGCGAAAATTTCCGGCCTCGGCACGAGCAAGCTTACCGTTACCGGCGTGAAGCGCCTCCGCGGCGGCACGTTTACGATCAACAGCGACCACCACGAAATCGTCACGTTCCTCGCGCTCGGCGCGATCACCGGCGGCGAGGTGCGAGTCCGCCATTCGCTTCCGCATCATTTCGACCTGATCGCGCGCGCCTTCGCCAAACTCGGCGTCGTCATCGAACACGACGGCGACACCGCCATCGTCCGCCGCCGCCAGAAGCTCGTCGTCGAAACGCCGTTCACGAGCAACCTCCTGCAAAAAATCGAGGCCGCGCCGTGGCCGTATTTTCCCGTCGATCTGCTCCCGTGCATGATCGCCCTCGCCGTGCGCGCGAAAGGCTCGATCCAGTTTTGGAACAAGGTTTACGAGGGCGGCTTCACGTGGATTCCCGAACTGTCGAAGTTCGGCGCGCACGTCGTCGTGAGCGATCCGCACCGCATCATCGTCTTCGGCGATCGCCCGCTGCGCCCCGCGACCGTCGATGCGCCCTACATCATTCGCGCCGCCGTCGGCCTCTACATGGTCGCCGCGAGCATCCCGGGCCGCTCGATCGTGAAAAACGCCGACACGATCCAGCGCGCCCACCCGAACTTCGTCGAAAACCTCCAAAGCCTCGGCGCCGACGTCGAGTGGAAATGAAACCCATGCCCGCCGAAGACAAATCCGCCAAAGGCCTCGGCTACATTGCCAGCACGCTCGCCGCGCCCGTCTCGCCCGTCGAGGCCGCGCTGCGCCCGCTCTCGTTCGCCGATTTCACCGGCCAGGCGAAAACCGTCGAGCGGCTTCAGGTCATGGTCGGCGCCGCGAAACAGCGCGGCGAGGCCCTCAACCACATCTTGCTCTCCGGCCCGCCCGGCCTCGGCAAGACCACGCTCGCCTTCATCCTCGGCCACGAACTCGGGAAAAACGTTCGCGTCACCTCCGGCCCCGTCATCGAAAAAGCCGGCGACCTCGCCGGCCTGCTCACGAATCTCGAGGAAGCCGACATTCTTTTCATCGACGAAATCCACCGCATCCCAAAAACCGTCGAGGAATATCTCTACTCTGCGATGGAGGATTTCCGGCTCGACATCATGATCGACCAGGGTCCGAACGCCCGCAGCGTGCGCCTCTCGATTCCGCGCTTCACGCTCGTCGGCGCTACGACGCGCTCCGGCCTGCTCACTGCGCCGCTCCGCTCGCGTTTCACGCTCCAAACACGCCTCGACTATTACGATCACCCGACGCTCGAAGGCATCGTCCGCCGCAGTTGTGCGCTCTTGAAAGTTTCGATCGACACCGCCGGCGCGCAGGAAATCGCCACCCGCGCCCGCGGCACGCCGCGCGTCGCGAACAACCTGATCAACTTCGTCCGCGACTATGCCCAGCAGCGCGCCAACGGCAAAATCACCCAGCCCGTGGCTGCCGCCGCACTCGAGCTGTTGGAAATCGACGCCGCCGGCCTCGACGAAATGGACAAGCGCATGCTCCGCGTGATGGCCGAAAATTATGGCGGCCGTCCCGTCGGCATGAGCACGATCGCCGTCGCGGTCGGCGAGGAAGCCGAGACGCTCGAGGAAGTTCACGAGCCGTTCCTGATCCAGGAAGGCTACCTCCAGCGCACCCGCGAAGGCCGCGTGCTCACGCCGAAAGGCTACGCCGCCGTCGGCCTGCGGCCCGCGGCGGGCGACGGGCAGGCCAGCTTGTTGTAGACGCAGAGCCGGTCGCGCGTGAAACCTGAAACGGCTTCACGCCGCGCGCGGCTGATCGAGCAAGCCCGCCGGAAGCGACAAGATCGTCCGCGGATGCTCGCCCGCCAGGACGGGACGGGTGACTGCAACACTTTCGATCGCCATTCGCGCCGCGGGAACTTTCACCGCCACCGACCGGCGCTCCGGGTCGTATTTCATCACACTCGCGAGCACGCTTAACCCCCGCCGCGCCAGACAACTCGCCGCGAGCCCGATCTGCAGCCAGCTCATCGTGTGCAACCACAGTTCGCGCGTGCTCGTGCCAGCGCATCCGCTCGGCGGGCACCAGCCCGGCGCCACCTGCGGAATAAGTCCCAGCACCGAACCGATCGCCAAGAATCCAAGCGCGTGTGAGACCTTCATGGCGTCCCCGAGCAGCGCCAGCCATGCCAAGCCCGCGCTAAAAAAACTAACCCGCCCAACAACAGCATGCTGCGCAGTTGCCGAGCCGCTCGGCCGCCGGATCCCCGACGCATTCCGCACGAATTCGTTTTCCGCTTCGTGCAATCCGCGGATTCGGGTCAGGCCTGACAAAGGCCAGCGCCAGTCGGTGAACGGTCGATCCCCGCATGGCAAGCTGCGAGACCCCCAAGTCAACCCGAACGCGGTTTTCCCGAATCCGTTTTTGCGGATAACCCCGTCCGCTTTTCACAGGTCACCCCGCTGCGGCCGCAGCACGATCTCCTCGACCACCGTCCGCCGCGACAACCGCCACACGTCGAAAAACGCCCGCGCCACGTCCCCGGCGGGCATGATCCGCGCCGGTTTCACGCCACTGGCGCTCCACGAAGGCGACCACGTTGCACCCGGATGCACGCAGCACACGCGCACGCCCGCCGCCTTCGTCTCGGCGCGCAGCACCTTCGCCAGCCCGGTCACTCCGAACTTCGCCGCGCAATACCCCGCCGCATTCGGATAAGCGCCCAACCCCGCGATCGAGCTCATGAAAAACACATCCCCACGACCGCGCCTCACCATCGCCGGCAAAAACGCCTTCGTAACGAGAAACGCGCTGCGCAGGTTGGTCGCGATCATCCGGTCGAAGTCCGCGACCGTCGTTTCCGCAAACGAAGCCATCGCAAACGCCCCCGCATTGTTGATCAGCACCTCGATCGCGCCGAACCGCTTCGTCACCGCTCCCGCCATCGCCGACACCGCCGCCGCGTCGCTCACGTCGCACCCAAAAATTTCCGCCGTCGCCCCCAGCTTCGCGCACGTCTTCGCGACCGCGCTCAAATTTTTCTCCGACCGCGCCACCAGCGCGAGCCGCACGCCGCGCACCTCGTGCGCAAACATCTTCGCAATCGCCGCGCCGATGCCCTGCGACGCACCGGTGATGAGGACAACGGGTTTGCTCATGGCTGGAAGCCCGTCAGCAGACGAGCGCCTGAAAATCCATGAAGTCCGCGGTGAACCCGCCCTTCACGCCCTTGCAGATCACGCTCACTGCGTCGTGCGAGTGCAGCGACTCGAGGTGCGAGCACGCGATCCGGAAATCCTTGATCCGCTTCTCCCCATCGAACTCGCGGTAAAGCAGCCGCGCCGCGTCCTCGACGAATTTCAGGTGCGCGCCGTTCAACTCCGCAAACGCCTGCTCGTCCTCGCGCTTCACCATTACCTGCGTCTCCGTCTGCAGCGCGCGCCGGCACAGCGCGTGCACATCCTCGATCCAGATTTTTTTTCCCGGCGCCTCCTCGAGCGCGATCCGGGCCTTGCTCCGCTGCGAATGCGGCACACTGTAGGCGCCGCGGGTGTCGCGCGCGTGCTCCGCCAGCTCCGCCGAGCACGGACATGCCGACGAATATACGAAATCGAAATGGATGAACCGCCGATACGCGCCCGTCCGCGTCAGCACGCCCTCGAACGCCACCGCGTAAAACTGGTAGCCCTCGAGCCCGCTGCGCAGGCTGCGTTGCAGCATCGGATACGAAAAACCCACCTTCAGCCGCGCGTCCTTGCTCTTCACGTTGCGCAGATAGGCGCGCAGGATTTTCCCCATCCACTCGCCCGTGAACACCTCGTCCTTGTGATCGTAGAACGACCGCACGATCCGGCTCATGTTGATGCCCTTCAAATCCGCCTCGAGCGACACCGTGCCCGTGATGCTCGCCTCCAGCGTCAGCGCCTCGCCCTTCTTCGTGCGAAACTTCAGCGGCAGTTTGAAATTTGAAACGCCCACCTGCTGGATCGGCACGTGCACCCCGTGGACCGCGTCATGCGCCGCCTCCATCATGTCCGGCAGCGATGCGCGGTAGGCCGCCGTGACGCGGAACTTCTCGTCGTAACCGCGCGCGATGCGCGGCTCGGCCCCGCTCGCGGAGCGGTGCAGATACATCGGTTTCTTTTTGCTCATGTCGTTTTTGGTTGGCGGCGAGGCGGGTGACGATAACCGCCCTCCGTGCGCGACCGAAGCCGCTCGCCGTAACGGTTCAGATAGGATCGGGTCCGAAATATTCCGCGAAATTCCGCGGCGTCTCGTAGAGTCTCACACCGTGCAGTTTTCCCGCCGGCAGCAGCGGCTCGATCTGGCCCCAGAATGCGATCACCAGATTTTCCGTCGTCGGGATCACGCCGCGCAAAAACGCCACGTCGTCGTTCAGGTTCCGGTGATCGCACTTGTCCAAAATCGCCCGCTGCAAAATCCGCTTCAGCTCGCCCAAATCCAAAATATAGCCCGTCTCTGGGTCCGGCTCGCCGCGGAGCGTGACCTCGAGCACGTAGTTGTGCCCGTGCCAGTGCGGATTCGTGCAAAGCCCGTATTGCGCCACGTTCCACTTCTGGCTCTTCGCCGGATTGTGCAGCCGGTGCGCCGCGTTGAAGTGCACCTGCCGCGTGATGAACACGGTGCCGTGCAGCGCGCGCGGCGCACGCGCGGCGGATTTTCGGCGGACAGGCTTCGCAGGCATGGAGGATCAGACGTAGCACAAAACCGCCGCCGGTCAATTCCGCCTCTCCGGAACAACTTGAAGCACCGCGAAGCGTCGAAGCCCGCGCGGTTCAGACCAAGGCCGGCGCGGCGGCGGGCGGCGCGATGCGTTCGATCCATCCCGCCGGGTTGGCAAAACGGGGCGCGAGCGCGGCGTGGGTTTCGCGCAGGCAGCGTTCGGTCGAAGCCCAATCGAGACACGCATCGGTGATCGAAACACCGTGCCGCAACTTCTCCCGCGCCATCGTGAGCGGCTGGTTTCCGCCGAAGAGATTGCTCTCGATCATCACGCCGATGATCGAGCGGTTGTCCGCGCCCATCTGCGCGACGACATTGCGCACGACTTCCGGCTGCCGTTGCGGCTGCCGCCCGGAATTATCGTGGCTGCAATCGACCAGAATAGCGCGCGCCACTCCCGTGCGGGCCAGTGCCGCCTCGGCGGCGGCAATGTGCGGAGCGGTGTAGTTGGGTCCGCTCGAACCGCCGCGCAAAACGAGGTGACAATCGGGGTTCCCCGTCGTGCGCACGGCGGCGGCGTGTCCGTCGGAGCCCACGCCGAGAAACGTGTGCGGCTGGCCGGCGGCCTTGATCGCGTTAACCGCACTTTGGATACTCCCGCTCGTCGCGTTCTTGCAGCCGACGGGCATGGACAACCCGGATGCGAGCTGCCGGTGCGTCTGCGACTCGCTGGTGCGCGCGCCGATCGCGGCCCAGCAGACGAGATCGGCGATGTATTGCGGGCTGATCGGATCGAGAAACTCCGTGGCCGTCGGCAACCCGAGATCGAGCACCTCGCGCAGAAACTGCCGCGCGACGCGCAACCCGTGCGCGATTTCACCGCTGCCGTCGAGATGGGGATCGAAAATCAGCCCCTGCCAGCCGGTCGCGGTGCGCGGTTTTTCCAAATACACGCGCATCACCGTGACGATCCGGTCGTCGAGTTCCCGGGCGAGCCGGGCCAGCCGTTCGGCGAATTCGCGGCCGGCCTTGAGGTCGTGAATCGAGCAGGGTCCGACGATCGCCAGCAGGCGGCGGTCCTCGCCGCGCAGAACGCGCCGAATGGCCCCACGCGCGCCGTGGACGAGTTCGGCCTGCGCCTTCGTTTTCGGCAACACATCCAGCAGTTCGTCCGGCCGCGGCAGCGGCCGATATTCGAGAACGTTGAGGTCCGAGGTGCGTTGCACGGGATTTGTTCAGATCACCGCCACCGCTTCCATTTCCACGAGCAAATCGTGCCGGCAGACATCGGCGATCACACAGAGTTTTGGAATCGGCGGGAGCTGCAGCAGGCGCGTCGCCCGCTCCCACGCTTCCCATGCCGCGCGGTCCTTGCAGAACAGCGTCGCCGAGGTGATGTTTCGCAGCCCGCCGCCCTGCTCCTCGAGAATCGCCGCGATGCTCATCAACGTATCGAGACTTTGGTGCTCGGCGTCGCCCACGTAGGTGCTCGCGCCCGCGGCGTTGATGCTCGCCGTGCCCGAGATGTGCACCGTCCGCCGGCCCTCGATCTCGAGCGACATGCCGCGCGAAAACGCCGAGCCGTAGTTGAACGACGAATCCTGCCGCGGGCTGCGCAGGATCGGCGTCGCGACGACGCTGCTCGGTTTTTCGTTCTGCACCGCCAGCACGTCCATCAGGCACTCTTCGTCCTCGCAGCGTCCCATGATGCCCGTGCTCGCCGGAAACGCCAGCCCGCCCGGCGCGCCGAATCCCACCTGCCGGTAATACGCCGTCCGCACGCGATTCAAGTCGCCATACCACTCGAGCAACCGCGCGACGTAGATCCACGTGCGCACAACGTTGGTGTAGTTCATCCCGTGCGTCTCGAGCGCAGTGCCCGCGTTGACGAACATCTCCGCCGCCTGCGCCACCGGCCCGGTATCCCGAACGCCACCGGGCTTCGTGCCGCGCACGCTCGGCACGTGCAGCATGCGAAAACCGCGGCCGCGCCACACGCGCCCGCGCCCCGTCGCCGGATTCTCCACGGTCGTAACGCACGGCTCGCCGTCGCGCGACGCCACGCCCCAGATTTGCAGCCCGGCAAAATCGCAGCCCTGCAGCGGCGTGCCTTGAATCCACGTCACCGGCATCGTCCGGTCGAGGCCGCGCTGCCGGTAAATCGTGTCGCGCCGCTTCATCACCTCCGTGCGCGCGTTTGCGAGGCCGTAGAGTTTTTCCTGAATCGGTTGAATCCGCCGCTCGACCAGCACCGCGGCCACCTGCCGGAACAAGTCCTCCGCCGCCTCGCCCGCCCGCGCCGCACCTTCGATCCGTGCGGTCACATGAAACTCGGTAAACGACTCGCGCTCCGACGCCCGGACCTCGAGCCGGCACACGCCGGACATAACGACAATGTTGGTTTTCATTTGAAATCTTTCGCGCAACGGAAGCCCGTGTCCTGCGACCAGTAGTTTGGATTCGACCACAGGCGCCGCGAATAGCGGTTGTTGAATTCGGTCTGGCCGATCATGCCGGCACCGGCGGCCCAGCGGCCGCCCCGCGCGATCTTGCGCGTGTCGGTTTCGCGACCCTGATTGTAACGATGAACCAAATCGTGCGCATCGGCATCACTTGTTGCGTCCTGGGACGCGCGCCAAACTCGTGTGCGAAGTGGGGTTCATGCCGGCGCAATCACCGTGGCAGAGTTGACCATTTACCGCTCCGCAGAATTTGGTGATCGCCCTGCGAATATTGAAGGCAACTCACCCCGCTTCTTTGGCGGTTCACCCCAAACCTCCTCGTAGTTTCACAGGATGTCGATTGGTAACGTCTGAGCTTATTTTGCTTTTTCACGGCTGCGACATTGCATCGACCACACGGATGCGCGAGATGACGGCGCTCGTCCCGTGCGCTTTCGCGTTCCATCATTCTGTATCATCTTCGCCGCGCTCGCCGTCGTGCCAGCGCGCGGCGCCGCCGGCGATTCCGCGGACACGCCGAAACCGAACCGGCTGATCCACGAAAAATCGCCCTACCTGCGCCAGCACGCGTTCAATCCCGTCGATTGGTTTCCGTGGGGCGACGAAGCGTTCGCGAAGGCGCGCAAGGAAAACAAACCTATCTTTCTCTCCATCGGCTACTCGACGTGCCACTGGTGCCACGTGATGGAGCGCGAGTCGTTCACCAATCCCGAGATCGCCGCGCTGCTCAACGCGAATTTTGTCTGCATCAAAATCGATCGCGAGGAGCGGCCCGACATCGATCGCGTCTATATGACCTTCGTCCAAGCCTCGACCGGCAGCGGCGGATGGCCGCTCTCCGTCTGGCTGACACCCGTGCTAAAACCATTTTTCGGCGGCACGTATTTCGCGCCCGAAAGCCGGCCCGGCCACCCCGGCTTCAGAGCAGTGATCGCGCGGATCGCCAAGACGTGGGCGACCGACCGCGACCAAATCCTTCAACACTCCGATCAGATCATGGCCGCACTGGCGGCCGACACGCGCGCCGCCGTTTCCGCCGACGCTCTTCCGATCGCCACGCTGCGCAACCGAGCCTTTGCACAAACGCTCGAAAATTTCGACACCGAACACGGCGGTTTCGAGCCGGCGCCGAAATTTCCGCAACCGGCGCTGCTGGAGTTTCTGCTCGATGTTCATGCGACCTCGACCGACGCGGCGCAGCGCGAGCAGTCGCTGCGGATGGTGCTCAAGACCTTGCGCGAAATCACTGCGGGCGGAATTCATGATCACCTCGGCGGCGGTTTTCACCGCTACTCGGTCGATGCGACCTGGCGCGTGCCACACTTCGAAAAAATGCTCTACGATCAGGCGCAGCTCGTGAGTGTGTATCTCTCGGCGTGGCAGCTTTCCGCCGACCCCGCGCTCAAGTCCGCCGCGCAGGACACGCTCGACTATGTGCGCCGCGAGCTGACCGATCCCGACGGCGGGTTTTATTCGGCGGAAGACGCCGACAGCGCGCTCGCATCGAATCCGGCCGAACACGCCGAGGGCGCATTCTACGTTTGGACCGCGGCTGAAATCGAAAAAATGCTGAGGCCGAAAAATGCCGCCATCTTCACGTTCGCGTTCGGCGTCGAGCCCGTCGGCAACGCCTCGTCCGCCGAACTCGCCGGCCAAAATGTGCTTTATCGCGCGCACACGGCCGCCGAGTGCGCTGCGAAATTTGGGCTGACCGAGGACGCCGCGCGCGCGCTCATCGACACGGCGTCCCAGCAATTGCGCGACGCGCGCGCCAGGCGGCCGCGGCCGCTGCGCGACGACAAAGTCATCGCCGCGTGGAACGGCCTCACGATCTCGGCGTTTGCGCGCGCGGCCCAGGTGCTCGGCGATCCCGGATACGCCGCGACGGCGGAGCATGCCGCGGAATTTCTGCGCGCAAAGCTCTACGATCCGGCGACCGGCCGGCTGGCGAGAAGCTTCCGCGGCGGCGTGCGCGACGCGCGCGGCTTCGCCGAGGATTACGGGTTTCTCGTGCAAGGGCTGCTCGATCTTTACGAGACCACGTTCGACATCCGGTGGCTCGAGTGGGCGGCGCAGTTGCAGGAAAAACAGATCGAGTTGTTCTGGGATTCCGCCGGCGGCGGATTCTTCGCGAACGCGAGCGGCGATGCGAGCGTGCTGCTCCGGCTGAAAGAGGACTACGACGCGGCCGAGCCGTCGCCGAACTCGATCGCCGTGCGAAATCTCGCACGGCTGTCCGAGATGCTGCACCGCGACGACTGGCGCGAACTGGCTGGGCGCGCCGCGCGCGCCTTCGGCCCGCAACTCGAGCGCGCGCCGACCGAGATGCCCGAGATGCTCGCGGCGCTCGGCTGGCTCGAAGGCTCGCCGAAGCAAATTCTCATCCAGGGCGAACCGTCGTCGCCGGACACAGCGCGACTCGTGAACGAAGTGTGGCAGCGCTTTCTGCCGCGCCGCGTGCTCATTCGTATCGATCACACGAGCCGCCCGTTTTTCGCCGCAAAAATATCGGCCGTCGCCGATCTGCCTGCCGATAGCGGCACCAGTGCGACGGCTTACGTTTGTGAGAATTTTGTCTGTCAGTTGCCGACGCGCGATCCGGCAGCGTTGGCGAAATTGCTGACGGGCCGGCCGACAGGATCAAGATAGTTCAGGGCTGCTGCGGCGGCGACGCGTAGGGCGAAGTGCGGAAGAACTGGCATGAATTGCGTTCAAATTTCGCACCGCGATCACCAACACCTGCGGAGCCCGCGACAATGGGCAATCGCTAGAGTCGTGACTGGTTTCCAGCGCTCCGCTTCGTCGGCGACGGCAAGGGCGGCTTCACGCCGGCGACTGCGCAGCAAAACGGAATCTACATCCCGGGCGAAGGCCGCCGCGTCGCCGTCGCCGATTTGAACGGAGACGGCTTGCCCGATCTCGTCATCACGCGGATCAACGACAACGTCCTCGCGCTCGTGAATCGCGGCACGCCCGGCGGCCACTCGTTCGCAGTGAAACTCACCGGCGCCGTCGGCAACCCCGATGCGATCGGCGCGTGCATTGTCGTTCACTACAAGAGCGGCACCGCGCAGGCCGCGGAACTCGCCGCGGGCTCCGGTTATCTTTCGCAGAGCGAGCCGGTCGCCTTCTTCGGCTACGCGCCGGGCAACCCGCCGGTTTCGATCGACGTCGCATGGCCGGACGGCAAACGCACGACCCACGCGTTCGTCGCGGGCACGCCGCGGATCGTGTTGAAGGAATAACGACACGAAACTCCGCGAGTTCGCGCGCGATGGCCGGCTAATGCTTCCCGCGAAGCCGGCTGCTAAGCGCCGCGCGGACCTGCGCGGCGCTTGAGTCGGCGGCGGCGGCGGGCCATTTTTGCACCATGGTGACGCCGTCTTTTTTTTACCAGGAACCGCTCCCGCTCGGCGCGGACGAAACCGAATACCGGCTGCTCTCGAAGGAAGGCGTGGGCACCGCGACGTTCGAGGGCAACGAAATCCTCAAGGTCGATCCCGAGGTGCTCGCATTTCTCGCGCAGCAGGCGTTTCACGACTGCTCGTTCATGCTGCGGGAAAAACACCTGAAGCAGGTCGCCGCGATCCTCGCCGACCCGGAGGCGTCGGCGAACGACCGCTACGTCGCGCTCACGCTGCTCAAAAACGCCGAGATCGCGGCCGAGGGGATTTTGCCTTTCTGCCAGGACACCGGCACCGCGACGATCGTCGCGAAAAAAGGCCAGCAGGTCTGGACCGGCGCGAACGACGCCGAGTGGCTCAGCCGCGGCGTGTATGAATGCTACACGAAGGAAAATCTCCGCTACTCGCAGACCGCGCCGCTCGACCTCTGGCGCGAGACGAACACCGGCACGAACCTGCCCGCGCAGATCGACCTTTACGCGACCGAGGGCGCAGAATATAAATTTCTGTTCGTCGCGAAGGGCGGCGGCTCGGCGAACAAAACATTTCTGTTTCAGGAAACCAAGGCGCTGCTCAATCCGAAGAGCTTCGAAAAATTCGTCGCGGACAAACTCGCGCACCTCGGCACCGCGGCGTGTCCGCCGTATCACCTCGTGTTTGTCGTCGGCGGCACGAGCGCCGAGGCGTGCCTGAAGACGGTGAAACTCGCGTCCGCGAAATACCTCGACGCACTGCCGACGACCGGCAACGAGCATGGGCGGGCGTTTCGGGATCTCGCGATGGAGGCGACCATTCTGGAGCTCGCCAAAAAGAGCCGGATCGGCGCGCAGTTCGGCGGAAAATATTTCGCGCTCGACGTGCGCGTCGTCCGGCTGCCGCGCCACGGCGCGAGTTGTCCGGTCGGCGTCGGCGTGTCGTGCAGCGCGGACCGCAACATCAAGGCGAAGATCACGCGCGACGGAGTTTTCCTCGAAAAGATGGAGGCGAATCCGGGGCGCTTCATCCCGGCGGCGTTGCGTTTGGTGCGGGACGACAAAATCGTGCGCATCGATTTGAACCAGCCGATGGCGGAGATTCGCGCGGAGCTTTCGCGTCATCCGGTGACGACGCGCGTGTCGCTCTCCGGCCCGATGATCGTCGCGCGCGACATCGCGCACGCGAAACTAAAGGAACGCGTCGATGCGGGCCAGGGCCTGCCGCAGTATTTGAAGGATCATCCGGTCTATTACGCCGGGCCGGCGAAAACGCCGAAGGGCTACGCGTCGGGATCGTTCGGCCCGACGACCGCGGGGCGGATGGACAGCTACGTGGACTTGTTCCAGTCGCTCGGCGGCTCGATGGTGATGCTCGCGAAGGGCAACCGCAGTGCGCAGGTGACCGCCGCGTGCAGGAAGCACGGCGGATTTTATCTCGGCAGCATCGGCGGGCCGGCGGCGATTCTCGCGAAGGAAAACATCACGAAAGTCGAGCCGCTCGAATATCCCGAACTCGGCATGGAGGCCGTGTGGAAAATCGAGGTGAAGGATTTTCCGGCGTTCATCCTCGTCGATGACAAGGGCAACGATTTCTTCGTGAACGGCTGCGGCGCGTGCGCGCCGGCGAAATCGTAGTGCGTCGTTAGCCGGCGCGTTTATTCGCCGATCAGCGTCACGACCACGTGCCGCGAGTGCGGCGCGCGGCGGTGTTCCCAGAGAAAAATTCCCTGCCATGTGCCGAGCAGCAGCCGGCCGTCGGCGAACGGAATGGTTTCGCTCGTGCGCGTGAGCGCCATCTTGATGTGGCTCGGCATGTCGTCGGCGCCTTCGAGCGTGTGCTCGAAGTTCGGATCGCCTTCGGGCACGAGCCGGTCAAACCACGCCTCGAGATCGCGGCGCGCGGACGGATCGGCGTTTTCCATCAAGACGAGCGAGCAGCTCGTGTGCTGACAGAAGATCGTGGCGACGCCGCGCGAGAGTTTGCTGCGCGCCACCTCGCGGGCGATGGCGTCGGTGATTTCGAGCAGACCCTGGCCGCGCGTGGCAAGAGTGAGAGTGACTTGGTGGATGGACATGAAAGAAAAAGGCGGGCGCGCAACCGGCGCGCGTCCGCCGAGTTTTTAGATCGGAAACGGCGCGAGGCGCAACGGTCGGACAGCGAGCGCGAGCAGATCGCGCTCACTGTCGTCGCCGGCGATGCGGTTGACGTGAACGGCGAAACAGCTCTTGCACTGGTGCACGAGCAGCCATTCGCCGTCGGCGCGGGCGCTCACGGCGATGGGCTCCATGCCGCCGCCGCAGTCCGCCGCACGGTCTCCGGGTGTGAGGTCGAGATGCACGCTCCAAAGACACCACGGACAGTGGTTGCGATGGCGCGTGCCGGGCGCATCGAGCGAAAACTCCATGCGGCAGTGGCGGCACTTGAGGTAATCCGCGCGCGGATGCGGGCGGGAATCTGAATGGGACATGAGGATGCGGAAAACACCCCGGCGAAGAGGAAAAACCCGCGCGACGCAGCGCGTGGCGGGACCGCATTCACGTTGATTCGCGCCCGCGGGGTGGCGGAAAAGCCGAACGCCGGGGCATGAAAAGCCGCCGCCGGAAACCGGCGGGCTGAATCAACGCGTCCTCAGACAGTCTCTGCTTTACACATAGGCCGCCGCTGACGCTGGCGACCGGACGGCGAGCGTCAATCCTTCATCCGCCGCCGGCACCGGGAGCGCTCGCGCCGGGCTTCGTCATCGAAAGCGGATCGAGCGCGCGGTCGAGCGTGGCGGCGTCGAGGAGTTTTTTTTCGAGCACGATTTCACGGAGCGTGCGGCCGGTCGCGAGCGCTTCCTTCGCGACCGCGGCGGCCTGGTCGTAGCCGATATGCGGGTTGAGCGCGGTCACGAGCATGAGCGAGCGGTCCACGAGTTCGCGGCAGCGCGCGGCGTCGGCCTCGAGGCCGGCGACGCATTTTTCGGCGAACGTGCGCGTGGCGTTGGCGAGGCAGCGAATCGATTCGTGCAGACAGTGCGCGATGAGCGGCAGCGTGACGTTGAGTTCGAAATGGCCGTCGCGGCCGCACATCACGACGGTTTGCGCGAGGCCCTGCGTGTAGAGGCAGGTTTGGATGAGCATCTCGCTCATCACCGGGTTTACCTTGCCGGGCATGATCGACGAGCCGGGCTGCGTCGCGGGCAGCCGCACTTCGGCGAGGCCGGCGCGCGGGCCGGAGCCGAGGAGGCGGATGTCGCTGGCGATTTTCGTGAGGCTCGCGGCAATCGTGGCGAGCAGGCCGGCGACTTCGACGCAGTCGTCGCGCGCGGCCTGCGCCTCGAAGTGGTTGTCGGCTTCCTCGAACGCGAGGCCGGTTTCCTCGTTGAGGATGCGGCAGACGCGCGTCGCGAAATCGGGGTGGCAGTTGATGCCGGTGCCGACAGCGGTGCCGCCGACGGCGAGTTCGCTCAGGACGGCGATCGCCTTGCGCGCGCGCGTGGCGGACTTGTGCGCCTGCGCGGCGTAGCCGGAAAATTCCTGGCCGAGCGTCAGCGGCGTCGCGTCCATCAGGTGCGTGCGGCCGATTTTCACGAGGTCGGCGAAGGCGGCGGATTTTTGGTCGAGAGCGGCGGCGAGCGTGTCGAGCGCGGGCACGAGGTCGCGGTGCAACGCGAACGCGACGCTGACGTGCAGCGTCGTCGGGATGATGTCGTTCGACGACTGGCTGAGGTTGACGTCGTCGTTCGGGTGCAGCGTTTTTTTAGCGCCGATCGGCCGGCCGGCGAGCTGGCTCGCGCGGTTGGCGATCACCTCGTTGGCGTTCATGTTCGTCGAGGTGCCGGAGCCGGTTTGGAAAACGTCGATCGGAAAATGCGCGGTGAGTTTCCCGTCGGCGATTTCGCGGGCGACGGTTTGGATGAGCGCGCTTTTTTCGGGCGGGAGCAGGCCGAGTTCCTCGTTGGCGCGGGCGCAGGCGAGCTTCACGAGGCCGAGGCCGCGGATGAACGCCTCCGGCAACGGCCGGCCGCTGACCGGAAAGTTCAGCACCGCGCGCTGCGTCGAGGCGCCATAGAGCGCATCGTCGGGGACCGGCATTTCGCCCATCGAGTCTTTTTCGGTGCGCATGACTCGGACAGGTTAACAGTTTCCGGGGGAAAGCAAAAGGCCCCGCACGCGGCGGGGCCGGAAAAATTCACGCGCTCACGCAGCGGCGATCAGAATTTGATCGCGACGCGGTCGCCCTTGAGGCCGATCCGGGTGATCGTGTCGTAGAGCCGCTCTTCGGTCAGGCGGCGGGCGACGCGATCGCTCGAGCCGACCGACACCGCGGTGGCCATGACCGGCAATGACGTAGTGAGCAACCGCGCGCGGCGGGAGTCGCCGGGCGTGCTGATCTGGGCGAGCGGATCGCGGACGGGCTCGCGGGTTTCGACGCCGCGCACGGATGGGCCGAACACGTTGTCGATCATCCGCGGGTCGGCCGCCTCGACGGCGGCGAGGTTGGCGGCGATGTAGCGGGCCGACGGGGTCGGCTCGCGGATCGCCGCGGCGGCATCGAGCAGCGCGATCGCGTGGGAGCGCTGGCCAATCGCAGACTGAGCCGGGGTGACGGTGGTCGATTCCGAGGCTGGCTCGGATGCAAGCTGGTTCGCAGCGGGCCGGGGCGTTTCGAGCTTCGCGGGCGCGGGCGCGGCGGCGAGTGCGAGGGATGATTCCAGTTTCGCCGCCGACGCGGACAGCTCGGGCGCGTAGGCGGGGCTCATTTCGGAGGTGCGGTATTCGCGCACGGTGACGATGGAGAGCGCCAGAATCGCGGCGGCGCCGACCGGAAGTTGATAGCGCGTGACGCGCGCGCCGACGCGGATGAGCGGCGCCCACCACGGGCGCGGCTCGACGATGGCGGCGAGTTCCTTGACGCGCATTTCGCGCTCGAACCCGGCCCAGAACCCGGCGGCCGGGCGCTCGGCGCGTTTGACCTTGAGCAAATCCTCGAGCGTGACGGTGGTCTTTTTTTGGTTCATCGACGAATGTAGGGCTGGAGCTCGGATTGCAGGAGCTGTTTGGCGTAGTGGAGTCGCGAGCGCACGGTGCCGACAGAACAATCCATCACGTCGGCGATTTCCTGATGACTGAGGCCGTCGATTTCAAAAAGCGTAATCACTGTTCTGTGTTTGATAGACAACTTCTGCATGGCCTCGTTCAATTTTTCCTGGAGCTCGTGGGCGAAGGTTTCGCGGTCGGCGCCGGTCGCATCGGTCAGCGCGGCGATGACCTCGGCGGAGGGGGCGTCGTGCTCGTCCATTCGCTCGAAGCTGAAGAACGTGCGCAGGCGGTGCTTGCGGAGGTGCGTGAGGGTGGAATTGACCGCGATCCGGTAGAGCCAGGTGAAAAACGACGACTGGCCCTGAAAGCGGTTGATCGACTGGAAGGCCTTGATGAAGGCGTCTTGCGTGAGGTCGGCGGCGTCCTCGCGATTCGAGGTCAGGTGATAAACGATGCCGTAAACGCGTTCGCGGTATTTGAGGACAAGCTGGTCAAAGCCCGCGACATCGCCCGCCTGCACCTGCCGCACAATGGCGATGTCCGAGTCCGCCTCCTGCTGGCGATCGGGCGAGGCGACGAGCGTCTTGCCGAGGGGTTTGACTGCGTCCATGTCGGATTGAAAGAGTGTCCCAGAAGCAGGGGCGCGCAAATCGAAACTGCGCTATGCGGGCTGGAGCGCGGCGACTTGGCCGCGGAGCACGTCGCCAAGGCCGAGGAGCAGCGGCGTCGGCGGCTCGCCGGGCCATTCCTGCAACGCGGCGCTGGCGGCGCCGATTTCGGCGTGCACGGCGGATGCCACGGTGTCGAACACGCCGAGATCCGACATTTGCCGGAGGTGCAACGCGAGCTGCGGCGGACGCTCGCCGCGGACTTCGTCGCTCAACTCCGCGCGCTCGCCGGACGGGAGCCGCTCGAGCAGCGCGAGCAGCGGGAGGGTGAGCTTGCCGCTGGCGAGATCGGTGCCGAGGGTTTTGCCGATGCGTTTTTCCTCGCCGAAATAGTCGGCGAGATCGTCGTAAATCTGGTAGGCAATGCCGAGGTGCCGGCCAAAATGCGCGACCGCCTCGACATAACCGGGCGTCGAGCCGGCCAGCCGCGCGCCGAGGAAGCACGACACGCGGAAGAGCTCCGCCGTTTTCAAATCGATGATCCGGCGGTAGTCGGCGAGCGTGACCGTGGTCGAGCCGCGGCGCAGCGTTTGCACGATTTCGCCGGCGCAGACGCGGCGGGTCGATTCGGAAACGGCCGAGCAGATTTCGGTGGTGGGAAATTGCGTGGCGAGATTCAGCGCGTGCGCGAAGAGCGCGTCGCCGAGCAGGACAGCGGCGGTCGGGCCGTAGGCGCGCGCGGCGGTGCGGCGGCTGCGGCGAAGATCGGCGTCGTCCATGATGTCGTCGTGGACGAGCGTCGCGAGGTGGACGAGTTCGACGACGGCGGCGACGCGCACGAGATCGGGCTCGACGGTGCCGGCGCCGCGCCAGCCGCTGAGGAACACGAGCGCGGGACGGATGCGTTTGCCGGACGTGTCGATGCAGTAGTCCGCCATCGCGCGAATCTCCGGCTCGAACGCCGCGACCTGCCCGCGCAGGAACACGTCGAGTTCGGCCAGATGCGGCTCCAGCAGCGCGAACACGCCGGCGAAAGCGTGGCTCACCCTCGGGGCGTTCTCGACCGAACGGACGGCGCTCATAGTTGAGGCGACGCTAGGCAGGATTTGGGAAATGGCTAATCAATAGTGGCAGGCATAAGCCGGCGCAGGACGCCCGATCAGAAGGATTGTTTGAAAAGCCGCCCGCGGCCCCAATGAACTTGCCGAAACGGTGCGGCCCGGCTGACGGTTGGTTGCGCGCTCATGACGAACAATCCGTTTTTTCTGCTGCTGCTCGGCGCGGCGGGGCTTTATCTCGGCAAACTGTGGCTCGACGACGTGCGGGCGGCGCGCGCGGGGCAGCCGAACCAGCGGGCGTTTCCGGGCGCGACACCGGCCCGGCCGGCGGCGGTCGCGATCGCGGTGACGGGGGCGCTGGTTTTGCTCGCGATCGAAACGCTCGGCGAAAACGCGCTCGGGCTCTCCGCGCAACAGTCGCGGATCACGTGGCTGTTCGGTTTTTATTCGCTTACGGCGGCGATCATCGAGGAGGTGGTGTTTCGCGGCTACTTGGTGGTCGAGGGACGGGGCCGCGCGGCGTGGTGGGCGGGCGCGGTGGCTGCGTCGGTGGCGTTTGCGGCGCTGCATCCGTTTTTGTGGAAGTGGGACGACAGCGGGTTTGCGCTGACGTTTGGCGCCAAGGGCGCGCTCAGCACGGGCGTGGTGTTCGCGACGTCGCTGTGGCTTTACGTGGCGCGGTTCGTGCCGTGGAATCCGTCCCGCTCGCTGCTGCCATGCATCGCGGCGCACGCCGCGAAAAACGCGGGCGTGGTCGCGATCAAGTTCGCGCAAGGCTTCGTCGGCGGAATGTGGTGAGCTGTCGGCTCGGGAAACTCCGCGCCGACTTACTTGCCCGGGTTGACGACGACTTTCGCCGTCACGTCGGCACCGTCCTGCTGGAGCGGCGACCGGTCGGCCTGGGCGGGCTGGAGCGTGCCTTGGGAAGTGGTGCCGTCCACGAATTTCAACTGCGAGATACCGCTGATCTGCACGGCGGTGCCGTTGGGCTGCCAGAGATCGCCACCGGTAATGCGCACGTCGGCCGCGGAGCCGAGAATGAGTTGGGGTGAGGCGGTGTTCGACGCATTGATGTCGCCCACATAAACCGGGCCGGTGAACTGCACGCCGGGCGCGCAGATGCCGACGATGCCCTGGGAGGCGACGTAGTCCGCGTTGGCGGTGCGGACGCCACCGAATTTTCCGTCGTTGCTGAGGATCGCGATGTAGGCGATGTCCGCGACACCGTCGTAGTTCACGCCGCTCTTGAACAGCGTCTGGTTGACCGCGGTCATCCGCCCGACGCTGAAGACGGCGACGTTGGTCGTCTCGTCGGCGCCGGTGATGACGATGCCGGCGTGACCTTTCATATAGGAGACATCGGGTTGATTGTAGTTCACGGCGACCGCCGGGCCCGAGGCGTTGTCGAGGCTGATCGCGAGGCGGCCGGCACCGGAGAACTCGACCTGCACGATGTCGTTGGAAAGATCGACGTAGGAGATGCGCGTGATCTGGCCGGGGTCGGCCGTGACGCTCGCGGTCGGGCCCGTGAGCAACACTTGATCGAAGGTGTTGTGGTTGGCCGCGACATAGACATTCGAGAGAACTTCCTGCCCGGAGCCGGCCACTTTCTGGCCGCCGCCGGCGCTGAGAGCCGAAGGCGCGCCCGTGAATGCGCCGCCGTTCGAGCCGCTGAGCGAGCCCGTGAGCAGGCGCGAAACCGGATCGACCTTGCCGGTGAAATGATTGCCGTGAATCGTCGGGACGTTGAACGCGCCGGTGCTGTCCACTTTTGAAACCGGGCCGCCGCCGGCGTCGTTGAATGAGCCGTTCGCGGCGTAGAGCATGATGGAGCCATCGGTGCCGACGATCGCGGCGAGCGTGCTGCTGGTGCTGCTCGTCAGCTTGCCGGTATAGTAACCGGAGGCGACGGCGCTCGAAGCGGGGAAGAATTCGGTATTAACCCCGATGAACGTGAGCCGGCCATTGTCGAAGGTGCCGCTCGTGCCCGACGGGCTCACCGTTCCGGAAATGAGCACGTTGTTGGAAGAGTCGCTCAAGCTGTAGCCACCGGACACGTCCACAGCCATG
>Ga0265313_10000877_pt1 | contig 30400 bp, 27 predicted proteins | sample 4123metaG_FD_203122 | JGI IMG/M metagenome (GOLD analysis project Ga0265313, IMG submission 203122) | Rhizosphere microbial communities from Carex aquatilis grown in University of Washington, Seatle, WA, United States - 4-1-23 metaG | ecosystem: Host-associated > Plants > Roots > Rhizosphere >...
TGAAATTATTCTGCACCGCCCACAATACGGCCGCCTGCGACTCCACGGGGACGGGGTTGTATTGCGGCTGCTTGAAAACCTCCACGATGCGCTTGCCGCGTTCGAGTTGCGCCTGGGTTCGCGCGTCGAGATCCGAACCGAATTGGGCAAAGGCCGCCAGTTCGCGGAATTGCGCCAGATCGCCCTTGATGCGTCCGGCCACCTGTTTCATGGCCTTGACCTGTGCCGCCGAACCCACGCGGCTCACGGATAAACCGACCGAAATCGCCGGGCGCACCCCCTGGTAAAACAAATCCGTTTCCAGATAAATCTGCCCGTCGGTGATGGAGATCACGTTGGTCGGGATGTAGGCCGAGACGTCGCCGGCCTGGGTTTCGATGATGGGCAGCGCGGTGAGCGATCCGTTGCCGTAGTGTTCGGCCACCCGCGCGCTGCGTTCCAGCAAACGGCTGTGCAGATAAAACACGTCGCCCGGATAGGCTTCGCGTCCGGAGGGACGTTTCAGCACGAGCGATACCTGCCGGTACGCGACGGCATGCTTGGACAAATCGTCATAAATGATGAGGGCGTCCATGCCGTTGTCCATGAACCATTCGCCCATCGCCGCGCCGGCGAACGGCGCGAGATACTGGTTGGTGGCCGAATCGGAGGCCGAGGCGGTCACCACAATCGTGTAGGGCATGGCACCCGCTTCCTCCAAAACCCCGATCACCCGCGCGATGTTCGACTGTTTCTGGCCGATGGCGACGTAAATGGAGTACAGCGGGCGGTAATTTTTATCGCCGGCCTGTTCCGCGGCCTGATTCAGCCGGGCGTTGTTGATGATGGTATCCACGCAAATGGTCGTCTTGCCGGTCGAACGATCGCCGATGATCAATTCGCGCTGGCCGCGGCCGATGGGAATCATGGCGTCAATGGCCATGATGCCGGTCTGGACCGGCTGGCTGACGGACTTGCGCTTGATGATGCCGGGCGCGATCTTTTCCACCGGATAAAAGCCGCTTTCCTTGATGGCGCCCTTGCCGTCGAGCGGCTGGCCCAGCACGTTGACGACGCGGCCCAGCAAGCCTTTGCCCACGGGCACCTGCAACAGCCGGCCGGTGGTGCGGACTTCGTCGCCTTCCTTGATCTCGGTGTAATCGCCGAGAATGATCGCACCCACCTCGGTCTCTTCTAGGTTCAACGCGATGCCGGTGATGCCGTGGCCGAAGTCCAGCATCTCGTTGAGCATCGCGTCGGTGAGACCTTCAATCTTGGCCACGCCGTCGCCGATTTCACGGACAACGCCGACATTTTGTTTCGCCGTCGCGAGCTTCACGCCTGCGATTTGGGCTTCAATTTCCTGCAACAAGTTACTCATAGGATTTGGTCAAAAGCTTTGTTCTAATTTTTCCAGCCGCGTCCGCACGCTGCCATCGTAAAGGTCGCTGCCGACCTGGACGCGCAGTCCGCCCAGCAACGCCGGGTTCTGGCTGAACGCGATGTCCGCGCCGGGGCCGTAAATCTGTCGGATCCGCCGGGTCACGTCCGCCTGTAAGTCCGCGGGCAACGGCGTGGCACTTTCGACGCGCGCGGCGCGCCGCTCCAGTTCCAGTTTCACCAGCCGGTGCAGCCGCGACAAAATCTCGACGTAACCGTGCGGTTTTTTAGCCAGCAACAGGGCCACGGTCTGGCGGGCGCGATTTTCGTCGAGCAAACTGTTCACCTGGCAATTGCGGAACAATTGCCGGGCTTCGCGTTGCGCCAGTTTGGAGATTTTCATTCCAATTTTTGGTAGGTACGTGCTGCCGCGCGCCCGGCTGACCGGCAGGTCAGCCCTACCGATTTTACGTCGTCAGTTGTTTTTCGGTTTCCTCCGCCAGCCGCCGTTGATCTTCCGGCGTTAACAGCTTGCCGGTGACGGTCGTGGTGGTCTGCACCACCAGGCGTCCGACTTCCCGTTTCAATTCGGCCAGCATCCGCGCGTGGTCCTGCGCGGTGGCTTCACGGGCCTTGGTGATGATCTGCTCGGCGGCGGCGATGGCCTTCTGCGTTTCGACTTCGCGCACATGGGCCGCGGCGGCCCGCGCCTCCTCGATCATCCGATTGGCGAGGTCGCCGGCCTGGGCCAGGACCGCCTGTCGGTCGGTCTCGGTCTTGGCGAGTTGTGTCTTGATTTTCTCGGCGTTGGTCAGGCCATCGGCGATTTTTGCCCGGCGCGCTTCGAGCATGGCGAAGATCGGCCGGTAGGCAAATCTCCACAACACGAAAAAAACGATCGAAAAACTGATCGTCTGCGCGAGCAGAATCTTCCACTGGATACCTAAAGCGTCCATGGCCGGATTATTTGACGACGAGCCACGCGATGACCGCCCAGCCTTCGGCGAGCGCCATGCCGACGAACATGAAGGTCAGGATTTTACCGAACATGCCGGGGTTGCGGCTCATGGCGATGACGCCACCCGCCGTGGCGATGCCGATGCCGATGGCGGCGCCGCCAAAGGCGAGGCCGATATGGACGTTGCCGGCCAAGTTGCCGGTAGCTTGTGCGAGCATCATATTTTTTCTTTCTATTGGTTTTGGTTGTCGCTCCGGCATTCGACGCCGGAGCAAATTAACAAATCAATGGCTGTGCTGTTCATCGGTATGCGTACAGAGCGTGCCCACAAAGGCCACGACGAGCATCGCAAAGACAAACGCCTGCACGATGCAGACAAAGGTTTCGTAAAAATACATGAACGACGAAAGCAGCAGGGCCACCAGCAGGTTGTTGTGAAAGATCATGTCCAATATGCTTTCACCGGCATAAATATTTCCGTAAAGCCGCATCGCCAGCGCGACCGGCCGCGCAAATCCCACAGAAAGCAGCTCCATCGCGCCGATGAACAGGAACAGTAGAAAGAACAGGGGATAAGCCCATTTATTCGTGTCCATCTTCACGCCGAAAATATGTTTGATCAGCCCCCAAAAACCATTGTAGCGCACCGCCCAGAAAAGGCTCATTACCAGAAATATCCCGGCCATCGCGATCGTCAGATTCGCGTCGGTTGTCGGCGGGCGGAAGAAGGGCGTGAACCTGCCGTTGTGATAAGACCCGATGCTGCCGACACCTGGAACCAGATCCACCAGGTTCGACATGACGATGAAAATGAAAAACGTCGTGGCAAACGGAAAAACCCAGCGCGCCACGCGCGCGTCCAGAATGTCGCCGATCAGACCTTCCCAGCCTTCGACGAGCGATTCCATCACGTTCTGCATTCCCGACGGGACTTCCTTGACGCCCTTCCACGTCGTCAGGCGGACGATAGTTAAAATAACCGCCGCGACAACCCAGGTGCAAATCATCGAGTTCGTCACCGGTAATCCCAAAACCGTGAACAGGGTCGGCGCGGCCGACGGAACCACTTCCGCTGGCGGTTCAGGGGCGGGTGCCGTCGCGTGGGCCGGGGCGGAAATGGCTCCGGGAGACGGATTGCCGGGCGCGGCTGGCGAAGACGTCTGCGCGTCCACTGCCACCGCAAAAATCGCGGTGAGGAACGCACCTGCTAAAATAATAATTGTGCCAAATCGCTTCACGTAAATAACTTCCTTCAGTCCACACGGATTGCCCGGCGGGTCAAACCGATTGTGGGTCTGAAAGACCGGAAAGATTGCCTCATCGTGAAAAAATTCACAAGCCAATTTTAACCATTTTTCAGCAACCTTTTGGACGGCTGCCGTTGTTAAAAGCATTCTTGGCGCAGCAATTCCGGTGTTTTTCCAGCGGCGCGCAGTGTCCGCAAACTCAAGGCGTCTTGACGTTTGGCCAGGCGCCCGCCGGTTTCATCGCAAAGCAGGAGACAGTGATAAAACCCCGGTGGATTCAGTCCCAGTGCCTCGTAAAGCAACAGCTGCCGCGCCGTGCTCACCAGTAAGTCCGAGCCCCGCACCACCTCGGTGATCTGCATTGCCGCGTCGTCCACCACGCAGGCCAGTTGATAGGCCGGTACGTTGTCGTGCCGCCAGACGACAAAATCACCGAAATGCCTGCCGGCGATGAATTGTTGCGGCCCCTGAATCCCGTCGGTGAATGAAATGTTCTTGCCGTCAGGCACGCGGAACCGCCAATTGGCCCGTGACAGGTGGTGAGTGGCGGGTGCCAAGATTGTGGTCGCTGGATGCAGGTTGCTGGTCACCTGCCACGGGTCCCCTTTTGGACGGCAGGTTCCCGGATAAACTGTTTCGCCGTCTTCCAGGTGCGGAGCGGCCGCGGCTTGCTGGATGTCCTTGCGCGAACAGGTGCAGGGGTAAATGAACCCGCCCAGCCGCAATTTCTCCAGTGCGGCGCGATAGAGTTTCATCCGTTCGCTTTGATTGTAAGGCGCAAATGGACCGCCGCAGTCCGGTCCTTCCTGCCATGCGAAACCGAACCAGCGCAGGTCTTCGATCATTTGCGAAACGAACTCCAGCTTGAAACGCGTGGAGTCAATGTCTTCGTTGCGCAAAACCAGCACGCCGCCGTTTGCCCGCGCGCGCTGTTGCGCCGTCCAGAATGTCCGCGCGTGTCCCAGATGCAGATGACCCGTCGGCGACGGCGCCAGCCGGCCGCGATACCCTGTTTCAAAACGGCTCATGGGAATTGGCGGCGAGCCATCCGGTCAAACCGGGGAGGGGTCGGGACAGGACGTTTTGAACCTTGGAAATGTCCAGGGACGCGTCCGGCACGCGCGGTGGGCCGGGAAAATCCGCGACCGAGCCGGGTTCAATGTCCGCCTTCAACTCCGGCCAGCGCCTGGCCAGCAGCTGTCCCATTTGCCAGCGCGACAGCCTTTCCGCCCCGGCCACGTGAAACATCCCGGCGCATTGATGGGCCGCCAGCTCCCACACGGCGCGCGCCGTCTCGCCGGCGAAAATCGGGCAGCGAAATTCATCCGTAAATAATTTTATTTTCCTTCCCGATTTCCAGGCGAGCTGCATTTGTTCGTTGAAGCCACGATTGCCCGCGCGCGAAATGCCGCCGTTGATGGACGTGCGCACGACCAGATGCCGCGGGTTTTTCAGGACGATCCGTTCGGCGGCAGCCTTGGTTTCGCCGTAAACATGAACCGGATTCACCGCGTCGGTTTCACGGTAGTTTCCCGTGCGTCCGTCGAAAACCAGGTCCGTCGAAAAAAAAACAAACTGAATTTCCGCTGCCAGTTCCGCGAGCAGGCTGGTGATCCCGACGTTCACCCGCTGCGCGAGCGCGGGATCGGCCTGGGCCTCGGCAATGCCGGTGATGGCGGCGCAGTGGATGACCAACTGCGGCTGGTCGTGTTGAAAGGCCCGACGGACGGCGTCGAAATCGAGGAGGTCAAGCTGGTGGCGCGTCAAGGCGCGCACCGGCCATTGCGGGGCGATCTGCGGTGCCGTTTGGACCAGATAATGACCGATCAGGCCGCCGGCGCCGGTGATCCAGGCCGGTTTATTTTGACGCTCCATACGGAGGCGGTTCCGAAGAGCGCACGGCAGGCGGTCTGTTGGTGGGTTGCGGCAGGCGGCCCACCCACAATCCACTGCCAATGTAGTGCCATTCCAGTTCGGAAATTGACGGAGGGCCACCACCTGAAACATCAACGACCATGCGATCTTGAGGGCGCATCTTTTTCACCCACGGCCCAAAAGCGCGCTGGTCGCCATAGTTCCATTCGATTTTGCGGAATACTTCCAGATCTTCCGGCCGCATCAGGCCGGGTTCAAAGCCTAAAATATATTTCCAATCGGCCGTCGGGTTTTTGAAAAAGGTCTGAAAAAATACATCCATCCCGGAACTGTAAATGATTCCACCGGTACCCGGCAGCCAGCCGGCTGCATCAGGATTGTCAGGTGCATAATATTCAGTGGTTAAATATCCAGTCCAACGGTTATCACGGTCGCTTGTGAATCCCAAAAACACACCGGCGGCAATTCCGAGCGTGACCAGTAAACGTTTTGCAGAATCGAAACCAAGATGCCGCTCGAAATGGTCCTGGAACTCCAATGCAACCCAAATGACGAACGCCGGCATTCCGAAATCCCACCAAAACCGCCGGATTTTAAATCCCAACAGCCAGCCCAAAACCATCATGATAAAAATGGGATTCAACAGCACGCGCGGATTCCATGCGGAGGAAATTTTCCGCCATAAAAGCAAAATGGCGACGAGGAGCACGGCAGCGAAATCCCCGTCGGAAGGTTGCAATTCGGGCACCAGCTCGCGTGAAACCACGAAGTTACCAAACACTCCAAACATGTGCCGTACCGATTGGAATAAAAATTCCCACGGATGGCCGGTCAGCGCGCAGCCTAGAAAACTGCCCGCCAGCCAGCACCCGATGTAAACCATCGCCGAACGCCAGTACCCCGCGCAGAGAATTGCCAGGCCGGGCAGACCGAGCAGATACCACGAGCCATGAATCCACGCGGACGCGGCCACAAGAAGCGGGGTAAAAATCATCGCCACGCGTGACGGCCAATCCTTCTCGGGTCGCGACCACAGGAACAAAATGGTGATGAGGGCGGCGTCGGTCACCAGATACGGCCGGCCGCGCGCAAACCGAGTTGTGCACTCAGGAATAAAAACGGAAGCGATAAGCAAAGAGCCCAGCCACGCTTCGGGCCGGCGAAACCACGGCAGGGCGCACAACGTCACCAACAGCATCAGGGCCACCACGGAAAAAATTACCAGCGATTCGGCGTCGCCCCCGTGGCCCGCGTGCACCCAGTCCAGGATTTTTTGCCAGCCGGGGCTGGGGTCGATGGGGAAATCGCCCCGCATGACGAGAATTTGCTGCCACGATTTGCCCGAAATCGTCTTGGCTGCGTGTCGCAGAGCATCATCCATGGGCAAAAAACCGTAGCTGATGATTTTGAAAGGAATGAAAATAATAATGGAAACGGCGACAATCCAAACGGCTAGAGGTATATAGCGTTTAAGTAAAGTAATGTTCATGGCTCAATCCACAAACCGTTTGGCGAGATCACCATAGACATCGATCCGACGGTCGCGCAGGAAGGGCCAATGCGTGCGCGTGGCGTCCACCCGGGCCAGATCCACCGGCACCACCAAAACCTCCTCCTGTTCCGCGCCGGCCCGGGCCAGGATTTCGCCGGACGTGCCCGCCACGAAACTTTGCCCCCAGAATTCAATGCCGCGGCCCGCGAGGGTTTCGTGCCCGACACGATTGGGGACGGCGACGTAACAGCCGTTGGCGATGGCATGGCTGCGTTGGATGGTTTCCCAAGCATCGTGCTGGCTGTGGCCGTATTTTTTCTTTTCGTCCGGATGCCAGCCGATGGCGGTCGGATAGAACAGGATTTGCGCGCCCTGCAACGCCGTCAACCGCGCGGCTTCGGGATACCATTGGTCCCAGCAAATCAGCACACCGATTTTTCCATGGCGGGTGGTCCAGGCGCGAAAGCCCAGGTCGCCGGGCGCGAAATAAAATTTTTCATAGTACAGCGGGTCGTCCGGGATGTGCATCTTGCGGTAGAGGCCCAGCAACGAACCGTCGGCGTCGATGATGGCGGCGGTGTTGTGATAAACGCCGGCCGCGCGTTTTTCAAAGAGCGAGGCAATGACCACCACCCGGTATTTTTTGGCGAGCTTGCCAAAGGCGTCGGTGCTGGGGCCGGGAATGGCTTCGGCCAGCTTGAAGTTCGCATGGTCCTCGCGCTGGCAGAAATACTGCGAGCGGAACAGTTCCTGGGTGCAGATGATTTGGGCGCCACGGCGCGCGGCGCGTTCAGCCAGCGCGAGCGTGTGCCGCAGATTCGCGCCGGGATTAACCGAACAGGCGGTCTGGATCAGCCCGATGTTTACGACACTGGCGGAGGCCCGTTTCATTCATTTGGCACGTTGTTTGAGCCGGGCGGATTCTTCCAGAATGGAGGTCTTGGCCTGCTTGTCCCCGCCGCCGCGCGGAACGGCCTCGCCAAAGAGTTCGCGGATGAATTTGCCGAGCGTTTCGTTCGTGGGGCCATAGCCGCTGTGGTAAATGTAATACTCCAGGTCATACATCAATTCGTCGGCGGTCGCGTAACGGCGCTTCAGGTCGCGGGCCAGGCAATGTTGCAGGATGTCATTCAGCCCGTCGTCAATGCGCGGATCCAGCGTCCGGAAATCGGGCATCGGCTGATTGATGATGCGCTGGCGGGATTCCTCGGGGGTCGATCCCTTGAACAGGTTTCGTCCCAACAACAGGTGCGAGAGCACCACGCCGGTGGAAAACAGGTCGGAGCGCTTGTCGGTCACTTGAAAATTGGCCTGCTCGGGGCTCATGTAATCGGCCTTGCCCGCCACCACTTCGCCTTCCTGATCGGTCAGAAACCCGCGCGCCTTGGCGATGCCGAAATCGGTCAGCTTCACGTCGCCCTCGAACGCAATCATGATGTTCTTGAAGCTCACGTCGCGGTGGACGATGCCGAGCGGCTTGCCGTCCTTGTCGGTTTTGGCGTGCGCGTAGGCCAGTCCGCGCGTGATGCGGCTGGTGATGAAGACCGCGAGTTCCTTGGGCAGCGTCTGTTTTTTCTCGGTCAGTTGACGGGTGAATTGTTCGAGGTTCACGCCCCGGATCAATTCCATGCAAATGAAACAGGCGCCGTTGGCTTCGCCGAGATGGTAGGTCTGGACGATGTTGGTATGGATCAGGTCGGCGACCAGCTTGGCCTCGCCGATGAAGTTCTCGATGAACATCTTCTGACTGGCGAAATTGGGCCGGATGATCTTGATGGCCACGCGTTTGGCAAAGTTGCGCGCCCCGTGTTGCTCGGCCTCATAGACCACGCCCATGCCGCCTTCGAAAATTTTGCGGACCACGTCGTAACTGAAATCACTTTGGATCGTGAACAGTGCCACGGAGCGGATGTTGGGAAAACCTTCCCCGAAGTCAAGCCCTGGTGCAGGGTAAAAACCGTGATTTTTTTATGTTTTTTGCTTGCACGCCGCGAGTGAAGGTTTTTAATTCGACGCGAGTCAAATGACTTTTTAACGAAACCAGACAATTAAACAACAACCGAAGGACACCGACACTATGTCAAAAGCCCTCTCCAAATCCCAACTCGCCGCCGCGATCGCCGAAAAGGCCGCCCTTTCCAAGAAGCAAGCGGTGGAAATTCTCGACCACATCGCCCAGCTCGCGTACAAGAACGCGAAGGACACTTTCACCCTGCCGGGCATCGGCAAGCTGGTGCTGCGCAACCGGGCCGCCCGCCTCGGCCGCAATCCCAAGACCGGGGAGACCATCCAGATTCCCGCCAAGCGCGTCGTGAAGTTCCGCGTCGCGAAGGCCGCGAAGGACGCCATCCTCGGCGCCAAGTAATTCGGTTCCTTTAGCCAAAGGCGCTTCGATTCGTCGGAGCGCCTTTTCTGTTTTTCATTTACCCTGTCCGCGGTTAAAATGACCTGAGTTCATGAAACCTCGCGTTCGCTTTGCCCCGTCACCAACCGGTTATCTCCACATCGGCGGGGCGCGCACCGCCCTGTTCAACTGGCTCTACGCGCGGCACACCGGTGGCACCTTCATTCTCCGCATCGAGGACACCGACGCCGCGCGCAATTCGCAGGCGGCCGTGGACGTCATCCTGAACGGCCTGCGCTGGCTCGGCCTCGACTGGGACGAAGGCCCGCTCACCGGCGACGCCACCGGCCCCAGCCAGGGCGATCGCGGCCCGTATTTTCAAAGTCAGCGAAAGGAAAACTATCAGCGCCGCGTTGAGGCGCTGCTGTCGCGCGATCTGGCTTATGAACACGAAGGCGCGATCAAATTCAAAATGACCCGTGAGCCGGTCACCATTCCCGACCTCGTGGTCGGCGAGGTCGTCCGCAAACTGACCGACCGCGAGGAAGCGGACCCGGACTTTGTGATTCTGCGTTCCGACGGCCAGCCGGTGTTTCATCTCACGAACGTCGTGGACGATCTGGAAATGGGCATCACCCACGTCATCCGGGGCGAGGACCATTTGAGCAACACCGCCCGGCACATTGCGCTGTTCCGCGCCTTCGGCGTGCCTCCGCCGCATTACGCGCACATACCGCTCATCCTGAATGCCGATGGCACCAAGATGAGCAAGCGCGACACCGGCGCGTCGCTCGCGAATTATCTGGAGGAAGGTTTTTTGCCGGAGGCCGTCGTGAATTTTCTCTGCCTCCTCGGCTGGTCACCCAAGGAAAACCGCGAAAAGCTGACGCTCGCCGAAACCATTGAGCGCTTCGATCTGCCGCAGATCCTCCGGCACAACGCGCGGTTCGACCACGAGAAGCTCCTCTGGTTGCAGGGCGAATACGCGCGCGAATTGAACGACGACCGCTTTTACGAACTGGCCGTTCACGCCTTCGCCAAGTCGAAAATTGACACGAAAAAATTTCCTTTGCCCTACGTCAAGGCTGCGCTCGACACCTGCAAGGGCAAATTCAAATTGTTCAGCGAACTGCCCGGCTACGCCGGATTTTATTTCACCGACCAGATTGAATACAACGCTGAGGCCGCCAAAAAGGATTTCGTACCCGAGAACAAGCCGCGCCTGGAAAAACTCCGCGACGCCTTTGCCACCGCACCAAAGTTTGATGCCGCAACGCTCGAAGCGACCCTCAAGGAAACCGCGAAAGCGCTGGGTGTGAAGGCTGGCGTCCTGGTGCATCCCTGCCGCTTGGCCGTCACCGGCAACACCGCCGGCCCCAGCCTGTATCACCTGCTCGAAGTGCTGGGGAAGGAAAAGGTGATGGCGAGGATTGAAAGGGCGTTGGGCAATTTCTAAATTACTTCGTATTCGAGGGCGTAATATTTCGGAAAATGAACAAATGTTGCTGCCCATGCAAACCAAACCGCCGCGGGTTTCAGACCGTGCTCTGTCCCAAGAATCCCAACGGGATTCCATCCTTCAGCCCAGGGTTGCCCCGAAAGCATTCGGGGCTACCTTGGGACATCGTCCGCAAAAAACCATCACCATCAACCCTAACGGGGTTGCATCATGATCATCCAAACCGATTCAACCCCGTCGGGGTTGTGTTTCATTTTTGATCCGTTACCCGGCGTAGGCCGATTTCTTCGGCCAACGCCGGGCTGAATGATGCAGCCCCTTCGGGGCAGGAAATCCTTCGCCCGCTTCACGGCCTTCGCGCGACATTCTGCAAAAATCCTATTGATTCACAGGGTTGCGCCCTCGCGGGTTTTGATTAAGATTACGGGAAACTCATGCCGCCCCAAAAACGACGAGCACTCTCTTCCGAAGCACAAATCACCCTGTTCCTTCATTGGCTGCTGACCCTCTTGTTTGCAGGCGTATTTGTGCTCGTGGTGGTGATGTTGTTCAAGCCGTTGAACCTTCCCGGCGATCCCGGCTGGCCGGAGCTGGTGTTGCTGGTGTCGGGGCTGGCCTGCACCATCACCGCACTGGCGCAGCGGCTGCCGTTGCAGAATGTCCTGCTGGCGGTGTTCATCATCGCCGTGATTGGCGGTGCGCTCCACGCCTTGGGCGCCATCACCGGCATCCCGTTTGGCCCGTTCACGTTCAGCGAGAATATTGGCCCGGAAATGTTCCAAACCCTGCCGTGGGCCGTGCCGGCCATCTGGGTGCTCGCCGTTTTGAATTCGCGCGGCGTGGCGCGGCTGATTTTGCGCCCGTGGCGCAAACTCAATGCCTACGGTTTCTGGCTCATGGGCATAACGGCGACACTGACGCTGCTCTTTGATTTTGCCCTGGAACCGTTCGCTTCACGGATTAAAAATTACTGGCTGTGGACGCCAACGAAGTTCCCGGTGACCTGGCAGGGCGTGCCCGTGTCGAATTTTCTGGCCTGGGCGGCGATATCGGTGCTGCTCGCGGTGGTCATTGCGCCCGCCTTGATCAATAAACAGCCGGGCAAGAAAAACACCCCCGATTTTCACCCCTTCGCCCTCTGGCTCGGCGTGGTTCTGCTTTGCGGTGCTGCCTGCGCGAAGCAGGGACTTTTGTCCGCGGCGGTGGCGGATGGAATTCTGGCGGTCATCGTCACCGTGTTGGCCGTTCGCGGCGGAACCTGGTGATGACGGTCATATCCCCGGTCGTTTCAGGAATTCCGTCTCGGCCGAATGCTTGGTGATTCTCAGGCGCACCACCAGCGGGCCGTCCATTTGTTCCACCCGCAATTCGTAGGGACCGACCCTTACGATATCGCCGGCTTTGGGAAACCCGTTGAGCTTGCGCGTGATCCAGCCGCTGGCGGTGGCGATGCCCTCCTCGTGCGGCGTTTCGCCGATGATTTTTTCCAAACCATGCAACGGCAGCGTGCCGGCGGCTTCCCAGACGTTGTCGCCCAGGCGCACCAGTTCCGGTTTTTCCTGGTCAAATTCGTCCTGGATCTGGCCGACGAGTTCCTCCAGCACGTTTTCCAGGGTGATGATGCCGACCGTGCCGCCGTATTCGTCCACCACGATGGCCAAATGCAATTTCCGTTCGAGAAACAATTGGAGCAGTTTTTCCAGCCGCCCGGTTTCGGGAACGTAAACCAGCTTGCGCGCCGCCGGCAGCAAATCCGCCGCCGTCCGGCCCGGTCCCCGCGCCGCGGGATAAAGGTCCTTGATGTGCACCACGCCGCGCGTCCGGTCCAGGTCGCCATTTTCGCAAAGGGGAAAGCGCGAGTAACGCGTTTCCTCCGCCAGGGCGAGACATTCGGCCAGGGTTGCGCCGGTGTTGAAGACGGTGATTTCGTGGCGCGGCCGCATGACTTCGCGCACGACGCGATGGCGCAAATCCAGCGCGTTCAGGATGAGATCGCGTCCGCCCGCCACATTCCGGGTGGCGGCCAGCACCAGGCGCAATTCCTCCTCCGAGGGCGCGCTGCGAAGTTCCTCCTCGGAAAAGCCCAGCCGCCGCACCACCAGCTGGGACGAACGGAGCAACAACCAGATGAACGGGTAGGCCAGACGATAAAACCAGTTCAGCGGCTCGGCGACCCACAATGACGTCTGCAACGTGCGCCGGATGGCGATCGCCTTCGGCACCAGTTCCCCGGCCACAATCAGCAAATAACAATTCACGAAAAAGCCGACGCCGATCGCCATGCCGCTCTGGGCCGACGCCGAGGTGATTTTGAGCAGTTCAAAGAGCGGTTCCAGCAGGTCCCGGAACACCGGTTCGACCACCACGCCCAGTGCCATGCTGACAAGCGTGATGCCGAATTGGGTGGTGCTGATATAGGTGTCAATGCGCGCGAGGATGTGCCGCGCCATTTTTGCACGGCGATTGCCCTTGGCCGCCAGCGCCGCCAGTTGCGTGTCCCGGATGCGCACGAGGGCCAGCTCCGCCGCGACAAAAAAAGCGTTCAACAGCACGAGCAGGATCACCGCCAGCAGGTTCACGCCGTTGTGGAGCCAGAGGTCCAGGTTCACAATTTCACCTCACCAAACATCACCTTGAGGATGTCTTCCAGGGCGACCACGCCCGACTCGTGCCGGTCGCGTCCCAGCACAATGGCCAGCCGCTCGCCGGCGCGCTGCATCCGTCGCAGGGCGACTTCCAGGCGCGTGTCCTCATCCAGAAACAGCGCCGGGGTCATGTGGGCGGCGGCGGGTTTTTGCAAATCCAGGTCGTTGCGGAACAACAGCGGCCCCAGCATGAGCAGCCCCGCAATGCGCCGCTTGCCGTCGCGGGTTTCCCAGACCGGCAGTCGAAAAAATCTGCGTTCGCGGGCCAGGGCCAGCGCGTCGCCGATGAGCGTTGAAGTTTCGACGGTGACCACCTGGGCCAGGGGCATGGCGATTTGCCGGACGGTAAACGTTTGCAGATCGAGCACGCGGTTGATCATGGCGCGTTCGCCGGTGGTGAAGGCCTGGGCCGATTCCTGCATCACGGCGCGCATTTCCTCGCGATTGCCAAAGGGCCGGCCGGTGAAGGCGTGGCCGCCCGTCCAGCGCAGCGCGCCCGCGGCCGAGGTTTCCACCACCGCCACCAATGGCCGCAAAATCAGATGGACGGGCCAGAAGATCCTGGCCGCCGAGAGACATAACTGGTTTGGGTGCGCGCGGAACAGCATTTTCGGCAGCAAATCGAACAGCGCGTAAAACAGGAACACCATCCCGGTAAAGAGACCGGTGATCAGGCCGTAGCGGCCCGGAAAATAATCGTGCAAGGTGGCGACGACCCAGCCGAGGATGATGAAGTTGGCGAGGGTATTGCCGACGAGGATGGTCCAGAGAAAATTTTCCGGATGTTCGAGAAAGTTGTGAAGCAGCCGGGCCGAGGGCCGGCCCGCGCGCGCCAGTTGCCGCACCCGCAACCGGTTCAAGGCGAATACGCCCGCCTCCATGCCGGACAGCAGAAACGACAGGGCCAGGCACGCCGCCAGAAACAATCCGGTGAGCACGTGGTTTTCCATTTTATTTCACCGTCTCCACCAGCAATTCCCGGACGCGCCGTTCGTCCGCGGCCTGGGCCGTGAGTTTCAAGCCGTTAAACGTCGTGGATTCGCCGGCCTTGGGCACGACCCCCAGCAAATGCACGAGCAATCCACCCATCGTTTCCACCTCGGCCACGTCCGCGAGCGCGGGAAATTCGCGGCGGAAGTCGTCCAGCCGCAGGGTGCCATTCACGCGCCAGCGGCCCGGCGTCAGTTTTTCCAGCACGAAACCTTCCGGTTGCCGCGCCTCGCCGCGGATCTTGCCGACGATCTGGCCCAGGATGTCCTCCATGGTCACGATGCCCGCCGTGCTGCCGAATTCATCCAGGACCACCGCCAGGCCGCGCTGCTGCTTTTGCAGGCTTTGAAACAATTGCAGCAGGTTCATCGTTTCCGGCACGAACGACGGAAATTCAATCGCGTCGGCCAGGTCAATCCCGGGGTCCAGCAACAACGCGCGGGTGTTCAGGATGCCCACGATGGTGTCCGGCGTTTCATCGAAAATCGGCAGGCGACGGTGCCGGAATCGTTTTGCGGCGGCCATCATCTCCGCAACCGTGGCGTCGTCCGAGAGGCACGCCATGCCCGTACGCGGGCGCATCACTTCTCGCACCATGCGCTGGTCGAGGCTGACGATTTGCAGGATGATTTCCTTTTCCGACTCGGCCAGCGTGCCCTGCTGGTAGGCCATCTCGAGCAGTTCATGATATTCCCCGTCGGTGAGCGCGGCGGCGGGCCTGATGAATTGCGGCGCCGCCAGCTTCAAGATCGCCTCATTCATTTTCTGCGCGACGTAACGCAACGGCGTGGTGAACCTTTGGAACAGCAGCAACGGGCCGCCGACGCGCTGGGCCCAGTATTCCGGCTGGCGCACGGCCAGCGTTTTGGGAAGCACCTCGCAGCCGATGAGGATCAGGGCCAGCAGCAGGGCCACCGTCCAGAGGAATGGCCACCGGTCGTCAAACACCATCTGCAGGGCCACCGCGAGCATGGCGGCATTGGCAAACGTGTTGCCGAACGCCATGGTCGCCAGCAAATCCTGCGGTTGTTCCAGCAGTCGCGCCACCCTGGCCCCCGCGCGCGGGTGGCGTTCGGCCAGCTGCCGCGCCTGCCATTTGTTGAGGGAAAGCAACGCCGCCTCGGCCAGCGCGAAAAAGAAACTCGCGCCGGCAGAAACCAAAATCACCGCCACCGCCGTCACCATCGCCGGCTCCATAGAGACAGTCTAAGCAGGAGAGTCCAAAGTCCAAAGTCCAAAGTCCAACGGGGCTGTGGACGGGTTAGCCCTCCAAAATCGCCGTGGCCGCCGCGTAAGTCGTCGTATGGCTCAGGCTGATGAGCAGCCGCTTCGCGCCACGGGCCGAGAACAGTTTTTCCCCCTTGCCGTGCAGCACCACGAACGGTTCGCCGGATTCCTTGCGCCGGATCTCCATGTCCTGCCAGCCCAGGGCCGCGCCGATGCCCGTGCCGAACGCCTTGGAAATGGCCTCCTTGGCCGCGAACCGCGCCGCCAGGAACGGCGCCGGGTTTTTGTGCGAGAGACAATAGGCGATTTCGCCCGCATGCAGGATGCGGTTCACGAACCGCTCGCCGAACTTTTCGTAAGACGAGGCAATGCGGCCCACTTCAATGATGTCAATGCCGGTGCCCAGGATCATTCGTGATTTACGATTTACGATTTACGATGGACTCGCAAGGAAACTCAGCCGGACCGAAGACCACGGTCCTTGAGGTGTAGGAAAGCCGGCTAAATTCAACTGCGATAACCCTCCATTAACTGCCGCATGTCTTTCACGGCGGTTTCCAAACCCGTCATTACGCCCCGGCTGACGATGCTGTGGCCGATGTTTAATTCCACGAGGTGCGGCACCCGGAACAGCGCCGGCAGATTCTGGTAATTCAATCCGTGCCCGGCGTTCACCTGGAGTCCGAGCGCGTGCGCCTGTTTCGCGCCGGCAATGAGGCGCTGCAATTCATCGCCCGGGAGCGCCGGCATCTTGCCGGCGGGTTGGGGTGATTGGTTGCGAGGAACCCGCCGGCTGGAAGCCGGCGCTCCCAGCAAAAATTCCTCCGCAAACGCGCCGGTGTGCAATTCCACAAACTGGCTCCCGACCCGCGCGCTTGCCTCGATCTGCTTTTCATCCGGCGCAATGAACAAACTTACCTCAATGCCCGCGTCGTTCATTTGTTTGCGCGTCTCGGTCAGGGATTTTTCGGCGGCGACCACGTCCAGTCCGCCTTCCGTGGTCACTTCCAGCCGACGTTCGGGCACAATGCAGACGATGGCCGGTCTCACTTTCAGCGCGATGCCGATGATTTCCGGGACGTTGGCCATTTCCAGATTCAGCCGGGTTTCGATTTTTTCGCGCAGTTCCCAGATGTCGCGATCCTGGATGTGCCGGCGGTCTTCGCGCAGATGCGCGGTGATGCCGTGCGCACCGGCGGCTTCGCAGATCCGCGCCGCCTCGACGGGATCCGGCTCGCCGAATCCGCGTCCGCGATAGCGCGCTTCGCGGAGGGTGGCGACGTGGTCAATGTTGACACCTAGTTTAAGCATGACAAAATTTGAAATAACATTTTCCTCAAAGAGGTTTTCTGTGCCAAAAGCGCTGCCAATTGGCAAATTCAATTACAATCTAATTGCTCCGCCGCGCCGGATGCGATTTGATCTGGCGTGGCCAACATTCGTCCATTTATCAAATACTGGCTGTGGCCCGTGGTGTGGATGGCCGTGATTTTCACAGCCTCCAGCGATTCGCATTCCTATGAACGTTCGTCACGGCTCATCGCGCCGCTGCTGTACTGGTTGTTTCCGCAGATTTCGGCGAACACCGTTGATTGGGTTGTATTCATTGCCCGCAAATGTGCGCACGTTGCCGAATACTCCGTGTTTGCGTGGTTGCTCTGGCGCGCGTTCCACCGGCCCGCAAAATCCGATTCGCGTCCGTGGAGCGGGCGTGAAGCGGCCCTGGTGTTGGGGATCGTGGCGCTGTTCGCGGCCAGCGACGAATTTCATCAAATATACGTGCCGACGCGCACGCCTGCCGTGCATGACGTGGTGATTGATACCCTCGGCGGCGCGTTGGGCTTGTTTGTAATTTGGATGGTTGGCCGCTGGCGAAAACGCTGGTAACCTTGCCTCATGAAACGTCCGCTGGTGGCTGTCGTTTCGGGCTACGCCGTCGGGTTGTTGCTGGCTGAAATATTCCGGCTGACGCCTGTTGTGTTGTTCGCCGCCTCGTTTCTCGTCCTCGTTCTCGTTCTCGTTCTCAAACAGTTACGGCCGTGGCTGATCTGGCCGCTCCTGGCGCTGGTGGGTTGGACGAACCTGGCCACCCGCACCGCCGTCATTTCGCCGCAAGACTTGCGCCCCTTGCTCGGCAACGAAGCCACCCTGGTCACCGTGCGTGGAACTTTGGTGGAGACGCCGCATGTCAAAATTGTCGAACGCGAGGACCAGGAACTGGAACACTCGCTCGCCCAGGTCCGGATCGCTGAATTGGCCCGGGGAGAAAACTGGCAGCCGGCCACCGGCAAAATCATGGTGGCCACGCCCGGCACGCTGCCCGCCCGTTTTTTTGCCGGCCAGCCGGTGGAAATCACCGGCGTCATCGCCCGCCCACCGACGCCGCTGGCCGAAGGACTGTTTGATTATCGCAACTATCTCGAAACTCGCGGGATTTATTACCAGCTCAAAACCGGTTCCACGAATGACTGGCGGCTGCGGGCGCCGTCGCTGGCGAATCCGCCCTTGACCGACCGGTTTTTGAACTGGTCGAAACAGACCCTGGCGCTGGGGCTGCCGGTGGAGGACGAACCGCTGCGGTTGCTGTGGGCGATGACGCTCGGCTGGCGGACGGCATTCACCGACGACATCAGCGAACCGTTCCTGCGCGCCGGCACCATGCACCTGTTTGCCATTGACGGGCTGCGGATCGCGCTGATTTCCGGGATGCTCGTGGCGTTGCTCCGCGTGCTGCAGGTTTCGCGCGGCTGGTGCGGCGTCGTGGCCATCCCGCTCATCTGGTTTTACACCGCCGCCACCGGCTGGGAATCCTCCGCCATTCGCGCCTCGGTGATGATGACCATCGTCCTCGGCGGTTGGGCGTTGAAACGACCGGGTGACACCATTAATTCGCTCGCCGCCGCCGCGTTTCTCATTCTGTTGTGGGACCCGCGCCAGCTGTTCGAAGCCAGCTTCCAGCTTTCGTTTTTTGTCGTGCTCATCATCGCCCTGATGCTGCCACCGCTGAACCGGCTGGTGGACCGGGTGTTGCGGCACGATCCGCTCCTGCCGGCGGAATTGCTGCCGCGCTGGCGGCGCGCGCTCACGGACACCTTGCGGATGCTGGGACGTTATTGTGCGCTGTCGTTCGCCGCGTGGGCTGGTTCCATCCCGCTGGCGGCAAAATACTTTCACCTGTTCAGCCCGGTTTCGACGGCCGCCAACATCGCCGCCGTGCCGCTCGGCACGCTGGCGCTGATGAGCAATCTCGGCGCGCTCCTCAGCGGCGCCTGGCTGCCGTGGGCGACGGTATTGTTCAACCACAGCGCCTGGTTTTTCATGGTTGCGATGACCTGGGTCAGTGACGTCTCCACCAAAATTCCCGGCGCCTTCTGCTACGTCCCCGAACCGTCGTGGTTGGATATCGGAATTTATTACGCCGCGCTCGTCGGCCTTTTGAGCGGCTGGTGCTGGGCGCCCAGACGAAGATTCTGGAGCGCGGCGGCGCTGGCGCTCGTCATCGTCGGTTATGCCTGGCAGTGGCAGACCATGCACGATGAAATCAAGCTGACGGTCCTGCCGCTCAACGGCGGTCACTCGGTGTTCGTGGATGCGCCGGGCCGCGCAAACGACTGGCTGGTGGATTGTGGCAACGACCGCGCCGTCGGTTTCACGCTCAAGCCATTTCTTCGCGGCCAGGGCGTGAATCAGGTTCGACAGCTCGTGCTGACGCACGGTGATTTGAAAAATGTTGGCGGCGCTGAGTCGCTCGACCAGCTTTTCGGTGTCGGCGAACTTTGGACCAGCCGCGTCAAGTTTCGCTCGGCGGCTTACCGTGAGATCGTCGCGGGCTTTGAAACGGCGCCGACCCGGCACAAAATTCTCGATGGCGGCGCGGTCACGGGTTGCTGGCAGGTGTTGCATCCCGGGGCCGGAAATGATTTCCCGCGCGCGGACGACGACGCGCTGGTGTTGCGCGGTGATTATTCCGGCGCGCGCATCCTGCTGCTGTCCGACCTGGGACAGGAGGGTCAAAGCGCCTTGCTCGCCCGCACCAACGATTTGCGCGCGGACATTGTGATTGCCGGCCTGCCGGACGCAGGCGAACCGCTGGGTGACGCGCTGCTCGCGGCGATTCAGCCCAGGGTCATTGTGATTGCGGACTCGGAGTTTCCCGCGACCCGGCGCGCCGGTTCTGAATTAAAGGAGCGCCTGGCGGAACGAAACGTGCCGGTGATTTACACGCGTACGGCCGGGGCGGTAACCATTCTTACGCGACCGGACGATTGGGAGTTGCGGACCATGGACGGACAGATATTCGAGTTTAAGCGTAGGACGGGCGTCGCGCCCGTCTCTGATTTGAAAGAAGATTGAGACAGGCGCGACGCCTGTCCTACGGTTTGGAGAGTTTAACCGAAACATGCCGCGCCTGCGGAACTGGGAATTTTTTGACCTCGACCGTGACGCCGGCTGGTTTGAATTCGGCCAGAACCATGTCGGCGATGTCGGCGGCCAGTTTCTCGATCAGCTTCCACCCGCGCCCGTCACCGAATTTTAAGAGCCGCTGGCTGATGGCAAAATAATCAACCGTGTCGCGGAGGTCATCGCTCCCCGCCGCCGTCGAAAAATCGAAGTCCAGCTCCACCGTCAGCAACAGGCGTTGCGGTTTGACGCGTTCCGCCTCGGGCACGCCGACGTGGTAAAAGACTTCCAGGTCAACGATGGAGATTTGGGAGTTCATTTCATCACTGCTTCCAGCAGGATGCGCGTGGGTGTGTTCAGCGGCAGCTCCAAGGCCCCGGCGGTGCTGACCCAGCGGGATTCGCGCGCCTCGTCATTGAGGGTCACGTGCGGTTTGCCGGCGCAACGGCAGGTGTAGTTCAGCAGCACAAAATGCGCGTCGCGATAAAATTCCCGGGAGTGGATGCAATCCTGCACGAGCACGAATGCGATGTTGCTCACGTCGAGTCCGGTTTCCTCCTTGATCTCGCGGCGAAGCGCGTCCACGGACGGTTCGCCCCATTTGATTTTGCCGCCGGGAATGCCCCAAAGATTCGACCATTTATGCGTGCGGATCATCAACACCAAACCCGCGTCGTTGAAAATGAGGGCGCCCACGGTGGCCAGTGGCGGATGAACTTCCTCGAACTTTTCCGTCTCCGGCTTCAGGCGCAAATCGTTCTGTTCCAAAACCCGGCGCAATTCGCCGAGATGTTCGACAATCAGGTCCGGTGTCATTTCACGCAATTGCTCCAGCGTGTTGTAGCCGGTCAGCACGGCGCAGGAATGAATGCCGCCGTGTTTGGCGGTTTCCATGTCGTGTTGCATGTCGCCGATGAACAGGGTTTCGTCCGGGACCAGCCGGTTTTCGGCGAGAATTTCGTGGATTTTGGTTCGCTTGTCCAAAATGTCGGTGTAGGGCCGGTCGAGAAAGGCGTCGAAGCCGGTCACGCGGCTTTGGATCAAAAAATGGTCGCGGTGGATGGTGCTCAGGACGAACGTGCGCAGGTGGCGGGCGCGGCAAAATTCAAGGAAATCACGCGCGTACGGCAGTTCCAGCACGGAATCCTGAATCTGACGGTAATGGCTGTGGAACCAGTCTTCCAGTTGCGGCAGCGGCACGTGCGGTGTGTGGCGCTGATAAAAATTCGTGAACGGCAGGGAAAATTCCGCGCGAAACTCCTCCAGCGACATTTCGGGGCGGTCAGCCTGGTGGAGCACAAAGTTGGTCGCCTTCCAGACGGCGGGCAGATCGTCCACGAGCGTGCCCGACCAGTCGAAGATGATGTTGCGAATCACGCGGGGAATTTTAACCACGGATTTCACGGATTTCACGGATAAAATTTCCACCCATGCCTTTCCGCGTAATCCGCGGTTTAATTTGGGGAAAGAGTTCTTTGTGTTCTTTGCGTTCTTAGTGGTTTAAAAATCTGCCCGCCATGTTAATCGCCTTCCACAAACCGTACGGCGTGCTGTCGCAATTCACCGGCGACGGCTCGGCCAACCGCCCGCTGGCGGCATTCGGTTTCCCCCAAGACGTTTATCCGATCGGCCGGCTCGACGCGGATTCCGAGGGCCTGTTGCTGTTGAGCGATGAGCCGGAATGGAACGAACGCCTGCTGCATCCCAGACATGCCCACGAGCGCGAGTATTGGGCACAGGTGGAACGCATCCCGACGCCGGCGGCATTGAAAAAATTGGAGCGGGGTGTGGTGGTTCAGGGCCGGAAAACCCTCCCATGTCGTGCCTGGATTCTGGAGCCGCAACCGGAGGTAGGGTCATCGCGCTGCGATGACCGGACGGCGCAGCGCGCCGTCCCTACCAGGGATCCGCCGATCCGTTTCCGCAAGTACGTGCCGGATTGCTGGATTGGCCTGGAACTGATTGAAGGCAAAAACCGCCAGGTCCGGCGCATGACCGCTGTCATCGGCCATCCCACATTGCGCCTGCTGCGCGTGCGGATCGGCGGGTTGAAACTTGGCACACTTGCTGCAGGAGAATGGAAAGTTCTCACGATTGAAGAACGCCGGTTTTTGGCAGATTGAAGGTGTTATGCTTTAGATTGCCAGGTTTTCCGTCAACGACACGCGTCATGCGCTTTCTCCTTACCAACTTTGCGGTGCTGGCCTTCGCCACGCTGGCGTCCTGGTGGTTGAGTGGATACGACTCAAAATTGACGGGCGAAAATGACCGGACAGATTATATTCGCCGGGCCATCCGCTGCGGCCTGACCCTGTTCCTGGTGGAATGGGGTTTTTGGAATTTGTGGCGATACTGGCGTTACAATGATTCGGGAAGCGGAATCATGTATTTGTTCATTATGCTGCCGCTGGTTGCAATCTGGTGTGGCTGCCTCAGTGAGATGGTGGCCCACGGGTTTCATTGGTTGATTGATCCCGGAGACCATCGGGAGTTTGATCCCCACGCCAGCCGCCGTGATTTGGATTCGATCGCCAGCCTGATCCAGCAGGGCCGGAAGGCGGAAGCCATTGGGTTGTGCCAAAGGCTCAAGGAATCTGGAGGCGTCAGTGTTCTGGCGCTGGACACCATGTTGGAACGTCTCGGCGTAAAACCGGACAATGTTAAAAAGACCCGGCCATTGGCGGAAGCGGACCGCCTGCGATCGCAAGGAAAGTTGCATGAAGCCGAAAGCTTGCTCCAATCGCTGCTGGTGGAAAATCCCTCCAATGTGGACGCGGCGCTCCTGTTGATGCGGCTTTATGCCCAGGGTCTGCGTCGCAGCGACAAGGCTGGTGAGGTGCTCCGAGCTCTCGAAAAGCAGTCCCATGTCCCGGCCGCGCCCATCGAATTTGCCCGCCGTTCCATCGCTGAATGGTGCAACCCCACGTCGATAAAAACGGTTGCCGAAGTTCAACCTGAATCCATTGATGAGCTGGTGGCCCACCGGTACTTCGGTACTGCCATCGAACTGCTGGAACAAAAAATCAAGGACCGACCGCAGGATTTCGATTCGTGGCTGAAGCTGGCCGAGACGCACGGCCAACATTGCGGCAATGTGAAGCGGGCCGAAAAAATCATTCAACAGATCGAGGCCAATGCCGCCTTCCGTCCGGAACAAATCCAACTGGCCCGAACCCGGCTCGACGAATGGCGGGAAGCCGGATCGCTCCACACCTGATTGAACGGGTCGTCAATTGACGGTGTGGAAGGTTGGCGGTAACTTCTTCCCATGATTGATGTTGCTGACAGCCCTACTTTGGCAAGGGACGACCTGCAAGTCCGCCCGGCAATGTCACCCGCCCGCTTTGAACCGCTGGCGAAGGAGATTTTTGCGCTTAAAAAGCAGCTTAACGCCGTCATCCTTGCCCACAATTATCAGGTGCCGGAAATCCAGGACGTGGCGGATTACGTCGGCGATTCGCTCGGCCTGTCGCAACAGGCGGCCAAAACCAGCGCGGATGTGATCGTGTTCTGCGGCGTGCATTTCATGGCCGAGACGGCAAGAATTTTGAACCCGGCCAAAATCGTCGTGCTACCGGACAAGGACGCGGGCTGTTCGTTGGAGGAGAGCTGTCCCGCCGACCGGCTCGCCGCGCTGCAGAAGACCAATCCGAATTTCTGGACGATTGCCTACATCAATTGCAGCGCCGCGGTGAAGGCTTTAACTGATGTTATCTGCACCAGCGGCAACGCGGTGAAAATTGTCCAGGCCGCGCCCAAGGACAAAGATATTTTATTTGTCCCGGATGAAAACCTTGGCCAATGGGTGCGGGAACAGACCGGCCGCCCGATGACGTTGTGGCAGGGTAATTGTTACGCGCACGTCGAATTCCGGCGCGAGCAGGTGTTGAAATTGCGCGCCCAATTTCCGGATGCCAAGGTCGTGGTCCACCCGGAAAGTTTGCGCGAGGTGCGCGATCTGGCTGACGCCGTCTGCTCGACGGAGCGAATGATTTCCTGGTGCAAAACGAGTCCGGCCAAACGGTTCGTCGTCGTAACGGAATCCGGCATCATTCATCGGATGCAAAAGGAATGTCCGGGCAAGGAATTTCTGTGCGCGCCGGTGTTTGACGTGATGCGGCTGCCAGCGGACCATTGCCGTTGCAGCGAGTGCAAGTATATGAAAATGAACACGCTGGAAAAGGTGAGGGATTGCATGAAGCGGCTGGCACCGCGCGTCGAGTTGCCGGCGGAAATTCTGAAGCGCGCCCGGTTGCCGATTGAACGGATGCTGGAGATCTCGGCGACGCCGGTGGAAAACGCCGGATAAATCCGGCCGCGCCCGGCGGTGCAAATTTCCCGGCCAAAAAGGAGTCGCTGAATTTTAGCCGGCGTTGTAAATTCCGCGGCTATGGCGATGGCGGACATCAGACGGGAATACTCGCAGGGCAGCTTGCGGCGCGCGGATCTGGACGCGAATCCCGTGGCGCAATTCCAGAAATGGTTTGCGGCGGCGGCGGGCGAATCATCCGGCGGCCGCGGACGCAAAATCGGCATCGCCCTTTTCAAACTCTGGCACGCCATCCTCGGCCATGCTCCCGTGGACCCGACCGCGATGATGCTGGCCACGGTGGACGCGGCGGGCCGGCCTTCGGCGCGCACGGTGTTGCTCAAGGGCGTGGACGAGCGCGGCTTCGTGTTCTTTACGAATCACGACAGCCGCAAAGGCCGCGAACTGGCCGGCAATCCCCACGCGGCGCTGACGTTTTATTGGGCGGATTCGGAACGGCAGGTTTGCGTCGGGGGCACGGTAGACAAATTGCCGCGTGAGGCATCGGAGGCGTATTTCAAGAGCCGGCCGCGAGGCAGCCGGCTGGCCGCGTGGGCGTCGAATCAATTTGACGTGGTGGCCGACCGCACCGCGCTGGAAAAGAAGTGGGACGAGACGGCGACGCGATTTTCCGGCGCGGACGTGCCGTTGCCGCCGAACTGGGGTGGTTTTGTTTTGAAACCGGACTGGATTGAATTCTGGCAGGGCCGGCCCAGCCGCTTGCACGACCGTTTTCGCTACACCCGGCAGCCCGAGGGTTCGTGGAAGCTGGACCGAATCGCGCCTTAAAATTTGATGGCCAGGGCGCTGACCAGTTTCACGTCGTTGGCCTTGAGTCCCGGCGCCGGATGGTTGGCATAATTATCCTGCACATAGGTTTGCAGGCTGAAGTATTTGGTGAGCGGGGTTTCCACACCGATTTCTGCGTTGACGAGAAAATCCCGCGGGCTCGTGAACGGAGGCAAAAACTCCACGTTTTGCCAGAGGCGCGCGTGCCCGTCGAATTTATGCTCAAAGCGCTCGGCCAGGCGCAGCGTAGGATACATGTGGTATGCGTCGTCCAGCTTTTCATACAGGATGGCCGGGCCAGATTCACCCGCCAGCGACGTTTCCTGGTCTTTGATGAAGTAATAGCCGGCGCCGGGGCTGAACGTGAAGCGGTACGTCACGCCCGCAATCCCATCATGCAACGCGTCGGTGCGCGCGTAGCCGTACCAGCGATTGCTGAAGAGGTGATTGTATTGGACAAAACCATGCAGGATTTCGTTGTTTTTGACCGAGCTTACTTCACCATAGGTCCCCTCCAGGCCCATTGCCCACTCGTCCCACGGCGTCTTTTTGTGCGTCTGGAAATTGCCCGTGGCCAGCGCGCTGTCGCTGTTGCCCGCCGTCGCGGTAAGGCCGAGGGCAATGCGACTCTCCCAGACCGGCTGGTTGGTCTTGATGGTGGCTATGACTGCGGCGCTGGCAATGGTGCCCTGGGTGGCGTGATTATCGCTGGTCGCCGTGGCCAATAATGACAGGGCGTTGTTGTTATACTCGGCCGGACCATTGCCGGGTACGACTGCGGCCGGGTCTGGGTTGCTGGCGCGACCCTGCATTGCCAAAACGGCCAGAACCCATGTCATCAGGATCTGTTTTTTCATTGTTCTTCTTGCCGACAATTAAGTCGAACGAGGAACCGATCGGCAGAAGATACATCTGCTGGTAACCTGTCTTCTTGCAACCTCCGAATCAAATCGGAGGGGACAGTCTAACTCAAGGCCGCCAACTGGCAAGCGCGGTTCGAGGGAAAATTATTTTTCCAGGCCGGCTTCACTGGCAGCGTCTTCCTGGTCCTCGCCAATGACCTGCGCAATGGCTTGCAGTTTGTCGCCGGGGTCCAGGCCGACCAATTTGACGCCCTGCGTGTTGCGGCCGGCCTCGCGGATGCCGTTGACGGAAATGCGAACCATCTGGCCTTTGAAGGTGATGAGCATGATTTCGTCGTTGTCGCGCACGGTCAACGCGCCCACCACGCCACCGGTTTTGTCAGTGGTCTTCATCGTGATGATGCCCTTGCCGCCGCGGGATTGCTGGCGGTATTCCTCGAAATCCGTGCGTTTGCCGATGCCGTGTTCGCCGGCGACCAGCAACTTGGCATCCGGCACAACAATGGCCAGCGCGACGACCTCGTCGCCCTTTGACAAATTAATGCCGCGCACGCCGCCAGCGGGCCGGCCCATCGGGCGGGCGTCTTCTTCGTTGAACCGGATGCTCATGCCGTCATGCGTGATCAATACCACCTCGCTCTGGCCGGTCGTGAGTTTCACGTCAATCAACGTGTCGCCGGGATCAATGCCGATGGCAATGATGCCGCCTTTGCGGACGTTGCCGAAATCCTTGAGCTCGGTTTTCTTGACCGTGCCCTGTTTGGTGGCGAAGAGCACAAAGCCCGGCTGTTCCCACGTCACATCTTCCTTGTTCGCGTTGGTCTTGGACAACACCCGGATCAAGGCCGCGATGGTCTCGCCCGCCTTCAACTCCAGCAGGTTGGCAATACTCCGGCCCTTGGCGGCCCGGCCCATGTCGGGAATTTCATGCACGCGCTCGACATAAACCCGGCCGGTGTTCGTGAAGAACATCAGGTAATCGTGCGTGCTCGCGGTGAACAGATGTTCGATGAAATCCTTGTCCTCGTCGGTGGCGCTTTCCCGCGTCGTCATGCCGATGACGCCCTTGCCGCCGCGCCGCTGGGCGCGATACGAACTGACGTTCGTGCGTTTGATGAGGCCATTGTGCGTGAGCGTGATGATGACGCCTTCGTTGGCAATGAGGTCTTCGATGTTGATTTCGCCTTCATCCGGCACGAGGTCGGTCAGGCGGGGGGTGGCGTATTTTTCCTTGATGACCTTCAACTCGGCCTTGATGATCGAAAGCACGCGCGCTTCCTTCGCCAGGATGTCCATCAAATCCTTGATGCGCTCGAGCAGTTCCTTGTATTCGCCCTCCACCTTGTCAATTTCCAGTCCGGTCAACTGGTACAGGCGCAATTCCAGGATGGCGTCCACCTGCCGTTCCGTCAGCGCGTAACGGCCCTTGGTCAGGCGTTCCTCGTTCCGGATCAAAATGCCCCAGCGTTCGACCTGCTTTTGCGTCCACTCGAACGCGAGCAGCTTGATGCGGGCCTCATCGCGGTTTTTGCTGCCGCGGATGATGCGGATGAATTCGTCAAGGTTGGCCAGTGCGCAAAGATAACCTTCCAGGATTTCCGCGCGTTCCTCGGCCTTTTGCAGCTGAAACCGTGTGCGGCGCAAAATGACTTCGCGCCGGTGCTCAATGTAGCAATTGATGAGTTCCTTGAGCCCCAGCGTTTTCGGCCGGCCATGGTCGATGGCCAGCATGTTGACCGCAAAACTCGTTTCCAGCGCGGTCTGCTTGTAGAGATTGTTGATGACGACCTTCGGAATCGCATCGCGTTTGAGTTCGACCACGACGCGCGTGTTTTCGTCCGATTCATCGCGGATGGCGGTGATGTCGGTGAAGCCCACGGTTTTCTCATTCACGAGTTCGGCCACGCGTTCGACGAGCACCGCGCGATTGACGTTGTAGGGGATTTCCGTGATGACAATTTGCTCGCGTCCGCCCTTGAGTTGCTCGATGCCCACCTTGCCACGGACCTTGATGCTGCCGCGGCCGGTCGTGAAATATTCCTTGATGACTTCCAGCCCGCACACCATGCAACCGGTCGGGAAGTCCGGTCCTTTGACGAATTTCATCAGGCCCTTGACGGTGATGTCCGGGTCGTCAATCTGGGCGCAGATGCCGTCCACGATTTCACCGAGGTTGTGCGGCGCAATATTCGTGGCCATGCCGACGGCGATGCCCGTGCCGCCGTTGACGAGCAGGTTGGGAAACGCGGCGGGGAAAACGGTCGGCTCGGTGCGGGTCTCGTCGTAGTTGGGGACGAAATCCACCGTGTCCTGGTCCATGTCCTCCATCAGCGCAGCGCCGAGATGGGTCATGCGCGCCTCGGTGTAACGCATGGCGGCCGGCGGATCGCCTTCGACGGAACCGAAGTTGCCCTGTCCGTCCACCAGCCGTTCGCGCATGGCCCACGGCTGCGCCATATGCACGAGCGTCGGGTAAATCACCGCTTCGCCGTGCGGATGGTAATTGCCGCTGGTATCACCACAAATCTTGGCGCATTTGCGGTGCTGGCGGTTGGGAAACAGCGAAAGATCATGCATCGCCAGCAAAATGCGGCGTTGCGAGGGCTTGAGCCCGTCGCGCGCGTCGGGCAGGGCGCGCGAAATGATCACGGACATCGAGTAATCAAGGAACGAGTTCTTGATCTCCTCGGCCACGTTGACCTTGGCGATTTTTTCACCCGAGGCGAACAACGGCGTGTTGATCACCGGCAAATCACTGGATGGTTTGGAGTCAGCCATAATATTTCCCGCAAACGAAACTAAAACGAAATCAAATGTCCAGGTTCCGTACGTTGAGCGCGTTGTCCTCGATGAACTGGCGGCGCGGCTCCACTTCCTCGCCCATCAGCCGGGTGAACATTTCCTCGGCCTCGACGGCATCCGTGACGTCCACCCGCAGCAGCTTGCGTTTGGCCGGATCCATGGTCGTGTCGAAAAGCTCCCGCGCGTTCATTTCGCCGAGGCCCTTGAAACGTTTGATGGACAGGCCGCGCCGGCCGATTTCCTTGACCGCCGCCAGGATTTCCGGGATGGAGAACAGCGGTTTGACGGTTTCCCGGTCGCCTTCGCCCTCGCGGATTTCAAACAGCGGCTGGTCCTGGCCGGCGTAGTGTTCGACGCTGAAACCTTTCTTGTCGAGCTTCGCCAGCAGTTCCACGATGGCCTTGCTCTCATGCAATTCCACGTGCCGCGCCCGCCGCGTGGACCCGTTCTTCGATTTTTCGATGAACGTGGTCGTGTCGCCCTCCTCTTCGCCGCCAAATAATTTCAAGTCGGCGTTTTTCGCGCCGAACTGGGCCAGTTCCTCCTCGGTGTGGAAGTAATGGACCGTTTCATTGTTGCCTTCGCGCACCTTGACGAGATGCCGCGGCAGCTCGCCGGTCTTTTTCTGGCGATGCTCGACGTAGACCGCGAAATCGCCACCGTGGCGTTTCAGGGCGATGGCATATTTGTCCAGCGACTCGAGCAGTTCCAGGATTTCCGCCAGTTGCTTTTGCGACAGCTCCTTTTTGTCGGCCAGGTTCTTCAACCGCACTTCTTCCGTGCCCAGCTCGATCAGGATTTTGTTCAGTCGCGCGTCGTCATCCACGTATTCCACGCGTTTCTTGCGCGCGATCTGGTACAGCGGCGGCTGCGCGATGTAAACGAAGCCCTGTTTGACCAGCGCCGGCATCTGCCGGTAGAAAAACGTCAGCAGCAGGGTGCGGATGTGCGAGCCGTCCACGTCCGCGTCGGTCATGATGATGACCTTGTGATAGCGGAGCTTTTCGAGATTGAACGCGCCTTCGCCTTCGCCGTCGCCGATGCCCGTGCCGACGGCGGTGATCATGGTGCGGATTTCATTGTTCTGCAGCACCTTGTCCAGCCGCGCCTTCTCGACGTTGATGAGTTTGCCGCGAATCGGCAGGATGGCCTGGAATTTCCGGTCGCGGCCCTGTTTGGCCGAGCCGCCGGCGGAATCGCCCTCGACAATAAACAACTCGGTGTTTGCCGGGTCGCGGTCGGAACAGTCGGCCAGCTTGCCCGGCAGACCGCCGCCGGTGAGCGCGCCTTTGCGGACCGTCTCACGCGCCTTGCGGGCGGCCTCGCGCGCCCGGGCGGCCAGCAAACCTTTCTCGATGATTTTCTTGGCAACCCCGGGGTTCGCATCGAAATGCGTCATCAACCCGTCGTAAACGACGGACGAAACGATGCCGTCAATTTCCGTGTTCACCAGCTTCACCTTGGTCTGCGATTCGAAGCGCGGATTCGGCAGCTTCACACTCAACACGCAGACCAGACCTTCCCGCACGTCGTCGCCGGAAATCGTCGGGTCCTTTTCCTTCAGCAGGTTGTTTTGTTTCGCGTATTGATTGATGGCGCGGGTCAGCGCCGAGCGAAAACCGGTCAAATGCGTGCCGCCG
>Ga0265313_10000883_pt1 | contig 30297 bp, 29 predicted proteins | sample 4123metaG_FD_203122 | JGI IMG/M metagenome (GOLD analysis project Ga0265313, IMG submission 203122) | Rhizosphere microbial communities from Carex aquatilis grown in University of Washington, Seatle, WA, United States - 4-1-23 metaG | ecosystem: Host-associated > Plants > Roots > Rhizosphere >...
GGTGATGTGGAGAACCTTCTCGATCTTGGTGACGGTCTCGTCAGCCAGATGGTCAAGCTTGAGGAACACCGGGCCGTTTCCGCTTTCCAGCTCACGCCAGAATTCCAGCATCATCTGTCCAGACCAATAATCACTTTTGATAAAGCGCTCGCCCTTGGCATTGACAGTGAAGCCTCCGAACGGGCCGGTGACATAGGCGCAGGCGGGGCCGTTGTAATCCTTGATCAAGGGATTGATCTGGAAGCACTCCAGGCCCGACAGCTCGGCCCCTGCATGATAGGCCATGGAATAGCCATCCCCGGCATTGCACGGGTTTTCATAGGTCCCGAACAGATAGCCCGAGGCGGGCAGCCCCAGCCGGCCGGCGGCACCGGTGCACAGCACCACCGCCTTGGCCCGGATCACCACGAACTCGCCCGAGCGGGAATCCAGGGCCAAGGCACCGGCGATGCGTCCATCCGGCGCTGTCAGCAGACGGGTAGTGATCAGGCGGTTACTGACCTCGATTCCCAGCTTCTTGATCTGCTTGAAGATCACCTTCTTGATGGCATAGCCCTCGGGCATGGGGAGCACATAGGAGCCCATGTGGTGAACCTTCTTCACCGCATAATCTCCGGTCTCGTCCTTCTCGAACTTGACGCCCCAGGAATCCAGTTCGCGGATCATGGCCTCGGACCGGGTGGCATAGGCCATGATGGTCTTCTGGTTGACGATGCCGTCATTGGCGATGGTGATTTCCTTGACGTATTGCTCTGGCGTCGCATGACCGGCGATAACGGCGTTATTGACGCTGTCCATGCCTTCGGCGATGGCCCCCGCCCGCTTGACGTTGGACTTGTCCAGCAACAGCACTTTCAGGGTTGGATTTTTCTCCTTGGCCTTGATGGCGGCCAGGGGACCGGCCGTGCCGCCGCCGATCACCAGAATGTCGGTTTCCACTTGGCGGGTCTGAATTTCTGCATCTGACATGGGTCGGTCCTCGAAGAGAAACGGGGCTTGGGCTCACCTTGCCCGAGCGCCCTCACCGAGGTTGAGCAACTAATTGCCCCATATTTAACATTTCTCCAGTGGACAACTAGTAGCTTACATCACCTATCACGTAGATTTTAGATTGACTTGGGCGGCACGGTTCCAGCAACGTCGGGAGAACGCCCGCTCCCGCTCCGGAGTTTTCAGTCCATGAGCATTCGCACGGTCTTTCTCGTCGGCGGGGCACTTCTGCTGAGCCAAGCAGCCCAGGCCGGTCAGACCCTGACCATCGGCATCGGCACTCAGGACACCACCACCAATACGGTGACGGCGGGCGCGGTGATCCGCGAATTGAAGCTGCTGGAGAAATATCTGCCCAAGACCGGCAATTACGCCGATCTCACCATCAAACTGGATTGGCAGAACTTCACCTCCGGGCCGCCGGTGACCAATGGCATGATGGCCAACAAACTTCAGTTCGGCGCCATGGGCGATTATCCGCTGGTGGTCAACGGCTACACTTTCCAGGGCAATCCCGAAAGCAAAAGCCAGCTGATCTCGGTGATCGCCTACAACATCAACGGCTCGGGCAATGGCTTGGTGGTCCACAAGGACAGCCCCTATTACGAGCTGTCGGACCTGAAGGGCAAAGTGGTCAGCGTTCCCTTCGGCTCCGCCGCCCACGGCATGCTGCTGAAGACCATGCAGGACAAGGGCTGGGGACCGGATTACTGGAAGCTGGTCAGCCAAAGCCCGGAAGTGGGCGCCACCAATCTTCAGGAAAAGAAGATCGACGCCCATGCCGACTTCGTCCCCTTCGCCGAGCTGCTGCCGTTCCGGGGCTTTGCCCGCAAGATTTACGACGGCGTTGAAAGCGGCGCGGCCACCTGGCATGGCGTGGTCGTGCGCACCGACTTTGCCGAGAAATATCCCGAGATCGTGGTGGCCTATCTGAAGGCCCAGATCGAGGCCGAGCAGTGGATCAAGGCCGATCCCAAGCGGGCGGCGGAACAGATCGCCAAATGGACCGGCATCGACAAGGAAGTGGTCTACATCTTCCTGGGACCGGGCGGCATCATGACCGTGGACCCCACCATCAAGCCCACCTTGGTGGCCTATGCCGCCGATGACGCCAAGGTGCTGCGGAACCTGGACCGCATCAAGGAATTCGACATCGGCAAATGGGTCAACGACTCCTACGTCCGCAAGGCCTATGCCGAGCTTGGCCTGGACTATAACGGCCAGCTGTCCAGCCTGACCAACTACGAGGTTCGCGGCCAGGACCCGTTTTGCAAGAAGCCCATCGCCGAGCCGCGTCAGGCCGGTCAGATCTGGATCGAGAATGGCGACATCATCGCCTATAGCTCGCCCAAATGCACCCTGGCCGCCTTCAATGACCTGAAGCGCAAAGGCCAGAAGGCCAAGGTGGCCTATCTCTACGATACCTCGCTCGGGATCAAGCTGTTCGCCGATCAGGCTTTCTACGCCATTCCCCCTAAGGGCGGCGACGCCACCCCCTTCCTGCTGAAGAAGGACGCCGAGGCCGTGGCGGCCAAGACCGGCGGCAAGGTGGGTGGCTTCGAGGATGCCTTGGCCGCCGTGGGAGCGGGGAGCTAATCCATGACCGGACTCCCGGCCATTCTCCGCCAAGCAGAACCGACGCCCGGAATCGGCCGTCTGCTCCCGATCAGGATCGGGAGATTGGGCCTCGGCCTGATCTCCCTGACCCTGTTCCTGGCGGCGTGGCATCTGGCCACCACCTACCGGCTGGATCTGCATATCCGCTTCGTCAATGTCCCCACGCCTGATTCGGTGCTGCGGCGGGCGCTGATCGCCTTCAACGATCCCCGCTTCATCGAGCATATCGCCATGAGCCTGCAGCGGATCATGGCAGGCTTCACCCTGGCCGGTCTGGTGGCCATTCCGCTGGGCATCACCATGGGGCGCTTCCTGACGCTACGTTGGTTGGTCAGCCCGGTGATCGAGGTGCTGCGGCCCATTCCCGCCATCGCCTGGGTCCCCATGTCCATCATGCTATGGCCCAGCAATGAGGAAAGCATCGTCTTCATCACCTTCTTGGGGGCGTTCTTTCCTATCCTGATCAACACATTGCACGGCGTGAACGCCATCGACCCCGCCCTGATCCGCGCGTCGCGCAGCCTGGGCGCGGGCGAGGCGGCCCTGTTCCGCCATGTCTTCCTGCCCGGCGCCCTGCCCCATATCTTCACCGGCCTGACGGTGGGAATGGGCGTGGCCTGGGTGTCGCTGATCGCCGCCGAGATGATCTCGGGCCAGTTCGGAATCGGCTATTTCACCTGGGAGGCCTATGCCCTGGTGCAATACCCCGACATCGTGCTGGGCATGGTGTTGATCGGCGTTCTGGGCCTGCTGTCCAGCGGCTTGATCCGCTTGGCGGGCCATCTGGTCATGCCTTGGCAACCCCGCCAAGGCGCCAAACGCGAGGCCCTTCGATGACCGCCATTCCCACCCAACGCAGCCTGACCGTGACCCGGGGACGTATCGACATCCAGCGGCTGAACATCCGCTTTGGCGATCATGCCGCTGTGGAGGACTTTTCCCTGACGGTGACGCCGGGTGAGTTCGTCTGCCTGCTGGGACCGTCCGGTTGCGGCAAATCCACCGTGCTGAACTCGGTGGCCGGCTTTATCCCCCCCAGCCAAGGACGGGTGGCGGTGGATGACGCGGTGGTGACCCGCCCAGGCCCCGAGCGCGGCATGGTGTTCCAGCAGCATTCGCTGTTTCCATGGAAGACGGTGCTGGAGAACGTGGCCTTCGGCCCCCGCATGCAGGGTCGCCCCCGCGCCGAGGCCAATGATCTGGCCAGGGAGTATCTGGAACTGGTGGGATTGGGCCCGTCCGCTGACCGTTATCCCGCCACTCTGTCTGGCGGCATGCAGCAGCGCGTCGGCATCGCCCGCGCCCTGGTCAACCATCCCAGCGTCCTGCTGATGGACGAACCGTTCGGCGCCCTGGATGCCCAGACTCGCAGCATCATGCAGGAAAGCCTGCTGCGCCTGTGGGGCCAGATCGGCAACACCGTGCTGTTTGTCACCCATGACATCGATGAGGCCCTGTTCCTCGCCGACCGGGTGGTGGTGATGAGTGCCGCTCCGGGCCGTGTCCTTCTGGACCTCCGTCTGGATCTGCCGCGTCCGCGCCCGGAGGACGTGTTCGCCTCGCCCGACTTCGCCGATTACAAGCGCCAATGCCTGAAACTGATCCGGCAGGAAAGCCGCCGGGCCTTCGATTTCCTCGATGGCGCCGGAATCTGAGGAGGAGACCATGGCCACCACCGCCTCCAGCGCGCGGAGCCAACCCGCGCCCTCGCTCCACCTCCATGAGGAAGGCGAGCACAACAGCGCCAGCCCTAATCTGCTGGCGGCGCTGACCGATGAGGAATACGCCCAGGTCTGCGCAGTGTCCTCGGTCCAGCATTTTGCCGCCAACAGCACGGTCTTCCTGCAAGGCGACGATCATGAGGGCATCTTCATCATCCTGGCGGGACAGGTGCGCACCTATTACACCGGACCATCGGGACGCGAGATCACCCTGGCCTATTGGTCGCCGGGCAATTTCGTCGGCGGGCCGGAGATGTTCGGCGGGGGTGTCCATATGTGGTCGGGCCAAGCCATCCGCCCCACCCAGGTGCTGCATGTGCGCGGGCGTGAGTTGCGCCAACTGATGGACCGCCTGCCCCGCCTCGCCGTCGCCATGGTGGAAGCCCTGGTCCACAAGGGCAAGTGCTACTCCGCCCTGATCCATATGCTTGGCACCCGCTCGGCCGCCGAGCGTCTAGCCCAACTGCTGTTGCTGATGGCCAATCTGGACGGACGGCGCGTGCCAGAAGGCATCGCCATCAGCCGCACCCTCAGCCAGGAGGATCTGGCCAAGATGGTGGGCTCGACCCGCCAATGGGTCACCACCACCATGGAGCGTTTCCGCGAGCAGGGCATGGTGGACACCACTCCATCCCGCATCCTGATCCGCGACGTGGAAGCCCTCCGCCGTTTCGCCGGCTGATCGCTTCTCCGCTCCACCGTGCTCGGCCATGAGTGAATAACTGTTTTCCTGATCCAGACATCATGCCGGCATTACGACGGCGCGTTATGTAAGGAGATGCGGATGTCCATTACCGGCTGGAACGGGCCGTTTTCCCCCCACCCCGATTACCGATCGGGGTGCTGACATGGACGCTGCCGAAATCCGCCAGCGACTGCGTTCGGGCGAGGAACTGGCCTTCCTGGATGTCCGCGAGGAAGGCCCCTACAGCCGGGCGCAGCCGCTGTTTGCGGTCAACCTGCCACTCGGCCGCCTGGAGCTTGAAATCCGCCGGCTGGTGCCACGAGGCAACGCCCCCGTCGCCTTGTTCGACGATGGCGGCGGCGAAGCGGAACGCGCGGCGGTGGTCCTCGATACGCTAGGCTACACCGATGTCTCGATAGTTCCGGGCGGCCTAAACGGCTGGCGGGCCGCCGGGGGCGAGATATTCCGCGACGTCAACGTGCCGAGCAAGGCGTTCGGCGAATGGGTCGAGGCCCATCGCCACACCCCGATGATCGACGCCATCGAACTTAAGGTGCTGCTCGACCGCAAGGCCGATGTGGTCGTGCTGGATTCGAGGCCCTGGGGCGAATACCGGCGAATGACCATCCCGACCTCCATCGACTGCCCGGGGGCCGAGTTAGTGCTGAGGGCACGCGACCTGGCGCCCTCACCCGACACGCTGGTCGTGGTTAATTGCGCCGGCCGCACCCGGTCAATCATCGGGGCGCAATCTCTGATCAATGCCGGGCTACCCAATCCGGTGCGGGCCTTGCGCAACGGCACCATCGGTTGGACTCTGGCCGGTCTTGATCTGGACATTGGCGCCGAGCGCCGGGCGGGACCACCTGGGCCAAAAGCCCTGGCCTGGGCGATCGAAGCCGCCGCCGGCGTGGCGGCTCGGGCGGAAGTGCGTGTCATCAACGCCGCCGGTCTGGCGCGGTTCGAGGCCGAATCCGCAGAGCGCGGCCTGTTCAAGTTCGACGTCCGCCAGCCCGAAGAACATGCGGCTGGCCACGTAGCCGGCTTCTTTAACGCTCCCGGCGGCCAGTTGGTGCAGGCCACCGACGAATATGTCGGCTTGCGGGGGGCCCGCATTGTGCTGGCCGACGATGACGGCGTGCGGGCCCGCATGACCGCGTCCTGGCTCCGTCAGTTGGGTTGGTCGGAGGTATTCGTGCTCGACCAAAGTCTGGCGGATCGCATTGGTGGACGAGGCGTCTGGCAGGCGCCGTCGCCCCTCCCCGCCGGCCCGCTCCCCCTGATCACGGCATCCCAGCTTAGCCGTGGCCTACCTGCCGGCGATGCAGCCGTGCTCGACCTCGCCCCGAGTCCGGTCCACACGGTTGGACACATCCCTGGCGCCTGGTTCGCCATCCGCTCCCACTTTGCATCGGACCTCGAAAACCTGCCGGGGAGCGGTCCGGTTGTTCTGGCCTCACCCGACGGAAAGCAGGCCGGCTTCGCCTTCGCCGACGCCCGAGCGCTGACAAGCCGGCCACTGGCGGTGCTGGACGGGGGGACAGAGGCCTGGATCGCCTCCGGGCTGCCGCTGGAAACCGGCATCGAGCGTGCGCTATCCCCGGTCGATGACGTCTATCGCCGCCCTTACGAGGGCATCGACAACGCCCAAGAGGCAATGCAGGCCTATATCGAGTGGGAACTTGGGCTGGTCGAGCAGATCCGGCGCGACGGCACCGCCACTTTCCGCCCGATCTGAAGATATCGTTGATTACTTACCCTACGCCACCCATCACCCCAGTTTGACCACCCCAGAGCCCGCATCGGAAATCGCCATGCTGCACATTTCCCGCCAACCATGCAGCCTTGCATCATGACCGCCCAGTTGGACCGCGCCTCGGTGGTCGCCGCCATCTCCGACTACCTGCTGCAGGTCAATTACCGCGGCTATCGGCCGGACCACCGCAAGGTGCTCTCGGTGCGCCGGACCGATCGGACAGCCTCGCTGAGAAACGCCGGAATTCCCGTCCGTTGGGAGGTTTACTACTACATCGAGGGCGAACTGTTCCCCGAGGAGGGCGGCACCCGCCTCGTCGAGGGAAAGAGCTTGGTCGAGCAGGCAGAGGAAATGGTCGCTGCCATCTGGGACCAGCTATGGGTATGGAATGGCTACGACTTCACCCCCACCAGCTACGGCCTGAATCAAGGCAAATATTCCGACGAGCCGGGAGGGAGTGGACGATGAACGCCCGAGCCGAACAGACCGCGATACCCGGCTATCTGCCGGCGCGCTACGCCGGCGGCGGTACCAGTGCCGAAGCCATCACCGACTTCCTGGCAGCCCTGGTGGACAGCGATCCGCGTAACGCGCTGCCAGAAGGCAACAACGTCCCGATTTTCGACGTGCCGCTGGCCGGCATCGCTTCCGCCGCCGACCCTCTGTTTGAAACCCTGAAGCGGCCGGAAGTGGTCGGCCCCATCCACGTGGATGCCGGCCATTGGCTGCCCGGGGCCAAATCGGTGGTCAGCGTGTTCCTGCCGTTCTCCAAGGCAGTCAAAAAGAGCTACGATAAGGCGTCACCCCTGCCTTCGTTGGAATGGGCGTCAAGCCGCCAGAACGGCGAGGTCTTCGTCAACGTGGTGCGGCGTGGCCTGATGCGCTACCTGGAAAAGCACGGCAGCCGGGCAGCGGCACCCAACCTCGACCCAGGTTACAAAGCGGTCGATCTGGTGGCCATGTGGTCGGAGCGTCACGTGGCCTACATCGCCGGAATCGGGACCTTCGGCCTGCACGCCGGTCTGCTTACCGCCAAGGGCGCCGCCGGCCGCATCTGCAGTGTCGTCACCGATCTAGACCTGGCTCCGACGCCGCGTCCCTACAAGGGTGTCTACGATTATTGCCTCTGGCTGTCCGACGGCACCTGCGGCGCGTGCATCAAGCGCTGCCCCGTCCAGGCCATCGATGCCCAAGGCAAGAGCCACCCGGTCTGCACGACCAACGGAGCCAACAATATCCGGCCGGCCTTCAAGGAATGGGGCTACCACTCCTGCGGTCATTGCCAGACCAACCTGCCCTGCTCCGACCGCATCCCAAAGAAGCCCCGCAGGAAAGGCTAATCCCCCTCGAAGGTCTCGGCGAAGAACAGATCCCGCCAACTGCCGGGCCGATTACGGTTCAGGCCGATCTTGGCCATGAAGTCGGCATATTTCAGGATGTTGTGCGGCGCGATCGAATAGCTGTTCTCGGGATTGACGATAAGGTCGCGCACCTGCTCGACCGTCATTTTTGGCCTGTCTATCCTGAGGTAGATCTCCGCCGCCGCCGCCGGATCGGCCTTGATCGCCTTGATCGCCTCCGCTATCGCCGCCGCCACCGCCTGCACCAGCCGGGGATTGGCGTCGCGGAAGCGCCCGGTGGTGTACAGAACGCTGAAGGTCGCCGGCCCACCGAGGATGTCGTTCGAGCTGAACACCCGATGGACCCGGGCATCCTTCAATTCCTCGTACTGGAACGGTGAACTGGTCAGATGCGCGGTGATCTCTGTCCGGGACGACAGGAGGGCGATCTGGCCGTCGGGATGCCCCAGCGGCACCACCAGGTGATCAAGCTGGTCATGGTGCCCCTCGCCGAAAGCCTGCTCGGCGGCCATGGCCAGCACGATGGCCTGAAGCGATACCTTGGGGGCCGGCAGGGCGATCCGGTCCCGGTCGGTGAAATCCCTGACCGACGTCACCGCCGGATTGGTGGTGTTGAGGTAGATGGATTCCTCGTTCAGCGCCACCACCGCCCTGGCGTCGAGATTGCCCCGGGTCTTGTCCCAGATGGTAAGGAAGGGCGGCACGCCGACTCCGGCGAACTCGGCGTCGCCGGCCAGCACGGCGCTGTTGATCATGGTCGAGGTGGCGAGCGGCTGATAGCTGACGGCCACCTCTCCCAGGCCGGCGGCGACGGCGTGCTTCTCTATCAACCGCCGGTCCTGGGCCACGTAGAGCGGTAGATAGCCGAGCCCGATCTGCCGGACAATGTGGATCTGCTTGACCTCTGCGTGGGCGGTACCAATGCTAAGCCCCGGCATGGCCATGAAGGCAACGCCGAAGAGGGCCGCCAGATGGAGACGCGGATTGTACGCCATGGGAACCCTCCCCCCGATGCCGATAATGGCCCAGGTTAACGTGAAATGACGATCCCCGAGGCCTCGCGGTCCCAGATCAATGCCAGATTGGCGATGGCCTGTTCGCGCAATTTGTACTTCTGGACCTTCTCGGTCGAAGTCAGGGGGAATTCGGCGACAAAATCCACGTAGCGCGGCACCATGAAATAGGGCATCCGGCCATCGCAGAAGCGGACGATGTCCTCCGCCGTGGCAGACTGTCCGGCGCGAAGGCGCACGTAGATCATCACCTCGTCCTCCGACAGGTCCGACGGCACCGCGATGGCCGCCACCTCCTCGACCGCCGGGTGCTGCTTGACGATGGCTTCCAGCTCATGGGTGGAGATGTTCTCGCCCCGGCGCCGGATTGAATCCTTGATGCGGTCCACGTACCAGAACCAGCCGTCCCGGTCCTTCCAGGCGCGGTCGCCGGTATGGAACCAGAAGTTGCGGTTGTTGGCGATGGTGGCCTCGGCCATGCCGTCATAGCCCAGCATCACCCGCCAGGGATCGGTGGGACGGAAGACCAGTTCGCCCACTTCTCCAGGGGGCAATTCCACGTCATTGGCGTCGACGATGCGAACCTCGGCGTCGCCGCGCTCGCGCCCCATGGAGGCCATCTTGTCCGGCGGGTCGCCGGGCAGATACATGACGATGGGGAAGTTCTCGCTCATGGAAAACCAGCTCACCACCTTCAAATCGAAGCGCCGTTCGAAATCCTGGATAAACTCCGCCGGCGTCGGCACGGTGAAGCACAGACGAATCGGATTGTCTGCGTCGTCGGGGCGTTCCGGCTGGTTCCAGATGATGTTGATCATCGAGCCCAGGGCGGCGAACTGGGTGGCCCCCGCCCGGCGGATATCATCCCAGATACGGCTGGCCGAGAACTTGCGTGACAGCGCCACCTTGGCGTCTGTCCAGATGGCGGTGTAGGAGGTATTCCACACCGCGTTGACATGGAACAGCGGCAGGCAGGTGTACAGAATGTCGTCGCGGGTGAGACCGGTGTTCCGGGCGAACACCTCGGCGGTGCCCCAGCCCTGGGCCTGGGCGGCCAGGACCCCCTTGGACGGTCCGGTGGTGCCCGAGGTGAACAAGACGAAATGCGGATCGGCAAAGCTGACCTCGGCCGTGGGCGTCGCCTCGTCGGCACGGGCGATCTCGGCCAGGTCGACCACCGCCCGGCCCCGGAAGGCACCCGGAGCACCGTCACCCCGGATGATGACCAGACGCACCGCCTCCAATTGATCCTCGAAGGCCCATAACCGATCAGCCAGACGCCCTTCGACCACCACCGCGGCGCAGCGGGCCTGGGCGATAAAATAGCGCAGCAAATCGCCACGGGCCGAAACGTTGATGGGAACCGCCACCGCGCCGATCTTGCCCAACGCCAGCTCCAGCAGGAATTGGTCGGGAGTATTGTCGAGCAGCAGGCCAACCCGCTCGCCCTTGGCCAGCCCCAGGGCGGCGATGCCGTTGGCCAGCCGATTGGTCCTGAGATGCAGCGCCTCGTAGGAGATGTCCTCGCCCTCGAAGCTCATGAAGGTCCGCTGGCCGTTGCGCCGTGCCTTGTCGGCGATGATGTGGCCGACGGTACGCTCCTCCAGCCGGTAGGTCTCGAACGCCATCAGCCGGCCCCTCCCGCCACCGCAGCATAGGCATCGATGCCGGCACGAAAGCCGTCACGGTTACGCGGCCCGGTGTCGCGCGGGGCCAGCTCAATGATGACTTCCTCCAGCATGTCACGCTCCAGCGGCAAGCACCCCGAAGCGAACACCGCCCCCAGCAGCACCATGTTGGCGCCGGCGCGGTGCTTGATCACGTCGAGCGCGATGCGGCTGGCGGCGATGGGCACCACCCGGCCAATGCCGCGCTGGGCGAAGGCATCGACGACGTCATTCACCGCCTCGACCGCGATGGGATCCTTGAGCAGGTGATTGGGCTCGCCCTCCACGCGGATGAAGGTGTCGTTGGTCACCACCACCGTGTCGGGATGGGCCAACAGCAGCCCCGCCCGCAAAGTCTCGAACGGCTCTAGCCCCAGGACGGCGCTGGCCTGGCGAGGACGGATGCGCGGCGAGATCACGCCTTCGCCGCTGCGGATATGGGCGGAGGTGATGGCGTAGCGGTGGGTGATGGCCGGATATTCCGTGGCTAGGACCCGCCGGCCGCTACGATGAAGCGCGGTGACCAGAATCTTGGACACCAGGATGGTGCCCTGCCCGGCCTGCCCGACTACAACAATGTTGGCGGTAGACAGCATCATGCATTCTCCTTGGCGCGGGCGTCCTTGCGATGGCGATCAACGATCAGGGCACAAGTTCCGGTAGCGATGACCACCGACACCCCCTCCACTGCCAGGGCCTCCAGAAAGGTCTGGCGCAGACCCTTGACGTCGTAGGAATCCACCGCCTTCAGGTAGTCCACCTGCAGCGGCCGGATGACCTCCTCCAGCGACAATTCCTTGGTGGGCTTGCGCGTGGCGGTCAGCCCGAAGGCGCCGGGATGGGGCTGATGGCCGGTCTCGGCCGAGGATTTGTTGTCCAGGATCAGCAGCAGGACGTTGGCGCGGTTGTAGACGGCGTTGATCAACTCGACGATGCCGTTATGGAAGAAGGTGCTGTCGCCCATCACCGCCGCCACCTTGCCCAGTCCGGCGTGGCTGATGCCGGTGGCGACGCCCAGACCAGCCCCCATGCAGACGAAGGTGTTGGCCAAGCTGATCGGGGCATACTGGGCGACGAAGCCGCAGCCCGAATCGCCGCAGGCGATGCCTTCGCCGGGCAATTCGTCCAGCACTTCGCGCAGCACCCGGGTGGGGGCGGTCTCGGGGCAGCCGGCGCAGAACTGGCCGCCCACCAGGAAAGGCAGCCGGGTGCGGACGAAGTCCAGAGTCTGGTGATGGGCCTCGGCTTCGGTGGCGAGCGGGGATGGCCGCCCGAGAAGCTCGGCGAGGACGGGAAGGATCACGTCAGAGGTGATCTCGCCCGAATAGGGGATGCGCCCGGTCTTCTTGCCGTGGATGCGGGCGGCGCCGGCCACCTCGCTGGCCAGGACGCGGACCTGCTCCTCGATCACCGGCTCGGTCTCCTCGATCACCAGGATCTGAGCGTGGCGAGCCAAGGTTTCGGCGACCAGAAGGGGCGGCACCGGATAGGTAAGGCCCAACTTGACCACCGCCACCTCGGCCCGGGCGTCCAGCAGGTCCAGCGCCTCCTCCACCTCCAGGGCGGCGAAGCCGGCGGTGATGATGGCGATCTTGGCCGTCTCGGGACCGCTCCGATGGTTGAAGGGGCATGAATCGGCCGCCTCCAGCACCCCGGCCTCAGTGGGCAGGGGCCGCATCAGGTCGAGATAGGCCCGGGGCGCTTCGCCGTGAAAGCGTTTGTGCAGCAAAGAGGTGCCAGTTTCGGGCCAGCCGATGGCGGGATAGCCGGTCCAGCCCTTGACCACATCCTTGGTGAAATGGGCAGCTGCGGTGCGGCGATCATGGTCGATGACCCCCAGGGTCACCGGCGCGCGACTGTAGCCCTGGCGGACGGTGATGCGCACGAAGACCGGCATGGCGACCTGCTCGGACAGCTCGAAGGCATAACGTACCGCGTCCTTCACCTCTTGCAGATTGGCCGGCTCCAGCACTGGCACCTCACCGAAGCGGGCCAGATTGCGGCAGTCCAGTTCGGCCTGAGTGGTCTCTGCCCCCGGATCGTCACCGGCAACGATGACAAGCCCGCCGACTCCGACCATGCTGGTGGAGGCCAGGGGATCGAGAATCCACGGCACCCCCACGTTCTTCATCAGGCAGAGCGAGCGCACCCCGGCCATGGCCGCCCCCAGCGCGGTTTCATAGGCGCATTTCTCATTGGCCGACCATTCCACGTGCATCTCGGGCAGATCGGCCGCCGCCGCTGCCAGCGCGTCGATCACGTAGCTCACCGGCGCGCCGGGATAGCAGGCGGCCACCCGCACCCCCGCCTCGATGGCGCCACGCGCCACCGCGTCGTTGCAGCTGAAGATGGCGGTCTCGCCGGCACGGTCGTGGTGGATGTCCGCGCTGGCGAATTTCTGGGATGGATCGACCAGTTCCTTGATCTGGTAGGAGGGATTCTTGGCCATGATTCTCGCTCTGATGATGGATGGCGGTCAGGCGACCCGGCGCAGACGGCGAAAGCCGCGATCCAGGTCGTCGAGGAGATCGTCGGGATCTTCCAGCCCGACATGAAGGCGGATCATCGGGCCGGACGGGGCCCAGCGCGTCGCAGTGCGGGTCACCGCATCGGTGCCGGCGGGCAGGACCAGACTCTCGAAACCGCCCCAGGAATAGCCGAGCTTGAAATGGTCGTAACCATCCAGCATGGCGGCCAGCGACGCCGGGGATGCCGGCTTGAGGATCACCCCGAACAGGCCGCAGGAGCAGGCGAAGTCCCGCCGCCAGAGCCCGTGGTCGGGACTGGACTCCAGGGGGGGGCAGAGCAGACGCTCCACCTCGGAACGGGTCTCCAGCCATCGGGCAAGGCGAAGCGCAGTTTCGGCATGGCGCTTCAGGCGCACCGGCAGGGTGCGCAGGCCGCGCAGACCGAGATAGGTCTCCTCCGATCCGGGACCGTTGCCGTAGGTGACGATCGAGCGCTTGAGCTTCAGCCACAGCGCCTGAGACTTGGCGGTGATGGCGCCCAGCATGGCGTCGGAATGGCCCGCGACATATTTGGTGCAGGACTGGATCGAGACATCGACGCCATGCTCGAACGGCTGGAAATTGAGAACACCCCAGGTGTTGTCCGCCACCACCAGGGCTTCCCTGGCATGGGCGACAGCGGCGATGGCGGGAACATCCTGGACCTCGAAGGTCAGCGAGCCAGGGCTTTCGACGAAGACCAGCCGGGTATTAGGCTTGAACAGCGCTTCGATACCAGCGCCGATGCGCGGGTCGTAATAGGTGGTCTCGATGCCGAGACGGGCCAGGGCCCGGTCGCAGAACTTGCGCGTGGGAAAATAGACGCTATCGGCCACCAGCAGATGGTCACCGGCCTTGAGCAGCGCCAGCAAGGTTCCGGTAATGGCTGTCAGCCCCGACGAGGTGGCGATGGCCTTTGCCCCCCCCTCGATCTCGGCCACCGCTTCCTCGAAGGCGAAGGTGGTCGGGGTGCCATAACGGCCGTAGGACATGCCGTCGAATGGCGCGGCTCCACTGGCTTCCATGGCGGCAACAGTCGGATGCAGCACGGTGGAGACCCGGTAGACCGGGGGGTTGACCGCCCCGGAATGGGATTTAGGGTCACGCCCGGTATGAATGATCCGACTGTCCTTCCGCATAACTCCCCACCAACGCCGCCTGTATAAATCTATTATCTAGTGGCCTATTTAAATTGTCCAGGACGCGACGACACCACCAGGACCATCCCGGGCCTCCTCGGGCCCTTTCTTCGGGGGGGTGCATTCAATTCGATTACAACACAACATCACCCACCCTCCATGGATGTGATGGATCATTCTTCGGCGCCCCGGCATCAAATTCAGCTTGATTAATCTATAATCGACTAGATATTAGACTCTGTGTTTTGCCCTTCCGCATCGGTGGGGTGCCAAAGCCTAAGAACGAGGGAAACGATGACGACACGCTTGAGGTCTTGGGGACGCGCCGCCCTGATCGGCATGGCGGCCTTCGCCGCACTGGCAGCCAGTATCGGCCCGGCCAGGGCGGCCGACGACCTGCCGCTGGGCATCTGCCAGAGCACGGCGCAGGGCCCCGCCAAGTTCTCCGCCGCCCTGTGGAAGGGCGCCGAGATCGCCATCAACGAAATCAACGCCCAGGGCGGCGTCAACGGCCGCAAACTGAAGCCGATTCCGGTGGACGTGGGCAATAACGACCCGGCCCAGGCGCGGCTGTCGCTGAACAAGGCCATTGACGTGGACAAGATCGCCAGCTTGGTTTGCTGGGGAACCAACGTGATGGTCCAGAACGGCCCGCTGATCGACGAAGCCGATGTCGCTTCGTTCACCATGTCGTCGGGCACCGGCGTGGTCAAGGCAAGCAAGCTGACCCAGCAACTGGAGGCGGTGACCACCCTCTATTGCAAGGTCTCGGCCGCCCATATCAAGGCCAAGTACCCAAGCGTCAAGACGTTCGCCGTACTTTACGTGAATTACGAGTTCGGTATCGAGCTGCGCGACAAGTGCGAAGAGGAGTTCGGCAAGGTCGGCATCAAACTGGTGGCCTCCGAAGGCCATCCCAACGCGCCGCCGGATCTGCGCGCCCAGCTGACCAAGCTGCTGGAGGCCAAGCCCGACGCCATCTACCTTGCCCCCATCGGCGGTGGCACGGTGGCGCTGGGCATCCGTACCGCCCGCGAGTTGGGCTATGCAGGCCTGCTGACCACCTACGGCGCCGGCGACACCCCCGACATCTACAATCTGAAGCTGGCCGAGGGAAATTTCTTCTTCGTCAGCAACGAGGTTCCGCCCAACGCCCCCGAAGTGGTCAAGAAGGCCACCGCCGAGTTCGGCGGCTATACCCCGGCGGGCTACGAATATATCTGGCTGGTGTCCAAGCTGATCCGCGAGACCACCAAGCCGGGCGAGGCGGTCTCGGGCAAGACCCTGATCGCCAAGCTGCGGACCGAGCGCGACATCCAGACCCCGGTCAACCGCTACCTGTTCAAGGACGACGGCAACACCACCCGTCCCCTGGCCATCTTTACCATTGAGAATGGCGGTCGCAAGCTGGAGCGCATCCTGTCGGCCAAGGAACTCGATTAGCATGGAGCCGCGTCGAAATACGAAGAAGACGCGGATGAGGGGAGGAGAGCGTCCATGACGCTCTCCCAATCCCTGCTGCCCTTCCTTGCCAATGGCCTGTCGCTCGGGCTCAGCATCTCGCTGGTCGCCCTGGCCATGGCGCTGATCTGGAGGACGGTCGGCATCATCGATTTCGGCCTGGGCAGCGTCTACCTCGCTGTCGCCTACGCCACCCTGGGCCTGACCAAGGGCCTGGGCCTCGGGCTGGGAATCGCCATCCCGGGCGCCCTGCTGTTCGGCGTGGCGGTATCCCTCGTCCTTTACGGCGCCGTCTATCGCGGCTTCCTGCGGCGCGGCGCGCCGCTATTCGTCATGGTCCTGGTGGGCATATCGGTGTTCATGGCGATTCAGAACCTGATCGGGGCGGCGGTGAGCCCGCAGAAATTCTATTTCATCGACACCATCCTGCCGGGGTTCGAGGTCGCCGGAACCCGTCTCAACGTCGCCCAACTGGCCCGGATGGGCGTCAGCCTCGCCGCCCTGGCGGGCGTCGCCTTCTTCTGCCTGCACACCGGGCCGGGCCGCACTATCCTGGCGGTGGCAGACAACAAGCGACTGGCCCAGGGCGTCGGCATTAGCGTCGACCGCGCCTATCTCTGGACCTATGGCGTGGCGGGCCTAGTGGTCGGTGCCGCCGCCATTCCCGACGTCGCCGAATCGGGCGTCGATCCCTACGTCGCAATCAATCCGGTCTTCCTGGCCCTGGCCGCCATCATCATCGGCGGCCTGGGCAACTTCCGCAGCCCGGTTCTGGGCGCGGTGCTGCTGGGACTGGCCTTTCATCTGGCGGTCTGGATGCTTCCCGCCAGTTGGCAGGAGGTCATCGCCTATGGCTTCGTGGTCGCCATCCTGGTTGTCCGGCCCCAAGGCCTATTCGGCGGCATGAATCTGGTGCGGGAGCGGGCTTGACATGCTCTATCTCATCGACGTCCTGACCCTGACCGCCATCCTCGCCGTGGCCGTCCATGGTTATATGCTGATCAAGGGTTTGGCAGGAATGCTGCACCTCGGGCATGCGGTGTTCTATGGCATCGGCGCCTATGCCGGCGCCATCCTGTCGACCAGACTGCTGCCCCCCGGCTTCTTTCCGGTCGCGGTGCTGGGCGGCGCCGTGTTCGCCGCGGCCGGGGCGCTGCTGGTCGGCTGGCCGGCACTGCAGGCCCGCGGCCGCTATTTCATGATCGTCACCTTCGCCATGCAGCTGATCTTTGTGACGCTGGTGATCAACTTCGTCTTCACCGGCGGGCCGGATGGACTATCCTCGATTCCCCGTATTTCGCTGGGTCCCTGGCAGCCCGGCCGGCGCTGGGCTCTTGCCCTTGGGCCTTTGGAGCTCGGCTTTGCCCAGGTCAAGCTCCTGGTGATGACCGCCTTTACCGGCCTGTCCTTCTGGTTCTGCTCGCGCATCGTCCAGTCCCCCTATGGCCGCCTGATCCGCGCCGTGCGCGAGGACGAGCAGGTGGTCGAGGCCTATGGCCGCGACGCGACGCGGGCCAAGCTGTCGATCCTGCTGATCGGTGCCGGTGTTACCGGCGCGGCGGGCAGCCTGTTCGCGCACCATTTCAACTATGTCGGCCCGTCGCAATTCGAGTTGGACCTCACCATGTTGCTGCTGGCCATGCTGATCCTGGGCGGGCAGTACAGCCTGATCGGTGCCACCGTCGGTGCCGTGCTTATGATCGGCCTGCTTGAAGCCCTGCGCTTCGTGCTCGACAACGGGCTGGGCGTCCCACTGGACATGACCGCCCATTTGCGCCAAGCGGCCTATTCGGTGATCCTGGTCCTGATCCTGGCGGTACGCTCCCACGGCCTGTTCCCCGAGCGCCTCCCCCGCCTTGCCCGCCCCCCGGCCAGACAACCCGCCCCTCGCCCAGCCCCGGCGCCCACGCCAGCCTCCTCCGACGCGGTCACCGACCTCGGCGAAGCCGTCCTGACCGCCAGCAACCTGCAAAAGCATTTCGGCGGCGTGACCGCGGTGGCGAGCGCCGGCTTGAGCCTGCGGCGCGGCAAGATCATCGCCATCATCGGGTCCAACGGCGCCGGCAAGACCACCGTCTTCAATATCCTAAGCGGGTTCGAAACGGCCGATGGCGGCGAGGCCCATGTGGGGCGGACCTCCATCCTCGGCCGCCAGGCCGCCGAAATTGCCCGGCTGGGCGTCGCCCGGACCTTCCAGGACGTCCGCATCTGGAACCGGCTGACTGTGATCGAAAACATCCTCGCTGCCACGCCTTACCAACCGGGCGAGCATCCTGCGCGGCTGTTCCTGTCGCCTGGACGGGTCGCTCGCGCCGAAGCCGCCAACGTGGCGGACGCGTGGTCCCTGTTGGAACGCTTCGGCCTCGCCGACAAGGCCAACCACCCCGGCAGCGACCTATCCTATGCCCAACGCAAGATGCTGGCGCTGGGCCGGGTGACCGCGTTCAACCCGGCAGCCATGCTGCTGGATGAGCCCACGTCCGGCGTCGACCCAAAGAAGCTCGACGTCTTCCTCGACCATATCCGCGCCTTCGCCCACCAGGACGACCGCGCCGTCTGCCTGATCGAACACAACATGGCGGTGGTGAAGGAGCTGGCCGACTGGGTGCTGTTCATGGACGAGGGCAGGGTGGTCACCTCGGGCACCCCCGGCGAAGTGCTGGGCGACCACATCCTGATGCGGCGCTATCTCGGACATCGAAAGGTTGCCACGGCATGAGCCTGCAGGTTTCAAATCTGGTCACCGGCTATGGCAAGGACCCCATCCTGCACGGCGTCTCGTTCGGATTGGAGGCGGGCTCGCTGCTGGCAGTGCTCGGCCACAACGGCGCGGGAAAGTCATCGCTGGTAAGGGCGTTGGTCGGCCTGCTGCCGGCCTGGAAGGGCCGCATCGAGATCAACGGCAAGGATGTGACCGCAGGTTCGTCCTCCCGCCGTGTCAGCTCCGGCATCGCCGTGTCGTTCCAGGATGAATCGGTCTTTCCGACCCTGTCGGTCAAGGCCAACCTGGCGCTGGGCGGGTTCGTGCGCTGGCGCGACCGCAAGCTGGTGGCGGAGCGGCTCCATCAGGTACTCGAGCTGTTTCCCCGACTGCGGGAACGTTACACCCAAGCCGCCTACACCATGAGCGGTGGCGAGCGGCGCATGCTGTCCATCGGCATGGCCTTGATGAGCGATCCGTCGATTATCGTGCTGGACGAACCGTCCACCGGGCTTTCTCCCGGCATGACCGAATATGTGTTCGAGACCATCGCCACAATTCGCACCGGCCTGAACAAGGCGGTGCTGATGGTCGAGCAGAACGTCAAGCAGGCCCTGGACCACGCCGACCGGGTGATGGTGCTGAAGACCGGGCAGATCGTCTTTGACGGCGCCCCTCAGGATCTGGCCAGCGATTCCACCGAACTGGTGATGCTGTTCTAACCCAGCTTGGCCTTGATCTGGGCAATGGCACCGCGGGCATAGAAGCTGCACACGCCCTTCTTGGCGGCGGGTTCGAGGCCCAGTTCCTTGATCGCCTTCTTGACCTTGGTGTCGGTCACGCCCAGCTCCTTGGCGATATTGCCTGCAGTGATCACGTCCTGGTCTGCCATGACATCCTCCCTTACTTGAAGCGGCCGTCCCGCCATTCCAACGCCGCCTTCAACCCCTGGCCGCGCACGATGTCCATGAACGCCGCCTTGTCCGGACTGCCTTCGGCCTCGACGTAAAGGTCGATATCAAGAGCCGCCTGCAAGGCTTCGCGCATGCCCATGATATCGTAGGTGCGGTTCAATGCCACCTTGGTCGCCCGCATCAGCATGGGGTCGACCACCGCGAGCTTGCGGGCAAAGGCGATGGCGGCGGCAACTTCTTCACCCACCGGCACCACCCGGTTGACCAACCCCAGGCGCTCGGCCTCGGCGGCGGGAAGCGAGTCATCGCCCGACAGCAGAAGTTCCTTGGCTTTTTTCGCGCCGATCAGCCAGGGCAGGATCATCACCACGATGCCGGCACCGAACTTCAGCTCGGGCTCGCCGAACACCGCGTTATCGGCGGCGATGGTCACATCGCAGCACAGAGCCAGCTCGCAGCCTCCGGCGACCGCATGGCCGCGCACCGCCGCCACAGTCGGTTTGGGAAAGCGCCAGAAGCGGATGATGGCATCGAAATCGTCCTGCAGGATGGTCTGCCACACCGCCAGCCCCTTGGGCCGTGCATCCAGCTGCTCCTTGAGGTCGAAGCCGGAACAGAAGGCCTCCCCGGCGCCCGTCAGCACCAGGGCCCGGACGGACTCGTCCGCCTCGACCTCGTCAAGCACCCGGTGGATCTCGCCCAGCATGGCGCGGTTCATGGCGTTCAGGCGGCCGGGCCGGTTGAGGGTGAGAATCCCGACCGCCCCCTCCTTGCGATACAGCAGGGTTTCCAGCGGCGAGTGATTTTCAGCAGCCATCGCTACGCAAATCCTTGGCAAGTGAATCGACGCGGGAGCATATTAATCTTTATTCTAGTGGTCTACTGGTTTTTGGAGGAAACATGGCTCGGAAATTGGCGCGGCGCCTTGGACAAGCCTGGCTCGACGGCGGCGATGCCGTCACCATCATCGAGGGCGAGACCTCCTGGACCGCCCGGCAACTGGGCGATCACGCCGACCGCCTGCAGGCCCATCTGGAAGCGCACGGCGTAGCGCCGACTGAACCCGTCTGCGTATTGGTGTCCAACCGGGCCGTCGACTTCGCCGCCTTCCTGGCGGTGTGGCGGTTGGGGGGCGTGGTGGTCCCGATTCACCGCACCTCGCCCAAGGCGGCACAGGACCAGATTTTTGCCGCCGCCGGATGCCGACTGCTCCTGGACGGGCTGGACAGCCCGGCCGTTCACTCCACCGGCGCCCCCCAACTCCCCGATCCTTTGCTGGAGGACGCCGCCGTGGTGGTGTTCACCTCCGGCTCCACCGGCCTGCCGAAGGGCGTGGTGCTGTCCCATACGGCCTTGGCCACCAAGCTGGACAACAACTGCCGGGTTCTGGATTTCCATGCCGGTGAACGCACCCTGCTGGCGCTGCAGATCACTTTCAGCTTCGGCCTGTGGGTCTCGCTGTTGACGCTCACCACCGGCGGGCTGCTGGTCATCCACCAGAAATTCGACCCAGCCGCAGTGCTGCGGGACATCCGGCGGCACGCCATCACCCGCACCGGCTTGGTCCCGACCATGCTGCGGGCGATCCTCGCCAGCGGCCTCACGCCCGATACGCCATCACTGCGGCACATCTACACCGGCGGCGAACTGCTCTCCGGGCCGCTTGGGCAGACGGTGGCGGAGGCCTTCGCCTCCACCACGCTGTTCAACATCTTCGGATTGACAGAGACCGGCACCTGCGACCTCTTCCTGCACGGCCGCGATCTGGCCGAGCATCCGGGCGCAGTCGGTCGCCCCGGTCCGGGCGTCAGCATCCGCATCGCCGACGAGGCCGGCAATCCGGTGCCCGCCGGTTCTGTCGGCGAATTGCAGATCCAGACCGAAACCATCATGAGCGGCTATCTCGGCCAGCCCGACCTCACCGCCGCCAGCTTCGCCGACGGCTTCTTCCGCACCGGCGACCTTGCCCGCGCCAGCAGGGATGGGATCGTCGAAGTCGTCGGGCGCGCCAAGGAGCTGATCTCGCGCGGCGGCAACAAGGTCTACCCCCAGGAGGTAGAGCTGGCCTTGCAATCCCATCCCGCTGTCGCCTTGGCCCTAGCCACCGGTCTGCCCGATCCGCTGCTGGGGGAACGGATTCACGCCGCTATCCTGCTTAAGCCGGGCAAGCAGGCCGACGCCGATTCCCTGCGGGCCTGGACCGCCGAACGGCTGGACAAGTTCAAGCGGCCCGACGCCATCCACTTCGTCGAGGAATTGCCCACCGGACGCACCGGCAAGGCCGACCGGAAGCGGCTGGGGGAACTTCTGGCCGCGAACGGCGCGGCATCGGAAGGTCACGCCCAGCCCCATCCCTCGCACCCGCCGCAGGAGCAGCGCCATGAAACTTGACCGTCGACGCTTTCTTGTCGGCAGCGCGGCCTTGGCCACCGCTAGCCTGCTCCCACCGCCGGCGCGCGCCCAGCGAAGCGAAACCCGCCTGATCCTGCTGGGCACCAAGGGCGGCCCCCGCATCACTGCGGTGCGCCGGGGGCAGCCGGCGCAAGTGATCGTGATCAACGGCGCCGCCTATGTAATCGATTGCGGCAACGGCGTGACCGACAAGCTGGTCCAGGCGTCGATTCCGCTGACGTCATTGCGCCATGTCCTGCTCACCCACCACCACTCCGACCACAATGCCGATTACGGCAATCTGCTGTTGCTGGCCTGGGCGGGAGGACTGAAGACCCGTGTGGACACCTGGGGGCCGCCGCCCATCGCCCGCATGACCCGGCAATATTTCGAATTGAACCAGTACGACATCGAGACCCGCATTTCCGACGAGGGCCGCCCCGACTTGCGCAAGCTGGTCGAGGCACACGAATTCGATCAACCCGGACTGGTATTCCAGGACGAAAACGTCAAGGTCACGGCCGCCCTGGTGGACCATCCCCCGGTGGTTCCGGCCTTCGGCTATCGCTTCGACAGCGCCGACCGCTCTATCGTCATCTCTGGCGACACCAATTATTCTGAACGACTGATCGCCCTGGCCAAGGGGGCCGACGTATTGGTCCATGAAGCCCTGTACCTGCCCGGCCTCGACCGCCTTCTGCGGCAGAACACCAATGCCGACCGCCTGCGCGAGCACATCATCGCCGCCCACACCAACACCGAGGACGTGGGGAGGGTCGCCGCAGCAGCAGGCGTGAAGACGCTGGTCCTGTCCCATCTGGTGCCGGCCGACGACCCCACCATCACCGACGAGGATTGGCTGATGGGTGTGCGCAAGCATTTCGACGGCAAGGTCATCGTCGGTCGCGATCTGCAGGAGATATAAGCGATACCGTCGTGCAGCCTCTCCGGGATCAACCGGACCGAACACGCGGAACCCGGGCCACAGGCCCCTATTCTCTGCTCCGGGCGAACTCCCCGGTATCGGGACGGTCGTCTCGGATAAAGCCGCTACGGTTGGGCATGCGGATGGCTGCCAGGCTGGGGCCGTCCAGATCGGTATCCGCCGGGACGATCCCGTTGAGGTGAAGCAGATAGGCGGTGACGGCGTAGACCTGATCATCGCTCAGCGAGCCCGGATCAGGAAAGGGCATGGCCCGGCGCACATAGTCGAAGACCGTGACCGAATAGGGCCAGAAGCTGCCGATGGTCTGCACCGGCTTCGCCGTCGCCAAACTTCCGGCGCCACCGGCTAGGCGGGGGCTGGGAGGCACGCCTTCCCCCTGGCCGCCATGGCAGACGGCGCAAACCCGGTCATAGATCTTACGGCCCTCGGCAACGCCGCCACGCCCAGGCGGCAGACCGCCATTGTCGGGTGAGGCGTCGATATTCCACCGAACAATATCGGCCTCTGTAACCTCTCGGCCGAGGCCGAGACGCTCCGGCCGGGTTGTGGTGCAGGCCACCAGAATCAGAGCCCCAGCTATCAGGACAGCCCCCTTAGACATGAACATTGGTCACCTCGCCACTGGGGCCCACCTTCCAGGACTGTATGGCGTTATAGTGGTAATAGGAATTGACGCCACGCGCCGCGACCAGTTGCTCCCGCGACGGCTGAACGTACCCGGTCTCGTCGGTGGCCCGGCTTTGCAGCACCGCCGCCTGCCCTTGCCAGTCCCAAGGCAAGGTGAATCGGGTCAGGCATTTGGGCAGGATCGGACCTTGCAACCGGGCGGGCAACCAGCTCCTGCCTCCATCGGCGGAGACCTCCACCGCGCGGACGCGGCCCCGCCCACTCCACGCCAGACCGACGATCTCGCGGAGACCGGCTCCCGTCAGCGTCTGGCCCGCCGATGGCCGGGTGATGACCGATTTGGCATCCATCTCGAAGCTGAAGATGCGGGCTTTGCCGTTGGGCAGCAAGTCGGTGTACTTGGAGGTCTCCTCGCGACTGTAGAACGGCTCCGCCGCCAGTTTGAGCCGCCGCAGCCATTTGATGCTCATATTGCCCTCGATCCCGGGCAGCAGCAGCCGCACCGGATAGCCCTGCTCCGGCCGCAGGGCCTCGCCATTCTGGGCATAGGCCACCAGGGCGTCATCCAGCAAAGCGTTCAGCGGCACGCTACGGCTCATCTTGACGCTGTCGGCGCCTTCGGCCAGGACCCATTTGGCCTCGGGCAGCAACCCGGCCTCATCCAGAAGGGTCGCCAGCGGCACGCCGGTCCATTCGCAGCAAGATATCAAGCCATGGGTTCCCTGAACCGAATCGCGGACAGGCTTGGCCCATTCCGAGTTGCCGTTGCCCGAGCACTCCAGAAAGTGGATGCGCGACACCGATGGAAAGCGCAGCAGATCATTCAGAGTGAAGGACAGACTGCGCCGAACCAGCCCATGCACCACCAGCCGATGGCGGTCGGGGTCGATGGCCGGCACACCGGAGTGATGGCGTTCGAAGTGAAGGCCATTGGGGGTGATGATGCCGTGCAGATCGGCCAGCGGCGTCATGCTGGAGGCCTGCTCCAACGGCCCTTTGGTCCAGGTGCGACGCACCACGCTCTTCTCGAACGGCGACGGCTGGCCATAGGCCGGACTAAGCACCGGCTTGCCCAGTCCCGTGGACCACTCCGGCACCGCGAACTCCTCCGCTCCCGCCCGCGCCGAACCGGCGGTGGTAGCGATGGCGCCGGCGGCAAAGCCCAATTGCAGCACCTTGCGCCGTCCCATTACCGGCTGGTTCATGCTGATGGCCTCCTCAACTGCCGGCCTGATCATGGAGTTCGGGAAAGAAGTAATCCCGCCACGACCCCGCCTTGGTCTTCAGAGTGCCGGTACGATAAAGGAAATCGGCGATCCGACTGGTGCCAAAGGGCACGACGCTGTAGTTGGCCAGGGCCTTGTCGGTGACCAGTCCCTGGATGTACTCGACCGACTTGCCCGGCTTCTCCTCCTCCACATAAATGCGGGCGACAGCGGCGGGATTGGCGGCGATGAGGGCATCGGCCTCACGTAACGCCGCCAGCACCGCGCCATAGACCCTGGGGTTCTGCTCGCGGAACCGGGCGGTGGTGTAGACCAGATTGAGAGTGGCCGGCCCGCCAAGGATATCGTGGCTGGACAGCAGCCTGTGAATATGGGGGCTCTCCAATTGGGTCAGACTGTAGGGCGGCTGGGCGAAATGGGCACTGAGACCGGCGAGGCCGCTCAGCAGCGCGGCATTGGCATCGGGATGCTTCATGCTGACGGTGAGTTGGTCCAGATGCTCATGTTGGCCCGGCCCCCAAGCCTGCTCGGCGGCGATCTGCAACAATACCGACTGGATCGACACCTTGACCGCCGGCACCGCAATACGGTCGGCCTCGGTGAAATCCTTGATGGTCCGGATGGAGGCCTTGTTGGTGTTGAGATACACCGCCACCGAATCCAGAGCCGCCACGGCCCGGATATCCACATTGCCGCGGGTCTTGTCCCAGGCGACCAGAGCCGGGGCGATGCCGGCCACACCGTAATCCACCGCCCCGGCCAATAGGGCGTCATTGATCGCCGAGCCGCCGCTGAGCTGGGTGAACGACACCTTGAGGTCGTCAATACCAGCCGCCTTGGCGTGTTTTTCGATCAGATGGTTCACCCGGACGACAATCAACGGCAGATAGGACAGGCCGAACTGCTGGGTCAGCCGTACCTCGGCAACCTCGGCCCTGGCCGGGAGTGCCCCGAGGAGGGATAAGGCCAGCCCCAGAATGCCGAACGGGAAAAAGCGGCGCATGTTTCCTCGCATCCTCATTGCGTCATGGCGGCATCATGCCTGAGCCAGCAGTCATTATCTACTACCTAGTAGTTTTTAGGTTGATATCGCAATCCACTCCTGGCAACCTCGCGGCGTCTTATGGGGGTGGGGAGGTCAACGGGGGAATGGAGGCGTCTTCCACACGCGGTCGGGCGGCGACCTTCGGACTCCGCGCCTTACCCTGGCTGCTGATTTTGGGCCTGTGGTACGCCATCCTGGCAACCGGTCTGGTCAAACCCGGCCTTCTGCCGTCGCCATGGCAGATCATCACGACGGCTTGGCAACTCGGCCTCGACGGGCGATTGGCCGGCCATGTTCTCGCCTCGGCGGGACGAGTGGTGGCCGGTGTGGCCATTGGCACCTCCCTGGCCATTCCCGCCGGTTTCGCGCTCGGCCGCTTCCTCACCGTGCGCCTGATCTTCGATCCCCTGATCAACTTCTTCCGCGCCCTGCCCCCCATCGCCCTGGTGCCGCTGGTGATCGTCTATCTGGGCATCGGCGAGGCCGCGAAGATCTTCATTCTGTCCTTTGCCGCCTTCTTCGCCGCCCTGATTGTCATCTACGAAGGCATTTCTCAGATTCCGCCGCTCTATACCCACGTGGCGCGAACCCTGGGCGCCAGCCCGTCCGAGGTCTTCCGCAAGGTGATCCTGCCCCTCGCCCTGCCTCATATCCTCACCGCGTTGCGGGTGGCGCTGGGCATCACCTGGACGACCCTGGTCGCCGCGGAACTGGTGGCGGCCCAAGCCGGACTGGGGGCCATGATCCAGATAGCCGCCTCGTTCTTCCAACTCGACGTCATCTATCTGGGAATCATCCTAATCGGCGTGACGGCTCTGGCCATGGATTTCGTCTTGCGCCGATTGTCTCGCCGGCTGCTGTCCTGGCAGGAGCGGCTGCATCCATGACCAAGCCCGCCGCCCTGGCCTTCGACTCCGTCTCCGTGACTTACGACTCGCCCCAAGGCCCCGTCGCCGCCTTGACCGACATCTCCTTACGGCTGACGGAAGGGGAATTCGTCGCCGTGGTCGGGCCTTCGGGCTGCGGCAAGACAACCCTGCTGAAATTGGCGGCCGGGCTGCTCGCCCCGCATCAAGGCCAGGTCACCCTCGACGGCCAGGCCATCACCGGTCCCGGCCCTGAGCGTGGCGTTATTTTTCAGGACTACGGCATCTTTCCCTGGCTGACGGTCGAGCAGAATATCGGCTTCGGTCTGAACCTGGCCGCCAATCGGCTGCGCTCCGACGAAGCCGCCGCCATCGTCGCGCGCTCCATCGCCCTGATGGGCCTGAGCGGCTTTGAGAAGGCACTGCCCAAGACTCTGTCCGGCGGCATGAAGCAGCGGGTCGCGCTGGCTCGGGCTTACGCGGTGCGGCCGCGCGTACTGCTGATGGACGAGCCTTTCGCCGCCCTGGACGCCCAGACCCGGCTGGCCATGCAGGATTTCCTCCTCCAAACCATGGTGCGGGAGGGAACCACCGGCCTGCTGATCACCCACGGAGTGGAGGAGGCGCTATATCTCGCATCCCGCGTGGCGGTGATCTCGGCACGGCCGGGCCGGATCAAGGCGGTGATCGACGTGCCATTCCCCTTCCCTCGCACCCATGCCCAGCTTGCCAGCCAGGACTTCGCCCGGCTGAAGGGCGAGGTAACCGAACTGGTGATGGCCGAATACGCCGCCCAGTCCCGCATTTCCCTCGCCCCCCTATCACCACTTTCCGCCGCATGAAGGACATCGCCACCATGCTTCCACGCCGAACCCTGCTGAAATCCGCAGCATCCATGTCCGCGCTGGCCATCGCGGGCATTCGCACGGCAAAGGCCGAACCGGTCGCAAAGCTGAAGATCGGCTATTTGCATGGGTTGGCCTCGGATTCCCACCTGTGGGTGGCCGAGCAGACCGGTGCCTTCAAGGCCCAGGGCCTGGAGGTGGAGACCATCCAGTTCGTCAGTGGCCTGGAAGCCTATCAGGCCCTGGTGGGCGGCAGCCTTGATCTGGTAACTACCGGCGCGGTGATCTCCAACTTCCCGGCACGAGGCCAGGGCAAGGCCTTTCTGATCAATGCCGAGGAAGTCGCCACCGCCCAGATCTGGGTTCAGCCAGACTCCGGAATCAAGACCGTGGCCGACCTCAAGGGCCGCAAGATCGCCACGGCACGCGGTACCACCGCTCACTTTTTCCTGCACAAGGCGCTGGAAGCCGTCGGCCTCAGCTCCATCACCGATGTGGAGATCGTGCATCAGCCCATGGCCAACGCGGTGACCTCGTTCATCTCCGGTGCCGTGCCCGCCGTCGCCACCTGGGCGCCGTTCGACACGGTCATCGGCAAGGGCCTGCCCAACGCGGTCAAGCTGATCGACGGCGCCCGGGTGGCCAATTCCTCCATCCTCAACGGCTGGTCGGCCCGCAACGATGTCTTTGCCGACAATAAGCCGGTGCTGAAGCGTTTCATTCGCTCCTGGATCACCGCCAACACCCTGCTGGTCAGCAAGGCAGACGAGGCCATTGCCGGGCTGCAGAAAAGCAAATGGACCGATTTCTCAGTGGAGGAATTGCGTCGCCAATACAATCTGGCGCGTTGGCGCCCGGCCGGCGATTGGGGCAGGCAGATCAAGGACGGCGCCGTCGCCCGTCAGTTGGACCTCGTCACCGCCTTCAATGTGGAGGTGGGCGCCTTCAAAGACCCGCTCCACGCCGCCGAATATTTCGACCCGTCCCTCTTCCTCGATGTTCTTGCGGAGGCCTGAGACCATGACCTATTCCCATATCGACCTGTCACGCCTGACCCCGCATGTGGGAGCCGAGATCAAAGGCATCGACCTGTCCAAGCCTCTGTCCGGCCCACAGGTGGCAGACATCAACCGGGCCTATACCGAGTTCGGCGTGGTGGTCTTTCGTGGCCAGTCCCTGACCCCGGAACAACATATCGCGGCGGCACAGCAGTTTGGCCCCATCAACGTCAACCGGTTCTTCACCCCGGTGGAGGGCTACCCCCAGATCGCCGAAGTGCGCAAGGAGCCGGAACACAAAGCCAATGTGGGTGGACTGTGGCACAGCGATCACAGCTACGACCAGGCCCCAGCCAAGGCCTCGCTGCTCTATGCCCGCATCCTGCCGCCCATCGGTGGCGAAACCCTGTATTCCAGCAATTATGCCGCCTACGATGCCCTGTCCGAGGGGTTAATTCCAGCCGCCATGTCTTCGGCTACTCCAGCAAAGCGCTAGCCGAGACCGACCTGAAGGCCCGACTGCACAATCCGGATCTCGCCACCCAGGACGCAGTGCATCCGGTGGCCATCACCCATCCGGAAACCGGCCGTAAGGCGCTTTACGTCAACCCCAACTTCACCACCCATTTCGAAGGCTGGACCGAGGACGAATCGAAGCCGTTGCTGGATTATCTCTATGCCCACGCCGTGCGGCCGGAATTCGTCTTCCGCCTACAGTGGGAGCCGGGAACCCTGGCCTTCTGGGACAATCGCGCCACGCTGCATCTGGCGGTCAACAACTATGCCGGCCAGCGTCGCGTGCTCCACCGCATCACCCTGGACGGCCCCCCGCCTGCCGCATAGTCTATTTTCTAGTAGACATTAGTTAGACGTTGTTATCTTGTATTGCGCGCAGGCCTTTAAAGAAAGTCGAGACACATGCCATTCACCGGAAAAATCGCACTGGTCACCGGCGCATCCTCGGGTATCGGACGGGAAATCGCCCTGGCCTTCGCCCGCCAGGGCGCCAAGGTGGTGGTCAATGGCCGGGACCATGACCGGGTGGAGGCGGTTGCTGCTGATATCCGTGATCTGGGCCGCGAAGCGGTGGGAATTCCCGCCGATGTCACCGTCAAGGCCCAGGTAACAGCTCTGGTTGCAGGGACCGTAAGCGCCTTCGGCCGCATCGACGTGCTGGTCAACAATGCCGGCGGCAGTTCCGGGGCCCGCACCGTCGCCGATCTGGCGGAGGAGGACTGGGACGGCGTCATCGCCACCAACCTGAAAAGCGTGTTCCTGGTATCGCAGGCCGTCCTGCCAATCCTGAAGGACCAGCGCTCGGGCAAGATCGTCAACATCTCGTCCCAGGCGGGGCGGGCTTTGACCGTGCTGGCCGGCCCGCACTACTCCGCCGCCAAGGCCGGCGTACAAGCCTTTACCCGCCAATTGGCCAGGGAAGCCGCCCCCTTCGGCATCAACGTCAACGCGGTTGCGCCCGGCATCATCCGCAGCGGGCCAAGGTTGGGAGCGATTTGGGACACGTTTCCGCCCGAGCGGCAGGCCCGTTTCCTTGAGGACATTCCCGCCGGCCGGCTTGGCGACAATGCCGATATCGCTTCGGCGGTGCTGTTCCTGGCCTCCGATGGCGGGGCCTACCTGATCGGCGCCACGCTCGACGTCAATGGCGGCCGGTGGATGCTTTAGACGAACCCTTTCAGACGAGGACCATGCCATGTCAGCGACAATCACCGAACTGAAGGACAATTTGTGGCGCGAACTGGCCCTGAAGGCGGAGGTAGTGACCAATGGAATCGCCATCAGCCACGAAGCGCAGGCATTTAT